>Ga0180435_10006238_pt1 | contig 11423 bp, 7 predicted proteins | sample SS_ome_3_FD_132467 | JGI IMG/M metagenome (GOLD analysis project Ga0180435, IMG submission 132467) | Hypersaline lake sediment archaeal communities from the Salton Sea, California, USA - SS_3_S_1 metaG | ecosystem: Environmental > Aquatic > Non-marine Saline and Alkaline > Hypersaline > Sediment...
AAAGAGCATCAAGCGCGAGGCCAAGGTAATCTGGGTGAACGAGATTCTCTTTGGAATCGAGTTTACTTAACGATATATTGCAGCCTTAGTTCCACCTAAATTAGGTTCTGCGAACGCGAAACGCTCAATCAAGGTCTACTGTAAACACACTGCCTTTCTGCTGAGGCTAGGCCTACTCCACTCCAGCGGCTTTACGGCCCGCGTTCACAGCTTTTCGCTAGGTTCGATGCCCTGTGGTGACCCGATGACAACTCCGATCCAGGTGAACCTCGCATGAAAATTTAAATCCACAAAAGGGATCTTTGCGGAGGGGCGCTATCCGAAAAAATAGCAAGGAGGCAGAAATGGCGATTAAGATCTTGATTACACGGACGGTTCCGCCGGACAAGGCACGCGAGATGCTGAACTTGTTAAGGGAAATGCGGTCATTGGCGACCAGCCAGGCGGGCTATATCTCAGGCGAGACGCTGAAAAGCGACGATCGGCCGGACGTCTATCTGGTCATCAGTACCTGGAAAACGCCTGAAGACTGGGAAGAATGGCTGTTGAGCGCTGAGCGCAAGGCACTCCAGGACAAGATCGATACGCTCCTGGGTGGTACAACGAACTATGAAATGTTCCATTATAGCCTGCGGGAATAAAATCGTTTCATTCGATTGGTCCGCGATCGACCAACGGGCGGCAAAGTGCCCGCTAGTCGATCTTCAGGCCGTTGTGCAAAGGCTAGCGCGCTAGCTTGGACGCGATAGTCGCCACATGCTTGCCCTGAAAGCGGGCACCCTCGAGTTCATTTTCGCTGGGCATCCTTTCACCCGAGCCCCCGGCTATGGTTGATGCGCCGTAAGGTGAACCGCCCGTGATTTCATCGGTTCGCATCTGGCCCTGGAAGGCATAGGGCAGACCGACGATAACCATACCGTGATGCAGCAGGGTGACATGGAAGGTCAAGATTGTCGATTCCTGTCCGCCGTGCTGGGTTGCGGAACTGGTAAAGACACTGCCAACTTTTCCAACCAGAGCGCCACTGGCCCACAACTGGCCGGTAGCATCCAAGAACTGGCGCATCTGGCCAGCCATGTTGCCGAAGCGGGTCGGTGTGCCGAAAATAATGGCATCCGCTTCGGTCAGCTCTTCTACCGTTGCCAAGGGCACGTCGGCAAAGGCGCCCTGGGCATCGACCGCCCCCATTTGTTCCAGCACTTCAATGGGTAAAGTTTCGGGTACACGGCGCAACACCACCTCGACGCCTGCAACTTCGCGTGCGCCCTCGGCAATGGCCTGCGCCATTTGATTGATATGTCCGTAAGTTGAGTAATATAAAACGAGTAATTTCATAATTTTATCTCCTTATAGATAAGTTTCACGATTTTATTTGGTAAGTATTTTCATTTGTATGCTGATCAAATCGAAAACCAGGTGCATGCCCAGATGCTCGTAAAAACGGCTGGAGCCATAAATAACATCCCAACGGGTACGGTCGAAATCCAAATGGGCCTCGGCGGTTAGCCGGCCGTCAGGTAGGACATTCAACGTGGTATCAAAATTCAAATCTGCGCTGACACCACGCAAATTCAAAACCCCCTGAATCCTGTAATTTGGTGATGAGCTCGGAGATGAATTGGCGTCCGAAGCAACGGGGCTGCCTTGCGTGATTTGATATGTCGCCTGGGGGAACAATTTCACAAAAAAGAAATCGTCTGATTTAAGGTGTTCTTCGAGAATGGGTTGCAACGCATCACCCTCCAGGTTGATGTTCTTGATGGTGTGCATGTCGATGGTAAAGCAGCCGACGATTTTCTGGTTTTGAACCGTTACCTCACCTTGTGATAGTTGAACGGTGCCAAAGTGCTTTGCGTTCGGGTTACGGCCGGTCCATTCGATCCGGCTTTCAGCGAGGTCGATCGTGTAGGTGCCATCCGAGATCTGCATCGGTACCTGCGGAACATCGGTTGGCGCATCTCCTTGCACGGCAAGGCCCCTGGCAAGCCACTGCTCGATACCGCCGTCAAGGAGCGATACGTTTGTATAACCGGATCGAAGCAGTTTTTCAGCTGCGGTTCCGGCATTGCGAGAGCGATTGCTGAAGCCATATATTACGACCGGTGCCTCTTTATCGGGTACCTGCGTGGCAACCTGATCCAGAAAGGTGACTTCAAACACACACGCATTTATTGCCCCCGGCAGGTGCGCTTTTGTAAAATCGTCATTTGGCAGGATGTCGATAATGAATAATTCGGCGCTGGTGTCGAGCCGCTGGCTTAAATTCTGTATAGATATTATTTTGGGTTCCATCGTTTACCCCCTTTATCCCGTGACGCTGAAACAGTCAGGCTGTCTTGGTGCCAAGCTTCTTGAGCAGCCTGCCGAGTTGTTCCTGCTCCTGGAGCGTGAGCGTCGAGAACACACCCCTGGTAATTTCAGCATGCCGGGGGAAAATCTTTTTAATGAGGCGTTCACCTGCCGTGGTCAATGAAACCCTTTTAAAGCGCCTGTCATCAGGGACGTTGGTTCGGGCGACCAGGCCGCGCTTTTCAAGATTATCGATGACCATGGTCATATTGCCACTGGTTCTTAAAATTTTGCGTCCGATATCCTGCTGGCATAAAGGCCCCAAATGATACAAGGCTTCAATCACGGCAAATTGGCTGAAGGTCAGCTTTTCAGGAAGCAAGTGTCTGTGCATTCTATCGTTCACCACACCGGCGGCCCGCATGAGCTTGACATAGGTCTTCAACGCAAGTTTTTGATCTGAACTGAGTGCAGCTTGTGTGTTCATTATTCCCTCAAGCGTAAAATATAGTTAAAGGTTAAATTAATTAACATTGAAGTGATGTCAAGAAAAAATCTTTGCCGTGAGCAACAAAAGGTTTGCGATGAGTTGGGTAACATCATAAAATGAAAAGTAATCTGGGCATTTTTGAGACAGCTTTTAACAACATCCGATGAAACCCCCGACCGCCCGGAATTGTGTGTGTACACGAATGAAACCATCTACCCGAACCCTAACCATCTGCCTGGGCGCAGGCCTGATCATTCTATTAATCGGCCTGATCACTGTGCGTGTTTATTTGGCAACCCCCCATTTCCGCAATTTCGTCCTCTCCAAAATTAGTCCGCTCATTTCGGGCCATATCAGTATTGATGGCCACCGGCTATCGGTTCTTGAAGGGACCGTTGCGTTGTATCGAGGATCCCTGGCAAGCCCTGCGGGCGAAATCTTGATGGAATTCGAGAAGTTGTCTGTTAATTTAAAATGGTCAGCCCTTTTGAATCGCAAAATCGAGCTCTCCTCGATCGACCTGGTAAAACCACAGGTTGCGCTGTATATGGCGCCAACCGGAGAGCTGACATTACAGCAGGCGGTGAGCTTCGGGGACCGTACGGAAACAGCAGATGACCAGCCCGGGGAAGCAGCCGCACTGCCGATTGCTGTCAAGATAGGAGAACTGCGCATCGATTCGGGACAGGTGGTTTATACTGATCCGGCTTTGTCTTTGAAGACCGTGGTAAATGACATCAATGTTGTCGCGTCTCTGGATCTCGGAATGCAAAAGGCGCGCTTGAATCTCGAAACCGGCAGCATTCAGGTGGAGACAGCCGCAGTCGCTACGCAGCTCGATGGAACGCGTTTGACTGCTGCTTTAAAGGATTCACGATTAGTGGTTGCAGATCTGCAAACACGCTTTAAGACAACACAAGTGCAAATTGCCGGACAGGTGGCGGACCTGTTTGCACAACCCAAGCTCGATCTCGCGTTGAAGGCTGACGGGCGTATGGAAGATCTCAAAGCGCTGACCGGTCTGAAACCCGTTATGACCGGCCGCATTCAAATGCAAATAAATGCACAAGGAACGGCTGAAAACCCACAAGCGAACCTGACCTTAACCTATGGTGGCGGGCGTTTAGGGGGCTATCCGTTTAACAGCGCAACGCTGAAAATCGACCTGGCGGATCGTTATCTGACCATAAAGGACCTTAGCATCGATGCTCCAGCCGGGCGTTTGTCGGGCTCCGGGACGATAGATGCCCAAACGGCACTTCCTCAGGGATTCTATCCCTTTCAGTTTCAACGCGACTTTTTGGCCTACACTTTCAACCTGAACGGGACGCAGATCGATGTTTCCAAAATCGAACCAGAACGCAGCTCTTTAACCGGTGAGGCCGACGGGCACATTCAGCTGGCTGGACGCGGGATCGATCCCGGGAAGCTGTCCGCCACCCTGGTAGCAGAGATCGCGGTTCCGAACCTGGCCCACAAATCAATGGCCGCGCCGTCCGACATCGCGTTGTCGTGTTCGAGTCACATGGATCAAGGCAAGGCCCAGGTCGATCGTTTGACGATCGATTCCAAACAACTGGCTGCAAACCTCACCACGGCCGGTGTTTTCGCCATGGCGGATCGGAGTTTGAATGCCACGTTCAATTTCAATGCTCCCAGCCTGACCGGAATGTTTGAACTCGCGGGGATTGCCGGTGTACAGGGTGGTGTGACGCTGAACGGCGACGTGTCCGGCAGCATCGGTCATCCGGTTGTCAATCTGACCCTGCAGGGCGAACACCTGGCGTACGCTGATTATCGGGCCGGGACGATTGAATGCGCGGTCAAGTTAGACCCGGAGGGCCGGTTACACATTTCTCAATTAGACCTCAGCCATCAGGAAGCAAACATCCAAGGGCGAGGCCGTGTTCAGGTTTTCGCTGCCGATTGGCAGGTTGACCCTTTCATGCCGATGGTGTTCGATATGTCGGTAGCCACACTAAGGGTTGAAGACTTTTGGCCTCAGTCGCCGGTAAACGCAACCTTTGACGGGCGTCTGCACATGACCGGCAGCGTAATGAAGCCCCAGGCTGAATTGTTGCTGCATGGCAGCGATGTCACGACAATGGCCGGTCCAATCGGCGATGCCGAGCTTAAGGTAAAATTCGCAAACGGCCTCTGTCAGGTCGATACGCTTGATATTGCCCGTGGGAAAACGTCTGTCCATTTGTCCGGCCGGGCGCAGGTGCTAGCTCCGGATTCATTCCAGGTGCTGTCCGACCCGGACTTCGAACTGGATATCGCTGGAAAGCAGATCGAAATATCCGACTACACCGGCCAGGTGAGCGGTACGATCGACCTGCGCACACAGCTCAAAGGGACGGTTAAAGACCCCCGTGGAACGCTCGCCGTGCAGGCTGATAACGTCGTGTTCCAAAGGCAATCCCTGGACAGCGTCGCACTGGATGCTGTGGTTGGCGACCGCAAAATCCGATTGGCACCCTTGCGAATTCGTGGACTGGAAGGCGGCGAGATCAACGCCCAAGGGTGGGTTGGATTCGATCAGTCCTTTGATCTGACAATCGGGTCGGACGGCTGGATGCTGACGCAAATCGGATTACTCAACGACGTGGGCGAAGTGGCCGGTGACCTGCGTTTTGATTTCACGGGAAGCGGAACCCTGAGCGCGCCGGTCATCGAAGGTAATGTGCTGGTCTCGGGATTAACTTTGAACCGGCAACCCTTTAAGGATATCAGCGTTAATATCGCTTTTCAGGATCAGCGGGCCCAATTGCATGCAACCCAGGCTTTTGATCTGGAGGCCGCCTACGCTTTGGACAGCGGTGATTTTAAAGTGGCTGCTGTTTTCGATCAGACACAGCTGAAACCCTATTTTGCACTGACCGGCCAGGCAGACCTTGCCGGCCAGGTGACCGGAGCGGTCAGGGCCCACGGCAACAGAAACCACCTTAAACAGGCGACAGCGCAGATGGACGTGGCGCTTTTGGAACTTTTCTATGGCACCGAGAAGCTGGTCAGCACCCAAAACCTTAAAGGCGAGCTAAAGGATAGCCGTTTCGTGCTGCCGGAAAGCGCCTGGTCTATTTTGGAGCAGGGTCACCTGACCCTTCAGGGCAATGGTGCTTTTGACGGTTCGATCGATCTATCGATCGACGGGTCCTTTCCCCTGAAGGCGGCAAATCCGTTTTTGACGGCGGTCGACGATTTAGGGGGGCAGGTCATCGTTGGGGCAACGATTGTGGGAAAAGCCGTCAATCCGTCAGTCGACGCTCACTTTCAGTTTAAAGATATCGCTGTTACCCTGCCGATTTTATTGCAGCGGCTGCACGGCGTGAACGGCAGCGTTCAGGTCGTTGATTCAAAAGTCACGGTTAAGGAAATTGTCGGCCGGATGGGCAAGGGCGGTTTCGATCTGTCCGGAACACTCGGCCTGGTAAAGTGGCAACCGGAAAACGTGGATTTGGTATTCAACGCCTACCAATTGCCTGTCGAGATCCCTGATACCATGAGTCTGTCGTTGAACAGCAGCCTGTCCTTCAAAGGCGACCGCGAAAACGCCTTTGCGGAAGGTCAAATCACCGTGCTGGATGGACTTTATTACAAAGACGTCGGGCTTAATCCGTTAAAAGGCGTTACAACCGTTAAAAGATCGGCACCGCCTCGTAAGGTCAGGGCTGCGATCCCCTATTTCGGACACACAGTTCTGGATGTGTCGGTCAAGCGCCGTCTGCCGATCGTGGTCGACAACAATTTGGCGTACCTTGAAATCAGTCCGGATTTGCGCCTGCAGGGAACAGTTAACAATCCGGTGTTGAGCGGGCGGGCGCGGGTCGATACCGGTGACATATACTACGGCGGCAAAACTTTCGTGGTTAAACGAGGGATTGTCGATTTTTTGAACCCCTACAAGATCGAACCAACTCTGGACATCCACAGTGAAGTGGCCGTACGCGACTGGCTGATCACCTTGCTGATATCCGGGACCCTGGAAGACCTGAAGGTCGAGCTGTCATCCAATCCTCCGGAATCGCGTGCCGATATCCTTTCTTTGCTTGTGGCCGGGAAAACATCGTCAGAAATGAGAGGCGGCAAAGGTGGCGCCAGTCTGTCGGCCAACCAGATGATGGCCCAACTCGTGGCCTCCACTTTTGGTGATGACATCAAAGCAGCCACAGGAATCGACGTTCTGGAAGTCGCGACCACGGATGATCAAGTGGATGGCGACTTAGACCTGATTAAGGTCACGATCGGTAAAAAACTGACCGAGCGCATGACGTTGAAATATGCCGTTTCATCAACCCAGGGTGAGACTATTCGCAGCACCATATCCGAATACCAGCTCATGGACAGGCTTATCGTCAGCGGATTTCAGGATTCCCAAGGCATCTATGGCGGTGAAATGATATTCAGGATCGAGTTCAGATGATGGCCGGTAAATCATCCATAAGCGCGCTGTTATTTATTACCGGGGCGTGCATGGTCCTGCTGGTTTTTATGGGACGTGTGCCGGTGATGGGGGCCATGCCAACGGCAAAGTCTATTTCTCCTGCGGGCAGCGAGACGGATCGGATCACTCAAATCGTTATCGAAATTGAAGATCCTTGGAAAAAGGGCCCGGATTGGGTCCAAATGGGCCGTTCATTGATTTATCTGGACGAAGGCGACCCTTTCTCGGCGGATATGCTTCAAACAAGTCTTGCGGCTTTGAAACTCAGCGGTAAATTTCGGGACATAAAGGTGGATTCTGAGCAAACGCCGCAGGGGATGCGTTTAATCTTCACGCTCAAGCCTTTTCATCTGATCAAGAAGCTCCGCGTTAAAGGTAATTATCCCATTTTTGAATATGATGTTCGCAAGGCCATGACGATCCAGGTGGGCGATGTTTTTGATGCCAAACAGATCGAGCAGCAGAAAAAGATCATTGCCAAGCTATATCGGCAGCGGGGTTTTATCGACCCCCAAATCAACATCGAAGCTGTCCAGGATGACCGTGACGGCAATTACACTTTGGACATACAAATTCAAAAAGGGGCCTATTACACCCTCAACCGGCTGACGTTTCAAGGCAATGATGCTTTCTCCGGACAAACGCTGGAACAGAAAATGAAAATCTATCGCCGATCGGTTTTGAGCGGCCAAACCCGGCGCTTTTCGCCCCGTATCCTTGAACAGGATATCAAGAAACTCATCGCATTTTATCGTGCCCAGAAGTATCCGGAGATCGAAATTAAGCATACCATTGACCGGCAACCACCAGCCACAAAAGTAATTGTCAACATTACGGTTACCGAGGGTCCACGCTACGAAGTGAACTTCGAGGGGAACAAGGCCTTTTCAGATGCCAAACTACGCAAACAAAACGTTATGTTTAAATCGGGCAACGTGCGTGATGCCGGGCTGCGCAAGACGGTGCGAAATCTTCGCCAGCTTTATGGGGCGTCCGGATTTTTAGAGGCAACCGTCAGAGCGGTCGATGAGCCCGTGTCCGGAACGCAAGCCGATGTGCGTCGCCTCCGTTTTGATATCAGCGAGGGGCCGCAAACCTTCGTGGAATTGGTTCATATTGAAGGAAACCGTGCCTTTGCAACCAAGCGTATCCGCAAACAAATGTTGATACGGGAGCCCGGCCTTTTCAGTAAAAGTCCCTATGTCCCTGAAACCTTGGACGAAGATATCCATTTAATCAAAGCCCTGTATGCTGGACAGGGTTTTTTAGACGCAGAATTGACTGTCGACGTCGAAATGAATTCGGATAACACCCGTGCCCAAATCAGACTGCGCATCGACGAGGGGGTTCGGACCAGAGTGGCATCCATCGGCTTCGCCGGGCAGGTTCCCATTGCCGAGCAAACGCTTCGCCAGGCGCTTGTGTTGAAGGTGGGCGACCCCTTCGATCAATCGCAAATGCAGGCCGATGCCGACACCCTGTCGGCACTGGTTTCAGAAGCCGGCCATCCCCACGTTAAACTGGAAACCGGGACCGAATATACTCCCGACCGAACCGGTGTGCATCTCACCTATGTGATCGCACCGGGGAATTATATCAAAATGGGCGAGACATTTTACACAGGCAACTTCCGGACCAAAAGGCGCGTGCTGGCACGTGCCCACGGACTCAAACCGGGCGAGCCGTTTTCCCTGCAAAAGATCCTTGCGGCGCAAAAAGAGATTAGAGACATGGGGGTGTTCGATTCAGTCCAACTGATCGCCATCGGTTTGAAAGAACAGACGGAAACCGTCCATCTCATCGTCGAACTGGAAGAGAAGAAGCCGTATTATTTTGAGCTCGGCGTCGGCTATCAGAGTGACCGGGGGGTATTTGCGCGTGCCAAAGCAGGGGATCGCAATCTCTGGGGGCTTAACAAGGACTTCTGGGTGAGTGGGGAGATCAGTGAAACCGGATATAAAGCCGAAACAGGACTTAGGGAACCGCGGCTTTGGGGATCCAAGATTGAAATGACCTTGAGTGCCTTTGCCGACAGGACGCAAGAATTCAATCAGACTTTCGGCACCCGGATCCTGGGAACGGCGGTCAATTTTACGCGTCCCCTGACGGACGTTATCGACGCCGGGCTGGGGTTTCGATTCGAGCAACGCAAGCAGTTTGAAGTTGAAGGGTCGCAACTGCCGGACGATGCGCTAGCGCCGCGCAGCAACCTGGTGATAACCCCCTTTGTTGTTTATGATACCCGTGACTCGTTTGTCAGGCCCCGCCAGGGGCTCTTTTCAGAATTCAAGGTGGACATTTCCAAGGGGTTTCAAAGTTCTACAGACGATTTTACAAAATACCGCCTCGACATGCGGTATTTTAGGACCCCTTTCGAACGCTTGACACTGGGGTTAATGGGACGCGCCGGAAACATCCGACCGTTTGGCGACAATGAAATCATTCCCCAGGACCAGCTTTTCTATCTGGGCGGTATCAACTCCGTCCGCGGGTATGATGAAAATTTGCTGTTCTATGATGCCCAAGGCGACCCGGTCGGTGGGAAAAGCGCCATCAACGCCAGCATCGAGGGCCGCATCGACATCGGCTACAATTTCGAACTGACCACTTTCTTCGATACCGGCAGCGTGAGCCATGATCAGAATTTCAAGGATTTCGATTTTCGTTCGTCATTCGGCATGGGATTGCTCTATCAAACCATTATCGGCCCCATCGGTATTTTTTATGGCCGGAAGATTGATCCCCGGCCGGAAGAGGCACCCGGCCAGTGGCACTTTACGATTGGCTATACCTTTTAGTTTCCATCCATAAGATGAATATCTTCCGGATCCACGCCCATCCAAATACGGCTGCCCGGGGGAAGGTTCATGGCGAGCAGGTCGCTGGTGGTCACAAGGGATTGGAACTGTGTGCCGGCGGCATCTACGAATATATTCGAATAGACCCCTTGATTACTTACCTGTGAAATCAAGCCTTCGATTAGGTTGGCGGGTTGGTCTTCAGGTATGGCGTTGAAAAGCCGGATGTGCTCCGGGCGAATGGCGATGGCAGTGGTCCCGTTAGGGACGTCTTTGATTTGCAGCGCTAATGTCCCGATATATGCCCGGCGGCCGCTAAATGTGGCTGGAAAGATATTCTTCATGCCGACAAACTCGGCTACGAACGGTGTGGCGGGTCGCTGGAAAACGTCCGTAACTTTCCCCACCTGCTCGATACATCCGGCATGGATAACGGCGGCTTGCTGGGCCAGAAAATGGGCTTCCGAAAAATCATGGGTAACCATCAAAACCGAGATCCTGGTTTCACGGTGCAGATCTTTGAGGAGCTGACGGATCTCTTCACGAAAATTGGGGTCAAGCGATGACAGCGGTTCGTCGAGCAGTAAAAGCGCCGGATCGACGGCCAACGCGCGGGCCAGCGCAACACGCTGTTTTTCACCGCCGCTCAGGTGGTGAATCGATCGGTCTATCAGGTGGGTCAGGCCCAGGCGGCTGATCAGCAGATCGAGTGAAGCATGCGACAGGGCGCCGGATTTGCGATGATAGCGGATGCCGAAGGTAATGTTAGCGTAAACCGTCAAATGAGGGAAAAGGGCGTGATCCTGGTAGACAATGCCCACGCCTCTTTTTTCCGGTGGCACATAAGTCACATCCTGTCCATTGATATGAATACGGCCTGCGGCTATCTTGATCAGGCCGGCAATCGATTCCAGAATCAGGGTCTTGCCTGCGCCGGTCGGCCCGATCAAAGAGAAGAATTCTCCCTCGGCCACCTTGAGACAGATATCCTGAAGGGCAAAGCCGGGAAAGCGGACGCTTAAATTTTCGATTTCGATCATGTGGTTTTCTTCAAGGGTGTTGAAAACAAACGCAGCAGTAAAAACAGCACCAGGCACACCAGGATAAGCCAGACGGCCACCGGTTGCGAATATTTCAGGCCGTAGGCGGTAAAACGCTCATAGATCATCACCGGTGCGACCATGGGGTGGTAGGCCACAATGACGACGGCCCCGAATTCGCTGACCGCGCGGGCCATACACATGATCATGCCGACCACCATGCTGCGCCATCCGAGAGGCAAGGTAACACGGAAGAAGGTCGCTGCAACCGACGCCCCCAGGCTTCGGGAAACGTTTTCAAGCCGTTCGGGAATCGCTTCGAACCCGGATTTGGCCGTGTTGACATAAAACGGCAGTCC
>Ga0180435_10006241_pt1 | contig 11420 bp, 12 predicted proteins | sample SS_ome_3_FD_132467 | JGI IMG/M metagenome (GOLD analysis project Ga0180435, IMG submission 132467) | Hypersaline lake sediment archaeal communities from the Salton Sea, California, USA - SS_3_S_1 metaG | ecosystem: Environmental > Aquatic > Non-marine Saline and Alkaline > Hypersaline >...
GGAAACATCCCAAACATTAACTTCTTTCGCAGCAGTGGTAGACTTAACCTCATAAACATCCCATTCTTCACCTACAGGAACAAGAATATCTGCCCTGGCATAAAGATCATCGGCCATGATGCTTGCTTCAAACAAAGGCACTCCTTTTGTCAGCAGGTCTTTTGTTTGATTTATTGAATCTTTAAAGCTTGTATAAGGAATGTCAATGCCTGTTGGAAACCACTGTTTTGAAATCTCACCAACTAGATTTCCCTGATCGAATTTATGTTGTGTAGACAATCCTATTGCAGGAAGTCTAGCTTTATCATTAACAGAGATCCACAACAGTGCGGGACATTGCATACCATACAAAAACTTTGATTTTGTCAGTAAAGGTGGCATTCTTTCAGCTCCAGGATTATCATGGGACGTTGAGTTTTAATTTTATAGCTAAATCAACTGCGACGATAGCACTGTTATCCGGAATACCCAGGATATCTGGTGATCAACTGGAGTATACTGAATTTGGACTGGCAGAGTGCTTTTGAGGAATTCTTTGATCATGACCCTCCCATAAGATATTGACCTGCTTTTTAAAATCGTGCTCCTCCAATATACAGTAATAACAACAGTGATGAATATGACAAAGATGCCGGCTTCGAAGATTCTAGTAAAGTTCGAAAGCGAGACGCAGGAATTCAAGGAAAAGCTATCTCGTGATGTCAAAAAAGGTCTTGATAGAGACATTGCATCATTCGCCAACACAAGAGGCGGTACGATATATGTAGGAATCAACAACAATGGAGAACCTGTTGGATATGGTGGCAATCTGCAAAAAGATTCAGATTCTGTGACGCAGCTTGCTCTTAAATGCCGCCCTCCAATCAGTCCAAAAATTAGCATTCAAGATCACGAAGGTAAACGTATCTTGGTCATTGAAGTGGATAAGAGCCCAATACTCCACTGTGATAACGGCGGCAGATTCCCTCATCGGATTAATAGCATCACAGGAAATATGGATTTCTCCACTCTCAAAAAAGCCTTGGAAGAACGCAGTATAATATCACCAACGGGGGATGGTGGACAAACCGGCATCCAACCTACTTTTTATGGCGGCTCAGAGAAAGCACCACTCTCGGATCAGGAAATTGATTTATACAAAAAGAATCTTGAAGCTAGAAACTCCTGGGCAATAGATAGAATTGGAAATGATTTGTATTACCATCTCAAGGATGATCCCTCCAAATTCAAAGATTTCATTCCTCTCGCTTTGGAACTCCTCTCATGCGGAAACTCTAAGAACAGAATGAATGGTCTGCGCATTCTGGGTGCCTTTGTTACAGAAGATAAAATAATCATGAGTGAAGTTGTCACAGAGGCATTTGACAAAGTTATGGAACTTGCAGAAAAAGATGAGCATTCAGGAGTAAAACGTCTTGCCTATACGTTCCTCCTCGATTCATGTGATGGGAGGATTGTGGATGTTATGTTCAGAGCGTTGACTACTTTGGATGAGGATACATTCAAACAACTCAACATGTTGGACTTCTTCTCCTGGATGAGGTGGGAGAACAAGAAGGAGCTAAAGAAAAAATTGCGTCTTTTGATAATTGACAAAATAGACGAAGCAGAGTATGATGATCAGATCAAGAATCGAATGTCTAATGCACATGCTCAGCTTGGTATGTGAGATAGAATATGGAACAAGATTGATTCCCAATATCGAAATTTTTTGCATGAAATTCAGTTTAAATTAAAAGAATACTGTTTTCTATGTCTGTCATTTCAATCAGAACAATAATTATATGATTTTTTATGAGGACAATGCTTCATTTAAATTATTTCCATTATTTTGGCAAAACGGATTTAATGCCCGGGCCCATTGGGTTTGTTGCATTGCAACAAAGGCAAATAAAACCGTTTTGCCTTGCTTTTCTGTTTTTCTTCAATTCTAATTTTCTAAATGCCTAGTTGCACCTCGGAAGTTTACTCACTTCATCATCAGCCCTGTAAGGGTGCTGGCTTCGATTGAAGCTCGCTTGGATAACTTCCGCGGAAATGAGAAGTCCGGGGAAATTTATGTATGGAGGTTTTGAGATGAAAAATATATGGAAATTCGATGGATTGTGGGAAGGAGAAAATTACAGAAACTGGGAAGAGGTTGAATAGATGCAGAACTTCAAGAATTTAAGAGTGTATGAAGAGGCTTTTCGTCTCTCTAAGGACATCTTCCAATTCATGGATGGTAAAAACATGAATAGAAGAGCAAGGGACCAGCTTCTGGCTTCCTGCTCTTCAATCTGTGCTAACCTAGCTGAAATGGGAGCCTTTGAATCAATACCAGCAAAGAGACAGAAACTCATTGTATGTATTGGAGAGGCAAATGAAACTGAATTTTGGTTAGATCTTTGCCATTCATTGAAAGTCATCCCTCAAAGGGAACATATCAGATTCATGGATTCGTTAGTTCGAATCAGATCCATGTTATGCAAACTAAAAAGCTCAGTAGAAGGAGGTATAAACAAAAAGTAGATCAAAAAAAATTTGAGAAAAATAGGCTAGAGATGAGTTCTTGCCGGAAACTGGACCTATTGAACGTCGCAATGTTCAATGGTCCATTGAAGCTTCGCTTCAATTGGAAACCGTCAACGGATAACTCTTTGTCTGGTCGGCTCTGCCCGCGCTTTTTCCAAAGTGGCAAAGGTAGCGGAGCAGGCAACAAAAAATGAGGTGAAAAATATGAAAAAAGAAGAAAATGATTTTGAATCGGCCCAGTTTGTTAGAAAAGCACTTTCTACCAAAAAATCAAGTAGGAAGAAAATAAGATTAAGGAAAAGTTACGACATAAAAACCGGAAACCGTAAACCCGAAACTGTAGACAATAAAAAGAAAATGGGCCCGGCGAGATTTGAACTCGTGACCTTTCGATCGCTGAAGACTTTTTAGAGACCAGTTTTTGGTCAAGCTTTTTTCTAAAAAGCTTGTATCAGTCGAACGCTCTAACCGGTTCAGGATAACTTCTGGGTTTTGATGAAACTTTTCCCAAAAGTTTCTTGCTGAGCTACGGGCCCAATAAAGTGTGAACTGTATTTGAACAGTTAGTTTTTAAACTATTAATATCAAGTCTGGAACTATTTATGTCAATTTATGGCAAAACGTAAGGTTAAAAGAACTATTTTACATAATTCTATTGTGGGTGTTACGATGGAAGTAAAAAAAACAGCTCGGGATGGAGCTGAGAAGGAAGGTAAGGAAAGAAAATTTCCGAAGCTGAAGGGGATGATTGATAAGCTAAAAGTTCCGGTGATTGCTACTATTACTGCAGCAGTAGTAACTTTCGGAGCAATGAACTGCGGCAATGGAACCGAAAGTAATAATGACGGAGGCCATGATGCTGATACTACAACAGATGCAGGAACTGATTCTGATGTAACTGACAGCGGAACAGATAGTGATGCCTCAGGACCAAACTTGTGTGAGGAATATCCTGATGGACATGAAAACAGGCACACATTTGTGCTTAAGGAAGCTGAGGATGTTGCAGACTGCAGTGGATTCTCACTGATGCTCGCTGACCTGGAAGACATTGGAGATGGAGAGCTTAGAGCAAGATTCTCATATTCATGGAATGAATATCCAGTAAATCCTGATTTCCTGTATTTCGAATTAGGAGACCAGCTAACTCATGATGTTGCAGAGACCGGACCAACAAGATTCGAGCTTTGCCATACTAGTCCAGATCCATGCAGCCATGATGGCTCAGGAGACCAAAGCTGCACAGCAACACTGGCATCAGACCGGGCATTTGATTGTGACTGATTTTTTATTTTTTCTTTTCTATATTACATTAATATGAAAATTGCTATTTTTTCAGATCATCATCTGGGTTACCCGAGGTTTGAGGAGGATTCCTACAAACAGGCAGAGATGATAATGAATCAGGCAGGAGAGCAGGCAGACCTGCTGCTTTGCGCCGGAGATATTTTTGATACCAAGATTCCAAAGCTTGAGACACTCAAGAGAGCAGTTGACATTTTCAGCAAGCCAGATGTTCCTATCTTTGCTATTTTTGGAAATCATGAGAGAAGGGCCAAAGACATGGTAAACCCTGTCCATCTTCTTGCTGCAAGCAGCAATATCAGGCTCCTTCATGGGAACAGCATGATGTTTGAGAAAAACGGGGAGAAAGTGCAGGTGTTTGGAATGGGCAGCGTGCCTGAGGAATATGCTGAGGCTGCACTCAAAAAATCACTTGAGAACTTCCAAAAGGAAGAAGGAACATTCAGCATCCTTATGCTCCACCAGTCAATCAAGGAACTTATGGTCGGAGCAGATGAGGAGATTTCTCTGGAATTTTTGGAAAGGCTTCCATTTGATCTCATAGTGAACGGACATATACATGAGACAACAACAAAACTTGGAGGAAAGTTCATAATTCCAGGAAGCACTGTGATAACCCAGCTTAGAAAAGAGGAAACAGAACCAAAAGGATATTACCTTTATGATACTGCTTCAAAGAAAGCGGAGTTTGTTCCAATAAACTCAAGGAAATTCTTTTATGAAAAACTTGAATTTTCTGATGCGACTGAAATGCAGGTCCGAGAAGCTATTGAAAACAAGATCAGGGAAATCAATGATCCTCAAGCGATCATCTCAATAAAAATTGAAGGGGAGCTGAAGGAAGGGCTGAACAGCTCAGACCTGAGGTTCAGCGAATATCCGAATGTGTACATAGACAATAAGCTAAACAGCCAGGACCTTAGCACAAAGCTTGAGAGAATCCGCAATATCAGAGCAGAAAACCTTTCAGTGAGAGAAATTGCACTTGCAGAGCTCAGTGCAAAGACCTCAGGAAAAGTCAAATTTGACAGTTCTGAACTTTTTGAAAAACTGCTTGAGGGAAGTGACGCGGCTCACGAATTTCTTGAGAAACAATATAAAAAGGATTCTAAGTAAAGAAGACTTTCCTATGCAGGAATAGCAAAGCGGTCAAATGCGATGGGTTTAGGACCCATTGGCTTAGTGCCTTCGAAGGTTCGAATCCTTCTTCCTGCACTTATTTTAAAAAATAAAAAAAATTATCTGGATATTTCCATATCCTGCTGAATGCTTTGAAGATCATGCTCATGCTCAACTTCATCTTCCATGATCTTCCTGACCATATTGAAGGTGATTGGATCATTTCCAGATTTTACCTTCTCCAAAATTTTGTTATAAGTAACAATTGCGCATTGCTCTCCTTTTATGTTCTGCTCAAGAATCTTTTTCACACTTGGATCACTTGGAGCTTCATAGCCGCAACCTGAATTCTTAATCCATTCCTCAGGACTAAGAAGTGGGGTTCCGCCCAATTGAACTATCCTCGCAGCAAGCATGTTTGCATGCTTAAGCTCTTCTTCTGCATGTTCAACAAGCTCACCCTCAACATAAGGCCTCATTGGCCCTTGTACGACCTTTGATCCAACCCAATATTGGTAATATGCAAGCCATTCATCTGCCAGAGCCTTGTTCAGCATGTCAATAAGCTCGCCAACATCCATTCCAACGATTTCAATTCCTTTTGTTCCCATAAGATTCACCATTAAAAATAGCCTAATCAAGTTTAGGATGCCAAAATTAAAAACATTAGGCATCTGCATTCCAGATCTCATATTCTGGATTTTCCTTTGGAACAACCTTTGAAACAACTGTGCTCAGTTTGCCGGATTTCCCCTTTTTGAGAGAATTTGACTTTTCAAACTCTACGCAGACAGCTTCGCCCATGCATCCTTTTTCTATCAAATCAGCTATTTCTTTTTTCTGGGAAGCAGATATGTCTTTGCCGTTTGGAACATAATGGAAGACAAAGAGATCCGGCTTTTCCTGGATTATTCTAAATTCCAGCAAATATGTCAGGCCGTCCATTCGGTTGATGTTAAGGGCAGAGCAGAGCCTGCCGCTTGGAAGAGCTATAAGATCATCCTTCCTGCCCCGGACCGATTTCAATACCTTGGAGCCCCGGCCGCAAGAACATGTTCCCCAGCTGGCAAAATCTCCTGTCGCATAGCGAAGCAGTGGCATAGCTTTGTTATGAAGCGAGGTTATCACAACCTCCCCAACGCCATTTTGTATTGGCGCTCCATTCTGATCCACAATTTCAACTAGCAAACTTGTATTGACATGAAGATTATGTTTTGGGCATTCAAATGCTATTGTTGAAAATTCAGCAAGGCCATAGTGGTCAAATACTTCGCATGAAAAGGAGTCGGAAATGAATTTGCGGGCAGCTGAATTGAGCGGCTCGCCCCCGCAAAAGGCTGCCTTAAACCTGAGCGGATTTTTTGACTCTGCATTGATCCTGGCAAGAGTCGTAATTGTCGAAGGATACCATCCGATTATGTTGGCTTTTGATCTTCTAAGGTCCTCATAGTTTTCCATAGGATCATCGAAAATTGAGAAGAAAACAGACTGATAGGTTCCTGGAAGGGAACGATAGATTGGAGCAGGCTTTCTGTCAACTCCAAAAATTGCAAATTTGTCAAAAGGACCAAAACCAAATTCTGTTGTAGATAGAGCGCGCATTGCAACTGAATGCACTAGCGAAGCATTATCCCAGAATATGCTCATCGGAGTTCCGGTTGAACCTGATGTTTTGGTGCAGAAGATTGCCGGAACTTCAGGATTGAGAAATGACTCTGGATTTTTCTGAACATCTGATTTTGATGTTGTTGGAAGCGCATGGAAATTATCCGAAGAAATGCCAGAGAGCCTGTTTTTGTAAAATTCTGTTTTGGAGGCAGATGATAGGATTTGCCTGAGTTTTTTTGCCTGGGCCTTCTCAATCTCATCCCAGGATTTCCACTGTTCGCTTCGAAGAATAGAAAACTGCCATAATACTTCAAGCGGATTCATATCATCTTCCTTTGAGTTTGTTGATGAGTTTTCCAAACAGGATGCTAAGCTCAAAGAGATAAGGCTCAAATCTTATCTTATTGAGAAAACTTGGGCGCAGCAGCATCTCATAATAGTGCAGCGCCAGCCTGCTGTTCAGTGAATATGTATTATGAGCAGGATAGTATTTAACTCCGCATTTCTTCCCAAAAGCAACAGATTCTGGAGTTGAGTATGAATAATATTTCCTGTAATTCATCCTGGCAATTGTTTTTTTCCTCTCATCAATAAGCATCCTGCCGACATTGACTCCCATTTTGCCCCGTTGAAATTTACGGGCAACATATGTGTTGGAGCCATAGGCACTTCTGAGAATTTTATCAATAAAACGATTTGAAAAACTGGTAAAGCCCACTGTACGGCCACCAGCATCAGCAACAAGTATGATATCATTTCGGCAAAACAGGTCTGAGAGGATTTTTTCATCAGCTTCGCCACATATTTTATCTATGGAAGTATCATTATGCTCTCCGCCATTACTTTTCCTCAAGGTTTCAATTGCATCCTTGTATATGCTGACAATTTCAGGCCCATCTTCTTTGAGATAACCTCGTATAATTACTTCCATTTCTGCACCGAACCAGGTAATTAATGGAAATGGGCAAGTTTAAAAACAATATATAACAATTATCAACCTACTAATTAGGTGTACACAATGGGAAAGTTTCCAGAAGCTGATTTAGAAATTGCTCAAACACAAATTTGCCTCAGGTGCAAAACAAGGAATAAGAAAAGCGTAGACAAGTGCCGAAAGTGCGGCTCAAAATACCTCAGACCAAAGAGAAAGGAAATCAGGTCTAAGAAGTAGTCATTTTTCTTAATATTTTTACCATATCCAATAGATCATCTAAGGTAAATAACTCTAGTTTTTTCTTTATTTTCTTTAAGAAAAGAGCATCGCGAAGAAGCATATTGATTAGCTGTCTTCTTGTAAAGTGCTTTTTCTTTAGTGCAATAAGATATCTTGCCCGGGAGAGAGCAGGCAGTTTTTCAAGAATCTTGTCAATATCATCTCCATGCTCAAGTGCGTCGATGGCCGCTTCCAGAAGAAGGATCTCCTCTACAATCTTCAGTTCGCTTGATTCCTTTCTCATGATTGCCTCTGCAACTGCTGCCTTGATCTCCTCTTCCCGCTCTTTTGCTATCTTGCGCTCTTCTGTTTTTTGTATAATAACGCGCATTGGAACAACAGCAGCTCCTCCGCCAGCAGAAGGCGGAGTCCCATACTCCCGCTCAGATAGGATCTTCTCAAGCTTCCATGGGATTATCTCCTCGCGGACAATCGGGCTTCCGATATACTGATATAATGGAATTGCAGAAGCAGAGCCCATGGACTCCTCAATCATTGCCTTGGCATAGTCCTTTACGGTCACATCAGCATGTTCCGCAATTACTTCTGTTTCCTGGGTTTCCGGATTATAATATTTAAGGCTGTAGCTGCGAATCGACTGGCCCTTGGCATTGTGCTCAAGTGCATTTGAGACAGATGCGGTTTCAGCCTCTGCCATGACAGATGCCTGCCGGGCCCCATCCTGAAGTTTCATCAGTGTCTCGTGCATAAGGCTCCGGTCATTGAATGCAGTGATTGCCATCTGGCTTGCGGCAAGACGTTGCATTTCAATAATCGGAACCATATCCGACATTGAAAAAGCATAGAGAAACTTGGAAACCATAAATGAAACCCTGTCATAAACTTTATAAAACCTTCTCAGTACTAGAATAGTCTCTACTCATATTTGAGTTTTATTACTAGGTGTATTAATGGGAAAAGGAGGAAATGGCGAATTCGCCGGAAGAAATATGAAAAGGCGCCGCAAAGGTCAGCGCTGGCTCTCAAAGAAATGGAAAAGAAGAACGCTCAGGCTTAAGGAAAAGCATGACCCACTAGAGGGTGCTCCACAAGCTGATGCAATTGTACTTGAAAAGATTGTTCTTGAGCAGAAACAGCCTCACTCTGGACTTATCAAATGTGTAAAAGTCCAGCTTCTGAAAAATGGTAAAGTTGTCAGTGCACATGCACCTAGAAACAAAGCAATTACCTATATTGATGAGCACGACCAGGTTACTCTGGCAGGTCTTGGAGGTTCCCAAAGAGGACAGATGGGATCTATGCCAGGAGTTAGATACAAGGTCGTTGCTGTAAATGGAGCAGATCTTCAGATGCTTCGAAAGGGCAAGAAAGAAAAGCCTAAGAGATGATTTTAATGGACAAACTATTTGGCAAATATTCACTTGAAAAACTTGAGATAAATGATTTGAGCCTTGCTCAGACCATTTCCCTCTCACCAATTGCAGTTCCACACACATTTGGGAGAAATGCAAAGAAAACTCTTGGTAAGATGGAAGTTAATATTGTTGAGAGACTTGCAAACAAGCTGATGAGAGGAGGAACTGGTGAAAAAACATCAGGAAAAGTCATCCGAACAAAAGGAAGGATGCAAGGTAAAAAACTCAAGTCACTTAGAATAGTTGATGAGGATCTTGGCATAGTTGAAAAAGAGACCAAGGAGAATCCGGTTCAGGTTCTTATCAGAGCTCTTGAAAATTCAGCTCCAAGAGAGGATGTGACACGTGTTTCACACGGTGGTGTCAGCTACCAGATTGCAGTAGATGTTTCAGCAACAAGAAGACTTGACATGGCACTTAGAAACATTGCACTTTCTGCTCTTATGGGCGCATTCAACAAGCCAAAATCACTTGCACAAGCTCTTGCCAGCGAGATCATCTCAACTGCAAAGGGAGATGTCCAAACAAGTTACGCTATCAAAAAACGTGACGAAACAGAGCGTATGGCACGTTCTGCAAGATAATCTTATTTTTTTAATTACTTTCTTTTGAATTCTTTTTATGGAAATTTCAAGGATATTGTTAGTGGTATTTGCATTCGGCATTCTTTTTGGCTGCACAGACCAGGCAGCAGAAACAAATCAGACAGCGCCTGAGGAGAATCCGGAAGAACCAACGCCTCCAGAAGAGGCAAAGGAAACTGAATTCACAAAATTCACTGATGATGATTTTTCTATTGAATATCCTGATTGGGAGGAGCGCGAGCATGAAAATGCCAGTATCCTTGCAGTTGGAAATGCGCTGTGCGTTTTGAATGTAGATCGGCATGAGGTTCCTATAACCCCACTCTTCAACTGGATGGTGAATTTTACAGCAGCAAATGAGAATGTGAGCCTGAATGAGATTGATATTGATAAGCATTCAATGGGCTTTGCTGCAGATTTTGACAATATAACCTTCAAGGCAGTAACAAAGATGGAATACTGCAATCACAAGACATATGTAATTCTGGCAACATGCGCAGAAGATTACTGGGATGAGTATGAAGAAGAGCTGGATCGCTTTACAACAAGCATTGCATGTGCAAAGGAATATGCTGAGCCGGATTATAGTGCAGCGCCAACCACGCAAAATCTTGATGATACGAAATACGGCACATTCATTGATGATGACTATTCAGCAAAAATACCAGAGTGGAACCAGGGCGAAGCAGAAAATGAAACAATAATCAGCCTAAGCCAGGGAGCGTGCACAGTAATTTTGAACAAGTACAATGCGCCTTCGGATACTCTCTATGATTGGACAGAAAAATACATAGAGGAAAATGACAGCTTAGAGCTGGATGAGAAAAACCCAAGCAAGCATGAGATAGCATACCAGCTGCATGCTGAAGACGTTACGCTGCACATTGCATCAAAAATCACATACTGCAATTATCAGTCATACAATATGATAACAATATGTGAAGAAGGCTATTTCAAGGACAATGAAGAAGTGCTTGGATACATCCTGGATTCTCCGGAATGTGCAAAGGAATACTCTGTTGCTCCCGAGATAGCAGAGCTTGAGGAAGTAGAAGAGATACCTGAGGAAGAGAGAATTGTTGAGACAGATGTTGGAGCAGAATATGGGATAAATGCAGAAGCAGTCGTTACTTTTTTCAACAGCAATCCGATTTTTGTCAAGGTAATGAAAAAATATGACAGAGTAAACCTCAGGATCACAGGAGATGATGACATAAAGCTCAAGGCAAAGCTTGAGGATGGATATATCGTAAATGTAAAGGAAGGCTCATATTCAGATGCAGATTTCACACTCACAATGCCACTTGAGGATGCGCTGAACATATTCAACAATGCGGATAATATCACAATTGGAAATATCCTAAGCTTCATAATAAACGTCAAGACCGATCCGCCTGAAAAAATGAATGAGCTGATCAAGGAAGCTTTTAGCGCATCATAGAAAAGTAAATAAAAGGCAGGTGTGAATAGCTACTTGGTCCTCGCAACCATGTTCAAAATGGTTATTCCTATCTATTGTCCTTCGGGACTCGGGAATAGTCGCTCTTAAACCAATTTGGTTTTTGGGCCCAGAGTTTTCCAAACAGAAATCCTTTTCATTTTTGGAAAACACTATTGAAAAACAATTGCGAGGACTCTATTCTTTATCATCAATCAGAATTTTCTGGGCATCTGCATAGACAAATGGCTTTTCAAGAGCAC
>Ga0180435_10006243_pt1 | contig 11419 bp, 8 predicted proteins | sample SS_ome_3_FD_132467 | JGI IMG/M metagenome (GOLD analysis project Ga0180435, IMG submission 132467) | Hypersaline lake sediment archaeal communities from the Salton Sea, California, USA - SS_3_S_1 metaG | ecosystem: Environmental > Aquatic > Non-marine Saline and Alkaline > Hypersaline > Sediment...
CCATGCTCGCGTGCTCGTAGGACATCCCGTCGGGAATGGGGATGAGGAGCCAGTCCTGTTTAAGGCAGTACTGGGCATAGGTCGCGGTCCCTACGTTCGAGCCGAAAAGTTTCGACATTTCGTGATTGTTCTGACAGTGGATATACTCGCCCTGGAGGCAAAGCCAGCACTTGCCGCAGGGATATTGCGGCATCACGACCACGCGGTCGCCGACCTTGACCTTGCCGGGCTGTGCGACCTCGACGACTTCGCCCGCGGCCTCGTGGCCGATGCAGTCGTTCTTTTCGTCGCCGTGAAGCCCGTGATACTCCGTGCACGTCGGTGCGACGTGAATCTTGACGACCACGAACTCGCCCTTCGCCTTCGGGTCCGGTTTCTCGACAACGCCCGCCTTGTCCTTGCCAAACTGTGCTGCTACCTGCATCTCGGAACTCCTATGCGTTCGCGATGTGTTGAGCCGGCAACGCCTGCCGGCCACCGTTGCGACAGCCAGACACTATACCGCCCGGTACAGGAACTGCAAGCGAATCGTTGCGGCTACCGGTTCTTCCAGAGCGCAACCAGTCGTTCGTCCGCGCCGTGTTCTCTAAGATGATCAAGGAAAAGATCGTGAAGGCCCGTGATGATCGAGGCGTGGTCGGCCGCGACATCATTCTCGGCGAACGGGTCGGCCTTCAGGTCATACAGCTCTCGCGTGCCGTGCGCGCCGAGCGGGGCATAGCCCCAGTCGTCCGTTACGAGGAACGGCGTGGAGCGCCCCTTGTCTTTCACCGTGAGGGCCGTCGGATCTGTGAACTTGGTGTATTCGCCGGTGACGGCGACTTCGCGATGCGTCCCCCGCCCCGCCAGGAGCGGCGCGGCGAACGACTTCCCTTGGAACGGGACTTCCGGCTCGACCGCCGCCCCGGCCAGTTCACACAGCGTCGGCAGGATGTCGATGGGCTGCGCTATCAGGTCCACGCTCCTGCCCCGTGGCAGGCCGCCGCCGGCGATGAGGAACGGCACACGTCCGATCTCGGGATAGAGCGGCCAGAAGCGGTTGTCGTGACTGCAGATGTTGCCTTTGGCGGCCCGGCCATGCTCACCGAGCGAAGTGCCGTGGTCGGCCGTGACGAGCACTATGGTGTTGTCCCACATCTGAAGATCATCTATGCGCCGGAGAAGGCGCCCGATACTGCGGTCGACCAGTTCTGATTCGGCGGCGTAGTGCGCCCAGAGGTTGTGAAGTTCCTCGGGCGTGTAGTCCGACGACGGGCCGTAGTTGGGATGGATCATCGGCGCACCGGTATAATCGGGGTCGTAGCGTCGGACCATGTACTCCGGCGGGTCCCACGGTTCGTGGGGATCGAACATATCCACCCATAAGAAGAACGGGTTGAAACGGTAGTTCTCTTCCATCCAACGAATGACCGTGGCGCTGGTCTTCGAGCAAAACGCATCTTCCTCGCGCGTGAAATAGCGGTTCGTCCAGCGGTGCAACGAGGGGAGATTCTTCTCCATGAAGCCGGAGCCGGCGCGGGTCTTTTCTTTCGGCATGGCCTCCCGTATCGGGTCGTTCATGTGGAGCAGAGCCAGGTCGCCTTCCTGGCCACGGTGCCTGAACCCGGCGGTGAAGCCCCCTTGGAATCCGGCGTTAAACAGGTGCGGGGTGTCGCATATCAACTGCGAGACGTAGCCGGCCTTGCTCAAGAGCGCGGGTGCGTGGTTCGGTCCGCTCTGGCCCAGGGACTGCCAGGGGTAGTGCGGCCAGCCGAGCACGCCGCGCGTCAGGTCGGTCCGGTGTGGTATCGTCGGGAAACTGCCCATGTGGACGCGTTCGACCGATGTCGCGCGTTCCGCCGCGAAGCGGTCGAGTTCGGGCGTCCGCACCGGCCGCTTTGCCTTGTTGCCGAGGTTGTCGTAGCGAAACGTGTCGGTGATGATGAGGATAATGTTTTTCATTTGCGGTTCTCCGTTATGGTGCAAAATCTTCCGCTACTTCCGTTGCGATGGCGGCCCATTCCCAAAGCCGCTTCGGCTCGTGCCGCACGGTGGAGATGTCCTTGAGGATGATCTCGACGCGGCAACCGTGGATCTTCTCCAAGACCTCGCGTAGGTTGTCGCGAGCGACCTCCGGACGCCAGCGGTCCTCCGCCAGGATGGCGGGATTGGGTTTCATTGAGAAGACATAATCCGTACCAAGCTCCTCTGCCCCCTTCACCGGGTCCGCCTTCGGGCTCATCGAGACCTTGCGGAGGTTGGGGACTTTGCGGAGGATGCCCATCTTGTTGTGGAGCGGCTCGCAACAGCCGTAGTACGTGAGGCCCCAGCGTTCGAGCCAGCGCATCTCGTGGCGGAGCGCGAATTCCCAGTGCATCTCTGGCGAGACCTCCGAGAAAATCTGCGGCGTGGCGCACCCCCAGAGGTCCTTCGGCAGGAGGTGAGCCGGGTCGCAGTCGGCCGGCGGCAGGTCGGTCGTGTATCCGTACCCGCCGGAACCGACGCGGGAGTTGTTGACGTTCGACGACAACAGGTTCAGGTTCTCCCACTGGTCGAGTTCGTGAATGTAGCAATCGACGAGGCGCGTCATCGCCTCGTTGACCAGGTCGGGCTTGAGGGCGAGGTCCATCATTGCCTCGGTGACGCCCCACCAGCGGATGAGGTTGTCCCACGGAGCGAACCACGATCCCCTCACCCCCACCTTCCTGACGGGCATTATCCCGTCGTACGTGTCGCACATCAGCTCGTAGTGCGCCTCGGTCGCAGCCTCGTCGTGGGTGACTTCGGGCATTTTGATCTTCAGGACGTCCTTCGACTCGGCGATCTGCGGAATGAACTGGACCGAGGAAAGCACGTCGGACTGCGTCCGATGGTCGAGTTGACCGATGCCGAAGCCGGTGCTGTGAATAGCGAGCGGCGACTCAAGACAATCGGCGATGACAATGTCGCCCGGCAAGTGGTTCCACTGGTAGAGGAGCGAGCGGAAGGGCCCCTCCTGGCCGCGCGCCCAACCGCCTTCGCAACGGCAGGTGAGTTCGTCGTTGACGTTCATTTCCCACCAGCAGACCTCGTTGATCCAGACGAGCGGGCGCGTGGGCTTGAGGTCATTGAGGTCGGTCCACAGCTTCGCCCTTTCCTTCTGGATTGGCAGGGCGGCGATCTCGGCGATCTCGGCGGCAAGGCCGCGGAGAATGTCCCGGTCCTTCTGTGAAACTGTCATTGATGCTTCCCTCACAATTCTTTCCGCACTCTTACAGCACGCGTTAGCGCGATTACAGATAATTGCGCGGTGCGCGCTTCCTTATGATGTCCTGGTTGATTTTTCCATCCTTGTTAACCATGCATCCATAATCGGCGATTCTCTGGTCACTTTCGGCCGCCAACTCGGCAGTGCCTGCGCAATGAACGGTCACCGGGCGCGTGGTCGTGATCAGCCAGTCGAGCAAGTCCTGACGCATTTCGTCGACGATGCCCTTGCATTCCCGTTCGAAGTACAGGTTCTTCATCTCCCATGGATCGGCGTCGAGGTCGTACAACTCGCCGAAGCCGTCGGGATATTGGTCCTTGTGCATCTCGGGCGGGTAGTAAACGAAACGCCACTTGCCCTTGCGGACGCTTTTGCTCCAGGCGAATTCCGTCACGCCGACACGATGCACCGCACCGCCCTCGCCGCGAAGCAGGTGCGAGATGTCCCGGCCGTCGCTAGTCTCCAGCGGGTCGAGTCCTGCCACAGCACAGAGCGTCGCGGTCAGGTCGACGCTCTCGACGATCTCGTCGGCAACGTGTCCGGCCCTGACCCGTCCGGGCGCCCACCAGATGTGCGGGACGCGCGTGATGGCGTCGGAGCAGATGCCCGGCGCCTTCTCCATAACGCCGTGCTCGCAGGCGTAGTCGCCGTGGTCGGACGAGTAGATAACGACGGTGTTCTCGGCGAGGCCCGATTCGCGCAGGAAATCGAGCATCAGGCCGACCGAGTGGTCAATTTGGCTGACGGCTCCCAGGTAGCCGCGGAGCTTGCGCAGCCGCGCGGCCTCGAACGTCTTCGGCTCGATCAGCGCCCAGTCGCCGCTCGCCCAGCGGTGTGCGGTCTCCCGCAAAAGAGGGCTCTTGCCTGCCATTTCATATTCGACGTTCGGCGGAAGCTCAAGTTCGGCGCCCTCGTACATCGACCAGAACGGCTCGCTGGGGCTGGTGCACTGGTGCGGCCGCGGCAGACTCGCGTGGGCGAAGAACGGCGTGCCGCTCGCGGCGGACTCCTTCATGAACCCGATGGTTCGTGCCGTGATCCAACCTTCCTGGGCCTCCTCGTAGGCCAGGGGCGACGGTCGCCCTTCCATGCTCTGCATCCCACGTCCGCCGAACTCCGTCAACCCAGCGTGGTCTTCGAGGTGTTCCTTCCCGCGCTCACGGAGGAACGCGGTGTACGCGGACGACCGGCCATCGACACTACACGTGCACGTCTCGTGGAAGACGTCGCTGTCATCCTCGATCCAGTACGCCGGACAATGTATCTTGCCGATGGCGGACGTCCGGTAGCCCGCGTCGCGGAAGTGGCCGAGGATGCTCGGCAGGCCGCTGGGATTGGGGCCGTTCAGGCCGTAGTAGCCGTGGTTGTGGCAGTACTGGCCTGACAGGTACGAGACGCGGCTCGGCGTACAGATGGGGTTCTGCGAAATCGCGTTCTCAAACCGCACCCCTTCGGCCGCCATGCGGTCGAGATGCGGGGTCTTGACGTTCGGGTGCCCCTTGTGCCCAAGCACCTTGGCGTTGTGTTGGTCCGACAGGATGAAGAGCACGTTCGGCCGCGTGTTGCTCATCTCAAAATCTTTCCGCCAGCAATTTTCGAGCACTTCATTTCAGTCCAGGGGCTGGTCAGGTGGGACGCGAAATTCCTTCGGCGGCGTGACAGCCACCTCCTTCGGCCTCCCGAGCGCGGCCGTCTGCGGGCAGTGGTCGTCGGCGTAGCGGTAGGAACGACAGGCCGCGACCTGTTCGACGTATTCCCACACGGTCTCCTTCTCGGGGGTGACTTCAAAAATACGCCTGCCGGCCTGCTCGCAAATGAGCGTGTTTCCGTTCGCCAACCGTTGCGCGCTCGACGTGTACGTCGAATGAAACTCCTCCCCCTCATCGTAGACCCAGACGAGTTCCTTCGTGGCCGGGTTCACCTCGAGCACGTAGGACCGACCGGCATGACCGAGATCCTTCCACGGTGAGGCGCCGTTGTCGAAGATGAGCACGTTGCCTTCACCCGGCAAGCCCTTTTCAATCATGTACGGCTCGTGCTGGCCCGAGAGGCCGCCGAAGTAATCGCCGGAATACTCCCAGACGATCTCCTTCGTGTCGCGGTCGATTACGTAGACGGTGTCGAGTTGGCGCGGGCTGATCATCACGTTGCCCGGCCTGAACCGCTTGTCGCCGGCGTCGTACCACCGGTTCTTTGGCAGAGCCGACACCGTGTTGACGTGTGTCCAGTCCACCACCGTGCTGTTATACGGTCCGCCGAACCACTGTGGCGAGGCGAGCAGGCGGTAGTGGTTGATGTCGAGGTGCCCGTGGCTGTGCCACTCCCAGACGACCTCACGGTCGCGGTTGACCTCGAGGATCGTGTCGCCACAGATGGTCTGATTCTGCCAGGTGGGCTCACGGACCTGCTTCAGATATTCCGGCGGTGCGGCGTGGCGGCAGATGAGCAGAGTGTTCCCGTTCGGCTTGCGAAAGACGTCGTGGTGGGGGCCCAGATACTCCTTGTGTGGGATCTTGCCTTCGGGGATGTATTGCCAGGCGAGGTTGTGGTCCCAGTCATACTCCTCAATGCAGCCGTTCTCCGATGTCATGCCCCCGCGCTGCACGAGGACATTCCCGTTCTCAAGGAGCTTAGCCCGGTCGACGCCCGCGGAGTTGGCTTGCATGTCGATCGGCCAGCGGTTGACGGTTCGCCCGTTCATGTCGATCAACTTGACGGCGTCGCCCTGCCACAGGACCGTGTACCCGCTGAAGCATTTGCCCGGCTTGTAGAGTGTTGTACCGACGGGATATACCGTGCGCATATTCGTCCTCCTCCTCGGTTTTCAATCGAGCTTGACGAGTATCTTGGTGAACACGGGCGGGTTCGCGTCCCAGGCACTGAGCGCGTCGCCCGCCTCGTCCAGTGGTACGACCTTCGTGACAATGTCATCTACAGGGAACTTGCCGGCCTCGAACATTCTTATCACGTCGGCAAATTCGCCGAGCGCGTTGCGCGAACCGAGGATATCGATCTCCTTCTGCACGAAGAGCTTGGTCTCGAACGCGACCGGCTCCTTCGCGTAGCCGATGCAGACGACGCGGCCCGTGAACGCGACCTCCTCGACCGCCGCTCGATATGTCGCGGGCAGGCCGACGGCCTCGATCATCACATCGGGCCCACGTCCAGCGGTCAGTTCAAGAAGACGCTCGTGCAGGGGCTCGGCGGCTGAGTTGACGGTGTGCGTGGCTCCCGCCTTCCTCCCGATGATGAGCTTCGCGTCGTCAACGTCAATCGCTACGACCGTTGCGCCGCGGAAGGCCGCGCCGGCGATTGCGCCCAATCCGATCGCTCCACAGCCAAAAACCGCAACGACATCTTCTTCCGACACGCGCCCCCGCGCGCACGCATGAAAACCAACCGTCAGTGGCTCGACCAGCGCCAATTCGGTCAAGGAAAGCTTCCCGGACGGGTAGACCTTCTGCCAAGGAGCGATGATGTATTCGGTCAGTGCGCCGTCGCGCTGGACGCCCATCGTCTGGTTGTGCTCGCAGGCGTTCGGGCGTTCGCGCAGACACGACGCGCATCTACCACAATTCGTGTACGGCGAAAGCGTGACGTTCACCCCAGTCCTGATGGACTTAGGAACATCCGGCCCGGCCTGCTCGACGGTCGCCGCGATCTCGTGTCCCGGGATACGCGGGTATGTGACCATCGGATTCTTTCCGCGAAAACTGTTCAGGTCCGACCCGCAGTACCCGACAATGCGAACGCGAAGCAGGACGTTCCCTGCCCCCGGTGCCGGCCTTTCGACCTCACGGACATCGGTCCGGCCCGGTTTCGTGATGAACAACGCCTTCAACTTATCCCCTCACAGGTTGTACGCCTCAGCCGCGGTCCCGCCCAGTATACGCGCCTGATCGCACGAAGAAAGCTCCGCTACAAAATCACAGACGACGCGGTGCCAGCGGCCGTACTCGCACGCCACCAGGCAGACCGGCCAGTCGGACCCGAACATCAGCCGGACCGGACCGAACGCCGACAGCACAACGTCGAAATACGGCCGGAGTTGTTCCTCGGTCCAGCTCTTCCAGTCGGCCTCCGTGACCATCCCCGACACCTTGCAGAAGACGTTCTCGCGCTTCGCAAGCTCGGTGATGTTCTCACGCCACGGTGAAATCATGTTGTCTTTGATACGCGGCTTGGCAACGTGATCAACGACGAACATCTGATCGGGATGGCGGTCGACGAACTCAATCGTCTGCCGCAAATGCCGCTCGAAGATCAGGATGTCATAGACGAGGCCGAACTCCTTGAGCAACGAGATGCCGGCATTGAAGTCATCCCGCAGGATGTACTCGTCGTCCCCTTCATCGTGGAGAACGTGGCGGACCGCCTTGAGTTTAGTGTGCGCGGCGAAACGTTCGAGGTCCGACCTGACGCCGGGCGACACGAGCGGAACCCACCCGACGACGCCATTCATGAAATCGTTGTCGGCCGCCAACCCGAGCAGCCATTCGGTCTCCTCGATTTTCTGACGCGCCTGAACGGTTACGACGCCGTCCACACCGGCCGCGTCAATCTGGGCCCTCAGGTCCCGCGGCAGAAAGTCGCGCCGGATGGCCGACATCTCCTCGCCCATCCAGCCGTAGTCCTGAATGTTGTACTTCCATAGGTGATGATGTGCGTCAATTATCACGCCCATCGGTTCCCTCAATCCCAGTTCTCAGGACGGCCCGACTGCCAGGTCTTGTCCTTCACCGGCTCGACGATGGACTGTATTTCACTGAGCAGTTCGGGATCGAGCTTGAAGTCGACGGCCCTGACGTTCTGCTCGACGTGTCGCTGCTTCGACATCCCGACGAGCGTGGTCGATACATACGGATGGTCGAGACAGAACCGCATCGCCACGTCGGCCACGTCCACCCCGGCCTTCCTGCACAGGTCGACCACCTTGCGGCCGGTTTCCTGGACTTCGGCGGGGGCCGGATGCCATTCGGGCGCGCCCTTCGCGGACAGGGTGCGCATGTGAAGCGCCGAGGCGTTGACAAGCCCGATGCCCCGTTCCCTGCACACGGGCGTAAGCACCCTGTCCATGTCGGTGATCATCAGGTTGTAGTGACAGTATGAAAGGATCGTGTCCACGTCCGACCGAGCTGCCACGTCGGCGAGCATCTTGAGCGGCAGGCCGGTGATGCCGACGAACCGGCACTTGCCTGTCTCCTGAATCCTTCGCATCGCAGGAAGCGTTTCGTTGATGACCTGCTCGCGGTCGCCGAACTCGAAATCGTGCACCTGGAGAAGGTCCACGTGGTCAGTCCGGAGCCGCTTCAGTGATTCATCAATGCTTTGCGTCACGCGCTCGGCAGAGAAATCGAACGCCCCTTCGTCGCCGGGATTGCCGTAGCGCCCGCATTTCGTGGCGAGAAATACCTTGTCGCGTTTCCCGGAGATAGCGTTCCCGAGATTGGTTTCGGCCAGGGTCCGGCCGTAGTACGGCGAGACGTCGAAATAGTTGATCCCGTTGTCTATCGCACAATCGACGGCACGCACACCCTCGTCAACAGGCGTCTGACCAAACTCGTTCCCGAGCGGCGAAGCCCCGTAGCCGACGACCGAGACCTTCATCCCAGTCGTCCCGAGCAGGCGATACTCCATCAGCAATTCCTCTGCATAAAGACAATCTTCAAAATACTCAACTGCACCCGCACTGACCTTGACGGGGCGGGAGTATAGCAGAAAGAAAACACCCCCGCAACCGCAACTGACCGAGTGTGGAGCGCACGACAAGGCCGCCAACCGGAGCTCCCCAGCATTTATCCTGCGTTTTCTCCGTCTGAGGCAGTAGCGGCCATGTTGCCTGCGAACAACACACAATGCGCGGCGTCGCTTTTTGTCAACACACTAACCAACGCATTAGCCGCCACTTAGGTAAGCGGCCCGGCATGCTCGTTGCTTTCATGCAACATGCGTTCATGACTGCACCAACACGTCTTACAGACGTAACACGCCACAACACAAGGCGATACAAACACAGGTGCGCGAATCAGAGCGCGTGGGCATGGCGTTTGCTACTAGGTGAAGTTGAATCCGCTCGTTGCTGGTTGGCGATGCGGTAGTTTCACGTTTTCTCGGTTGGTCCGAGAACCGGTCGCGGACGCCCGCGTAGGGCGGCGGTCGGCTGGTAAAGGTGAAAGAGAGGTGTCCGATGGGTTCACGGTCAAGTTCTGGGAGGGACCTGGCAATGTTGAAGATGTCAAGGGCGGTTTTGTGTGCTTGTGTGGTGTTGTGTTGCGCTTCGACGAACGTGGCGCTCGCCATCACGGCTGACGGCGACCTGTCGGACTGGGGGGTGGCTCTTGACCTCACGGCGACCGGCAACGTGTTCGAAAGTTCCAGCGGGAACACGTACACCGCGACGCAGTTCGTGGGGGCGTCGTTCATACCCTCCGTCGCAGGAGTCGACTTCCTCGTCGACAACGACTCGGCGCATCCCGGCGGCGAGTTCTGCGACGTAGAGGCCATGTACGTCACCCGGGACGGCGACGCCCTCGCGGTCGCAGTGGTGACAACCTCCGACCCCAACGGCCAGGCCCGGACGGATTACGGCACGGCTCGCTTCGGGCCGGGGGACTTGGCGATCGTTGTTGACGGCGTGACGTTCGGCGTCGGCGCGCGCCCTGTCGATCTCAAGACCGCCTACGGGTCCATACTCCCCGGCTCGCCCGACGTCCGCGACCCCGCGTCATGGGATTCCTTCACGGGCGACGGTTCATGGAGCGCCGGCGATTATCTCGACACCTTCACGACAACCGCGGCCCGCGTCGAGCAAACCGCCGACTGGCATCACGTCGACTATCCGGCCGCAACGTATGAGGCATACTTCCGCGCCGGTTCGGGCACACTGCGCGGCACCGTGAGCGCCGCATGGAAACTGTGGACGGATCCGGACATGGTCTCCCAGGGCGTCGACTACGGCGACTACTACGTGGACGACATATACGGCGTGACGGAGCCGTACCACACCTGGATATACGAGGTACGCATTCCAGTGGCTTATCTCGACATCCAGACCGACAGTGTCGTGTTGGTCGCCTTTATGGCCGACTGCGCCAACGATCGGATCATCGTTGAACCCGGCGGCGGCGGAGAAATCCCCGAGCCGGCCGCTCTCGGCCTCATCGGTATCGCACTGGTCGCTTTGAAGACGCGAAGGCGCTGAAGAACCATTTGTTCTTTTGCCGCCCACGGCTCAACGGTTGTGGGCGGTATCATGTACAGACCGACGGACTCAATTGCCCTCCCCCACTGCGCGTACGGGGTCGGGTCCGCGTGAGGTCGGCGTTCACCCCGGCGCCGTTCGGCTACACGATCTCCCGGTGATACTCCTGCAACGACTTGGCCCCCATGCGGCCCTTGCGCCGCGCCGCGATTCCTTCCGCCGCCGCCATGCCCTGCGTCAGCGTCGTGATGTATGGAATCTTGTACTGAATTGCGGTCTTGCGAATGTACGAGTCGTCGTGTGTCCCCAGCTTGCCTATCGGCGTGTTGATAACCAATTGAATCTCGCCGTTCTTGATGCTGTCCACGATGTTCGGGCGTCCCTGGTGCAACTTGAAGATTGGCTCGGCTTCGATCCCCCGTTCGCTGAAGAACTGCTGAGTGCCTTTGGTGGCCCTGATCTTGAAGCCGAGAGCCCTGAACCGCCAGGCAACGTCGAGTGCCTTCATTCGGTCCGCCGGATGCACGGTGATGAGGACGGCCCCCTCCATCGGCAGCAATTGTTTAGCCGCTTCCTCCGCCTTGTACAGCGCCTCGCCATACGTCGCCCCCATCCCGAGGACCTCGCCGGTTGACCGCATCTCCGGGCCCAGCACCGGATCGACTTCTGGAAACATCGGGAACGGGAAGACGGCTTCCTTGACGCCGTAGTGCGAGAACACCCGGGGCTTCAGCTTGAAATCCGCGAGTTTGCGGCCAAGCATCACTTGGGTGGCGATGCGCGCCATCTGTACATCGCACACTTTTGACACAATAGGCACCGTTCGCGACGCGCGCGGGTTCGCCTCAAGCACGTAGAGTTTGTCGAGATAGACCGCGTATTGCATGTTCATGAGGCCGACGACTTTCAGCTCCTTGGCGATCCTTTTTGTGTACTCATATATCTTGTCGAGGTGCTTCTGGGGCGTGTTCGTCGGCGGAATGACACAGGCG
>Ga0180435_10006245_pt1 | contig 11412 bp, 11 predicted proteins | sample SS_ome_3_FD_132467 | JGI IMG/M metagenome (GOLD analysis project Ga0180435, IMG submission 132467) | Hypersaline lake sediment archaeal communities from the Salton Sea, California, USA - SS_3_S_1 metaG | ecosystem: Environmental > Aquatic > Non-marine Saline and Alkaline > Hypersaline >...
CACGACGAGGTTGCCATCAAGGAATACCTGCCTAAACGCTTCGGCATGCGCGACAGCAACCAGGCGGTAACGTTTTCCGAGGAAGGCAAGTACGAGAGCTTCCAGCGCGGGCGTCGCCTGTTTTACCAGGAGGCAGGGCTACTGGCGCTGCTGCGCCACCCCAATATCGTCCATGTGCGCAACTGCTTCCTGGCCAACAACACGGCCTACCTGGTCATGAACTACGAACCGGGCAAGAACCTCGGACGTTACATCAAGAAACGCCAGGGTGGACTGAGCACCAATTTCCTGATGACGGTGTTTCCACCGCTACTGGACGCACTCGACCTCATTCATAGTAAGCAACACCTGCACCTGGACATCAAGCCGAGCAACGTCCACCTGCGCCCCGGTGGCAACCCGTTGTTGCTCGATTTCGGCGCCGCCTACCACCTCGATGACATCGGCCAGAAAAAGGCCCAGGTGGTGACCCCCGGCTTCTCCCCGGTCGAACAGTATTACGCATCGGCCAAGGTCGGCCCCTGCACCGACATCTACGCGGTCGGTGCCACCATGCGCGCCTGTATCGAGGGAAAACCGCCACCATCCGCGGTCGAGCGGCATGCAAACGACACGCTGCTGCCGGCCGTGGAGTCGTTTGGCAGACGCTATCCGCGCGAGATTCTCGAATCGATCGACTGGGCCATGCAACTGGATGCAGAGAACAGGCCGCCGAAGGCCGGTGATCTACGCGACGTCCTGCTGGGGCGCATCCCTGCACCCAGACTGCAACATCGCGCCACGGAGGGCGCCTCGTGAACGACACCGACCATGCATTCGATATCGCCAAGCAGTCGCTGATCGGCAGCCGGCCACACAACCAAGACCGCTGCCAGGTGCTGCGCAGCGACAACACGCTGCTGCTCAGCATCGCCGACGGGCTCGGCGGCCACCCCCGGGGAGATGCCGCCGCGCAGTTGCTGATCGACGTCGCCGAGCACCTGTTTCGCAAGCATGAAAAACCCCTGCATGACCCGATGCGCTTCATGCTCCAGGTCGTCGGCAAGGCACACCGCAGCATCCTCAGTTTCGGCCGCCGCCAGCAACCACCGATCGAACCGCGTACGACAGCGGTTCTGGCAATCGTGCAGAACAACACGCTGTACTGGTCGCACGTGGGCGACAGTCGTCTTTACCTGGTACGCAATGGTCGTCTTCTCGCACGCACCGAGGATCACACGGTGATTGTCGCTGTACCCAACGATATCGGCCCGATGCCGCGGCGTACCAGCCTGACCCGCTGTCTCGGCGGCCTGGAACGACCACCGACAACGACCTGTGCACCCCCGATGGCGCTGCAGCCGGGTGATGTCGTACTGTTGTGCACCGACGGCCTTTGGGGCCAGGTTCCCGGCAAGCACCTGATCGGCGCATTTCGCAATGCGAAAACCTCCGTGGCGGAACAGCTGCAACAGGTGGCCGCCATCGCACACCGCGAGACACACAGCGATAATGTCACCGCGATCGCGTTGCGCTGGAACGGCTACACTGAGCGCTCGCAGCCGCCACCGGAGACCCGGCGGCAGTATCGACGCGCCCTAACCAACACGGACTGAACACAAGAGGTAACAGATGCGACCCAGCGGACGCGCACCCGACGAGATGCGGGCAGTGACATTCACTTCAGACTTCACGATGCACGCCGAAGGCTCCGTGCTGGTGGCATTCGGCAACACCAAGGTCATCTGCACGGCCAGCGTCGAAGATCGCCAACCGCGCTGGCTGAAGAACGAGAACCAGGGCTGGGTGACGGCTGAGTACGGCATGCTGCCCCGCTCCACGCATAGCCGCATGGGCCGGGAGGCCGCGCGCGGCGGTCAGGGCGGACGGACCATGGAGATCCAGCGCCTCATCGGCCGGGCACTACGCGCATCGATCGATCTCGGCAAGCTGGGTCCACGCACCATAACGCTCGATTGCGATGTCATACAGGCGGATGGCGGTACGCGTACCGCGTCGATCTCGGGGGCCTTCGTGGCCCTCAGCCAGGCGATAAAGGCACTGATGCGGGACGGCGCCCTCGACACCAACCCGATTGTCGGCAATGTCGCCTCGGTATCGGTCGGCATCTACGCGGGCACGCCGGTGCTCGATCTCGACTATGCCGAAGACTCCAGCGCCGAGACCGACATGAACGTTGTCATGGACAGCTTCGGTCGTTTCATCGAAATCCAGGGTACAGCCGAAGGCGCACCATTCAGCGAAGAAGAGATGCATGCGATGCTCGAACTGGCACGCAAGGGTATCGGCGAGATCACGACGGCACAGAATGCCGTCATCGACGCGGCAGGCGCTTGAGGAGGGTCGTTGACCATGTCACAACGTGTTGTCCTCGCCACCGGTAACAAGGGCAAGGTCCGGGAGTTGGCCGAACTGCTCACCAATACAGGTATCGACATCGTGCCGCAGTCGGATTTCGGCGTGCCGGACGCCGACGAGACCGGGCTTACGTTCGTCGAAAACGCCATCCTCAAGGCGCGTAATGCCGCCAGCCATACCGGTTTGGCGGCGATTGCCGACGATTCCGGCCTGGAAGTCGACTACCTGAACGGCGCACCCGGCATCTACTCCGCGCGCTACGCCGGTGACGGCGGCAGTGAAGCCAATAACGCCAAACTGCTGCAGGCACTCGAAGGCGTCGATGAGGCAGATCGCAGTGCCCGCTTCCAATGCGTACTGGTCTACCTGCGGCATGCCGACGACCCGACGCCACTGATCTGCCAGGGCACCTGGGAAGGACGCATTCTGACCAGCGCCCGCGGGGATGGCGGCTTCGGTTACGACCCGCTGTTCTACGTGCCTGACGAGGGTTGCGGCGCAGCAGAGCTGGCCGCGGAACGCAAGAATGCGATCAGCCACCGCGGGCAGGCACTGCAGTGCCTGCTCAACAGGCTGGAACGCTGAGCGACAGTTTCGTCACGATTACCAGGTCAACAGGATCCACTGGTTGATGTTGTCGTGCACCGGCTCCCCAGGCCGGTAGTCGAGACTGCCGTCACCGTCGAAATCAATGAAATGATACGGCGGCCCGAAACGTGGCTGCACGCGCACCAGCACGAGTCGGCCGTTACGGCGGTACTCGTAGATGGTCTCGCGCGGTGTCTCCAGGATCGTGACTTCAGGCTCCAACGGCTCACCGGATTCCAGTGGCGGCGGCGCCTCTACGGTCGGCGGCGGCGGAACATCGGGCGCCGGCTGCGCCTGCGACACGGCAACCGCGAGCGGCAATACCGCAAGTGTCAGCCAGACCGGGGCAAGCCTACGTAAATTAAACACTTCCAGGCTCCTTGGAACACGCATTGCAAAGCGTGACCTGCCTACAGTGTCGCACATCTGGATTGGGCCGTTGCCGGGACAGAAAACTCATAGCTCGAGCAGTATCTCCTGCTCGGCAGCGGACGGTTCAAGGCTACGCGTCTCGTAGTGCCGGAATATCGCCTTGACGATATCCTCGGGCTCATCGAACACCTGCATCAGCTCCATGTCAGCGCGGTCAATGGCGCCCTGCTGCACCAACGTAGTCTCGAACCAAGACATCAGCCCGGACCAGAATGCCGAACCGACCAGAATGATCGGTATGCGCCGCGTCTTTCCTGTCTGTACCAGCGTCAGTATCTCGGCCAATTCGTCGAGCGTGCCAAAACCGCCGGGCAGGACGACATAGGCCGACGCGTATTTGACGAACATGACCTTGCGCGCAAAGAAGTGGCGAAAATGCAGCGAGATGTCCTGGTATTGATTGGCCACCTGCTCGTGCGGCAGCTCGATATTGACCCCGATACTCGGCGACTTGCCGGCCTGCGCCCCCTTGTTTGCCGCCTCCATGATGCCCGGGCCGCCACCGCTGACAACCGAGAAACCCGCATCCGACAACAGGCGCGCGACCTCTTCGGCACGACTGTACCAGGGATCGTCAGGTGAAGTGCGAGCCGAGCCGAATATGCTGATCGAGGGCCTGATCAGGCAGAGTTTTTCAAACCCCTCGACAAACTCGGCCATGATCTGGAATATGCGCCAGGTTTCGCGCTGCAGTTGCGCGTCGGCGACACTCTTTTCGATACGCTTACCCACCACTTCACTCATTGCGCTGCCGAATCCTCTTGCCGGGTGATTGCCTTCGCTCGTTGCGAAACGTCTCGACCGTGACTTGGCCGGGGGGAAGGGGCTATTGCCTGCAAGACGCGCCTCGATTCCCGCTCGCGCAGCGACTCTTGGCGTTACAGAACTTTCCACCTGGCCCACTTGCCCGGTAGCATTGTAGCCTCGCAACTTCATCCGCACTTCGTGCAATCCTCACGCAACCTGGAATCTCGCGATGAAAACCACCGTCATCGGACTTGGCGCAATGGGTGCAGGCATGGCCGGCAACCTGTTTCGCGCCGGATACCTGCAACAGGCCTGGAACCGGTCTCCCGCAAGGGCACAGCGCGCCGCGGCGCAACACGGTTTTGCGGCTGCCGACACGCTCGAATCCGCGGCCGGCCAGGCAGATTTGGTTATCACTTCGGTCTCGGCCGATGACGACCTGCGCGAAGTCTGTGACCGCCTCGCCGAGGTCATGCACGCCGGCAGCATCGTGCTCGACACGTCGACTGTCAGCATCGGCACGGCCCGCGAAGTCGGAAAGAGCCTGGGCGCCAAGGGCATCCACTTTCTCGATTCACCGGTATCCGGCGGCAAGGAAGGTGCAGAGAAGGCAACCATGGTCATGATGATCGGCGGCGATGGCGACGTCATCGACCGCATCCGCCCAGTGCTCGACAGCATCAGCCGTAAGGTCGTTCACATGGGCCCTGTTGGCAGCGGGCAGGCCACCAAGGCGGTCAACCAGATCATGTGTGCCGGCATCAACCAGGCCGTTACCGAGGCGCTGGCATTCGGCCAGCACCAGGGACTTGACATGGACAAGGTCGTCGATGTCGTCAGCAGCGGCGCCGCCGGCAACTGGTTCGTCGAACACCGCGGCCGCAGCATGACCAGCGGCACGTTCGACCCTGGTTTTCGCGTCGCGCTGCACCACAAGGACCTGAAAATCTGCCAGGCCATGGCAGCTGCAGACCATGTGCAGTTGCCGATGATCGAGATGACCCTTGTGCACTACGAGCGCCTGATGGAGCAGGGATTCGGCGACGAGGACATCTCGGCCCTCTACCGGCTGAAGAAACCCCTGTTCGACAACGGCAACTGACCGGACAGCAATGCATGACCTGAACGCGCGCCAACGCGAGGCGGTGCAGTACCTCGATGGCCCGTTACTGGTACTGGCCGGCGCAGGCTCTGGCAAGACCCGCGTCATCACGGCCAAGATCGCCCACCTTATCGAGCACACCGGCATGTCGGCGGCTCAGATCACGGCCGTCACGTTCACCAACAAGGCGGCACGGGAGATGAAGGCCCGGGTCGGCCGGCTGCTGGGGCCCGGCAACGGCCCCGGACCAAGGGTGTCTACGTTTCACACGCTCGGCCTCGGCATGCTGCGCCGGGAGCTCAAAGCAGCCGGTTTGCGCAGCGGCTTCAGCATCTTCGACGAGCAGGACGTTGAGCAGCTGCTGCGCGAACTGACAAAGAAGAACGAGGCGGATCGCGAGGCCCTGCAGCGCGCGCGCTGGCAGATTTCGGCCTGGAAGAACGACCTGGTGACACCGGAGGATGCCCTGGCATCGGCAGCCGATGACATCAGCGCCTTCCAGGCAGCACTGTACGGTGCCTACCAGCGCGCAATGCGCGCCTACAACGCGGTCGACTTCGACGAACTTATCCTGCTGCCGGTAACGCTGATGCAGACCGACGCGGAGCTACGCGAACGCTGGCAGAACCGGATCCGGTACCTGCTCGTGGACGAGTACCAGGACACCAACAGCGCCCAGTATGAAATGGTCCGCCAGCTGGTCGGCGTGCGCCAGGCACTGACCGTGGTCGGTGACGACGACCAGTCGATCTACGCCTGGCGTGGCGCCAAACCCGAAAACCTGGCTCGCCTGCGTGACGATTTTCCGCGCCTCAAGGTCGTCAAGCTCGAACAGAACTATCGCTCGACCGGGCGTATCCTGCGCAGCGCCAACCAGTTGATTGCAAACAACGAGCACGTATTCGACAAGCGCCTTTGGAGTGAAATCGGCCCCGGCGACCCGTTACGGATCATCAGCTGCCGGGACGAGGATGACGAAGCAGAAAGGGTTGTCAGTGAAATCGTGCAGCAACGCTTCGGCAGCGGTGCGCCGCTGGGCAGCTTCGCCATTCTTTATCGTGGCAACCACCAGGCCCGCCCGTTCGAAAAGGCACTACGGGCGCAGGGGGTGTCCTACTTCATCAGCGGTGGCACGTCGTTTTTTTCACGCAGCGAGGTCCGCGACGCCATGGCCTACCTGCGCCTGCTCGCCAACCCAGACGACGACAGCGCTTTTCTGCGCGTGATCAATACGCCGCGACGCGAAATCGGAACCACGACTATCGAAGCCCTCGCCACCCATGCCGGCGACCGCCAGGTTCCGCTCAGGTCCGTGCTGGATGACATCGGGCTTGCCGAGCGACTGCCGACACGCGCGCTGAACCGGCTGCGCGAGTTCTCGTCCTGGCTGGATGACCTGGCGCGCTTCGCCGATACGCAACCCCCATCGGCGACGCTGCAACGCCTGCTCGAGGACATCGACTATCGCGACTGGCTGCGACAGACCAGCAGCAGCGAACGGGTAGCAGACAAGCGCTGGGACAACGTCGGCGAACTGGTCGCCTGGCTGGAAAAACTGCAGCAGGACGACAGGCGCGACAATGATCTTGGCGGCCTGGTCGGCTACCTGTCACTGATGGACATCATCGAACGCCAGGACGAGGAATCCGGCGATGACCGCATCTCCCTGATGACACTGCATGCCGCCAAGGGGCTCGAGTTTCCCCACGTCTTTCTTGTCGGCATGGAAGAGGAGTTGTTGCCGCATCGCAGCAGTATCGAAGAAGACAACATCGCCGAGGAGCGCCGGTTGGCCTATGTCGGCGTGACTCGCGCCCAGCGCAGCCTGATCATGACCTGCGCGCAACGACGCAGGCGCGGCGGCGAACTGGTGCGGTGCGAACCGAGCCGATTCATCGACGAACTGCCCGAGGATGACCTGCGCTGGGAGGGGCGCGGCGTACAGCTGAGCGCCGAGGAAAAACAGCAACGGGGCAAAGCCAGCCTGGCAGGCTTGCGCGCACTTCTCGACGGCTGACTACGTGCACTGCCACAACGATCGCGAAGCCGCCACGACAGGGATGAAAAAGCAAAGCCCGGCACGCGGCCGGGCTATGCAGATCTTTCGGCGGGCAGCGCCTTACTTCACGGTATCGATCATGTAGGCCACCGCAGACGCGATGTCAGCATCGGCAATGTCGACACGACCACCTTTGGGCGGCATTGCACCTTTGCCGTTCAGCACGCTGGCGAGCAGCGCGTCCATACCCTGCCCCAGTCGCGGTGCCCAGGCAGCCTTGTCGTCGAGTTTCGGCGCACCGGCAGCGCCGGTCAGGTGACAGGCGAAACACGCGCTGTCATAAATCTGCTTGCCCTTCGCCAGGTCAACCTCGGCGGCCGGAGCAGCCGGTGCTGGCGGCGCTGCCGCCGGCATGACGGCGGCGGCCATGGACTTAGCCGCATCCATTGCGTCATCGGCCATCTGCTGCATGGTTTCGACCGCACCGCCGGTATCCGCCGCCGGCGCCGCACTGGCTGCCGCCGCATCGACGCCGCTCTCGCTCAGCATGTGCTCGATGGCCGCACGGATCTCGGCGTCACTGACCATGGCCCCACCCTTTGGCGGCATCTGGCCCTTGCCCTTGATCGCACTGGTGGTCAGGCCATCGACGCCGCCCTCGGCAGCCAGTCGCTGCGACCATGCCGCGCTGTCGCCGATCTTGGGTGCACCCAGCACACCGGCCAGATGGCAGGAGTTACAGGCCGCGGCGGCCACATCTGCACCGCTTTTCGGCGCCGCTGCCGCTTCGGGGGCCGCCGCTGCCGGCGCACCAGCCACGTTGACCTGGCCCACCGGCTTGATCCGATCGACCACGGCCGCACGCATACGCGGGTCTTCGCCACGCTGCTCCTCGACAGCCCCGGTGATGTGATTGGCGGCGATCAGGATGACGACCGTGAAGACCACGAGGGCCCCCAGAATCATCATAAACATGCGCAGAAAAGCGGCGTCGTTATGTGCAGACACGATTGTCGCTCCTAGATAATTCGTTATAGTTTCGGGTTAATCCCGGGAGAAAATCCCGCAGATTATAGCGACTCGGCGGTCGCCGCGATACCGGCCCGGATTCAGGCCCCGGTCACGGGCCTGTAATCGGCGATTTCGGTCAGTTTCGGCAGGTCGAGGATCTCTATCCGCTGGCGCTCGGAAATCATGATGCCGTCGCTTCGCAGCTTGCGCAGCACGCGGTTGGTGTGTACCGGCGTCAGCCCGGTCAGTTCACCGAGCATCTCCTGGGTCATCGGGAATGGAATCTCGTTGCCGTTCCCCAGTAATTGATCGCGCCGTTCAAGTCGGTGGTACAGCTCGACGACCGCATACGCAATGCGCTGCTCGGCGGTCTTGCGGCCAAGACCGAGGATATTGGTCTCGCAGACGTGCATATACTGCGCCTGGATGCTGGTGATCTGCCGCGCGAGATCTGGGTGATTGTCGATCATTGCGTGCAGATCGGCCTGGCGGAAACCACAGACCGTCACGTCCGTGATCGCCAGCGCGCCATGGCTGTACAACGCCTCGCTCAACGGCGCGTAGCCGATGAAGTCGCCGGGCAAGGCGATACGGAGCCCCTGCCGGCTGCCATCCGAATGGTTGCGATAGAGCATCAGCCAGCCGCTGAACAGCGTATACGCCATCGTCGCCGCCGCCCCCTCCTGGTAGAGATGACTGCGCGATGTCAGCCGGTACTGCGCCGTCCGCCTGGATTCGGCATCCTGCAGGTAGTGTTCGGCGACGACCTGGAAAAGGGCCTTTTCGCGTATCGGACACTCCGCGCACTTCGTGGGCGAAGAGCGTACTTCCGTCAGTTTATTGTTCTGCACCTATATCCCCCCGGGATCGCTTGGATTCCTCTTTCGCCCACCCAGGAATTCAATCGGGTTGTTGGAACGTCGCAGACGGTTGTCGTTGACCCCAAAGGTTTGGCGTCTATTCAGCATAATCCAGATCATGATCGGGATACATATCAGATTTCACTGATAGAAATGCGGAAAACCGTCAGCGACGGACCGTCATCGCCGCGAGTTCGTGTAGACTTGCGGAGTTTTTGCAGATGCAGCAAACATTCATGAGCGAGCAAGCGCCTCTCGAAGTCGACAATCTCTGTTGTGTTCGCGGCGACCGCATGCTGTTTCGCGACCTGAACTTTGGCGTCGGCCGCGGCGAAGTCCTGCATCTGAAAGGCCACAATGGCAGCGGCAAGACGACCCTGCTGCGCGCCCTGGCCGGCCTGTTACTGCCCGAAGACGGCACGATTCGCTGGCAGGGTGAATCGATCCGGTCGTTGCGCGAAGACTACACCCGCCACCTGCTCTATCTCGGCCACCTGAACGCAATCAAGGGAGACCTCACCGCCATCGAGAACCTGCGCATCTCGGCAATTCTCGATGGCTTCGATATTTCCGAAGACAAGGCGTGGTCGATCCTTGGCGAAATCGGCCTGAGCGGACACGAGGACCTGCCGACAAAACACCTGTCGCAGGGACAGAAGCGCCGCGTTGCGCTGGCCCGGCTGCTGGCCAACCAGGCAACCGTCTGGATCCTCGACGAGCCGTTCACCGCGCTCGATGTCGCCGCCGTGCAGATGCTGCAGGACGTGATCAAGCGTCACGTCGCCGCGGACGGCATCGCCATCATCACCACCCACCAGGAGGTCGCCATGCTGGGCGACCAGACCCGCACCATCGTGCTCGGCCAACAACATGCTTGACGCACTGCTCTGGATTATCCGCCGCGACCTGACGATCGCCATGCGGCGGCGCGCCGACATCTTTACGACGCTGATCTTTTTCGTCATCGTCGTCAGCCTGTTCCCACTCGGTATCGGGCCGGAACTCGACACGCTCAGACTGATCGCGCCCGGCGTGGTCTGGGTCGGCGCCCTGCTGGCATCGATGCTGGCGCTGGAGCAGATTTTCTCGGCGGATCATCGCGACGGGACACTGGAGCAGATGCTGCTGACGCCGCAACCGGTATCGCTGCTGGTAATCGGCAAGGTGCTCGCGCACTGGCTGGTCACCGGCCTGCCACTGGTCATCATGGCACCGCTGCTCGGCCTGCAGTACAACCTGTCGGCGGAAGGCCTGATGGCGCTGGTGGTTTCCCTGCTGCTCGGCACACCGACACTGAGCCTGATCGGCGCAATCGGCGCGGCCCTGACCGTCGGCCTGCGCTCCGGCGGCGTGCTGCTGGCGCTACTGGTGCTTCCTCTTTATATTCCTGTGCTGATTTTCGGCGCCGGCGCGGTCGAGGCCACGGTTTCCGGACTCGGTGGCCAAGCGCACCTGGCGATGCTCGCCGCGATCCTGGTCGGCAGCCTGGTGCTGGCGCCGGTCGCCACGGCGGCCGCGTTGCGCGTGGCCGAGGACTGAGACCGTCCAGGTCGACTGTACCGGAACCTTGCCGGGGTAACAGCGGTCTTCGAGTGAGGCGGGAACCCCGGGCTGACCGCACGGGGATAAAACCACATAAGTCGAATACCGGTCAGATCAAGGAAAAATGCACGAATTGATGCAAAATGCGCAAATCCTGTCGCGCTGCCGCGCGGCTGATTACAGTTGCATTCCAGACTAAAGGTCCGATTCCGTATGTCGTCGCGTTCTGTACACTGGTTCAAGTTCTCGTCACCACCCGCCTTCTACCCCCTCGCCGGCAAAATATCCGCGGTCTCGACCGTGATTGCCGTGGTACTGATCGCCGTCGGCCTGTACATGAGCTTCTTCGTGGCTCCGACCGATTACAAGCAGGGAGAAGGCTACCGGATCATCTTCGTCCACGTACCGGCCTCATGGATGTCCATGTTCATCTACCTGATCATGGCCGGCTGGGCAGCCATCGGCCTGGTATCCAACACCCGGTTGTCGGCCATGATGGCGCAGTCACTGGCACCAACCGGCGCCATGTTTGCCTTCCTGTCGTTGTGGACCGGTTCATTCTGGGGCAAGCCCATGTGGGGCACGTGGTGGGTGTGGGACGCACGCATCACGTCGGAACTGATTCTGCTGTTCCTCTACCTCGGCTACATGGCGCTGCGCTCGTCGATCGACGACCCCCGTCGTGGTGACCGCGCCAGCGCCATCCTGCTGCTGGTCGGTGTCGTCAACATCCCGATCATTTATTACTCGGTGCAGTGGTGGAACACCCTGCA
>Ga0180435_10006247_pt1 | contig 11407 bp, 8 predicted proteins | sample SS_ome_3_FD_132467 | JGI IMG/M metagenome (GOLD analysis project Ga0180435, IMG submission 132467) | Hypersaline lake sediment archaeal communities from the Salton Sea, California, USA - SS_3_S_1 metaG | ecosystem: Environmental > Aquatic > Non-marine Saline and Alkaline > Hypersaline > Sediment...
ACCCAGTCGGTAAAGTGGATGAACTCCTGCGCCCAGAACTGCACGTGGACGGCACATTGAATACAGGTAACCACGTAAAAGACCATGCCGGTGTAGAACCAGCGAATCGGCATGTTGACCACCGGGGCTACTTCGCGGCCCCGCAGGGTCATAAAGAAGTTGATGAAAACCGTCACCACCATAATTTCGATGGCGACTGTCGAGACCACGGCTCCAAACTGGGCGAACATGGGGATGGTGCTGTAGATGAAGTGGTGCACGCCCTGCAGCGGATAAAAGAAGGCCAGTCCCCAAAAGCCCAGCAGCGACACGGCGTGGCTCCAGATGGGTTTTTTGAGCAGCGAGGGCACAAAATAGTACATCATGCCCCACCCCAGCGGCGTCACCAGCAGGCCGACTAAATCATGAATGTAGAGGCCGACAAAGGTAGCGCCGCCCGCGCCGGGGATGAATTCCGGTAAATAGTTGCCCATCGCATAAGTCAGAATAACCCAGATGAAGGCCACCGAGAAGTACCACAGGCTGACGTACATCGGCTGTTTGCTGCCGAATTTAAAGATGGGGGTGAGAAATTGAATGGCAATCAAAATCAGGCCCACCATCACCAGGGTATCAATGGGGAACAGGATGCTGCCGTTGGGGCTGAACATGTTGGGGGTTTCGCCCCATTCCACGGCCTGTCCATAACCGGCGTGGATACCGACCACTGTCCAGGTCACGATGAACAAATACACCCAGAATATGAGCCAGCCCAGTTTGTCGCTCAAAACCTTGCGTTTGGTCAGGCGGGGGACAACCCAGTACAGCGCTCCCAAAAAGCTGTTGACGATGAAACCAAAGGCCACGCCATTGGTGTGAACCATGCGAAACCGGCCCGGTGATAGAATTTCGATGCCGGGGAAGGGGAACATATTATTTAATTGCAGGGCGTAAAAAATGCCCCACAGCATCGCAATGATTAAAAAGGCGATGCCGGCAATCAGATGCCCTTTGACTAACCCCAGATTGATTAATGGTTTTTGCTCTTGCACAGCAACGGTCATTTAACCCTCCCTTAGAAATGATCTTGAAAGGCGGGGGCTGGGGGGCCGTTCCCCCCATCTCACCCCTTGTTTGCTGCCGCCGAAGGTGTCAGCAACAGGACACTTTATTTATTTTTGCTCGGCCAAAAATTCGACAAGTGTTTGGATTTGCGTTTCTGATAAGCGCTGGGCAAAGTATTGAGGCATCACACCCTGCGGACACGGTCCAGCCGGGCAGTTTTCGGTAATTACGGCGTTCGGTTCCAGGATTGATTGGGTGATTTCTTCAACCGTCAGGCGGCTGCCGACGTCGTTCAGGGCGGGACCAACCCCGCCCACGGCGCCGTATACATCCAGTTGATGGCAGCCGTTGCAGCCGGCATTGTTGAAGATTTCTTCCGGTGTTTCACCCACAAACGGCTCTGCGGCTCCGGCAGTCTGGATTGATTCCGGCTCTACCCAGCCGCCTTCGCGGATGCTCTTGATGTAACTGGTCACATCCTTAATTTCCTGATCGGTTAGCAGGGGAAAGGCGGGCATTGCCGAGCCGGCGATACCATTACGGATGGTCGTTTCTAAACTGGCGTCGGTGGGCAATGGGCCGGATTCGCCAAAGTAGAAAAACTTAAATTGACCGTTGACAAAATTACGGGGAGCCGGCTGTAAAAAGGCCGCCGCTTCGCCATCGCCCAGGCCGTTGTCGCCGTGGCAGCCAATGCAGTAGGTTTCGTAGGCCTTTCTGCCATTGCTGCGCTCATCCCGATTAAAAATATAGCCCCGGAACAAATCCGGGCTAATGATGACCAGAAACACCATCACCAGGGCCAATCCTGCCAGCCACGAAAATAATCTTGCTACCATAAGCTTGTTTCCCTCCCAAAACAATTTTTTATAATGAAGACCGGTGTGGGTCAGAAAAGTCACTTGCCCCGGCTTTTTCTGTGGACACAGTTTGGTGAACAGCCCCCCGTTCAGCCAACTGCCCCTCCGCCATCAGAAATACCGGGGCCTTTTATACAAGAGGATCGACCTCTCTCCTCGGGAACTGATTGCTTCACCATCACTTTTCGGTTGGGTGAAGCGCTTGTATCAGGTCGTTGGGGGTTACGTTTTCAACGCGGGCGCGGTGATGGACAATCATCTGGTTGCCGGCCAGAGTCAGGAAGATGACATTGCGGGCCTCATCGCTGTCTACCAGCCGAGACACCACTTCGGCGTCGCGCAGAGTGGGGTCATCGTGGTCAACAATGATGGTTTCCAGCGATTCATTTCTGAGCAGCGGCAGGGCGCTATTGAGGCTGTTGACCGTGATGGTGCCGGTAACGCCTTGCTCCTGTAATATGTGGGTAATTGCTTCGGCAAAAAGGGGATGACCGGAGATGATTAACACCCGAAAATCGTCCAACCCTCGCTCCAATCCAGGGAAAAGTACCTGATACAGACAGTCTTGAGGATACAGGATTTGGGGCGGACTGTCATCACAAATGGTGACGATTTTTGGATTATAAAATGGGTGAGGGTTTATATCACCCGTTTGGGTGAGGTGGAGCCTGTCGAAGAGTGTTCTGATTTTGTGAAGTCATCTAATCCGGCCCGGCCAGTCCGTTGCGGACGGCGTAGGCCGCAGCTTCGGCCCGATTACTGAGGTTCAACTTTTCTAAAATATGACGGACGTGGGTTTTGACCGTATTTTCTGAGATGTGCAAAGCGCCGGCGATTTCTTTGTTGCCCAAACCCCGGGCAATCAGGCGCAGGGTGTCAAGTTCACGATCGGTCAGTTTGGGAGAGGATGGTTCCGGGTTGGCCAATTCTTCCAGCACGCGGCTGAACATGTCTGGGGGTAAAATTGCTTCGCCACGCGCCACCCGTTCAATGGACCGGATTACTTCGCTGGATTCTGCACTTTTAAGCAGGTAGCCTTTGGCCCCGGCTTTGATGGCGTTAATCAGGTCGGAGTCGTTTTGGGAGATGGTCAGCATAATTATTTGGGTGTGAGGCTGAGCGGCCCGGATGCGGCGGGTTGCTTCGATGCCGCCTAGCTCGGGCATGTGGACATCCATCAAAATCATATCGGGTTGGAGCGTTTCTGCCATAGCGACAGCTTCGGCCCCGTTGGCTGCTTCGCCCACCACGGTCAGGTTTTCGGCCTCGTTCAGAATCAGGCGCAATCCCTGACGCAGCACAGTATGGTCATCGGCCAGTAAAATTTTTATCACGCTCATTCTTCCTCTAAGGGGATTGTCACTGTTATTTGGGTGCCATGTTGCGGGGCAGTGACAATGGCCAGTTCGCCATGTTGACTCTGGGCCCGTTCCCGCATGGTTGACATTCCAATGTGTCCACGGCTTTTGGGCGCGGCCGGGTTAAATCCGTCACCATCATCGGTAATGGTCAGGCTGAGATGATCGCCGGCCTGCTGTTGCAGACGGATCCAGACCTGGCTGGCGTTGGCATGTTTGCGCACGTTGGCCAGCGCCTCCTGGGCGATGCGCAGTAGTTGCAGCTCTGTTTCCGGCGATAATCCCTCCGGCACAGGGATGGCTTCGACAGTGATATCCAGACCGGTTCGATCCTGAAAATCGGCGGCACACTGTTCCAGGTCGGCTACCAGGCGACCGCCGGTGCGTGGCCCTTCCAGCCGCAAGCCGTCAATTGCTTCCCGAACGTCCATGTAGGCCTCGCGCACCATTTGCTGGCCGTGGTCCAGTTGCCCGGTCAGTTGGTCGTATTTTTGTTTGTCGAGCAGCGTTTTTAGATGATCAAAATGCCAGCCCAGAAAACTGAGAGTTTGGGCCAGTCCATCGTGAATTTCACGCGACAACCGGTACCGTTCTTCCAGAATGGCCATTTCTTGCACCTGGGTGTGCAGATGGGCATTGCTTACCGCCAGGGCGGCCTGGTGGGCAATGGCTGTAAAATAGGGGGTTTGTCCGGGTTGGAAAAAGTCGGGGCGTGGAGTAGCCATCAGCAACACGCCCATCAGCGATTGCCCGGCTACCAGCGGGGCTACCGCCGCCGAGTGCAGATCGTTGCTGTTGATGGGGTAGGCGGACAGATTGGGAATCAGCAGTGGTTGTCTGGATTGCCGGGCTTTGTCTGCCAGGTGCAGGGCCATGTCCCAATACGGATTATCCTGGCCCGGCCCAAAGCGGGACTGGGTGAGGCCATTCTCCAGACCTTTTTGCGTCCAGTGGTGCCAGGCGGCATCGGTTTCGTTATACAGTAGGATGGCGCCGTGCGCCACGCCCCAGCCTTTCAGGGCGGCTTCGAGGGTTTGCTGCAAAAGTTCGTTCAGGCTGTGTCTGGTTTCGGTGAGCCTTTCGATGACGTACAGGGTGGCTTTTTGGTTGGCCCGCAAGCGGACGCTATCTAGGGCGGCGGCAATTTCGGTGGCAACAATATTGAGCAGTTGTACCTGCTCCGGGGGCGGACCGTCAGCCGAGGGGAAATAGGCGTTGATGAATCCCTCGCAGCGATTGTTGCGGGTTAGCGGCAGGCAAATGAGCGAGTGGATACCTTCTTGTTTGGCCAGTTCGTCCAACCCGCCAAACATAATACAACCGCTATCAACCCGGGCCGATAGCAGCTTGCAGTTGATACACCGGTCTGAGGGGATCCCATAGTCTATCCGTTGGCGGAGGCGCTGCAAGTAAGTATCGCTCAAGCCCCAGGCCATATCCAGCTTAAACCGGGCCCGTTCATTGTCAATGGTAATCACGGTTGAGCCGGTGGCGCCGGCTAATTGCGAGGGGGCGCGGGCGGCCAACTCTAACACTTTTTGAATGTCTGCCGCCGAAGCAATTTCCCGGCCCAGGTCGTGCACGGTTAAAAGTTGCTGCTGGGTTGCGCTCAGACTTTGCCGAACCTGCTGTAATTCCTGTTCGGTTTGGGCCTGCTGCCGGGTTTGGTTATCCAGCCAGGTCAGGCCCACCCAGGCCGCCGCGCTCCCGGCGATGCCATACAGAACCACAGTGACCCACAACCGGTATGGCTCGATGATGCTGGGCAAAACCAGTTGAGACAGCCCAACCAAACCAAAAACCAGTACCGGCGCGGCCCATCGTCGCTGTTTGAGCCGAATAGATGATTTTGTGGGGGATGATGGTTTGTTCATTTGACTGTCTTGAGTCTTTGAACCTGATACATTCATCGGACGTCTTCATTTTACAGGAACAGTGACAAGCTGGCAATATTTTAAGGGTACAGGGCTGTGTTCGGATTTGGGGCCGATTTCGCCACTTCGTCAGGCTCAGCATGCGAAATCGGCAAGCGTTGCCCAAAAATCGACCGCTCCCAGGGTACAGGGTTGCTGGTTGTACATTCGCAATTTGCCATTCGCTATTCGCTATGAGTATAATTTTTTCGATGAAATCACCGAGAGGAATAAATCGATGCCAACACCTCAACAGATTGACGTATTGATTATTGGAGCCGGACCAGCCGGTATCTCGACTGCGCTGCATCTGGTCAAGATGAATCCTGATTGGACGACACGGCTGGTGGTGGTGGATAAGGCCGTACATCCCCGCGAAAAATTGTGTGGCGGCGGTATTACCCAATTGGGGCTGGGTGCGCTAACCAAACTGGGCCTGACGGTCGAAACGCCGAATGTACCGGTAAACGAAGTGCAAATGGTCTACAGCCATCTTAAATTTGCCGTGCGCGACCAACCTGTGTTTCGGATAGTCAGGCGGGACGAGTTTGATTACTGGCTGGTTGGGCAGGCAGAACAGCAAGGCATCACCGTGCGGCAGGGCGAGGCCGTGATCACTGTAACTCCGCAGGCCGATTATGTGGAGGTGGTCACGGAAAAAACCGTATTTCACGCCGGGGTGGTGGTCGCCGCCGATGGCTCGCGCAGCTTTGTGCGCCGCGTGCTCAACTGGCCCGGCTCTGCTCGTATGGCCCGGCTGCTGGAGGTACTCACTCCGGAACAGGCTGAAACCCTGCCCGAATTCCAGGCCGGGATTGCCGTTTTTGATTTCAGCCCCATGCAAACGGGGGTGCAAGGGTATTATTGGGATTTTCCCAGCCTGGTTAAAGGCCAGTCGGTGATGAACCGGGGCGTGTTCGACAGCCGTATCAGGCCGGAGCGAACGCGGGCTTCGTTGCCCGAAACCTTGCGGGGGCAGATGCAGCAGCGCCAACGGCGGCTCGATGATTATCCCCTCAAGGGACATCCCATCCATTGGTTTGACCGGCAGGGACAATTTGCCAGAGACCGGATTTTACTGGTGGGGGATGCCGCCGGGGTAGACCCCCTGTTGGGCGAAGGTATTTCTTTTGCGTTGGCGTATGGAGAGGTTGCGGCCGGGGCTATCATCGAAGCCTTTGCCCACCGTAATTTCAGCTTTGACAGCTATAAAGCCAAAATTTTGGCCCACGAGGTTTTGTCTCATTTGCCGGTGCGCACTACCCTGGCTCGCCTGGTATACCGAATCAAATCGCCCCTTTTATTGCGATGGGCGTGGCGGTTTGCCCCGTTACTGGTAAGGTTTTTGGCCTGGTACAAACCCGCGTTTGTGCCGGTCCGGCAGCCCCGGCTGGAAAAAATTGGTGATGTTTAATGGTTAGGCGTGATTAATGGTCTGGTAACGGCATGTCCAGGTCTTGCTGAAACGTAATGGTGGTGACTGCGCCGTTGTCATTTGCCAGGATATAATGCCCTTGCAGGTTATTATTGATCAGGTGATGCACTAATTCTATGCCCATCGATTCAAACTTTTTTGGTTGGGGCAGCATTTGAGCGGGATAACCGGGGCCATTATCGTGATACACCAGCGTGATGGTGTTGCTTTCCGGTTCGTAACTGCTTTTAACCGTAATTATGATGGGGGTTGAGTTTTGGAGACGGGCATGTTTAACGGAGTTGGTGGTCAACTCTGTAATGATTTGGGCCAGATAATGGGCATGTTTGGCCGTAACGTAGATAGACGAATCGGGAATATCGGTAAAAATCTGTTGGGTAGATGAGACTGTCTGCAAAATAGCCCTGACAATTTGTTTCGATAGGTCGCTAATCGGCAGCGGGGTCCATTCTGAGGCAGACAACATATTATGGACGGCAGACAATCCCTGCACCCGGTTAATCAGGTTGGCTGTGATATCCCGGTAGTATTTCTCTATTTCCGCCGGGATATATCGCTGTTCAGCATAAAGAATTCCGATAATAGTAGCCAGGTTATTTTTTACCCGGTGGTTCACTTCTTGTAACAAGGTCGTCTTTGTTTTGGCATCGTGCAGGGCCTGTTCATACAACCGGGCGTTTTCGATGATAATGGCTGCGGCGTGGGTCAGGGGCTGGAGCCAGTCTAAGTGAACGGGAGAGAAATAGCCGGGGGTTTCGCTGTCCAACTGTAATAACCCCAATATTTCATTTTTGTGGCAGATTGGTAAACTCAAATGGGATTTAATCCAGGCTGTTGCCGGGGTGGTAATCCAGTCAGCATCCTGGCCGGTATCAGAAACCAGAACCGGCTGACCGGTTTTAATCTGTTCAGTATTTGAGGGAAAATTATTAAACTGTTGGAAAACGCTGACCACTGCTTTTTCATCCTCGATGTATTTTCCACCCTGCCAGCGGACCATTTTGACATGGCCGTTTTCCAGTAAAGTTATGTTGGCCGTATTGTACGGCACCAGGTGTTTAGCCTGAACCAGAATCTGGTCCAGCACCGCGGTCAGACCGGTTTGTGAACTGAGTGTCAGGGTAACTTCCCGTAATGTTTCGGCTAACAACCGTTGTTCCCGTTCTTTTTCCAGCAGCTCTTTGTTTTTTTGTTCTTGTTGACGTAGCGTTTTTTCTATCTGTTTCCGTTCCACCAGTTCATCTTGCAGAGTCTGGTTGATGGTTGATATTTCCTGAGTGCGTTGTTTAACTGCCAGAGCCAACTGCTGCTGGCGATTAATCGTCAGGTAAATCACGCCGGTGATGAGGCCCAGAATTATCAGGCCGGTAATATTGAAAATTAGCTGAGCCGGTTGAATGGCGGTTTCCCAGCCACCGCGGGGGATGGCGCCCAAGGTCCACTGCCCTTCGGGGAGCTGTACGTTATAGATGATGGGGCCGGTGGCAAAAACATTCTCATCTCCAAAGAAGGTGTTTCCGTTGGTATCCCTGATTGCCATTTCTATGGTTGCCGGTTCGGTGTCTATGCCGGTTTCCTGCAAGATGGGGGGAACATCCAGCACAATTACACTTAGCCCCCAGAATTCATCTTTATAAAAAATGGCCTGCCGGGCAATAATCCCCAGGCCACCTTGCCGGAGCGGATAAGGCCCACTGATGGCTATTTCTTTAGTGTTGATTGTGCGTTGGACATCGGCCTGTACATTGGGGCGTTTATCTTCCAGCAGGTTATGGCCCGGTACCTGTTCGTTTCCTTCGAGCGGATAAACATGGAGTTGGATGCCTTCAGGCGCAATCGAAAAGTTGCGGATACCCGGACTGGTAGCATACAAGCCGCTGGCAAAGGCATCGAACTCTGTGGCAGATGGGGTTTCTGGCAGGTAGGCCTGCGTAAAGGCGCGTAACCCCTCTAACAGGGCAAAACGTTGGTTAATGCTGGTTGTCAGGGCATTGCCATAGGGGGCCAAATTGGCGATGACCTGATTCTTCTGACTCGACAGAAGCCAGTTCCGGTATAATCGGGCCGGCCATATCCCCATTAATACCAGCAATATAAAAATCAATAGAGCGCCTAACACTGCCCTTCGGTGGGGGTGCACTTTGTTGTCCCAAAAAAGCCGGAACTGTTTGAAGAAGTTTTTGAACATAGGAGAAAATTCTGGCTGATTCCGGGGACAGAAGCAACTGCTTGTCCCGGACGCTTATAAACTTACTTTATTATAGCATAGTTCTTCATAATTGTAACCCAAAAAAATTGGGGGGTGTTCGGATTTGGGGCCGATTTCGCCACTTCGTCAGGCTCAGTATGCGAAATCGGCAAGCGTTGCCCCAAAAATCGAACACCCCTAATTTGGGGGATTGGGCGGGGATGCCTATAAAAAAAGACCTGACAGTATTTTTATATTGTCAGGTCTGCAGAGAGGTTTTGGTTTTGGGGAAAGTTTATTTGGGTTCCATCGAATTAAACACAATCGCGCCGATGATGCCGGGAATCCAGCCCAGCAGAGTTAACAACGTCACTACCACCACCGCGCCACAACCTTTGTCAATGACGGCCAGTGGCGGCAAAATAATCGCTACAATAATTCTAATCAGAAGTTCCATGCTTTATGACCTGCTTTCTTTACTATGATTAACCAAAAGGGTTTGTGTTTCTTTACTTATCATTACGAGGGGGCCGGCGAAAAGTTGCATAAAAAAACAGGGTCGGCATCAAGCCGACCCTGTTGCAGGAACTGTTGTAAAATTGGTTTATCTGCGTTTTTTGCGAGGAGGCGGCGGGGTGGCCAACTCTACTTCTTCACCGCGCAGAAAGGCCTCGATACTGCCGGCGGCTTTGTGAGCGCTGGCAATGGCAGTAATCACCAAATCCGGGCCGTGGACGTTATCGCCGGCGGCAAATACACCGGCATGTGTGGTAGCCCCTACCTCTTCATTGGCGACAATCAGGCCCCATTTATGGGTCGCCAGATTTTCGGTCTTTTTGCCCAGGAAGGGGTCGGGCCAGTAGCCAACGGCCAATACCACCGTATCCACATCCATAATGAATTCCGAGCCTTCAATCGGCACCGGCCGACGACGTCCGGATGAATCCGGCTCGCCCAGCTCCATTTTGATGACTTTCATCGAAGTCAGCCGTCCGTTCTCATCGCCAATATATTCCACCGGGGCTTGCAGGTATTCAATATTGACCCCTTCGTCAATACATATTTGGCGTTCGGTTTTATTGCCGGGCATTTCAGCTTCCGTGCGACGATAGACAATGGTGACCTCTTTAGCCCCCAACCGGATTGAGGTACGGGCGCAGTCAACCGCGCTGTCGCCGCCGCCAATTACGGCAACCCGGGTACCGATGTCTGGTATGTGACGGCGGTCCGGCGGGAGTTTTTCGTGGGGAACGTTGGCCCGGATAAGGTAGTCGGTTGATTTAAATACGCCCTCCAGTTTTTCGCCGGGGATATCCATGGTGGCTTCGATGCCGGCCCCGGTTCCCAAAAAGACCGCATCGTACTTGGCCAGCAACTCGTCAACGGTAACATCTTCACCAATGCGGGTATTGGTGATAAACTTGACCCCGGCTTCTTTCAGGTCGTTTATTTTTAGAGCTACCACTTCTTTGCTCAACTTAAAGTTGGGAATACCATACACCAGCACCCCACCGGCTTCCGGCCAGGCCTCGTATATGGTTACCTGATGTCCATTTTTGATAAGGTCTTCGGTCACAGTAATTCCCGCCGGCCCGGAGCCGACGACCGCCACGTGCTTGCCGGTTTTCTCCTGCGGTACCTCAATTTTGAGGGCGCCTTCCCGACGGGCCACGTCAGAAACAAAGGCCTCCAATTTGCCGATTGACACCGAGCCATATTGCCGGCTCAACACACAACCCTCTTGGCACAGGTTGGGGCAAACCCGCCCACATACTTCCGGCAGGGGGCTGCTAGCTGCAAACACTTTGGCCGCGCCCACAAAATCGCCCTGGCTGGTGAGCCACAGGGCTTCGGGTACGTCATTGCCGGCTGGACAGTTCAAAATGCACGCCTGCGGTTCCGGGCATTGCAAACAGCGGTCGGCTTCCGCCATCGCGGTTTCGGAGCTATAGCCCAGTAGAATTTCTTCAAAATCGTGGGTTCGTTCCTCAAGGGGGCGTTTTTCATATTCAATCGGGGATTTTTTGGCCCTGTCTTTACGGTTAATGTCACGTAGACTGGTGTCGGTCATGGTCAAACTCCTTATACATCTCTGCCTTGTTTAGAACAGCTTGAGTGTCAATTTGAATGTCAATACAGTAACTTGGATGCGTTTTTTGTGTAAATATTATTTTTTGAGGCGGGTATCAACTATAAGAGGAATTTCCCCCCTACGGCTATAAATAGTAACACAGTTGCGTGCTATCTTATAGTGCCACTTATCACTTTTTTATAGTGACTTTTGTCACAATTGTTGGGGCCGTTTATTCCATAACAAAAAGTCCCGAACAACGTTAATCTGTTCGAGACTTTTGGGGGTAGATCAGTTTAGCCTACCGCCGGGTAGTGGAACCAGCCCACCAATGCCTGCTCTATTGAAAAGTGCTGTGTTTGGCTAATTGCAGCCAGGTGGCTTTGATCCTGTCGTTGATAATCTGAGTGGTTCGTTCAAAAAAGACGCGCTCAAGTTCGTGGTCCGCTCTGAACAACCCTCGCAGATCGCTGGACTTGATAACAACGGCCTGCATTCTGCGGGCTACCTTGGCCCGGCCTTTCTTCCGTTGGGCTGG
>Ga0180435_10006250_pt1 | contig 11404 bp, 9 predicted proteins | sample SS_ome_3_FD_132467 | JGI IMG/M metagenome (GOLD analysis project Ga0180435, IMG submission 132467) | Hypersaline lake sediment archaeal communities from the Salton Sea, California, USA - SS_3_S_1 metaG | ecosystem: Environmental > Aquatic > Non-marine Saline and Alkaline > Hypersaline > Sediment...
GCCCTGCCGGATCTCCATGGTTGAGGACAACGACGGCAAGATGTGGCTGATGATGCTCAACCTCGACATGCTGATCAACAGCCACCTGTTGCCACCTGACGTGATGGAAACCGCGGTCAAGGTAAACCAGCAGATGCTGGAAGTGATGGTTGCGGGTTCTGCCGGAGAGTTCTGATCTCGCACCGTGAAAGCGGGCCAGGCCTCAAGGCCTGGCCCGTTTTTTTTGTTCTGTTCTCCTTGTTTATTCCGTTCTGAGGGCTTCGATCGGGTCCAGGCCCGCTGCACGCAGCGCGGGCAGTACGCCTGCCAGCAAACCGATGCCGACCGCTATGCCCAGCGAGATCAGGACATAAGCCCATGCGACCTGAACCGGCAGCCCGGGAACGAGCAGGCCGATCAGCCAGGCACCCCCGATACCAAGTAACAGGCCCGCGATTCCACCCAGGGTACCGAGTATCACCGCCTCCCCCAGGAACAAACCAATAATCTGGTGTCTTGCCGCCCCCAGGGCACGCAATAGGCCGACCTCGTGGATGCGTTCGTTGACCGAGATGGTCATGATGGTGAGGATGCCAATTCCACCGACCACCAGTGAAATGGTGCCCAGAGCACCGACGGCCAGGGTCAGGATCCCCAGTACCGAGCCCAATACCTCGAGCATCTGATCCTGGGTAATGATGGTGAAGTCCTCCCGGCCATGACGCTGGCTGAGGATCTTCTTCACCTTTTCCGCGATCCGGTCGGCATCGGCACCGGCCTCGTACAGCAGGTCCACCTCCATCAGGCTTTCCCGGTTGAACATGGCCAGCGCGCGGCCGACCGGAATGTACACGCTGTCGTCCAGATCGAAGCCCAGCATCTGCCCCTTGGACTGCATGCTGCCGATCACGCGGTAACTCTCTCCACCGATACGAACGCGTTCACCCAGGGGGGATTGCGCACCGAACAGTTCGTCCCGCAGTTTGCTCCCGAGGACCGCGAAGGCACGCGCCCTACGGGGTTCGTCCGCCGGCAGAAAACGCCCCAGAGCGGGCTCGATGCGCCATACCTCGGGCACCTCGGAACCGGTTCCGAAGATGTAGGTGCGCCGCGTACGCCCGTTCCATTCGACCGCGCCGTTTCCCTGTACGAACGGGACCACGGCACGGACCTGTGGCACCCGCCGAAGCGATTCGGCGTCATCCAGGCTGAGCGGTCTGACCGTGCTGATGACCGCGCCGGACATGCCGAAGGTCTCCGTCTTGCCGGGTGTCACCGCGAGCAGATTGGTGCCGAACTGGGTGAACTCGGCGGTCACGAACCGCTGCACCCCCTCGCCGATGGCGGTCAACAGCACCACCGCCGCGATCCCAACCGCAATACCCAGACCGGTCAGCAGACTACGGGTGCGCTGCGCCAGGATGGCGTTGCCGGTGAGCCTGATGAGATCAGTCGTCCTCATCCTATCGCCCCGTCAGTGCCTGAACCGGGTCCATCCGGGCCGCCCGTCGCGCCGGCAGTACCCCGAATATCAGACCGGTTGATACAGCCACTCCCGCAGCTGCGAAGGGCGCCCACAGGGGAGCGGCGAAGGGGAACGAGGGATACAGGTGATTCACCAGCAGGATGCCCAGGCCGGAGATCAGAATTCCGAGCAGGGCACCGGCTACCGCAAGCATGATGGCCTCGGTCAGAAACAGGCGCAGCACCTGTCGCTCCGAGCCTCCCAGAGCCTTGAGCAGGCCGATCTCGCTTACCCGCTGGGATACCGCTACCAGCATGACATTCATGATCAGTATGCCGGCCACCACAAGGCTGATTGCCGCGATTCCTCCCACGGTGTAGGTCAATGCCCGCAGGATTTTGTCGAACGTGCCCAGCATCGCATCCTGAGTAATGATGGTTACATCGTCTTCACCGTCGTGGCGCAGGCGGATGATCCCGGTCGCGGCCTCACGGGCGGACTCGATATCCTCTTTGCTGCGTGCCTGGATCAGCACCCGGAACAGGGAAGGTGAGTTGAACAGCGCCTGCGCGGAAGCCACCGGGATGATGGCCATATCGCCTAGGTCCTGTCCCAGGGATTGCCCGCTGGGCGAAAGTATCCCGATCACGCGGAAACGCCGGTCGTTGATCCGCACCCAGCGGCCCAGCGCGGCCTGGTTCTCGAACAGCTCCCGTTTCAGATCCGCGCCCAGGATGATCACGTTGCTCTGACGGTCGGGGGGAATATCGGGCAGGAGACGCCCGCTACCGAGTTGGATTCGACGCACGGGAAAAAAGTCGCGGGTACTGCCGACAATAGTGACCTCGCGTTCGCGGTTCGCATATGACACGGGTGCATTGCCCACCGTAATCGGCGCGATCCGTTCAATACCGGGATGACGCAGCAATGCCTGCGCATCGTCGATGGTCAGATCCCGGGGCGTCTGACCGAACAGCGGAGGCGGTCCGCCGGTGGTTTCCGTGCGGCCCGGCAGCATGATCAGCAGGTCAGTGCCCAGCTGCTCGAATTCGTTGACGACATAACGGCGGGCACCTTCGCCCAGAGCCGTGAGCAATACCACCGAGGCGACTCCGATGCTCATGGCCAGCAGCATCAGGAGTGTGCGGGCCCTAGCCTCGGCCATGGAATGGGTGGCGAGATCCAAAAGGTCAGGCAGGCGCATCGTCCCGCTCATCCCTGTCGATCCGCCCATCGAGCATGCGGATCTGCCGCCTCGCCCTGTCGCCAATGGCCACGTCATGGGTGACCACGATCAGGGTGATTCCCTCGCTGTTGAGTTGTTCCAGCAAACCGATGACCTCCCGGCCGGAGTGCTGGTCAAGGTTGCCGGTCGGCTCGTCGGCGAGCAGAAGACCGGGACGCATCACGATGGCCCGACCGATGGCGACGCGCTGACGTTGCCCCCCGGACAGTTGGTCGGGCCGGTGTGAGGCACGGTCAGAGAGCCCCAGTGACTCGAGCACTTCCTCAACCCGCCGCTTGCGTTCCGCGGGCGGCGTGCCGGCAAGAATCATCGGCAGGGCGATGTTCTCCGCTGCCGAGAGCCGTGCCACCAGGTGGAAGGCCTGGAACACGAATCCGATGTGATCCCTCCTGAGCGCGGCACGTTTTTCCTCATGGAGGTCGGTGGTCTCGATCGTGTCCAGCAGGTATTCACCGCGAGAAGGCCGGTCGAGCAGGCCCAGCACGTTGAGTAGGGTCGACTTCCCGGACCCTGAGGGTCCCATCACCGAGACATAGTCGCCGTCCGGTATATCAAGGGTGACGTCGGCGAGCGCCCTGACGATCTCGTCACCCACCTCGAAATCGCGCTCGACCTGCTGCAGCTCGATCACTTGCCCGAATCCTGGCGCGCCAGTGCCCCGTCGGCAACGCCTTCGCGGTCGACCGAAGTGACCACCTGGTCGCCCTCGGCGAGTCCGTCCAGGATTTCGGTGTGATCCCAGTTGGCCACGCCGGTACGCACCTCGCGCAGGCCGAGGACGCCCTCTTCGCTGCGGAACAGGTACACCTTGTTCCCCTCGACAAGGGCCTCGCTGGGCACGCGCAGGGTGTCCTTGCGCACGTCGAGAATGATCTCGACATCGGCCGAGTAGCCGGCCAGCAGGTCCTGGATATCGTCCGGATCGAGGAATTCGACCTCGACATCCACGGTGCGGGCCTGTTTTTCTGCATCCAGCACATAGTCGGCCACCCGTCGGACCTGGCCACTGAAACGGCGCTCCCCGAAGGCGTCCAGGGTGACGCGTGCTGGCTGGCCGATGCGCACTCCGGCGACATCCACCTCGTCGATGGGCGCGCTCAGATAGAAGCAGCGGTTGTCGATCAGGTCCACCGCGGGCGGCGTGGCCACACCGACCGGTGAAGGGGTCACGTATTCGGACAGCTCACCATTGATCTCGGCAACCACGCCGTCGAAGGGCGCGATCAGGCGGGTCTTCTCCAGGGTGGCCCGTGCGACGCCGATGCGCGCCTCGCTGACCGCCGCATTGGCGCGAGCGCCCTCGCAGGCGGCATCGGTCGAGCGCGCTCTGGAGCTCGCCTGATCGACCGTATCCTCGGCGACCAGCTTGCGCGCCAGCAGTCGCTCGAGTCGGTTCGCCTCGCGCTGGGCCTGCTCCGATTCGATACAGCGGGCCTCTGCCGTTGCCCGGGCGCTGGCGGTCTCCTGGCGTGCGAGTTCGAGTTGGGCCTGTAAATCAAGGTTCCATAGTTCAAGAAGTAGCTGACCTTGCCTGACCTTGTCTCCCTCGCGGATTGGCAGGTTGGCGATCTGTCCGCCGGCACTGGGCGACAGACCCGCGCGACGGCAGGCCTTCACGGTCCCGGCGCGGGTGTTCGAAACCGTCTTCTCCACCATGCGCCTGGCTGCCGTGGCGAGTGTCACGTTGACAGGCTGCGGTCGCGTTTCCCACCAGATCCAGGTACCCGTGGCGGCGGCCAGGAGCAGCACAAACAGCAGTCGCTTCAGAATCTTCATGCGTTCCCTTCCCCTTGCTTGCAACAAGTATCGCAGGTTTGCCTTGGCGTGGAGTGTGACCGCTTAGCCGCTGCCGATAGGGACAAAACGTATACGCGCCTGTACGCCTGGGCTATCCTGACGACCACCCCATCCCCTCACAAGCTTGCCGAGGAAATTTTCGAATGAGTCTGTGCAGATTGATATACAAGAGCATTGCTACCGCCGAGATTGTCTCGAACGAAACGCTTCGTAGCCTCGAAGACAGATCTTCAGAAAGCAATTCGGGTAAGAAGATAACAGGGCTTCTTGTTCTGAGCGGAAATGTCTTTCTACAGGTTTTGGAGGGCTCCCCGGCGGATGTTACCAGCCTGTTCACGTCGATCAGTTTAGACAAGCGGCATCGGCAGGTGGAATTGGTCTCATTCGAATTGACCCCCTCCCGCCTGTTCGACGAGTGGGGTATGAGGCTGGTGGATCTGTATGACCTGCCTGGAGAAAAAAGGGCATTGATGGCCACGAAGTACGCGAATGAGAAGGGCGAGATCGTTGTGCCCAGCGACCCTTACCTGGTATGCGCCTTTCTGCTTGATGCAAAATATTCCTGCAGTTCGGCACCGTGGAAAACTCCGCTTCCGGCATCGCGTCTGAATGAAGAAGACCAGTCATCCCCGGCAAGCTCTGAAGGGTGAGGTTATGCCTCAGCGCCGTATTGTCTCTTACTTTTGCCGGCGTCAGAAAGGGGCGCTGATCCCTGGGTGAGTCCGCAATGCGACGATTCTGTTGAAAAACTCGAGTGGGCAAAAATCAGTGTTCACCCACCCTTCACGAGAGTGCGATTAAACCGATTTTTTGGCATAAATTCGCGTTTAGCAGCACTGTCGTTAACGCAATTTCTTGCCGAACTGTAAGCCCTGCTGGGCATACTGCGTTTTTCAACAGAATCCGACCGGAGGAGACCCGGGCGAAGGATGGGCGCTCGACCATGCGGAGTGTGCGGCTATCACCGGCTTCTTACGAACTGAGATTGAGCGGGTTGCCGCAAAGAGTGTGCCTTTTGGGTCGTAGGGATTCGTTGTGGAAGTCGGCCCGGGCGACTCCGGTCCCGGGCCGGCCCGCCGTAGCCGGCGGGAGCGCCATCCCGCGCAAGCCCGACGCTAAGGCTTCGGCTTGTAGCTGAACTTCTGCCCGCCGATGCTCGCCTCATACATCAGGCCGCCCTTGGCCACGGTGAACACCGCCATGCCATCGACGTACTCACCGACGGTGGCGCTGTCCCGGTCGGAGATCCCGGCACCGGCCGAACTGCCGGTCGAGGTCGCCGCGGCCTGCGCGCCGGCGGTGATCGCGACCGCCGATGCCTGCGCACCGAACTCGAAGTTGCCGCTGGTAAATTCCGTGAATACCGCCTCGTTCTCGAAGAAGATCATCTGCCGGAAAGCCTGCACGCCGAGCTGGAAGCCGATGCTCAACTGGGTCATCTTGGTGTCGCCGACGTACTCGCCCTGCCGGTACACCCGGCCGATCCCGTGAGCGGCACCGAGCCCGACGCCGCCCTTGCCGATGGTCGGGTAGACTGCGTAGCCGAACGCATTCTCGAAGAAGCCTTTACTCTCGACCGCATCCTTGAAGATGTCGATCGTTTCGGTGTATTCGTCTGCCCAGGCAGGGCCTGTGGCCAGTGTGAGCAGCAGCAAGGCGCCCGCCAGTCTGTCGATGGTCTTCATGATTTCCTCCGGTTGGTCCGGTGTGAATAACGATAACCTCGCATTCATCGTGTGATTAGCGCCCGCGCTTGTCAACTCCAGGCCGTCGGCAGACGACGCCGAAAACCTGGGATTCCGGGTCCTGGTGATCAAGCGCGCCGGGTCTGGAGCCTGGCCGGGGCTCTGCCACTAGCGTCCTTGGGGGGAAACCCCCGAAGTCGCTGGTGGAACGGAGGCGGTCCTGTGCTGCGAGGGCGGATCGATGATGGTCCGACACGGCATTGCTTGCCTATTGGGTATCGGCTTGATGCTGGCGGTCCCGTCCGCCTGGTCCGCCACCAGGTAGTGGCAGGGGTTTCTCTTAGCGCTCAGAGCGGTCTGCCGAACTCTTGCCGAACCTAATTTCGAAAACCCCTGCTGGTAGTCGTTCGACCTTGCCTCGGGCTCGAAGCGGATGGATTGATTAAGACTTTAGTAGGGTGGCGCAAAAACCGCACCAGAGTCGATCACGCGCTGTCTCAGCTCCCTCAAGAAGCTACTACCCCAATACCGAACTTCTGCTTTGCGACCAGAGCGGACGTTCACCCCCAGCAACGTGGCCGGCTGTTGTTCGGCCAGAGCGGCCCTTCGAGAATCGACTTGGCAACGACCGCGGGGGGCTAGTGACCGGTCTTAGGCCAGGAGAGCTGGCTGAACGGCCGCTTTTAGATTTCCTGACCGGCCGGAATCAATACACAAAGGACCTTTCGCCGGCCGCCGCTCCGGTGCCAGTTCGCTTTACACTGATCGAAGTTAAGGATGACCGGATTCAACACTGAGCGGGCCTTTCGTAAGCACGCGGAAGAGAAGGCAGCAGGCTTCGTTGGCGAGACGATCGCGCTGCAGGGATAATTGCTCGCAGGCCGCGCAGTATCGGCACAGAGAAGGAGCGAGGCACATGCGACGGAAAAATCACATCCTGCACCTTGTTAGCGCCTTTGCGGTAACGCTGCTTCTCGCTCCAGCTATCGAGGCCACCGAGCTCTACCTCGTGGATGCCCACAGCCAGGTGGATGAGAAGGTCGAGCCGAGTCGCGTGATTGCACGCATGCAGGAAGCCGGTGTGCGCCACACGATCCTCTCCGCGCGCGGCAAGCGCAAAGGCAGCGATCTCGTCGCTTTCGCCTCCCGCCACGGCAGGCTGATCACTCCTGCAGTCAGGACCAAGGGCGCGCCTTACGCGGAGAGTTCGCCGAAATATTTCAGGATGCTGGATGCGCAGGTCGCAAGCGGCAGGTATGGCGGTATGGCCGAGGTCCTGCTCTATCACGCGAAAAAGGGCAAGAAGGCGCCCGAATATCGCATCCTGCCGCGAGAAAAGGCTGTCGTGGCAGCACTGAAACATGCGAAGCGGCAGAACTGGCCCTTCGTCATCCATATCGAGTTCGCGGCCCTCTCCGGGCCGGACAGGCAAGCCTTCATGCAGGCCATGGAGGAGCTGCTGAAAAAGCATCCGCGCGTGAATTTTGTCCTGACGCACATGGGTCAGCTTGCGCCCGATGAATGTCTGCGACTGATCAGTGAACATGACAATCTCTATTTTCATACGGCGTGGACGAATCCGGTAGCCGTCGGGCGCTCCAATCAGCCGTGGGCCAATCTTTTCAGCGGCGACAGCTTCGCTCCACCTTGGCGCGAACTCATGAGCCTGCACCCGGAACGCTTTGTCTTCGCGCTGGACAACGTCTTCGCCGAGCACTGGCAACGCGACTTCTACCAGGAGCAGGTGCGATTCTGGAAAACGGGGCTTGCCGATCTGCCGGCAGAGGCCGCGCACCTGATAGCGCACGGAAACGCGGAACGTCTCTGGCAGCTATCCGTCGACTGATGCCAGAACCTCAATGTCCGCGTGCCATATGATCCTGTCCGGCAGAGCATAGAAAAGATAACCACCTTTTTGCCCGCTGGCAGTCCCTGCTTGCGCCGTTCGAGGCCTCCGGTCAGTCGCCGATCTGACCTGAGTTGTGACCGATGTGACCTAGCCGGGCAGTTTAGGCCCTGGAACGGACCTAACGGCAGACTGGTGAGCATGGGCGCTGCTGGTTTACCCCACCGCTAATGCGACCGATCGCCGAATGTCTCTTCATGGCCGGTCACTGACCCCTGCGAGCATCTGTCAGGATTCTTTACACTCACTGGCGGCTGATGGTCCGGTGTTGGCCGATGTTATTTGCCGAACGAGATTGAAGATTCTGCGAGTGCGGTCGATAACCAAATCAAAGCGAAGACTGCGGCATGGACCCGGTATTCCGCTGAACCTAACCGGAACACTCGTTAGGGAATGAATGCCAGCGTTGTTGTGCTGTCTCTGTAGTCAAGAAACACCTGATACGCTGCTCAGTCCCAATGCTAGGCCTCCTAGGTTCAACATTTGGGTCCATACCGCAGTCTTCGTTTTTCTCCGACACGGCCTCGCCCGGTTGTTGTCAGCAGCGCTTCGCCAGCCAAGGACCGGTTATGGCCGACCAATGCCGGTCGCAGTCACCCGGGTAAATCTCCGAAATGCGCGTGAAGCCGATACCCGAGTAGTTCATGCGATGGACGGCTGTTGTATAAGGCTTGTCCGACGCCAGCCCTTTGAAACTCGGTGAATACCCGCAGGCCTGTTGCTGAGGGCAGGGATCCGGCAGGCAGCCCTTAACATGTCCTGCTGTTTCACGAGTGATCCAAGGGGAAATCGACGCCGATATGCCAGGATCAATCGGGTCGCTAGAGGTGTCGGCCGGCATCCATTCGGTAGTGAAGCACGCGCACGACGAACACATCATCACCTTCGCGCCTGTAGAAGATGATGTGCGAGCCATGCTCAAAGCGGCGGAGACCTTTGGCCAGTTGCTCGGCTCGTCGGCCGAGGCTCGGATTCGCTACGAGATTCGAGAAGCAAGCGATCAGCTCGTCTCGATATCGTCGTGCCTGTTCGATTCCAAAGCGGTCGATCGAGAACGCAGCAATCGCCTCGAGATCAGTTGCCGCACGTCGAGAAAGGCGGCAATCACCCACCTGACGCCACGTACCGCGCTTCGGCCTCCGCCCAAATATCTTCAATACTTCGAGTGCTCGGGCCGCTTGCCAATCCCTCGTCAATAGCCGCCTTCAGCGCGCGTTCTTTCTCTTGATCGCGGCGAATGAGATCTCGGAAATACTCACTGTCATTCGTGAAGTCGCCGTTTGCCACCTGCGACTTGACCCAGTCATCCTGAGCGTCGGTCAGTGTGATTGTCTTGCGAACGGTGGTCATGGCGTCACCCAAGAATCATACGATTGGTGCAATATAGCATACATGTGAAGATACCAAATCTGTTGCACCGGTGAGTGCAGGCTCGCTGTCATCACCGCGTAGGATTCCGGACGGCAATCTGTTTACGTCAGGAATTGGCCGGTAAGAGCCAATGACGTGGCCTTAAAGGGCAGCCTCGCCTTTTGCGAGGTGCTTCAGGCGGGTGTCAACAACAGCCGATGGAGCCGGCAGTCCTACGGATCAAAATCTACCGGCGACTGCTTAACCCTATTCACCTTCAGGGTGAATAGGTCGGGGCGTGAATAGTGGCCAGAGACATCGAACGTGCGCCGCGCGAGGGCCGCCCGGCTTGGATCAACTTCGGCATACAAAATGTCCTGATGCTCATGTAGCGGCCCAGCCAATACCTCACCACCAGGAGCCACTACTACAGAGTCGCCTGGGTTGATCCAGTCTTCTTCAGGTGGGTAGAGCGAATCCCGGTCAGGAAAATCCTCCGGCAGGTCTCTTCTGCGTAGAGCCACACCTGCGCCAACGACCCAGCAACCACCTTCCCTGGCGATATGTCGCATTGTGCCTATCCAGTTCTCGCCGCTGTCGTAAGTTGGTGCGATATGAATGTCGATGCCCTGTGCGTATAAGGAAAAACGAGCCAATGGCATGTAGTTCTCCCAGCACAGTAGGGTGCCGATACGCCCAACCGGGGTATCAACGGCCCTGAGGCCCGAACCATCCCCAAATCCCCATACCATCCGTTCCGGATTAGTAGGCATAAGCTTTCGATGGCGGTTGAGTAAATCACCGTTCGGTCCAATGATCACCACAGTGTTGTACAACGTCGTCCGGCCAAGAGCGCCGTCACGCTCGTTGATCCCCAAAACTACCGTGACGTTGTTCTCCTTTGCCGCCACGCGGACTGCCTCTAAACCATCGGCAACCAGATCGACAGCGTTGTCTAACAGACGCTGGTGAATCTGCTCACTGGCATTCCAATCACCACCGGGTCGCAGACGCCATATCCAGGCCGGATAGCCAGGCACGAAGGCTTCGGGAAAGACAATCAGCTCTGCGTTCTCAACCGCCGCGTCGGCAATATATTTCGCCACGGCATCGAGTGTGGCTGCGCGGTCTAAGACCTTTGGCGCATGCTGGATGACTGCAATCTTTGGCATGACGGACCTCTGCACCACGGTGGCTCGGAGTTGCTCCGAGCGACATATCGGCTGGGGGCAGCGTCCTGTTCTTGGTAAAGGATCAGTGTAGTTGATATCTGCCTATTGCCCGTGCTCAAGCTTCGTGTTTGCTCGAATGCTCCGTTCAGCGTGCTGAATTTTACGCCGAACATTGGTCCGCTACTGGGCGATCACTATCCCTTACAGGCAGCTGTCAGGGATCTACACACCCGCAGGCATACGAACGTCTGCTCTTGGCCGCTCGGCCCTGACCCGTAGTTCTGAGCTTGTTGATAGAAGGATGCTTCGGGGTTGCACCACCCCTTGGCGAGGATAATAGGGGACAGACCACGGTTTCCTGCAACTAACACAAAAGGGCAATAATCGTCAGGCGTATTTTTTCGCAGAGTACAAAACCGTGGTCTGTCCCCTATTATTTCCCTTGGCGGGAAACCGGCTGGGATCAGCATCATTACCCGGGGAAAAACCCTTCATTTCGCATTTTGACCAAAGAAAGCGCGACCCGAGCCTCGCAGTTGCACTATTTTCATATTGTCAGTAGCAGCACGCTGAAAATATAAGACTCCCGACACACGGGGCGTCAGTTTTCCAGGAGAATGGCATGCCAGAACCCGACGCGGTCGGCCCGAAACAGCCCGAGTGCTGTTCCTTGATCCGGTTTTCCATTTAGAGCCGTCTGAGATTTGCTTGGGTACTGCGACCTAGTGTACTGCGACACACTAAGCGGCACATTCAGAGTCCCTCCAATCGGTCAAGGCAAGGCGCAGTCCGCAGGGAATGGCC
>Ga0180435_10006251_pt1 | contig 11403 bp, 6 predicted proteins | sample SS_ome_3_FD_132467 | JGI IMG/M metagenome (GOLD analysis project Ga0180435, IMG submission 132467) | Hypersaline lake sediment archaeal communities from the Salton Sea, California, USA - SS_3_S_1 metaG | ecosystem: Environmental > Aquatic > Non-marine Saline and Alkaline > Hypersaline > Sediment...
ACCCCGGATCGCATCGTCACGCCCATAACCTGCAGACGGCACCCAGAAGATCTGGGTCATGATGACCCCTACGAATTCACGGTGCGGATCAATCCAGAAGTGGGTACCCTCATAGCCACCCCCGATCCATAATCCACCATCCCCGGTCCCCTGCACCCGCATGGAGTCACTGCTCACCCAGAGATTGTAGCCATTGTATCCGTAGGGATTGTCCAGCAGCGTATGCGGCGAATGAATATCCTTCACCGTAGCAGGATCAAGGATCCGGGCACCATTAAGCGTTCCACGGTTTAATAATAATCGCAGGAAGTCGGTGTATCCGTCAGAAGTAGCGATCATTCCCTCTCCACCCAGGTACAGGGCATGGCCAGGATCGTAATCGGGTAGCGACGGACTGAAAATATCGAGATCGCCGGGATGTGCCAGCCGAAGCACTGTGTCCCTTCCTGAAACGCACGGTATCAGCGTTTCTCCTTTTGGAAGGTCGTATTGCAACCCCTCTATTCCGGCGGGCTCCAGTACTCTTTCCCGGACGATCTGCTGAAGGTCTTTACCAGTAGCCCGCTCCATAACCAATCCTAGCACAGTGGTGTTGGTCCCGTAAAAATAATTTGTTCCGGGCTGCTGGATCAAAGGCAATGCTGCCATCCTGTGGATCAGGTCGTCGCTGTCGAACGCAGCAGGAAAGTCCTTTGCCGCCATCATGGAATCGACGCAGCTGATCCCGGTGGTGGAATAGTAAAATCCGGCCTTATGGTCAAGCAGGTGCCGGACAGTCATTACACTGTCCATCGGTATCAACTTGATAGGACAAGCCGATTCCCCTTCTCCCAGCTCTGTGAGCGGAGTACCGTCCGGACTCACCGCCACTTTAAGATCAGAAAACTCAGGGATGTATTCTGACACCGGGTCATCAAGGCCAAGAAGCCCTTCCTCAACCAGGTCAAGCGCCGTGGAAATGGTCACGATCTTGCTCATAGACCAGATGCGGATCCAGGTATCACCGTCCACTTCTACCCCAGGCAACAGGTCTGCATTCACATTGCCATGTTCATACAGAACGTTTCCGTTTTTATCTTCAAGACGTGCATAAACAAAAGGGTAACTGCCATTATCCACAAAGCTGTCGATGACAGAGTCCACTTTTTGAGGTGCTGTCAGAAATGCATCTTCTGATGCATGTTTTACATCACAGGATGTAATCAGAAATGCTGTGGCCGGCAATACTGACACCAGGATTGCCCGAATAAGTTGGTTCAGTTGGGTCATGGTAATAAAATGAAAATTATACTTTTAGCTTACAGTCCTCGATCAGCGCCTGGGATAACCCTTATAGTACACCCAGTCAATATCAGCGAAACCACCCTTTGACTTCCCATCTCCAACTGCGTAGGGACCCATGGTAGCTCCAATATAATCCCTGCAAATCACCACATCGTCTGCTGTTTCGGTAAAAACATCATATGTGGTCCCGTCCAGCGAGTACTTGTATGTGTACCTGTCGTTGCCGGCAACGACCTTTAAAAAAATCTTACCTTCATAAGTATCAAGTGACTGTTCATGAATGGTTTGTTGATCACCTTCCTGAGGCTTGATCTCAACGCGCAGTATGGTTGTACGATTCTCTTTCCGGACGGTATAAGTAATATAATTCATCTCGTTCTGGATGATAGCCATCCCGGCTTCACAGCTGGATTTTTTCGGATCGAATTCCATCTGCATTGCATATTCAAAATCACTCTCTTTCTGCCTGAAGCCGATAAAGCCATATTGCTCCCGCTGTGCTATGCCCCTCTCTTCCGCATACAGCCTGAGGAATCCTTCCCTTGCTGTGAGCGAATAAATATTTTCTTTGGGGACCCGGCGGAAATTCCATTCAAGATGCAAACGATCTGAATCGAAATTGTCATAAAAGGCATCGTTGTAATACTGGAACTTCCCGGGATACGGTAATGCGTCATGCCTCTCAACTTTCCCGGTAGCCGGTGCGGCAACGGGCCACATGAATTCGAGCGGTTCCCATTTCCCCGGCTCCGTCTCAACCCAGCGGGCAATGGCCGGTTCCCAGGTTACCGGCACCAGGAAGGTCTCCCTGCCCATATTGCTTGCTCCGCCCTCATCATTCCTGATCCCCAGACAGACCATGTACCAGCGACCATCAGCAAGTTCAACGAGGTCGGCATGCCCCGTACTGTGAACCCAGTTGTTTTTCGACAGGTGGCGGGAAGTGAGGACCGGATTCCGGGGATTGGACTCATACGGACCCGCGATATCCTCACTCGCAGATAGCATCACGGCGTGGTTGTAGCTCGTGCCTCCTTCTGCAACCAGGAGATAATAGGTGCCATCCACTTTGTAGATATGCGGACCTTCCACGCAGCATCCGCCACAGGCGCCACGCCAGATGGAATGACGTTCCCCTGTCAGTTTCCATTCCTTGATATCCAGTTCCTGCACCCAGATCTCCCCGATACCATTTTTGTCAGGATTTCCGGGGTCATGGGTACCAACGAAATACACCTTGCCATCGTCATCAAAAAAAAGGTCGGGATCGATGCCCGGTGCGCCTTCGATCACGTGCGGATCCGACCAGGGTCCGGAAGGATCAGTGGATGTGATGACAAAGTTGACCATTTCACCAGGCAGTCCGGGTTCCCTCGGGGAATAAACATTGGTGGTAATAACATAAAAAGTACCGTCATGATACCGGATCGAGGGGGCGTGGATCCCGCCATTGGCCTGTACATCCACCAGGTTGACCGCGCCGGAAGCCTGGTCAGGCCGGTCAAGTCCGTAGCCGATAAGTTCCCAATTGACCAGGTCGGTGCTGTGATGTATGGGCAGGCCCGGAAATAACTCAAAGGTCGAATTCACAATGTAAAAATCTTCTCCAACCCGGCAAATGGATGGATCTGGATGTCCGCCCGGAATTACAGGATTGATGAATGTTGGTTCCTGGGCAAACAAGGAAAATGGAAAGAGCAAAAATACAATGATTTTTTTCATGATAATAGTCGTTAAGTGTCCGTTGCAGGACGACAGATGTATAAAAATATCGGAATAATAAACAGCCCAGTTGCTAGGGATTCCTGTCCAGGTTATGAAACTCAATCTCGGTCTCAGGGAACGGAAACACAAGCAGGTCACTGTAATCACTGTAAGGTTTCAGTTCCCCTCCCTCAGTGGGCGATCCGATGATAGGCTTCTCCAGCCGGTGAAGGTTCAGATAATGATCGTCAGTTTCATAGGACAATTCCTTTAACCGCTCTTCATAGAGCAGCTCCAGTGCATCCTGAACCGTTGGAATAACTTCCAGAACATTATCAGGATTTCCACGGCCTATGATCGCATTCATATCGTCCACGTCAGCTTGGGAGACATTGTTATTATTCATAATTGCAGCTTCCGCGCGGGTCAGGTATAACTCTGCCAGCCGGATCATAATAAAATCCATCTGGTCGGTCGTATATTTACCGTCGATATAGGTCAGTTCAGTTGTTTCGGTAAAAAAAGCCTTGTACCTAACGTCAGCCGTATCTGCTTCCCAGAGCGCTGCAATTTCACCGTCGGGATTCAGTGAATAGAACCCCTGCGACTGATCGGGCCTGTAGGCTTCAAACATTCTCGAACTTGGCGAGGTTCCGCTTCCATCGGTTGCATCATACCGGAAGGTAAACAGCACCTCTTTTGAAGACCCCCCTGGAGTAAATGCATCTGCTGGATCCGTTTCAAGTTCAAACTTGCCAGATTCAATCACTTCATTGGCCCTTTCCCATGCCAGGTCATATTTCTTATGAAAAAAGTAAATCCTTGCTGCCAATGCTGTAGCAGCATAATAGTCTGACTCACCGCTGATATCTGTAAAGTAAGTCCTTGCAAGTTCAATATCTTCTTCTATTCTTGCTATTACATCGGCTGTGCGTGCACATTCAACTACATCATTAACTCCAAGTGGCTCAAGCAATAACGGAACTGAATATCCCGTGGAAGGCAGCGCAAAATAATTATTCAGATTGAAATAGATATAGGCCCTGAGAAAGTGCATATCGCCGAGTATGGCATTCTTTTCTTCGGCTGACCCATCCATGCTTTCCAGGTCACTAACGGCAACTGTATTCAGTGTTCCAAGACTACTGTATCCCTGGCCGAACATCCAACTGGTCATACCGGTAGTAACCATATGATCGAAGAATTGGTCGTACTCAGGCCTGTCCCTGATCAGGATGTCCCTGGCCATGGCAGTGCCATAAAGTACAGGTTGATGGACAAAACTCCTCAACTGTCCGTAACCACCGTATATCAATGCCTCCATGGCTGGTAAATCGGTCAGTTTATCGGTGGATAATCCTGTAGTCGGCGGTTTATTGAGAAAATCTTCTGAACATGATGTAAGAACCGCTAATGTAATGATCGCTAAAATATATTTTTTCATGATCTCTTCCTTTTTACATTAAAAATCAAATGACAATCCGGCCATCAGGAACCTTGCCTGTGGAGCCGCCTTATAGGATTCTCCCGCATTCAGGTTGTTGGCCTCTCTCCTCTGTACAACATTTGTATATTCAGGATCCCAGAAAAAATCGGGTGCCATGGTCCATGTAAAGACATTTGTGGCTTTCAGGTAAACATTCATACCTGCAATCTTATCGGTTCCTGGAAAGGAAATTCTCCGTCCAATTGTTATATCCTTTATCCTGACATAATCTGTGCGGTGCAGATGCTCACTCGTGGTTACCCAGCTAATGTTATCGACTGTTAATTTCGAAACAGTTGCCTGATCCCCAGGCTCCTGCCAGCGATCAAAAAGAAACTCCGTCGGATTGGTCTTCGTATTACCAAAGGCGGCAAGCATGTTTTTTTGCTCACCCAGGAAAAACGTCATCCCAGTGGCATAGGTCAACATGATATTGCCATACCAGTTCTTCCAGCTAAAACGGTTATCAAGACCGCCACTGAATTTCGGCCAAGGGTTGCCCATTGGTTTTTTATGTTCATCACGGAAACTATCAATGCTGCCATATTGTTCAAGGATTTCACTGTATAAAAGGACATTCCCGTCTGTGTCAATATACGTGTCCTGGCCGGTCGCCGGATCAACGCCGCCCCATTCAACTGCCTCGATCACGCCCACGGGTTTTCCCAGGTAGAGTGCAAAACCTCCCAGTCCCTGTGATTGTGAAAATCCCTCACCTACATCTTCAGCCAGAGATTCTACCCTGTTCTCATTATGTGCAATTGTGAAATTGGATTCCCAGCTAAAGTCCCTGGTTTGAATATTGATTGAATTCAGCATCAATTCAACACCACGGTTACTGATCTCCCCAATATTTCTTGTAACTGTAGAGACGCCAGTCATACCGGACACCGGGTATGGAAGAAGCAGGTCAGTAGTAAGTTTATAATAATAATCAAACTCCCCACTGATCCGACCGTCTAAATTCTCCCAGTTAACACCAATATCCAACTGGCTCGTCGATTCCCAGCTCAACTGATCATCTCCAAGGTTACTTAATGTAATGCCCGTATTGGACCCGTAGCTCAGCGTACTATAATTAGAGACATATGCATAGTCACCAATCTCTGCATTACCCACGATTCCATAACTGGCCCTTAGCTTAAGAAAATTAATGGCATTGTTGTTGGAGGCAAAAAAAGACTCTTCACTTAAAATATACCCGACGGATATTGCCGGAAAATATCCCCACCTGTTGATTGGTGCAAACCTCGAAGATCCATCTGCACGGATACTTGCAGAAAGAAGATACTTGCCCCCGTAGTTGTAATTCAACCGGCCGATGTAGGAGGCAAAAGCATAGCCTGTCTCAAAATAAGCTGCATTTACAACAGCAGCATCAGTAGGCTTTCGCAGTGCAGAATTAAAATAAGTATCTCCAAATACTGTATTGATCCTGTTTCGGAAACTCTGAATATCAGAAGCTGCCAACAGATCAAAACTATGCTGCCTTATGTTCTTTTTGTAGTTTAGTATATTCTTCCAATTGTACGAAGCCCTGTTCCCGAGAACTGTTGACGATACGGATCTCCCATGTGAAGTGATCCGGCCATCTCTGAAATGAAAATCATCCATAAAAATCATACTGGTCCCAAATTCTGTCCGAAAAGTCAAGCCCTCAAGGATGTTAAGACTGGCAAACCAATTTCCAAGGATCTGGTTACTGGAGAGGTGCATCGTTCTCAATTCGACGCCTGCCACCGGATGTTGATCTGAAAGGTTAAAATAGCTCCCATCCTCATGATATAGCGGCCAGATGGGTAACATCCTGTTTACTGAACCTATACCTCCCGCCCAACTGGTAGGCACCTGGTGATCGTTCACGTGGGTCAGGCTCATCTTTGTTCCTGCCTTAATCCTTTTTGTGACCTGGTGTTCCAAATTGATCCTCGCGCCAAATCGCTGATAATCATTTCCCTTGAGGATTGTTGATTCATCTTTCATATTGGCACTGATATAGAAGGAAGTTTTTTCACTGCCCCCATTGGCTGAAACATTGTATTCCTGGAGTGTCCCGGTTCTTAAGACAGCATCGATCCAGTCTGTATCTGTTTCCAAGGCCTTCTCCTTTGTAAGTCCATCGACAAGGACACCACTTTCCGACCACCACTTGGAAAAATTATTGATCGTATCATAGCGATCCATAAACCAGTTTCCGAGGAATTCCTCTCCTTCGTCAACCAGTTGCTCCCCCTGCTTATACATATTTGTCCAGGCCTCCTGGGCCAGCCCGATATACTGGGTGGAATTCAGCAAAGGAATTCTTCTTGTAGGCTCGGAAACTCCGAATGTTGTTGTTACATTTACTTTTGTTTTTCCCTTGGTACCCTTCTTTGTGGTGATCAATACTACACCATTGGCTCCCCTGGATCCGTAGATGGCTGCTGCAGATGCATCCTTCAATATTTCAATGGATTCGATATCAGAAGGATTCAGACTGGCGAGAACGTTGGTATTCGCCGCGGTTTGTAAGTTCCATTCCCTGATGGAAGCTCCCGGCTGGGAAGTGCTGATCTCCCCGCTTTCCATGGGAACGCCATCGATCACATAAAGCGGTTCACTGTTTGCACTTGCCGATGAAGTCCCCCTGACCCTGATCCGCACGGCTGATCCTCCAAGTGCTGAACTGGTAGTCACCTGCACACCGGCAGCACGCCCCTGGAGTCCGCCCTCAAATGAAGAAACGGGCGATGAGGCGATCATTTCAGGATCTACCGAGGAAACGGAACTGGAAAGGTTCTTCTTCACCTGGGAGCCATATCCTATCACGACAACCTCCTCCAATCCATGTATATCCTCATTCATCTGAACGTTGATCACTGTACGATCGCCAATTTCAATTTCCTGGGTACCATAACCGACACTCGAAAAAACGATGAACCGGGCTTCCTCAGGACGATCAATAGTATAAAGGCCATTTACATCCGTAACTGTTCCGGCAGAAGTACCTTTAAAGTGGATTGTCACACCCGGCAGGGGATTACCAAACTCATCCAACACTGTCCCGGTGATCTGACCGGGCTGCATATCGGAAAGGGCCTCCCTGCTTGTAAGTATGATCTGCCGGTCAATAACCTGGTATATGACATCCGTACCACTGAACAAGGCCGGTAAGACTTTTTCAATCTCACTGGTGGTAAATACCGCATCGACCTTCCTTGTATCATCCACAAGTTTCGAGTTATACAGGAAAGTGTAATCTGTTGCCTCCTCGATTGCGCGCAGAACATTTTTCAGCGCTTCCTGCTCCATATTCAGCGTAACCTTATTACCCTGCGACAAGGATTCGGAGGCATATAACTGGAAAGCTGAAATGAGTATGATTACAAGAACATTTCTCATGATCAGGAATGTTTTTGAGGAAAGCCAGAAGGGGATTGCCCTGATAGCATTCCTAATGTTTTTTTTCATAATTTTACAATGTTTAGCTGGTTATATTAGTAACTCCTGGTTATTTACTGATCTGCTGAACAGGAAGGAAAGCGTGGCCGCGCTTTCCTTCTGCATTTTCAGGCACTTTGAGTGCAATTGCTATTTTTTCTTCAACAGGATGTGTCTTTTTTCAAAGGTGCCATCCTGCCTCTTTTCCCGTCCTAAATCCTCGTATGTAATTGGTGCTGTTAAAGTTAATAGCTTCAGTACTTCATCCAGGGTCTCATCCCTGAAGGTACCCACATAGGTGAAATCCTCAAGTTCCTTGTCGGCAATCTCAATATGCACATTGTACCACCTGTTGCATTTCCGAACAACCTCCTTAAAACTGTCATCCCGGAAAATCAGTTTTCCTTCCTTCCATGCAATGGTCTTTTCCACATCTGCAGCTTTTAAAATACAAGGTGAATCATCTTTGCTCACCTGGCATGCACTTCCCTCTTTCAGGGTAGTCACATTTCGCAGTATCCCATCCCTGGTCCTGAGAAGATCAACACTACCTTCGACCAATGTCACTATGGCAAATTCATCCTTTTCATAAGCCGAAATATTGAATTCAGTCCCGGTAGCGCGTACCTGTAATGCCCCGGCATGTACTATAAAGGGGCGCTTCTTTGAACCTTCAACTTCAAAAAAACCTTCACCAGTGAGTCTTACTTCACGCGTATTGTCTGAGAATCTTAAAGGAAATTTAATGGATGAACCGCTGTTAAGCCATCCACGGGAGCCGTCAGGAAGATGAAACTTGGTTCGTGTTCCCGGGGGACATACAATTTCGGAATATACATCGCTCCTATCTTCTTTAATATCAGAAAGAAGTACCAGGGCTGCTGCAAGTAATGGAATAAAGAGCATCGCCGCAATCCTGCTTAAGACCTGCAAATACCGGTTCATGGTTTTCCTTTCGCCTGTTGCGACATTATCCGCCAGGTGCATGGTGTGGTAAATCCTGTCGAGCAACGAAGCGGCTCTGTCCTGTGAGAGTCTATTCCCGTACTTTTCCGATTCCCAGTAAGTCCTTGAGAGTTCCCGTAAAGCTTTCTCCTCGGTAATGGAAGAAAACCATTCGGTAATCAGCATTTTGTCCTCCTTTGTCCCTTTCCCGGAAAGGTATCTTTCTATGATTTCCTTTTTACTCATATTGGTACCAATAATTCTCTGAGAAACCTATGACTTCCATAACTATTATGTATGATCCAAAAAAGGTATGTTTCGCACAACCTGAATACGGTTTTCTGCAAATATCACCAACCGGGTGAAGCCGGTTTTACCAATAAAGCTGATATTACGCAGCGGTTACAACAGGAACCATAAGAGAAAAAAGGGAATAATCTGCTCATCCCTGAGAATGGTAAGAAGTGCATTCCTGGCGTTGTTCAGATGATTATCCACGGTACGTTTATGAATGTTCAGCCTTTCGGCTATCTCGTCACTATCAAGTCCCTCCTTAACCTGGAGTAATAAAATGTCCCGTTGACGAGGCGATAATTTTTCTATTTGCTGTTCAGCCTTTGCCAGCAGGTCATTGTATTCAACAGTATTCATAGTGGATGAATCCTCTGCAACGCTCAGCAAACCATACGCATCAAGATTTCTGCGCTTTATCGCGAGGTTCCTGAATATCTTCCGTACATGGTTAAAAGTGATAGTAAACAACCAGCCCTGGAGGTTCCGGATCTCCTTCATTTCAGCTCTTTTAAGCCAAAGGGTAGTGAATACTTCCTGTACCACACCTTCAGATTCCTCCTTGTTTTTCAGATAACTTGACGAAAAAGCATATACTTTGTTATAATACTTATCATAGATATCATCAAATGCTTTGAGATCGCCTGAAGACAATCGCCGGGTGAGTATTTGGTCCTGGTCTTTCATGGACTGTGTTTGCCTCTTTATACAACAAATATATCATAAATATCACGTGCGCATAATCGGATAGTGTTTTTTCCCTGACACTTACTTCGGACTGTCTATCAGTTTCATGCAAAAGAAGCGCCTTGTTTTCCTGCTGAATTTACCGCTGCTTCAGGGAGCATATCAGGGATACAGCTGCTGCATTCCATCCTTTTTCATCACTTGGGTGCGCGCCTCCTGCCTGTCGCTGAAGTCCGCGACTGGCAAAGGAACTTTTGACTTTATTACAATATATTACACCGATATAATTCCTTATGAAGTATATTTATCAGGAATTCTGTCCGGGGAATTGAAACCGGAAAATCAATAATAATAGTATACTGTCATGGCAGCCTTGCAATGAATCCGTTTCGGATATTGAAGTCTGCCCAGGTAATGATCGAAATACAAAACATACATCATGCGAAAACCCATCCGAATCATTAAGGCCGGGGAGATCAAACAACACTACCCCATGAAACGGGCCATTGAAGCCATGCACCGGGCGTTCGCCGGGTTGTCTGCAGGTGAAGGTTTTGTTCCGCCGCGGTATGTCACCGCTCTTCCCTCAGGTGACCTGGTAATGCTGTGCAAACCTGCTTACGTGGAAAAGGAACAGAAAATCAGCATTAAATTCCTGACACAGCGCGAAGGAAATGCCTTTCCGGGAATTCCGACCATCCAGGGTGTGGTTCTCCTGGTCGATGCCCTGTCGGGAGAACTACTGTCCATCATGGATGGCGAATACCTCACGGCCCTGCGTACAGGCGCAGCCAGCGGACTGGCCACCCGGTTTTTTGCCCGGGACGACTCCCGCACAATGGCACTGTTCGGTTGCGGAACACAGGGACGTACCCAACTGGATGCCGTGATGTGCGAAAGGGAAATACGCCATGTGATGGTATATGATACCAACAGGGAAGCAGCACGTTCATTTGCCCTGGAAGCGGCTGAGAAATTCAATATTGAATGTGTTCATACCACCCGTACCGCTGACCTGAAGGCTGCCGATATCATATGTACCGCCACAAATGCCACTGCTCCGCTTTTCAAAAGGGAGGAAGTTAAGGACGGGGTGCACATCAATGCCATCGGTTCGTTCCGGCCCCATATGCAGGAACTTGATCCATTGCTGCTGGGGGATGCGAAGCTATACCTCGATACGGCAAAGGCCTGCCTGGAGGAGAGCGGAGATCTGCTCAAAGCCATGGCGGCAGGAGTGTTGCAGGAAGACCATCTCATGGGGGAGATTGGCGACTATTGCCTGGACAGAATAGCGGGACGGGAATCGGAAAAAGAAATCACCATTTTTAAAAGCGTAGGGATTGCCATCCAGGATTTCATGGTGGCTGCGGATATATATGACGCTGCTCTGAAAAACAATTATGGAACCGGGCTGGATCTTTTCAATTAATGCGCTTGCCATGAATATATTTCCATTAACTCTTAACAGGATCGAACCAACGCAACTGACGTTTAATATGCATGTATGAAAACACTCCCTTCCATATTCAATGAGGTGATCGGTCCCGTAATGCGCGGGCCCTCCAGCTCGCATACTGCTGCAT
>Ga0180435_10006253_pt1 | contig 11401 bp, 9 predicted proteins | sample SS_ome_3_FD_132467 | JGI IMG/M metagenome (GOLD analysis project Ga0180435, IMG submission 132467) | Hypersaline lake sediment archaeal communities from the Salton Sea, California, USA - SS_3_S_1 metaG | ecosystem: Environmental > Aquatic > Non-marine Saline and Alkaline > Hypersaline > Sediment...
CATGACCGCCGTTCAGATCTTGACTCGCGGCGGCGGTTGGCCACTGAACGTATTTCTCACGCCCAACCTCGAGCCTTTCTACGGTGGCACATACTTCCCACCAGCGGACGGTTATGGCCGGCCCAGCTTTCTCACCGTGCTCAATCAGATAGCTCGGTTGTGGCGGCAAGACCAGGGCCAGGTACAGAGCAGCGCAGCAACACTTTCAGGCGCCATCAAGAACGCGGTGAACATGGTGGGCACGGGAGGACCGACGCCGGCGTCTTCCCTACTCGAAGTGGCGTCTTCGGCGCTCACGCGGAATTTCGATCCGATCTGGGGAGGATTCGGAGGCGCGCCCAAGTTCCCGCCATCGGGATCGATTGCGCTGCTGCTCAGGCAATACCGACACACCGGTTCCGCCGATCTACTCAAAATGGCCACCGTCACGCTGGATCGGATGGCAGAGGGCGGCATGCACGATCAGGTTGGCGGAGGGTTCCACAGGTATTCCGTCGACGAGCGCTGGCTCGTGCCGCATTTCGAAAAGATGCTTTATGACAACGCGCTCCTCGCACGCGTCTATCTGGATGCTGCTTTGGTAACTGGAGAAGACAAATACCGACGAGTTGCGAAAGACACGCTCGAATTCGTTCTCCGCGACATGACTGATCCCGAAGGTGGCTTTCATTGCGCACTCGACGCGGACAGCGAGGGTGTGGAAGGCAAGTTCTACGTCTGGCAGCCGGAGGAAATCGAAAAGGTACTTGGCCCAGAATCGGCGAACGTCTTCTGTGAGTACTTCGGCGTTACGTCCGGAGGCAACTTCGAGGGCAGCAACATACTGCACTACACCGAAGCCTCCGCGGCCGGCATCCAGCAACACTTCAGCTCGCCGAAAGAGATGTACGACAAACTCGAGTCGTGGTGTGATTCGCTGCGGGAAGTCCGTGACAAACGTGAATGGCCTGGTAAGGATGACAAAGTATTGGCGTCGTGGAACGGTCTCGCGATATCTGCGCTAGCGCGCGGTTTTGCTGTGTTGAAGGACGTTCGCTACAAGGAGGCTGCCGAACGAGCGGCCGACTTCGTGCTGGCTCAGATGTATGAGAATGGCGAACTGCTTCATCTGCATTCCAGAGAGGCAGAACGCGGCATTTCCGAATCCGCCGAGATCCCGGGCTTCCTGGATGACTACGCGGAGGTTGCAAACGGGCTCTTGGACCTGTACGAGGTATCCCTGGACGATCGCTACCTGGACTCGGCGAAGGACCTCGTAACTCGCATGATCTCAGACTTTCACGACGGAGAGAACGGCGGGTTCTTTTTCACCTCTGCCTCGCACGACCACTTGCTGGTTCGGACCAAGCCCTATCATGATGGCGCGGTACCAGCGGGGAACTCTACTGCGGCACTCGTGTTGCTCCGGCTATCTCGGTATCTGGACGACGCCGACATGAACGAGAAGGCCGAGGAAATCATACGCAACGCTGGCAGCCTGATGTCGACGCACCCAGAAGCGTTTACTCATCTACTCTGCGCGTACGATCTCAATACCGACACCCACCTCGACATCGTTCTGGCAGGAGAACGCGATTCCGAGGATACCGCTCGGCTGGCGGAAGTCGTCTACGAGAGTTACTTGCCAAATCGGACATATGCACTGGCGGCTCCCAAAGGAGAGTGGGCGGTGCCTGCGTTGGCCGACCTGCCGGTTTTGGAGGGCAAACAGATGGTCGGGGGTTCGGCGGCAGCATACGTGTGTATCAACAAAACCTGCGCCATGCCGGTAACGGAAGCGGGTGAGCTACGTCGGCTACTCGCGGAGAGCAAAGAGGCGCTAGATTAAAGGGTTGTAGCAAAAACGGATTACAGAAACTTTTGGGAGACAGTAAATGCCCTGGGAATACAGTGAGAAAACCAAGACGCTCTTCATGGATGCGATCCACGGAAAGCCGGGAACGCACCTTGGTGAGATAGAGGACCCGGACGGAATGGGGGAACATGGATCGATCGCCTGCGGTGACGCGATGCGCTTCACGTTCCGCGTCGAAAAGGACGAGAACGACCCCACGAAAGATGTGATCACGGAAGCCAAATACTTGACCTTTGGTTGCACGTCGGCAATAGCATCTTCCGAGGCGCTCTGTTCTCTGATCGAAAAAGGCAGTTACACGCCGATCGACGCGCTCAAGATTACCAACAAGGACATTGTCGATTACTTGGAAGGTTTGCCTGCGCAAAAGATCCACTGCTCGGTGATGGGCGCGGAGGCTCTGGAAGCAGCGGTATTCGATTGGGCAAAGCGGCGTGGAGTGAACCTGTCAGAGCTCGGCGTCGAGCTTCCGGCAGTCGAGGAGCAGGAAGGTCGAATCGTTTGTGAGTGCTTCTCCATCACAGAGCCCTATCTGAAACGAAAGATCCAGGAACTCGAGTTGAAGACGATTCCTGAGGTGACAGATGCGCTAAAGGCTGGCGGCGGATGCTCCAGCTGCCACCATGCACCCGGGGGCCTGCAGGACGTGATCAACGAGGTATGGGGAACCGAAGAGGCTGTGCAGGTCGCAACCGAGGCTTCGACAGCAACCGCATCCGACGAGAAAGCTCCGGCTTCACCATACCAATTTGGCAAGTCAGTTGAGAAAGCGTTGAACGACTACGTGCGGCCAATGCTGCAGGCCGACGGTGGTGATGTAGAGTTGGTCGACATCAAGGATTACCTGGTGTACGTGCGTTTGCGCGGCGCGTGCGCGAGCTGCGTGGGTGCTGAGGCAACTCTTCGCTCAATGGTGGAATTGAACCTCAAGAATCAGGTAGATCAGCGCATCAGGGCAATCGCCGTCTGAGTGGAGAACGCACGATCATGAAGACAATCTACGTCGACAACAATGCCACTACCTCGGTAGCACCTGAGGTGTACGAGGCGATGGTGCCGTTCCTCACCGAGGACTACTTCAACCCGAGCTCGATGTACGAAGCGAGCCGCACAGCCGCCGACACCATAGAGGAAGCAAGGAAAACGGTCTCGAAATCCCTGCGTGCCGGCAACCCGAAGCAAATTCTGTTCACTTCGTGCGCGAGCGAGAGCAACAACACGGCGATCTTCGGCGTAGCCAAGGCGAATCCAAAGAAGAAGCACATCGTTACTACGGCAGTGGAACACCCGGCGGTGCTCGACGTGTGCAAAGACATGGCGCGTTCGGGTTACGAAGTGACGTTTCTGCCGGTTGATTCGAGCGGCAACCTCGATGTGGTCAACTTCGTGCGCGCGATCAGGCCGGACACCCTTTTGGTCACGATCATGCACGCCAACAATGAGACGGGTGTCGTATTCCCGATCGAAAACCTGTCCCGCCTGGTCAAGGAAACCCATCCCGAGATCGTCTTCCACACAGACGCGACTCAATCGGTTGGCAAGCTGCCAATCGATCTGAGCGGCAACTTCAAGCACGTCGATTTGCTCTCGTTCTCGGGTCATAAGATGCACGCTCCCAAGGGAGTGGGTGCGCTTTTCATTCGGAAGGGTACCCCCTGTCGTCCGCTGTTGATTGGAGGCCATCAGGAGGGAGGCCGAAGAGCGGGCACGGAGAACGTGGCGTTCATCGCCGGGTTGGCCAAGGCGTGCGAGTTGGCTCAAAAGCATATCGGAGACGAAGAGCGCGTCGCGGCTCTTAGAGACCGTCTCGAAAACGCGTTGGTAGAGAAGGTGCCCTATCTGGAAGTGAATGGAGCAGGTGCGCCAAGGTTGCCGAACACGTTGAACATTGCGGCCCACTATATCGAAGGCGAAGGGATCTTGCACGAACTGAGCGAGCACGGCATCTGCGCGTCCTCCGGTTCTGCATGCACTTCCGGGTCCCTCGAGCCGTCTCACGTCATGCAGGCGATGGGGGTGCCGTTCACAGCAATGCACGGGTCCGTTCGCTTCAGCCTCAGCAGGTACACCACGGAAGAGGAAGTCGACCAGATCATCGAAGTATTCCCGCATATCGTTGAAGGCCTGAGGAAGGCGTCACCTTACTGGGATAGCGTCAACAACAAACCGAGAGAAGACGGCCTGATGGCGTGAGCGAAGTCCGCTCACGCTGAAGCGTTCGCTTGGATCTGCAGGACATAGGATTACACCATCATGAAAAACTCCACGCGAAGAATCTCGAATTCAGGATACGATTTAACGCCTTTACCTGAAAGCATGATCTCGGCCCTCGCTGCCGATCTCGAACCGATGGCCCGTGTGGTGGCTTGTGAAGCCGGCACCGAGCGGGCGTTCACGGGAGATTATTGGGACAAGAAAGACGAGGGCGTTTACGTCTGCGCGGTATGCGGGTTACCGCTATTCTCATCGACCACAAAGTTTGACTCGGGTAGCGGGTGGCCGAGCTACTTCGAGCCGTTCGACCCCGACCACATCGTGGAGAAGATCGACACGAGCCACGGGATGACGAGAGTCGAGGTGGTGTGCGCGAGGTCGGGAACCCATTTGGGTCATGTGTTCGACGACGGCCCTCCCCCGTCCCACAAACGCTATTGCATAAACTCAGCGTCGCTCGAGTTCGTGCCGAAGGACCAGCCCATCGCGCCGCTCCGGAATCCGTCACCCGACTCGGAGGCATCGAAACCGGGTGTCGCCACGTTTGGAGCAGGCTGTTTCTGGGGTGTGGAATCAACCTTCCGCCAGGTTCCCGGCGTGTTGGATGCGCAGGTTGGCTACACAGGAGGTACTGTAGACAACCCGACCTATGAACTGGTCTGTTCCGGCAGCACCGGTCACGCCGAGGCAATAGAGGTGAGGTTCGACCCCGACAAGGTGAGCTACAAGAAGCTTCTTGAGGTTTTCTTCGCTTGTCACGATCCGACTCAGCTCAATCGCCAGGGTCCGGACATCGGCTCGCAGTACCGCTCCGCGATCTTCTTCCACAATGAAGCGCAACACCATGCCGCGCTCAGCGCTATTGACGAACTGCATCTCTCGGGACGTCACTCACTCCCGATCGCGACAGAAGTGGTCGAGGCGACGCAGTTCTATCGCGCCGAAGAATACCACCAGCGTTACTTCGAGAAACGGGGTGGCATCGGAGCGTGCGGTATCCCGGGATTGGGGTGAACTAGCCCTAATCGGAACGAGAGCCTGGAGCCAGCGGAGAAACGCTCGCTCCAGATTCTCGATCTCTCCGCTACAACCAATAACCATCCGCCTGTGATAGCGCCGGCGTCTTTCCCAACCGTTATGTAACCATTTCCCGGCTGCCAACGTCTATAATGTGTGATTGGGTTGCCAAGCACTCATTTGTAGGCAAGCGATATGACAAAGAAGACAGGATATCTGGGCGAACTGGAGCAAATGGTGCTCCTCGCGATCCTGCAACTCGAAGACCAGGCTTACGGCACAAACGTCATGAGCGAGTTGGAGAGCCGAGTAGATCGCAAGGTTTCACGCGGCGCCCTGTACGTGACTTTGGACAGGCTCGAAGAGAAGGGCATGCTCGATTCCACCATTGGCGGCCCAAATCCTCGGAGAGGCGGGCGGCCCAAGAGATTCCTCAGCGTGACGCCCGAGGGGGTGGAGGCACTCAAGAAGTCGCGGAGCACGTGGATGCGGCTGTGGGAAGGACTCGACTCCGTGATGGAACAATAGTGAGCCAGACCCAAGCCCCTATTCCGCCAAAGCTGGCGCAGGCGCTCTTGAGATGGTGCCTGCCGCCCGGAGCGGCAAGCGACTGCGTCGTCGGCGACCTCCAAGAATGCTTTTGTGCGCTTGCGGAATCGGAGGACTACACCGGTAGATCCGCGAGGCGCGCAAACAGGTGGTACTGGACACAGGCCTTCTCCATCTCCACTCGCTACCTGGTCCGGCGTATCGCGAGGGGTTTTCGTTTCAGTCGAGCGCGCTCGGCCTTTTCTAATGAAGCTCCGGAGTATCCCTCCAGGGGAAACAGCATGACAGACCTTTTGAAGGACCTCAGATTCGCGGGTAGGCTTTTCGTTCGAAACCCGGGCTTCACCGCCGCAAGCGTGTTGGTGCTGGCTATCGGCATCGGGGCGATCACGGTGATGTTCAGCCTGCTCAATTCTGTGGTGTTGCAGCCACTGCCGTACGAGAATCCAAGTCAGCTCGTCTGGATGTGGGGTTCGAGCGAGACAAGACCACGCAACACCATCTCAGCGGAAAACTACTGGGACTATCGTGACGAGTCGGACGCGTTCGAATCCTTGGCAGCGATACTCACCTTTTCGCCGCGAGTGATCCTCACTGGCGACGACGAGCCGGAGAGAATACTCAGCACGCAGGTGTCGTTCAACTTCTTCGAGACGTTGGGTGCGGCACCCCAGATCGGACGCACTTTCCTGTTGGATGAAGAGCAGGCGGGAGCATCCAACGTCGTCGTGATCAGCGACGGTTTTTGGCAGCGGAGGTTTGGCGCAGACAGGGGAATCGTCGGATCACCCATCACCCTGAACGGCCTGCCCTACGAGGTTGTCGGAGTGCTGCCTTCTGACTTCGATTTTCGGCAGGGAGTCGAACTCTGGTTCCCCCTTCAGCGTGAGACTGGGTTCACTACAGGCCGCGGCAACAACAACTTCTCGATCTTCGGGCGTCTGAACGAGAGCGCGACCATCGATCAGGCGCAGGCTCAGCTGGACCTCATCGCGGAACGGTTGGAGATCACATACCCGGAAACAAACGACGGCTGGGGAGTCACACTCCAATCCATGCATGAGGTGCTCGTCGGTGGAGCGCGCGCGTCGCTGATGCTGATGCTGGGCCTGGTCGCTTTGGTGCTGATTATTGCCTGCGCGAACGTGGCGTCGCTGTCGCTTGCCCGGGCGATGGCTCGCACAACTGAAGTTGCTGTCAGATTCTCGCTCGGCGCCGCACGTTCCCGTGTTGTCCGACAGCTGCTAACCGAGAGTGTGCTGGTCGCTCTCGCCGGAGGGTTGGGAGGTTTGGCGTTCGCCTACTTGGGATTGGGCGCGCTCAAAACCTGGGGGCCAGCCAACCTTCCTCGACTCGATACGGTAGTGGTAGATGCTACCGTACTCGGTTTCACGTTCGTCGTATCACTCGCGGCCAGCCTGCTTTTCGGTGTAATCCCGGCACTCCGGAGTACCAGGTTTTCTCTGGCCGAGACGTTGAAGGTCGGCGGCACCAGGGGTTCGAGCCAGGGGAAATCGGGGTTCCGCAATGCACTGGTCGTGACTCAGGTAGCTCTCTCACTAGTCCTGATGGCGGCTTCCGGCCTGTTGCTCCGCAGTTACCTCGAGTTACAGGCGGTCGATCCGGGGTTCGAAACTGAGCGATTGGTCCGAGCCGAAATGCAGCTGCCTAGCTGGCGCTATCAAGCCCCGGAAGAAATCGAAAACGCCTGGTCACAATTGAGCGAACGTTTGCGCGCGATGCCTGGTGTATTGTCGGTGGGAGCGGTCGACCAGGTGCCAATTCGTTCCGGCGGGACATGGAATACCATATACCCAGTCGAGCGTCCGCCAACGAACGCCGCCGAAAGAGCGCGATACGGAGCGCAGCGCCGGTTTGCCTCGCCATCCTATTTCGAGACGCTGGGTATCCCGATTCTGATGGGGCGGCCGTTCGAATCGACGGACAGGGTTGGAAGCCCGCCCGTACTGGTTCTGAGCGCGACTATGGCAGAGAGATGGTTTCCGGAACAGAATCCACTGGGCAAGGAACTCTTCGTTTGGAGCCAAAGCTGGCAAGTCGTGGGCGTTGCATCGGACATTCGCGAATTCGGGCTCGATCGCGAATACTCGCCCGTGTTCTACATGGCCTCCAATCAGGTCACACCTGATCGCATGCAGTTTTTGATCCGCACAGCAGGTGATCCGCTGGAACTCGTTGCAGACCTGAGACGGACCATCTGGGAATTCGATGGCGCCATACCCATTTCCGGCCTCGAAACGATGGATGCACGAATCACGGGATCGCTCGCGCAACCTCGATTCCGCATGATGCTGGTTGGTTTGTTCGCGGGCATGGCCGTGGTTTTGGCGAGCACGGGGCTTTATGGTGTGCTGGCGTTCTTCGTGAGGCAACGCGTCCACGAGTTGGGAATCAGGATAGCGCTCGGGGCTTCGCCCTTCAGCGTGATCGGAGTAGTGCTGCGCAGAGGTATGGCTTTGGTCGGAGTGGGCATTGGAATCGGACTTGCCGGAGCGTTCGCCGGAGGGCGGGTCATGCAAAGCCTGCTCTTCGATGTTGCGCCGACCGATATTCTCACTTACGTGGTAGTGAGTGTTACCCTGGCCGGGGTGAGTCTTCTGGCGTGTGTTGTGCCGGCACGTCGGGCAATGAGAGTCGACCCTCAAGAGGTGTTACGCGTCGAATGATGGTAGTGGGTTGTTGATGCTTACTTGCAGATTGTTCGACCTAAACCTGACCGGAGGAAGTTCAGCCAGACTCCGTCAATCGTAGAGCAGGTAAGGCCGCACGATTGATTCGAACGCTGCCAAATCGGATTCGCTCTCCCTCAACAATCCGTCGACGGACATTCCTTCGTCGACGGCGGTGCGCAAGCCATCTCCACCCCACAGAATGTCGATCGGCATCTTTTCGTACTCGTACTCATAGGGAGGTTGGCGCCACCCAAAGTCGTGCGGCGCGAGTTTGCTGGCGGCATCGATTATCCTGACGGCGGTTTCGACCGGCCTGAACGCAGCCCGATCGATCACGTGGACCTGGGCTCCCCCACACAACCGCTCGGCGTGCTTCTGAAACACAGGTTCGAAGAAGCAGGGCCGGAAAGCGACGCCGGGCAGTTCGTATCCAGACAGGTGCTCCACGAGTTCTGACGGGCTGAGGTATGGTGCCCCAAAAATCTCAAATGGCCTCGTAGTACCGCGCCCTTCTGAAAGGTTGGTCCCTTCCAGCAATACCATGCCCGGGTACACGATGCACGATTCCAGCGTCGGCAAGTTCGGGCTCGGCAAAACGTACGGAAGTCCGGTCGAGTCGAACCAATCGGCTCGAGACCAGTCTTCGCACGGCACGACATCCAAGTCGCAGCCGATTCCGAATTCCACATTTGCTAGCCTGGCGACTTCTCCTGCGGTCAATCCATGGCGCAGAGGGATCGGGTGCAGACCTACGAAAGACTCGTAGCCGGAACGCAAGATCGCGCCCTCTCGATCGACTCCGTTGATGGGATTGGGGCGATCCAACACCATGAATCTGACACCGGCCTCACGACATGCTTCCATCGCGAGCGTCATAGTCCATATGAAGGTGTAAACCCGCACGCCGACGTCCTGAAGATCGAAAAGCAGGACGTCGATATCCCGCAGCATCTCCGGGTTCGGCTTTCTCACATCGCCATACAGCGAATGCACCGGAATGCCGAGTTCTGGATCGGAGTACGAATCACTCTCGATCATGTTGTCCTGTTTTTCCCCACGCATTCCGTGCTGCGGGCCGAACAGCACACGCGGACAATAGCCCGCATCTGCCAGAGCGTTTGCCGAAGGCAGCAGGTCGTTGGTAACAGACGCTGGATGCGCAATGAGGCCAATTTCGAGATCGCGCAGTTCGGCGCGATCACCTCGAATCACACGCATGACGCCTGTGATCACGGCATTCTCATTCAATGGTGGGATTCCTGAAAACGCGAGTTCCAGGCAAGGTCAATCGAGTCGTCGTCAGCTCGATTCCGCTTCCGCGTTGCGACGCACTTCATCCATATCCAGTTCTCTCACGTCGCTAATCACACCCGCGAGCGCTTCCTTGTCCAGGTAGCCGGCGTGCGAGGCAACCAGGACCTTTTCGCGAATGACTAGCAGGGTGGGTATGGACGAAATCTCGAACGCAGTTTTGAGCTCCTTGGCCTCTTCCGTGTTGATCCTGCAGAAAGCCAGGTCGGTATTGTCGTTGGCGACCGCCTCAAATACCGGAGCAAAGCCTTTGCATGGTGCACACCATGGAGCCCAGAAATCGAGCACCAATGTGTCGTTTTCTTGAAGGACCTTAGAGAATTCTTCTTCGGTGGTAATTGTGTGAGTTGACATCTGTACCTCAACGGGCGGGGACTGGTCCCCGCCCTGTTAACAATCGTCGCTCCTCAGCCACCTTCTTGCATCTGGATTTCACTGTGAGCGACACAACCCTGTTCGCGGAAATCTTTACTCGTGGGATCAACGCCCTCGTCGCAGAGCCAATACTCGCCATCCTCGTCTACGTGGATTCTTACAGGCCTGGTTCCCGGCTTTAAGATTCCCTCTCCAATGTGCAGCTTCTTCTTCTCCGACATGGTGTTGTCTCCTCAAATCAGTTAGTAAAAAAACAATCTCGATAAAATTTCGTCACACTCTCAACGCCTGCAAGTTACAACATGTTCAGAATTTGTCAAGGTCCAAACATTGACAAATGTACAACAGACATTCAGATTCAGGTATCGCTAACGAGATTCACGGTAATTGAATGATAGAATCAAGAAACGCCTTGCGGAAGATGGCACTCTGGTTCGACACCCGAGCGGTCGATCCTGCAGCGATGACGGGAACAGAGCGTGTCGACTGGTTCCGGGTGTTGCCATTTCTCGCTGCTCATCTGGCATGCCTGGGAGCGTTATGGGTGGGCTGGAGCGCCACTGCGGTTGCAGTTGCAGCCGCTCTTGTCGCGTTGCGGATGTTCGCGGTAACTGGCTTCTACCATCGCTATTTCTCCCATCGCGCGGTGCGCCAAGGCCACTACTGGTGGGAAGTCGATCTGACTTTCTACCTGCTCTGGATTCTTTCGAGTCTAGGGATAATATGGAACTTACGCCCTATCCCCAGACGTTCTTCCGAGGCATCCTGAGATGAAAGTCGCAATCGTCGGCACAGGTATCTCTGGTCTAACCGCGGCCCGCATGCTCGCTGACCGTTTCGACGTGACGGTCTTCGAGGCCAACGACTATGTGGGCGGGCATACGAACACGGTCAGAGTGAGGCTCGACGAGGGCGAGTGGGACATGGACACCGGCTTCATCGTCTACAACGAACACAATTATCCCAACTTCACCCGCCTGCTGGAGATTCTGGGAGTGGAGACTCAGCCCAGCGTAATGAGCTTCTCGGTGCGCTGTGACCGTACCGGACTGGAATACAACGGCTCGACGATCCGCCAGTTATTTGTGCAGAAGCGCAATCTGTTTCGTCCGTCGTTTCTTCGAATGATTCGGGACATACTGCGCTTCAACCGCGAGGCAAAGAAGTCCGCATCTCGACCTGGGTCCGAGTCTACGTTGGGTGAGTTCTTGGACCGCGGTAAGTATTCCAAGGAATTCACCAACCTTTATCTGGTTCCGATGGTCGCCGCTATCTGGTCTACCCCGGAAGCTTTGGTGCTCGACATGCCGACCCGGTTCTTTGTGCGGTTCTTCGACAATCACGGGTTGCTTACCGTGAACGATCGGCCCGAGTGGAGGGTGATCAA
>Ga0180435_10006255_pt1 | contig 11399 bp, 6 predicted proteins | sample SS_ome_3_FD_132467 | JGI IMG/M metagenome (GOLD analysis project Ga0180435, IMG submission 132467) | Hypersaline lake sediment archaeal communities from the Salton Sea, California, USA - SS_3_S_1 metaG | ecosystem: Environmental > Aquatic > Non-marine Saline and Alkaline > Hypersaline > Sediment...
ACGCCGGGCCGCTCGAGGGTGATCGATCGCGCGCCCAGGGCGAAGGAGGCTTTCATGATCTTGTTGATGTCATGGTTGAAGATCCGCTTGTCGCGGAGAAAGATCGGGTCCTCGGCGATAAAGCCCACGTCGTCGGCCTTGATCGCATAGATGAATCGCGGCTTGTCGCGCACGACAACGTTGCGCACCCCGTCCCGGGCGGCGCTGATGCGCAGCTCGATCTTCTTGGCCGTCTGCCGCCTCTTCCACCGGATGTAGAGGAGCCACTCGGGATCGTCGAGACCGTAAGGGGCCAGATCGGGCGTGGCATCGTCGGCCACGAAAGCGCTCGCCTGGAGCGAGAAGAGACGGGAGAGATAGAGCGACACCGGCGTCGCCTCGCCGTCGACAATATGATCGGCCGGTGCCTTGAAGGGAACGTCGATGTGGAAGTACTTGTCGTCCCGTCTCAGGAGAAGCCACTGGTCGTCGCCGCGCAGGACGGCGATGGAGGTCACGTTCTCGCGCACCTTGGGCAGGATGATCGACGACCGATAGTGCTCGAGGGAGAACTCGAGCCGGTTGTAGTCGCTCCGGTTGAGCGTGAGGATCTGCCCCCCCCCATCGCGCATGCAGAAGAGCGACGCCGAGGGGCCGATCGATCGGGGCGCCATGAGCACCCCCCATTCGAGCACATCCGATTTCAAGACGACGCGGAGCGTCTCCTCGTCGAGGCCGCACTCGGCGATCTCTTCCTTCGTGGCCGAGTGCGACGCGATGCGGCCCACGTCGAGGCGGGTGAGGTTGTTGATCAGGCCGTAGATCCTGCTGCTGTCGGCGTCGTCGGCGATCGGCTCCACGATCTTCCACTGCCCGCGGTTTTTCTCGGCGCGCAGGACGGTGGCGCCGTCCCGCTCGACCACGACCTGGTCGACGAGGCGCGGATCGGCGCGGAAGAGACGGCCGTCCCGGAATTCTTCGGGGTTCTTTTCCAGAAAATTGTGGAGATTGCGCCCCGTGCGAAAGAGCGCGTCCTTGCCGTTGAGGGTCACGAAGACCTCGGAACCGAGCGGATCGAGGGCGCCCACATTGATCCGGTTCCGGCCGCCCGCGTGGCGGATCTCGATCCAGCGCGAGGGCGGATTGAGCTGCTTGGCCACGAGATCGACGTCGGCCTTCTCCGTGGCGAGCTCGATTTTCACGTTCTCCTCGAGGGCGACGAGCAACTGCTGGACGAGCTCGAACTGGGCCTCATCCTTGTAAGGCTCGATGACCTTCCAACGGCCGGCGCTCCGCTCGAGAACCGCCTCGAGCCCGGCGTAGAGCCCGAGCTCGATCCGGTCGACGGAGCTGAACGCCACACCGGGAAAGAGAGGCTCGGGCGCCCGCGGCTGGGGCGTCGGATCGTCGCCGAAGGTGTACACGAGAAAAACAATGACGGCGAGCGCCACAATGAGAAAAAGAGTGGTTTTGAAACGCATCGTCTACCTTCTTCTGAACCACCAGACAACGAGTCCGAGAATCGCGGCGGCGAGAGGAATGAAGAGCATCACGTAGAGGCCGATCTGCTGGTACTCGTCCTGGTAGAGTTCGACGCGCGACTCGAAGGGCACCTTGGGGCCGATGTCGAGCTGCTTCTCGCGCGCGGCGAGCCAGTTGATCGAGTTGGTGAAGAGGAGCAGGTTGCCGCCACCTCTCTGAAGACACCAGTTCGTGAAAAAGGAGGCGTCGGCAAAGAACACCATGCGGCTCTGGGCGTACTCGTTCTGTCCCTGGCACGAAATCCCCATGGTGCGCTGCTCGCGCTTCTCGGTCTGTGAATCGTACTCGTAATCGCCCATCGAATTCGGCGGGTGCGTGTCGCCCCACACGTCGAGCGGCGACCAGACGAGCCCTTCGATCGAGTAGTTCTGCGCGCCCTTGAGAATCCCCCCGGTCCTGAAAAAGAGCACGGCCAGTGAATTGTCGGACAGGGGTTTCGTGATCCGCGATTCGCGCGAGAAGGTTTTGGCGGGGATGAGCAGCTTGGTCTCCGGATCCTCGTCGGTCAGGTCCCGGCAGGTCACGGTCCTGTCGAGCGCCACGCCATAAGCGGGCAGGATCTCCCCGTCGAAGCTCGCGCAGGCGAAGGGATCGAGGGCGAGAAAGATGCTCCCTCCCCCCTGCAAGTATTTCTTGATCGCCGCCATCTCGGCGGGACCGTATTCGTCGCGCGGCCCGGCGATGATGAGCACGTCGCACTCTTCGGGAATCGCCCCGCCCGCGGCGAGCCTGATCTCGCGCACGTCGAAATTGGTGTTCCGCAGCCCGGCGGCGGCGAGGGAGAGGCCATCGTCGTCGTTGCTGCTGATCTGCGACTCGCCCCGGCCGGCGAGCACGCACGCCACCGGTTTGCGCCCCTCGGTGACCTCGATGATCGCCTGGGTCAGCGCCGCCTCGGCCTTGTAGGAGGCGACCTTGGCCATCTGGCGCACCCCGGTGTTGGGATCGGCACGGCCCCGGTCGAGGATGGCGAGATCTTCGGGAATGAGCACCTTGCGGCTCGCGCCGCATTCGACGACCACGATGTGTTCCTGCGCCCTCTGAAAACCGAGGGTCTGAAAGACTTCCTGGAGGCGCACCGAATCGCGGACGCGCTCGAGGGTTTCCACCCGGACGCGGCCGTTCGATGCGATCTCGTACTCGCGCAGCAGGTCGAGGGTGTAGGCGCCGACCTGGGCCTTGGCCATCGATTCGCCGGTGAGATCCCACTGATTGGGCGCGTCGAAAAAGACGATCACATTCACGTCCTTTTCGAGCTCGGAGAGGTTGTTCTCCGTCCGGGGCGAGAGGGTGTAGGTCTGCGCCTTGGTCAGATCCCACCGGGCGCGAAACTGGGGCAACGAGGCGAGGTACCAGACGCCGCCCAAGATCGCCGCGGCGACGATGACCATGACGAGCACGTTGAGGCTGATGAGGATCTTCCTGCCCCGGCTGAAACTCCGCGCCTCCCAGTCACGCTTTTTGCCAAAAAAGCCTATCGCCACTTGCGCGCCTCCAACGACCGGACCGCCAGAAAAAGGAAAAAGGTCGTCAGACCGAGGTAGTAGACAAGATGGAAGGTGTCGATCACTCCCTTCGAGAAGGAATCCTGAAAGTGGCGGTAGACCCAGAGCTGCTGCAGCGTTCTGCGCACCCCCGCCCAGGGAAGAAAGTCGGAAAAGTAGGGAATGAAAAAGACGAGCAGGTTGAGGATCAAGGCGGTGATGGCGCCCACGATCTGGTTGGCCGAAAAACTCGACGTGAAGACGCCGAGAGCGATCAGGCTCGATCCGAGGAGAAAGACGCCGCAGTACGAGGAAAAGATGACGCCGTTGTCGGGCACGGCGCCGTAGCGCTTGATGATGATGATGTAGATCAGCGACGGCGACCAGAGAAAGATGTAGAAAAAGGGCGCGCCCGCGTACTTGGCAAAGATCACCCGCGTCTCGGGGACTGGCGCCGTCATGAGCGTGTCGATGGTGCCCGACTTTCTCTCCTCCGAGAGGAGGCGCATGGTGAGCAGGGGGGGGATGAAGATCGTCGCCAGCCAGCACATCGGCGAGAGTCCGAGGAAGTAGCGGATCGCATCGGACACGACCCACTGGGCTGCGGGCAGGCTGTCCTTGAACGACCAGCCGTTGAGAACGAGAAAAACGGTGAGCACGATGTAGGAGAGAGGCGAGTAGAAGTTCGATTCGATCTCGCGCCAGATCAGGGTGAGCGATGTTCGCAGGTATCTCACCATCACTCCTGCTCCCCTTCGGCTGCGACCGGCGCGCTTTCGAGCGCCCCATCCTGGGCGAGAGTGACCTTCATGTAAATCTCCTCGAGCGTGTAGGAGTCGACGCGGAACTCACGTACCGGCACGTCCTTGTCGACGAGGTGGCGCAGGAACCTGGTGCGCTGCGCGTCGTCGAGAGGCGGCACGGCGAGGAAGGAGCCTGTCTCGCGCCCTCCCGACTCGATGATCTCCGGCTCGGGTCTGAATGCGCGGCAGGCGGCTTCGAGCGTCTCGACGGGGCACCCCGCTTCGATGAACACGCGGCGCCCGCCCTTGAGATCGGTCACGAGATCGTCGAGCTTGCCGTCGGCCACGATCCGCCCCTTCTGGATGATGATCACCCGCGAGCACATGCTCTCCACCTCGGCGAGTACGTGGGACGAAAGGAGCACGGTGTGCTCCTCGCCGAGACGCGCCACGAGCTGGCGCACCTCGCGGCGCTGGTTGGGATCGAGACCGCCCGTCGGTTCGTCGAGGAGGAGGATCGGCGGATTGCTGAGCAGCGCATCGGCGAGCCCCACCCGCTGGCGATACCCCTTGGAGAGCTGCCCCACGATGCGGCTCGTCATGTCGGTCAGCGCACAGAGTTCGAGAACGGTCGCGATCCGCAGCCTGAGCGCCTTTCCCCCCAGCCCCTTGATCCTGCCGCGAAAATTGAGGTATTCGGAGACGCGCATGTCGGTGTAGAGCGCGACGTGCTCCGGCAGATACCCAACGGCGCGCCGCACGTCGAGAGATTGGGAAAAGACATCAAAACCGGCCACCCGGGCTGAACCCGAAGTGGCCGGAATGAAGCTGGTCAGAATCTTGAGTGTCGTCGATTTTCCGGCGCCGTTGGGTCCAAGAAACCCAACGACCTCGTCGCGCCCCACCTCGAAGGAAATCCTGTCCAGGGCCACGACGTCGTAAAATCGCTTGGTAAGGTCCGTGATCGTAATCATCAGATCTATATACACAAAAGAACGGGTACAGGAAACAGAAGAAAGGCGAATAAAGTCGCTCGACGGGGGAGCGAATCCGCTCGTTGGGCGAGCGAGGCCGCTCGATCAGCGAGGGACTAACCTTCCTCCTTGACCTCGAAGTCGGCGTCGATGATTTCTTCGTCGCCTTCCTTCTCGGCTCCGCCGTTGGCTTCATGCGCACAAGATCCGGGACCGGGGCCGGCCTGGCCGTCAGCCGCTCCCTGCGCCTTGGCCTGGGCCTCGGCGACTTCCTTGTAGATGATCTCGGAGAGTTTCTGGGCCTTCTGGGAGAGATCTTCCATGCCCTTCTTGATCGCCTCGGCGTCGTTGCCCTCGGCGAGCTTGACCAGTTCCTGGCGGGCGTCGTCGATCTGCTTGCGATCCTCGTCGGAGATCTTCTCGCCATGTTCCTTGAGGGTCTTCTCCGTCACGTAGGCGAGCTGATCGGCCTGGTTCTTGAGGTCGACCAGTTCGCGCTTGCTCTTGTCTTCATCGGCGTGCTTCTCGGCGTCGCGCTTCATCTGATCGATCTCGTCCTTGGAGAGGCCCGACGACGACTCGATCTTGATCGACTGGTTCTTGCCCGTGCCGAGATCCTTGGCGGCCACGTTCATGATGCCGTTGGCGTCGATGTCGAAGTTGACCTCGATCTGGGGGATGCCGCGCGGTGCGGGAGGGATGCCGTCGAGTTTGAACCGTCCCAGAGTCCGGTTGTCGCCCGACATCTCGCGCTCGCCCTGGAGCACGTGGATGTCGACGGCGGGCTGATTGTCGCCCGCAGTGGAAAAGACCTCCTTCTTGGAGGTGGGGATCGTGGTGTTGCGTTCGATGAGCCGCGTCATGACACCGCCCAGCGTCTCGATGCCGAGGGAGAGCGGAGTCACGTCGAGGAGGACCACGTCGTCGATGTCGCCGGCGAGGACGGCACCCTGCACGGCGGCGCCGCAGGCGACCACCTCGTCGGGGTTGACGCCCTTCGACGGATCGGCGCCGAAGATTTCCTTGACCGAAGCCTGAACGGCCGGGATGCGGGTCGATCCGCCGACGAGAATGACCTCGTCGAGCTCGGACGCCTTGAGCCCCGCATCGGAGAGCGCCTGTTCGCAGGGCTGGCGCGTCTTGGCCACGAGGTGCTCGGTGAGCTGCTCGAACTTGGCGCGTGTGATGCTGATCAGCAGGTGCTTGGGACCCGACTGGTCGGCGGTGACGAAGGGCAGGTTGATCTGGGTCTGCATGGCGGTGGAGAGCTCGCACTTGGCTTTTTCGCACGCCTCGTAGAGACGCTGCAAAGCCATGACATCGTTGCGCAGGTCGACGGAGTTCTCTTTCTTGAACTCGCTCGCCACGTACTCGACGAGGACCTCGTCGAAATCGTCGCCGCCGAGGTGGGTGTTGCCGTTGGTGGAGAGGACTTCGAAAACTCCGTCGCCCACCTCGAGGACGGAAATATCGAAGGTACCGCCCCCAAGATCGAAGACGCCGATCTTGCCGGTCTTTTTCTTTTCGAGGCCGTAGGCGAGCGCCGCCGCCGTCGGCTCGTTGACGATGCGCTCCACCTTGAGACCGGCGATCTCGCCGGCATCCTTGGTCGCCTGGCGCTGGGAATCGTTGAAGTAGGCGGGCACGGTGATCACGGCGCGCTCCACCTTTTCGCCGAGGTACGATTCGGCCGTGTCCTTGAGGTTCTGCAAGATCATGGCCGAGATTTCGGGCGGCGTGTACTCCTTGCCCTGGGCCTCCACCCGAACGAGCTCGGCATCTCCGCCCACGACCTTGTAGGGGACGATCTTTTCTTCAGCCGACACCTCGCCCTGGCGGCGGCCCATGAAACGCTTGATCGAGAAGACCGTGTTCATCGGGTTGGTCACGGCCTGCCTCTTGGCCGGAAATCCGATGAGCCTCTCGCCGCTATCAGTAAAGGCCACCACCGACGGTGTGAGCCGCGAGCCTTCGCTGTTTTCGATAACCTTGGGCTGCGAGCCCTCCATGACCGCCACGCACGAGTTGGTCGTGCCCAGGTCTATTCCGATGATCTTGGAACCCATTTGCGTCTACTCCCAACTGGATAAAGGTCCACAAAAGTCTTAGTGCGTTGAGCAATTTGAATGTGGCACCTTTTGAACAAAAATTATGCCAATCGGGAAAGAAGCCTCGCAGGGAGCGCCCATCTAACACTCACTGCTTGAAAGGGTTACATTATCCCCATCGCGGCCTGAATGGAAAGTGCGTCATTGCGACGCACCCTTACTGCCATAATGACACATCTCGCCCGAAGAGGTAGAGACATCTGCCAGAAGGGCAGTTGTCTTTACCCCGTCGAGCGATCATTGAAAGTGTTCAATCGGTGGGACGGGTCATCTTTTTCTTCGAAGGACGTTGGCGCGCCACCTGGGGCAGGACTTTCCTGATCTGAGGCGGCAATTCGTCATCGCTCGGTTTGAGTTCGAGAACCCTTTCGAAGTGTTTCATGGCGTCCCGTTGACGGCCGAGGCGGTAGAGAACCTGGCCCATGGCACAGAGCGCCACGGGATCGTTGGGATCGCAGTGGAGAGCGCGCTTGGCGAACTCGAGGGAGGGGGCGAAGGCGTCCCGATCGATGGGATATTTCTTGCGTCCCTCCACAAAGGCCTCCTCGGTGAGAGCGAAGGAGACCCACGCCCAGTCGAAGGAGGTGGCTGCCGCGTCGAACCGCGGATGGTCGAGCAGATCTCTGGCCAGATCGCCCGCTTCTTCCACACGGGTCTTGAAACAGAGCGCACGCACCTCGAGGATTCCCGGCCGAAAGGGCGGCTCACCCTGGCGGTCGACGTTAGGCGCCCGCTGCGAGTGTGTCCCCGACAGCTTCTTGCCGAGCCCCTTCGGACCCCGCTTCGGGCCCTCATCCCTGAAGGAGACCAGCTCGCCTCCGGGGATCGAATTCTCGCGGTCGGGTCTGTTGTATTTCTCCAGCGGATCGGGACGTTGGCGGTCGGCGAGCGGCCTGTGGGCGCCATCGTCGGCCGAGGGCTCCACAGTTTTCACGCCGTCATCGACGGCGCGCTCCGCGCCCGCCTCCATCAACGCCACGATCCGGTCGTCCTTCCTGATCTGTTTCATGGCCACGGCGAAGACCTGTCCGCTCTCCACCGAAATCAGGCGTCCATTGGCACAGAGCTCACTTCCCATATCGGTGAAGGTTCCGACCATGATGGCTTCGACGCCCAGGAGACCGCCCAATTTTTTGATCGAGGCATCATCGAAGAGATCGGACACGGTGAGATCCTGTTCCGAGAGCACCCTGTCGAGAAAACGCCGCTCGATCACCTCGAAGCGGCCCGTGAGAAAGAGGAGCGAGATCAACTGTTCGGCGATGAAGGGCCCCACGAATCCGGGCGATTTGCTGCTGATCGACACGAAGTCGAGAATCGCCACTTCCGTCTTGCCCTCGGCGCTCATGCTGTCGGCGATCTGGGACGCCATGCTCTGCATCGCCTCATCGAAGTAGACGCTGCTCGGCGGGGGCTGTTCGCACGGTGTCGCCTCGCGCGCCGCGGCCGCCTCTTTGTCTCCCGTCCACTGTGTCTTGTCGACAACGACCTCCCGCCGCTCCGCCGGTTCGGGCGCAGAACAGGCCGCGAGGCAGAGCAAAACAAAGCCGAGGCCGGCCAGCGTCAGCCGAAGGTGGTGCGCACGATTCGTTCCCTTGGAAATCATGGAATTCTCCCTATCGATACTTCCCCATTTCGATGGTCCCATTTTCTCCGATATCTATCGGTCTTATCGGGACATAACATGATTGAAAGATCGGATTTGTCACAAATCGCTCCCCTCCTCCCGGGTGTGTGGTAAAATCGACGCCTCGGGCTTTCGCGGAAGCGATCGGCATGATCAACTCGATGGAGCCGTTTCAGGAATGAAGCTCTCTCTCCCCCTCACCAAGCCCTTCATCATCGTGCCCGCACTCTGCGCGCTGTTCGCTCTCTTGTGCCTCGTCGACGCGATCGAGTCCTCGGCCGTGGCCGACGAGATCGGCGGGCACATGGCCTCGGGCTACCTCTACTGGAAAACCGGCTCTTACAGCGGCGGGGTGATGAATTTTCCCCTCGGCCACCTGATCATGGGGCTGCCAGGAAAGATCCTCCAATGCCAGCACACGCTCTTCACCGAGGACTATCTTCTCATCTTCCGGTTACCGATCCTGATTCTGGGGACGTTGCTCGGTTTCTGTCTGTACCGATTCACCGATCGCTACTTCGGCCGCGGTGCGGCTCTGGCCGCCCTCTGCGCCTACTGCCTGTCGCCCAACATGATCGCCCATTCGTCGCTCGCCACACTCGACGTGCCGATCACGGCGTTCTGTTTCTTCACGATCATTGCAGCCTGGAATTTCAAGAGGAGGCCCGCGTGGTGGCGCATGGTGGTGCTGTCGGTCTTGCTCGGGTGCGCCCTCACCACCAAGGTCCAGGGCGTGCTGCTCATACCTCTCTGTCTTATCATTCTCTCCCTTCCGCGCCCGTGGATTGAGGCAGACACCGCCTTCGGTCCGCCGTCCGGTCTCTCCAGGCGCGCGCCCTGGTGGTCGGCGGGGCTCCTGATTCTGGTCCCCTGGTTCGTGATCCACGCCGTCTATCTTCACAATCCCTTCAGCGACGGCGCGCTGCTCCCGCCGCTCTACGCCGATGCCCTGCAAGCCAAGCTCTTTCACGCGACAGGCACGAGCGCCACCGGCCGCGACCAGATCGCCTATCTCATGGGCGAGTACGCGGCCGAAGGGTGGTGGTACTGGTTCCCCGTCGCCATTCTGATCAAGACTCCGCTGCCCGTTCTCCTCCTCGCACTGGCCGGTGTCTGGCGAACGATGTGCCGCCTGCGAACGCCGCCCCCCCCGGAAGGGACACCTTCTTCGCCTGGCTCGGGCCGCCTGATTCTGATCGGCGTCGTTTTGCCGATCCTGCTCTTTCTCGGCGCCGCAATGGCCGCGCGCCTCAATATCGGCCTCAGGCACGTCCTGATCATCTACCCCTTCGTCTTTGTGCTCGCCGGAGTGGGCGCCGTGGGAGTGTGGCGCCTGCCGTGGGGCCGGTTCGCCCTTGGAGTCCTGGGAGCTTTTCTTGCCGTACAGACCGTGAGTATCGCCCCCCACCACCTCTGCTTCTTCAACGCAGCCACGGGCGGCGCCGAAAAGGGGGACGAGTACCTCATGGGTTCCAACTTCGACTGGGGCCAGAGCGATCATTTTCTGCGCGACTACGTGAACAGCCAGGACCGGGCCTACTCGATCAATCCCGATCCGGCCTTTCCCACCAACGGGCACATCCTGGTCAAATCAACCGCCTTGCGCGGCGCTTACGGCAGCGGCGGCCACCATGCCTATGCGTGGCTGAAAAGATTCGAGCCGGTCAACCGGATCGCCTACTGCTGGTACGAGTATCACGTCCCTGCCGACGCGTTCACCGGGGCGGAGATCACCGCAGCGCCGAGGGGACCGCTGAGCCGGATCAACGCCTGGCGCCCCTGGAATCCCACTGTTCCGCCCGCCGAGCGGAACCCGGTTCTCCACGAGCTTGACCGGCACCTGCAGGAGAACGCCCGCCTCCACGCCGCCCTCGATGGCCCCCAGTACATCCTCTCCCTGGCGTCGGCCTATCTCGTTGCCGGATCGTACGACAACGTGCTCGATCTTTGCCGGAGACTTCTCCACGAACATCCGCGATTCGATCAGTCGATCGCTCTCGGCCTCGGCAGCGAGGTGGCGGTCAGATGGAAGGTGGGGATTCTCAATTTCGAGAATGACGAGTATCTGGCCGGCTTCGGCACGCCCGACCGGGCTCCGGGCGCGTTGAGCCGCCCCCCCGGCACGGCCGAACCCGCCGCGCTCGGCCGCGCGGCGAGACACCTCGGCATTCAGTCCGATTTTGCCGGCTATCACCTCACAGCGGGTTACCTTCTCGAAAAGAAGGGCCGCCGCGCCGCGGCCATCGAACAGTACGAATGGGTGCTCCACTTCGATCCCTCGCAGAATCCCGTTGCGGCCCGCGCACGGCAGCGGATCAACGCCCTCCGCGAATAGTCAATTGCGGGGACAAGAATTTCTCTTCCAAGCCAAGTTCAGGACTCGTCGCGAAGACCGTACTCGTTGATTTTACGGTAGAGTGTGCGCTCGCCGATACCGAGCATTCGGGCCGACTTTTCCCGGTTGCCGTTGGCGAGAGTCAGGGTCTGGCGGATGCACTCCTTTTCGACCTCTTCGAGGGGGATTCCGGCAAGCTGCCTGAAGCCGGTCTTGACCGTGCCGGCACCTTCGAGATAGTTGACGGGGATGTCGGAGACCTGAAGGATATCACCCTGACAGATCACGATCATGTTCTCGAGCACGTTGCGCAATTCGCGCACGTTGCCCTGCCAGGTCTGGTTGGAGAGGACAGCCAGCGCCTCGGGCGAAATCCCCTTGATCTTCCGGTTGTGGATCCTGTTGAAATCGCTGATGAAGGACTCGACGAGAAGCGGGATGTCGCCGGGCCGGTCGCGCAGCGGCGGGAGATTGACGGAAATGACCTTGAGCCTGAAGTAGAGATCCTCGCGAAAGCGCCCCTCGCCCACCTCCTCGACGAGGTTCCGGTTGGTGGCCGAGAGGAGCCGCACGTCGACGGGGATCGACTCGTTGGAGCCGACACGCA
>Ga0180435_10006256_pt1 | contig 11398 bp, 9 predicted proteins | sample SS_ome_3_FD_132467 | JGI IMG/M metagenome (GOLD analysis project Ga0180435, IMG submission 132467) | Hypersaline lake sediment archaeal communities from the Salton Sea, California, USA - SS_3_S_1 metaG | ecosystem: Environmental > Aquatic > Non-marine Saline and Alkaline > Hypersaline > Sediment...
CAGAAGGTTCGCTGGATATGCTGATCACCTCCAATGCCATCGGTTGGAGCCTGAATGAAGAGCTTAGGGAGATTGAACGGGTGGTAAAACCCGGAGGAACAGCCATTCATCTCCTTTCTGCCGGGTTGCAACAGGAAAATCCATATCACCAGAAACTTACTTCACCTCCGTGGAATTATCAGTTTATTCGTAATACGACTGAACAGAGGATAAAAATCAGGTATCATAAACACATGACCGGTACCGTATAAAACATACCACCAAAACTTTGGCTTCCTTGAAACTTACTTTACATAGTCAGCGTTCTTTAAAAATTCTGCGCTTTTTGCAATCGCATCCTGGGATGTTTTCAGGCTTTTTGCTTCTTCTTCAGGGGATTTTTGATCTTCTTTCCTGGATTAGGTTTAATTCATCTACCCGTTTGGTATAATTTCATAAATTTAGAGGAGCTACACAACCTTTTATCCATCAAGTAACATTCATTTATGAAAGACAATCCCATGAACCGGCGAACATTTATCGCCAAATCGGGCATGGCCACAGCCGGGGCCACCCTGGGAGTAGGAACACTCTCTGCCAAGTCTGCTACAAGAATCGCTGCAACTGACAAGATCCGAATGGGTTTTATCGGGATTGGAAACAGGGGCTCTCAGTTAATGAACCAGTTTATGACCCAGGCAGATGTGGAAGTGGCTGCGCTTTGTGACGTCTATGAACCATACACTTCCCGGGACCGGTCCTCGGTACACCCCCGTTATCTGGAACTGGAGAAGGTGCCCCGGATGGGGGAACCATTTGGGAAGGAGGTAAAACGCTATTCCGATTTCAGAAAGATGCTGGAGCAGAAGGACCTGGATGCCGTTTGCATTGCTACCCCCGACCACTGGCATGCCATCCAGACCATTCAGGCCATGGAAGCGGGACTGGATGTGTACGTGGAGAAACCCCTGACCAAAACCATCCGGGAGGGCCGGGCTTTGGTGAAGGCCCAGGAGCGAACCGGACGGGTCTGTGCCGTGGGGCTGAACAGAAGGGGCTCCTCGGTGTATCAGAAACTGGCCAGGGAGATTCCTGGCGGAAAGATTGGAAAGGTCAGTACGGCACGAGCGCTGCGAATCAGCAATATGTTCCCGGACGGCATTGGAAAATTAGCACCTGAAGCACCTCCAGCGGACCTGGACTGGAACCTGTGGCTGGGTCCACGAGAGTACCGGGAATACCAGTACAACATTTCCCCCTATTCCTTCCGCTGGTGGAGCGACTATTCCTCCCAGATGGGAAACTGGGGTGTCCACTACATGGATGTGATCCGCTGGTTGATCGGGGAAAGGGCCCCGGTAGCCGTGACCGCGCATGGAGGCAAATTTGCGGTCCAGGACGACCGGGACATTCCCGATACCATGGAAGTGCTCTTTGAATTTGCTTCGGGGACCCTTGTACAATTCAGCATCCACGAAGCCAGCAGCGGGGGAGGGATTCCCGGAGGGGAGATCGAGCTGAACGGATCCAAAGGAAGCCTGGTGGCCAATCAGGATGGATACCGGATTATTCCAGCCAGGCAGGGTCAGTTCCAGACCTGGGAGAAGCTGGTGGAAGAAGAACAGTATGCTCTAAAGGGAGAGGCATCGCACGGTGACCTGCAGATCAAGGAGGACAGCACCGCCAACCTGATCCGGAATTTCCTGGATTGTGTCAAATCGGGCGAAGAACCCCTGGTAAACCTGGAAAACGGACACCGCTCCACCAGCTTTGCCCACCTGGCAAACATCTCCCTGGCCATGCAAACCCGCCTGGAGTGGGACCAGGTGAATGAACGTTTCACCAACAACGAAAAAGCCAACGAATTACTTCACTACCAATACCGGGAACCATGGACACTATAAAACGCAGAACCTTTATGAAGCATATAAGCCTGGCCGGGGCGGGACTGGCAGCTGCCCCCTCCCTGATGGCTTCACCTTTCGGGGTCACAGAACCTGCCACGTGGAACATACACTTTTTCTCCAAGCACCTGCAATTCCTGGACTACGACGAAGCCGCGGATGCCTGTGCCGCGGCTGGGATGCGCGGTGCGGACCTGACGGTAAGGCCCGGGGGACATGTGCTACCCGAGAATGTGGAACGCGACCTGCCCCGGGCGGTTAAAGCGTTCCGGAAAGCCGGCTTGAAGATAGAAATGATGGCATCAGGGATCACCGATCCTGACGATCCGCTTACCAAAAAAGTCTTGCAGGTAGCTTCGGAACAGGGGATCCATTTTTACCGCCTGGGATATTATAAGTACGATCCGGCCCTCTCCATGCTCAGCAACCTGGAGCAAATCAAGGTAAAAATGAGTGGTCTGGCCCGGCTGAATGAAAAGTACCAGATCCATGGGGCCTACCAGAACCATGCAGGAAGCAATTTCGGAGCCCCGGTATGGGACCTCTGGAACGTGATCAGGGAGATGGATCCGCAGTGGACCGGTTGCCAGTATGATATCCGTCACGCCACCGCAGAAGGGAATCGCTCCTGGCCCCTGGGATTGAAGCTGATCAAGGATCATATACGTTGTCTGGTGATCAAGGACTTCCAATGGGGGGAGAGAGATGGAAAAGCCGTGGAGGTCAACGTTCCTGTAGGTGAAGGGATCGTCGATTTCCAGACCTATTTTTCGATGCTGTATGAACTGAACATCCACGGGCCCATTACCATCCATCTGGAGTACCCCATGTTCCCGGACAAAACCATGGACCAGGCCCAGAAAAAAGCACGGGCCATTGAATTGATGCGTAAGGACCTGGATGCCCTTAAGAAATACCTCTAAGCCATGGATCTGTCCCGAAGAGATTTTATGAAAACTACCGGAACCGCCGCAACACTGGGCCTGACCGGATCCATTGCGCAGGCCACAGGATCGCACCATCCCATGCCGGGGAAAGGAATAAAAGCAGTCACCATAGCCGACGTGGATTCCAACTTTGAACGAGAACCTTTGATTCGCCCGTTCGGGTTCAAGGGGGGATACATGAGCGAGATATGGCAGACCCTGGCCATGGTGAAAAGTGCATCCGGGGCGGAGAAAGTGGGGCTCTGCACCCAGAGTGTGCTGTGGTCCGATGCCTCGGTGTTTGCCGGTCACTCTGAAGCTGCGGGCAATGCGATCATGTACAGCATCAGCGAGCGGGCCCTGCAGATCTGCAAGGGAAGAAGCTTTGAAACTCCAATTGAGCTGCTGGAGGAGATCCTGGAAGAAGTCTATGTCTACGGGAAGGCCATCAGTGGTGACCCGAACCTCCGAAAAACTTTTGTCCTGAATGCCCTGGTGGGCCTTGATAATGCAGCCTGGCTCCTACACGCGGCCGAAAACGGAATCACCAGCTTCGATAAGATGATCCCCGAAGCTTATAAACCTGCCCTTTCTTTTCATCACAAACAGGTGGCCAGCATCCCCCTGATGGCCTACACCATTCCCATCAGCGAGATCAAACAGGCGGTTGACGAAGGCTATTTCTTTATGAAAATCAAGATCGGCCAGCCCGGCACCCAGGAGGAGATGCTCCGGAAAGACATGGAACGCCTGTCTGCCATCCACAAAGCCATTGGACACCGGGAAACCCCCTGGTCGGAAAGCGGGAAACTCCCATACTATTTCGATGCCAACGGGCGATATGAAAAGAAGGAGACCCTGATCCGGCTGCTCGATCATGCCAGAAAAATCGGGGCTTTTGACCAGATCTCCGTAATTGAGGAACCCTTCCCTGAACATGCAGATATTGAAGTGGGAGACCTGGAACTGCGCATCGCAGCCGACGAAAGTGCCCACACCGACGAGGATGCCATTCGGCGGATCGAGATGGGCTATTCAGCCATCGCTCTGAAAGCCATTGCCAAAACCCTGAGCATGACCATGAAAATTGCCGGGGCCGCTTTTGAAAGAGGAGTACCCTGCTTCTGTGCCGATCTGACGGTTAATCCCATCCTGGTGGAGTGGAACAAGGCCATTGCCTGCCGCCTGGCCCCCTTTCCCGGACTGGGGCTCGGCCTGCTGGAAACCAATGGCCACCAGAATTACAGGAACTGGAAAACCATGGAGAGCTACCACCCCTACCCGGATGCTTCCTGGCGTAAGACCCATAAAGGAGTCTTTAACCTGAATCCGGATTATTACGAAAAGAGCGGAGGCCTTTTTGCCGAATCTGCCCATTACCAAAAGATGCTTATATTCTGAATCTGGTTGGTAAAACCGGTCAATGACCGGGATTTTTCATTACTAATCAGCAAAAAGAAAAAATAGACTATTTTAGGCGCTGAAATATAAACACCAGTACCTATGACCCGTTTCTTTTCTCTTTCCTTTGTTAGCCTTTTAATCTTCAGTTCCTGTTCACAGAATATTGAATTCTCTGACTGGCGAGGTCCCAACAGAGATGGTATTTTCCCCGAAACCGGACTCCTTAAAGAGTGGCCCGAGGAAGGTCCGGAACTACTCTGGTCCTTCGAGGGACTGGGCCATGGACATAACTCGGTGGCAATAGCCAATGACAGGGTCTATGTGACGGGAGTAAAGGATTCGGCCCGGGCCAGTGGAACACTGTTCGCGTTCGATTTTGATGGAGCGCTGTTATGGAAGAAAGAATATGGCAAGGACTTCACAGATAATTTCATAGGAACCCGGTCCACCCCGGTGGTGGTGGATGATCACATCTACCTCGAAAGCGGAGCCGGGGCCATTTACTGTTTAAACGCCGGGAATGGCGAAGAGATCTGGTCTAAAGGTTTTATAGAGGATTTCGGGGTGGACACCCTGATTCAGTTTGGCTACTCCGAATCTGTCTTAATTGAGGGCGATCTCCTGTATTGTGTCCCGGGAAGCAAGGAAAACAACGTTGTCGCTTTGAATCGCTTTACCGGGGAGACGGTTTGGTCGTCCGGGGGAGTTGGTGAGCAGGCCACCTATAACTCGCCCATCCTCGTAAAAGTGGGGACTCAGCGCCTGGTCATTGCCATGACCTCCGGATCCATTATGGGGATCGATGCAAACACTGGTGAGATGTACTGGCAGGTTGCACAGACCCAGCGAAATAAGATCCATGCCAACACCCCTCTGTATGCCGATGGAAAACTGCTGGTGTCAAGTGCCGATCCCACCAGTACCTCGGGGCTGGTTCTCTTTGAACTGCTGGAGGATGGCAGGAGTATAAAAGAGGTCTGGAGAGACAGAAAATTCCGAAATCTTCTTGGTGGGCTCGTAAAAATAGACTCCTGCATCTATGGCTCCACTGCCTTCGGAAAGGACTGGCGGGTCCTGGATTGGAATACCGGGGAGATGCTGGTTCAGAACAAGGAACTGGGAGGAGGATCGATCATTTATGCCGATGGCCTTTTTTATTGCTACACTGAGCGCGAGGGAGAAGTGGCTCTGGTGGAAGCCAACCCGGAGAAATTTGAAGTAATCAGCAAATTCGAGGTACCCCTGGGGACCAAAGAACACTGGGCCCGCCTGGTGATCCATAAAGGTGTAATGTATGTCAGGCACGGAAATACCCTGATGGCCTATAATATCAAAGACATCTAATTTTCGTAAATTATTTCTGTGAAAACCCTAAAATCAGAACGAGTCAAACTCAAAGCCAAACGAACCTTTCTAAAAAAAGGAACCTGCTCCCGCACCTTTTTCTGTCTTCTGGACCGGGAATTCGGGCATCCCTTAGAGGAAGAGGAAAAGTCCATCGACCCCATGGCAGGAGGGATTTTGCAGCAGGGCTACCAGTGCGGAATGCTCTGGGGGGCCTCTATGGCGGTTGGGGCAGAAGCACTTCGTCAAAATGAAAACCTCGATCGGGCTACGGGGATTACGATTCTGGCTACCCAACACCTCATGGAATCCTTTATCAACAGGACCAGAAGTATCGAATGCGAAGACGTCACAAATTGTGATTTCACGAATAAAAAAAGCTTCGCCAAATTCATGTTCAGTGGCAAATTTGTGAACTGCCTAATACTGGCAGGGAAATGGGCCCCGGAGGCTCTCCAGGCGGCCAGAGTGGGTCTATCCCGGGATCAGTCTGATCTGCCCCAGGAAACTCTGAGCTGCGCTTCTGAAACGATCCGTTTAATGGGAGGAAACAAAGAGGAGATGGCCATGGTTGCAGGTTTTGCAGGGGGACTAGGCCTAAGTGGGAGCGGTTGCGGGGCCCTGGCTGCAGCCGTATGGAAGAATGCCCTGACTCATAACCGCAAAGATACGGGTAAAGCTGCCAATTATGATCCGGCCAAGGACCTGACCCTAGAGGCATTCTATAAAGAAACCGACTATGAAATGCAGTGCGATAAAATTTGCGGACGGCGATTTGAGTCGCTGGATGAACACACAGATTTCTTAAACAATGGGGGCTGTAAGAAACTAATGCGTGTACTGGCAGATACGGTGAAACTTTTCGAAAAGGATAATTGATTCTGTCATAAAAACTCTTGAGTCATTCCAGGTCAAACGTTCTGGTCCACAGGAGTTAACTGGAAAGGATTAATCAAAGAGCCCCCTCAACATGCATTGAGCGGGCTCTTATTATTTGGCCCCAGCCTGGCTGGCGAAATGGTGGATGCCTGCTACCGGGTCCAACTGGTAGTCACCGTATAGGTGTTCATCTGTGCATCCACAAAGGTCTCTATGTAGATAAGCTCGCTTTTGGAAAGAGTCTCGATATTGGAAGTGGAGGCTATTTCATCATCCGGATCCATAATCAGCTGGTCCTCTCCCACCAATTGCCAGTCCCCTGTGCTGGGATCATTGGCAAGAGGAGAGTCAATGATATAGGTCCCCCCTTCCTGGAATTCCAGGGTCGCATCGGTCAGAAGCGCCTTGGCAAAGACAATCAGGCCGCTTATCGTTTCATCTTCGCTATCGGTAGTCATGTTTTTAAAGGTCCAAATGCCATCGGTCAGCAGGGTTTGATTATCTTTTTCACAAGCTGTCAGCGTTAGCATCACCAGCAGGGTCAGGGCAATTCCGGAAATAGTATTTCTCATAGCTTTTATTTTGGTTGATGTATGAAAGCATATACGCACCTTAGGAAAGGATGTTTCATTCAACTGAAACTGGAAGGATCCTGGCTTGGGCGATTGACAAAGCTTAAACTGCCGGAATATTACTCATATCGAAGGGCATCTACAGGATTAATCCGGGATGCCTTAATGGAATGGATAGAAACAGTTAATAGCACAACTAGCGCTGCAATCAGAAAGGCAATTACAAAGACCCACCAGCCGATTTCCACCTGGTATGGGAAGTTGTTGAGCCAGTTCCCGATGAAATAGAGGGTCACAGGAATGGAGAGCAGCTCGGCAATCAGAACCATCAGGAAATTGCTGCGCAGGAAAGAATACACAATGCTGCGTTCAGAGCTCCCGAAGACCTTTTTTATTCCTATCTCGTGGGTCCTGGACCGCGCCACAAACAGGGTTAATCCAAACAGGCCAAAGGCTGCTATCAACAAAGTAAATAGTGCTGCAATGGATAGGATGGATCCCAGATTTTTCTCCGCAGAATAGGCTTCTTCAAATAGCTCCTCGATGGTCACAGAGTTAAAAGGCCGGTCCGGTTCCACCTTAAGCCATTCAGCCTCCAGTTTTGGGACTAAGTCCCCCAGGGTACCGTAGCGATAGTGAATCAGGATATAATGCAGGTACTTATCTGTCATGCTAACCACCAGAGGGGGTATCTCTGTGTGGATGGAATGGAGATTAAAGTCCTTCACTACTCCGATAATTACCGTGGAATCATATAAAAACTGGCTAAGGGGATCATCGATACCCAGATCCCTGACAGCTGTTTCATTGAGGATCACTGAATTTCCCAGATCGCTTCCGTATTCAGTGGAGAAGGTTCGCCCCTCCAGAAGCGTAAATCCCATGGTTTCCATTAAGCCGTAGTCTACTGAATATCCTTCTAACTTAACCTTCACCTCTTTGTCCTTAAAATGATCGAGCATAAAGACTCCCCAGCCATCCATAGGCAGTCCATCCATAGCTCCTGCTGCATGATTTACTTCCGGAATGGATCTGATCCCATCCAGGAAGGCTTCGTAGGCCTTAAATTCTCTGCCCAGCTCAATCTGAAGGATATCGTGATTGTGATACCCCGGGTCCTTGTTCAGGGCAAATTGATACTGCGACCGGATAAGCAGTGTTCCGGCAACAAAGGAGCAAAATATGATCAACTGAATCACAATCAGGGAAGAGCGGAATATTTTCCGTTGCTTGCCAAAACTAAGCTTTTGCTTAAACACGTCCAGCACTTTCATCCTGGACAGATAGCTGGAGGCATAGAGTCCGGAAGCAATCCCGATAAGCAAAGTCAGTAAGAGATAAAATGAGATATAAATGACCAGATTGGACCGAATCACTTCCAGGGAGGCCTGGAATAAATTCTCTGCCGGAGCGTGGAACAGCCACATCATACCCATGGCTACAGGCAAAACCATAAGTGACAACATAATAGACTCTATCAGGACCTGATTCCGGATCCGTGCCACACTGGCACCGGCTGTTTTCCGTATCCCTATCTCCCTGGCCCTGCCGGTGGAGACGGCAACTGAGAGGATGATATAATTAATAGCCGCTATCAGGAGGATCAGCAGTGCCACAGTGGAAAACAGTCTGATATTCTTAATGTTCCCTGTTTGTCCTGAATTGGCAATCTCTGCCGATTTGAGATATACATCGGAAAGATTCTGCAGGGAATAGTGGCAAAATGGATCCTCACTAATATGCTTTTTCTCAAAGTCCTCAAACTGATCCTCCATTTCAGAAGGAACCGCATCCTCTGCAAGCAGCAACCAGGTATTCCAGAAATCCCATCTCCAGCTAACATCCATATCCGTCACTCCAAAGGTTTGATTCAGGGGCTCCAGGGTCCACCTGCTATTTAAGAAACAATCGGCTTGAAAGCTTGAGTTTTTAGGGAAATCCTGAAAAACCCCACTAACCGTAAGGATCTGCTCTGTGTTGTTAACCAGAGCCTCGATCTCCCTGCCCACCGGATCCTCCTCCTCAGGAAAGAACTTATCAGCCAGCGATTGAGAAATAACAATGGAATTCATTTCCCGGAGCGGATCTTCAGATAACATACTCCCGTTTATGGGTATGGTGAAAATATCGAATACCTCCGAATCGGTGGCCAGGGGGCGACGAACATCAATATATTCATCCCCCATCTTCAGTTTGAATCCCCTTAAATACCGCACATTGATGGCCCGCTCCACCTGTGGAAAATCCTCTTTCAGCGTCTTTGCCAGCACATAGGGAGTTCCCGCCATGCTTTGCTTAAACTCCTTGTAGTAATTGATCACCCTGTAGACCTGTTTCCTGTTTTTGTGACCGTGATTGTAGCTGTATTCATTGATTACAAAAAGCAGGATGATAAAAGAGACGGTCAGCGAAATGGAGAGTCCCAGGGCATTGATCCCGGTATAGAGTTTGTTCCTATACAAAAACCTGAGGGCGGTTTTGAAATACTGTCTGAACATTGTTGTTGAGGAATTTATGTATGGTTCCTCCAATATAGTGATCCCCCGGCAAATCAGCGAAGGATCCCGGCTTTGTTTAAGAAGCACCAATTCACTAATTTAGGTCAAAAATCATGAAGCAAATCCTCATAATCCTCACAGCAATGGCTTCTCTCTTCTTCTCCAAGAACCCTGAAAAACTGGCAACGGTTGAACAGGTAGATATCGACAAATACAGTGGAACCTGGTACGAGATCGCACGCCTGCCTAACAGTTTTGAAAAGGATATGAAGTGCGTGACAGCTACCTACTCGCTGAAGGACAACGGAAAAATTAAGGTCCTGAACAGAGGCTTTGTTCCCGGGTCTTCCGGAAAATGGAAAAATGCCAGGGGTACCGCCTGGGTCCCTGATGAACAATTTCCGGGAAGGCTGAAGGTAACTTTTTTCTGGCCCTTTGCCGGAGATTATTACATCATGGTCCTGGATGAGGAGTATCAGTATGCCCTGGTGGGGGATCCCTCCAGGAAATATCTGTGGGTGCTTGCCAGACACCCCAGCCTGGACCAAGCCAAATACAACAAATTGCTGGAGCATGCGCAGAAGGAGGGATTTGACATCCAGCAGATCCTGGAGGTGGAGCAGGATTGCGATTGAAAACCCGGTAAATTATGTCTCGTATTCTAATTGCAGGAGGAACAGGTCTGATAGGCCGGCAGCTAAGTAGCAGGCTACAGGAGCAGGGATATGAAGTAGTACTTCTAAGCCGAAGCAAGCGTGTTACAGGCAAGGCTCGATCCTATTACTGGAACCCGGATCAGAAGGTTGTTCCAAAGGAAATCCTTAACTCCTGTGAGTTTATTATCAATCTTGCCGGTGAAAACATAGGGGCAAGACGCTGGTCAGGCAAAAGAAAACGGGCAATTCTCGAGAGCCGGATCAGCCCGGCACAGTTGCTATTCAGCAATCTCGAGGATAATTCTCCGCTGAGGACCTATTTAACGGCTTCTGCGATTGGGTATTATGGGGCTCTTACTTCCGAAACAATTTTCCGCGAGACCGATTCCGCGGGAAACGATTTTCTTGGTCAGACCTGTAAAAAATGGGAAGAAGCTGCAGATGACTTTTTACATAAAGGCATAAGAACTGTGAAGATCCGGACGGGGATCGTATTGACCACAGAAGGAGGCGCCTTAAAGAAACTTATCCTGCCCATCCGGTGTGGCTTTGGGGCGGCCCTGGGCAGCGGAAAGCAATATATGCCCTGGATACATATGGATGACCTGTGCAATATCTACCTCCAGGCCATAGAGGATGAAAAGATGGCCGGTCCTTATAATGCCGTGGCACCCGAACAAGTCAGCAATAAAGAATTTACACGGAAGGCCGCTCAGGCTCTTCACAGGCCTTTCTGGTTTCCAAACATACCTGCTTTGTTTATGAAGCTTTTTTTTGGTGAAATGTCAGTCATCTTATTGACCGGAAGCAGAGTTTCATCTGAAAAAATCGAATCCACCGGCTATACCTATTCCTATCCAAATCTGGAGAGTGCTCTCCAGCAGCTCTTTACACAATAAACAGTATTAGCCATGAGAATCTTGTACCTTCATCTCGGGTATCTTGATGCAACAGGAGAATGAAAAAACAGAACACAGAACGTAAGCATATGATTTCCGGTTATCACGAACATATGATTACAAATGAACAAGCAAGGAGTATTGCCCAGGAACTGTATGGTCTGGAGGCCAGCGTCGTACCTCTTGCCGGAGAAGTGGATCTTAATTTCCGCCTGACCTGTGCCTCCGGAAGCTACCTTCTCAGGATAAGCCGGCCCGGTGTAGATCTGAACTACCTCGAGTTCCAACAGGCCCTCCTGCAGCATGTGGCCAAAAGCGATTCGGGGATTATTTCACC
>Ga0180435_10006257_pt1 | contig 11398 bp, 17 predicted proteins | sample SS_ome_3_FD_132467 | JGI IMG/M metagenome (GOLD analysis project Ga0180435, IMG submission 132467) | Hypersaline lake sediment archaeal communities from the Salton Sea, California, USA - SS_3_S_1 metaG | ecosystem: Environmental > Aquatic > Non-marine Saline and Alkaline > Hypersaline >...
AAGGGCGTACCTTCATGATCTACGCCCCAACGTGCACGCGTTCTCGGGGGTCCTGCCTTGCATTGCAGCAGAAACTCTACGACGCGGTCTTCGTTCGTCTTTAACATGCCCTGCTCACCTCGTGTCTTAGGTTGCCCTGGGCCAGACTCCAAGGGCGCACTTCATTGTAGTCGGAAGATTCGGGAATCTCCCGCCACGCCATTGCTGCTGATGGGGCAAACGGCTACCCTAGGTGCGCCGCAAAGGAGGCGATGTGCTGATGGCGAGCGAACTCTACGAACGGTTCTACGAGATCATCTCCAGGATTCCGGAAGGGCATGTCGCAACCTATGGTCAAATCGCTCGACTCGCAGGCATGCCCAGAGCTGCACGCCAGGTTGGCTACTCGATGGCTGCACTGGGCAGAGGTCGACCACGCCCTGAGGTTCCATGGCATCGCGTCCTGAATGCCAAAGGGGAATCGAGCATCGGTGGCGAACAGATTGATCGCCTCGAAGCTGAAGGCGTGCGATTCGACGAGAAAGGGCGCGTGGATCTCACGCTATACGGTTGGGAAGAAATGGAGCTGCTATGAGCGCTTTCAGATTCAGAGTCACGCTGCTGGTCCTGATTGGTCTTGGTGCAATGGCACTGTCTGGCTGCTTTGGTCCGATTGAACGCCCAGTGGCCGATTTCACCTGGTGTCCAGATGGGTACGCTGGAGCACTCGACTACAGGTTCACGTCGACTTCGACCTCTCAACAGGGGACATGGATCGATGAAGTTGTCTGGGAGTTCGGAGACGGCACAGCACCCGTATCATGGGATGGCTGGCACCGATTCTCTGAAGAAGGGACTTACCCCGTGACGCTGACGGTTACAGACAGCCGCGGGTTGTCTGGCACCGTGACCAAGCACGTGCCGATTGAGATGGCCGTCTTCATTCATCCGAATTGGAGTCTTACCTTGGGATGGCCGGTTCGCATCTCTGGTGTTGCCGAGAATCGATCGGACTACAACCTCGACTCCGTGTTGATCAAGGCCAAGTTCTACGATACGGATGGCGTTCGTATCCTGGACGGCACGGTGACGATCGAGGACATGGAGCCCGGAGAGAAGGTCGCATTTAGCGTGGACGCAACCGAGTTTTCTGCTCTGATCTTCCATGCAACGGTGGCCATAGACGCGTTCTTTGTCGAGTGCGATAGCCGCTGGCTCATCCCTGTAGACGGCAAAGGCGGCGAATGAAACTCACCGCCGACCTGCACCTGCACTCGCGCTACTCCAACGCGACCAGTTCTGCCATGGATCTGCCGACCATGGCCAGCTGGGCGCGCCGCAAAGGGATCGATCTGCTCGGAACTGCTGACTTCACGCATCCAGTATGGCGGAAAGCGTTGCACGACCAGCTACGCGAGGAATCTGAAGGCATCTACACGCTCAATGGCATGCGCTTCATGATCACCGGCGAGCTGAGCCTGGTGTGGCGGCATGATGGAAGGGGACGACGGATGCACTTGGTCCTGCTCGTGCCGAACCTGGACGAAGCCGAGCGGATCAGTGCTGAACTCGGGAAGCGTGGCAACATCAACGCAGATGGTCGACCGATTCTCGGATTGTCTGCCATCGATTGCCTGGACCTTGTCTGGGAACAGTCTCCGGATACGATCGTGATTCCCGCGCACGTTTGGACCCCCTGGTACTCGGTGTTCGGATCCAAGAGTGGATTTGACGCCATGGAGGAGTGCTTCGGATCGTATGCTGACCGAATCTTTGCGATCGAGACGGGTCTATCGAGCGATCCACCCATGAACCGACGTGTATCGGCACTCGATCGGTATACGCTGGTGTCAAACTCCGACGCGCACTCGCCTGCGAAACTCGCCCGTGAAGCCACGCTTTTCGATCTGGAAGACGTCTCCTTCGCTTCTATCGCTGAAGCGCTACGCACAAAGCAGGGCTACGAAGGCACACTCGAGTTCTATCCAGAAGAAGGCAAGTACCACTACGACGGGCATCGGAAGTGTGGCGTGTCGATGCACCCAGCCGAATCCATGAAGCATGAGAATCGATGCCCGGCCTGCGGCAAGCCGATGACACTGGGCGTTCTCCATCGCGTCGAGAAGCTTGCCGACCGTGCGGAGCCTGCGCTTGACGCCCCCTATCGCAGCCTCGTCCCGTTGGCCGAACTGATCGCACACGTGCTGGGCAGCAAAGGCGTCAACACCAAGACCGTCACCACAGCCTACGACAGCATGCTCGAACGTTACGGCACCGAACTCGACATCCTGCTCGAACACCCAATCGATGACATGACCGCTGAGACGCCGGATGGAGTTCTTGAAGCCATCACCAACATGCGCGCCGGCAACGTCGAACTCATCCCCGGCTACGACGGCGAGTTTGGGAAAGTCGTGCTGACTCGCTCAGAGTGAGGAGTGCTTGGGTACCCCCTAGTGGACAGCTTTCGAGCCCACATACTGAGTCAATGAGGGAACTTCACGAGCTGTTTCTCACCACTCCCGGGACACGCTGAGAGCAATCATGTTTGCGAACGCGACAAAGCCGCCCTCAGGACAGCAGCGAAGAGGACCGCTGGCCGAGTCACTGGCTAGGCGAGAGTCTTTTCGATGAGGTGTCCGATTGTCGACATCAGATAGCAGCCAAAATCGCTGGATCGGAGTCTGACGAAGAGACAAGCCGCAGGCATAGGCAACGCGACTGAATCTTGCTAATGTGCTCCTCATCAGTTCAGAGGCAAACCGAAAGCGTGCAGACTGCGATTCGCAGTCGGACAGAGGAGGTGCATGTATGGAACTCAAGTGCCCATCTTGCTTCTACATGATTGAGATTTCTGATGCCGTTCTTCTGACAAGGAAACGTGCTAGGTGCAAGAAGTGCGGACAGCCGTTTCTTGTGCTCAGCTACAAGCCCTTCGTCGCCTGCGTGCAGACAAGCGATGTGGAGTTAGAGAAACCAAGAGCCCCTGCACCTACTAGCTAGAGGAGAATCAATGCAAGAGATCAACTGCCCGGTCTGCGGCGAGTCGTTTTCTGTCGAGCACGAGGACAAGAAGGAAGAGCTTCTGGTCAAGTGCCCTGAGTGCGACTCTCTGCTCGAAGTTGTCGATGGGAATCCAGAGAGGATAGCCGTGCTGGAGTATGAGCATTTCGATGGGGATGATGACGAGTAGCCTTGAGACGACTTCGATTCCCCATGGTCGCGCTGCAGCTTCCCTTACTTCTCATTCTAGCGCGGCCTCATGCTTGATCCCGTCAAGGCACGCATCCGGGGTGCTCTCGTGAGCCCCATCCGCCCGAACTCCATTGAGTGCACGGTCTGCGGAGAATGGGTGCGTGCTGGCGGTCAGGATGCTGGAAGCCGTGTGACAATCCGATGTCATCGCTGCAACATGGTCATTGACGTCAGCAAACCAACGGAGCGAAAGGCAAAGTCTGAGGCGTGCTCGGTGCTGAAGTCACTCTGGAGGCGATTTGGTAAACGAGACTAGCACTCAAATAGCCAGCGGTGCGCTTCGATTTAGGTGTCCAGCTTGCCACGAAACCACGCGCATCGCAGCTGAGAGCTGCTACTCATCCTCAGAGGTTGTGTGCAAGACGTGCGACTCAATCCTGAGAATTGAGACTCTGGAGCCGTTCTGTGTCGCGGTAGTTGAGGAGTTCGATTAGTGGCCAATGCGATTGACTGATCGTCACACATTCAACTAGCGAAGGAAACAAGAAACGCAGCGGCCATTTGACCGCTGCGTGTCATCTGGCGGACACCTCGCGCTAGATGATAGTTGGGCGCGTTCTACCGCACGAACGTGTCGCCGTTGTGCATTCCATGCTCCGTGCTACAGCTCCATTTCCTCCAACTGCAGCGGATCCTCTTCGATAACCTCTAGAGCGGCATCGCAGTGCGTGCACACGATCTGCTGGTAGAGAAGGGCCTCCTCAGCTCCAAGACGGACCTTCATTCCGCACGATGGACAGACAGCACTTGGCATTCCATCTCCTTCAGCTGCTAATTCCAGCCTTCGGTTTTCGCAACACAGGCAAGCTACTTGCCCTTCTTCCCACCCTTCTTCCCGCCTTTCTTCTTGTTGGCCATTCCATCACCCCCTGTGTGCAAGCTGCGAAGAGATTGCGCAGCATAGCAGAGGATGTGGTCTGCGAGAAGAGGCAGCGAAGTCCTCTTCGCTACCGCGTTTGACGGCCCAATTGCTCTGTGCCCAAATGCGCCTTCTTGCCAATTCATGATCGGCCACTCGGCGGACCTGGGAGTGTCGACAGGCGCGCACGCCAGGCTAGGCCAAGGGGAGGGCTGGTACTCAAGACAAGAGTCTATCTAACGTTTGGCGCTACTGTCACCGGCCTTGCTATCTACACTTCGAGGCCGAGCATACTCTTCCCGCTTTCGCCACGGTCTCCCCAACAGGAGCCCAATGATTGCGCCAACAGCAACGCTCAGTGCCAACAGGACGATCCGAGACATCACGAGATCCCAGAACAGGATGCGCACGGAGACTATCTCTGTGTTCTGAACGATGACCACGAAAGCCACAAACATGAGTGCGAGTATTGCCAGGGTTCTGACACGTATCTTCATTCGTTCCACTCCTCATCTCTGGACGGTTTCGTGACCAGGATTGACTTTCCTTCTTCTGTTTGGCGGAAGATTCTGGTCGTCTTGTAGGCAAGCTCGATTCTTTCCTGCCCGGAGAACGCCTCGAGGATTGCCTCGCAGACTGCCTGCGTGCTTGCTCGGCGGGATCTCGCCTCACAAACGTAGCGTGCACTCAGCTCTACTCCATGTTCGACAATGCGGGTGTAGACTACAGGATCTACGTTGGCTGAATGGATCAGAAACTTCCGGGAAGCATCCCGAATGTATCTGCTTGCCTCCTCGGACACAGAGGTAGCTGTGTCTTGGAGGCAATCCCGTACGATCGACTTCGCGAGTTTCCAGTCGGATTCAAACGTCACAGTGATCGGAATCTCATTCCAGATGTAGTTGAAACCCTGTGTGATGTTGGTTAGCGGTTCACTAAACACCTTGCCATTCGGCACATGAACAATTCGCCCCGTCGTTTGCTCGCCAAGCCCGAGGGCGCCGACTTCAAGGAGCGAGAACGTTGACACGCCAATGTCAATCACGTCTCCAGTTGTAGCGCCAATCTCAATGCGGTCCCCGATCGTGAATGGTCGCCGCCATCCAATGAACATCCAGCCGAATAGATTCACAATGGGATCGCGAAGGGCAATTGCGATACCCGCGGACAGCAAACCCAGGAAGGTCACTAGAGACTGGATTGCCTCGAGCCAGACCCTCGCGATGAGGACTATCCCGACAGCAGTGAGCGTGTACGTCAGAGCTTTTCTCCATCGATACCTGATTCGGGGGTCAGCAGATCGGCGATTAATGATTGCAGTCCAGATCCATTTGACGAGAATCAGAAACGCTGCGATTGCCAGGGTATACAGAATCTTGGCAGTCGTATCCGCGCCAAGTCCCGACACATCGCCAAGCCAGCTAATCATTGCTCCTCCTACGTGCAACCCGGAATGCGAATTCGAACTCTATCAAAGACCATCGCGGGAAGCCCTACCAGATTCCGGAATCACTTCACAGCATCGCTGACTGCTGCACTCATGGAGGCCGGGAAGGCAACAATGAGCACACGTTTCAACGCCAAGATGCTGTCCGAAGTCCAAGGTGCCTGCTGGATGACGGTTAGCAGGGCACCTACGACGATGAGCGAGAAGATGTAGATTGACACAACGCGCTTCGCATACTCAATCGAGTGCCCCTTGAACGCAAACCGATAGAAATTGAAGTACACGAACAACGAGATGAATAGCAGTGAGACTAGGCTGAGGACCACCACATTTCGCAAGGGCAGAGTCTCGCCAAGCCGCCAAGTCTCTTCGGTAAAAGCCACAGGAACCGCGAGGATCGATGCGCCAACAATGATCTGCATCAAGTCTCGCGGTCTGAACTCGACCATCAGCGGCTTCAGCGCGTGGCTGATTACGTTGCCCGCGTTGTCAGCTATCGGGACGACGCGGTGCAGATAGCCACCGACCCTCTGTATGCCTGTTCGCTTCTCCTGCTGGAGCGTCATGGCGATGGGTATGCGATTCCGAGATCCTCAAGGAAGTCAGCCACTCTTTGACCGATCTCCTCTTCGTTCACGACATAGTAGCGCGATTGGGCATCCTGATCGTAGGTGACCAGGTTCTGCATTCGCAGGAGCTGCAAATGCCTGGAAACGGTTGGAACTGAGAGATCTAGCTGCCCTGCGAGGTCGTCTACGGTAAGGTCTTTCTCCGTTTGCAGAAGCTTCAGAATCTTGACACGAGTCTTCGCCGACAGCATCTTGAAGAACAGCGAATGCGATTGCTGCATGGATTCCCTCCTTCTTTTGCCACCTCTTGACAAGATGAACATCGTAAGTATAATGCCGTTTGCCTAATTAGTCAATTGTGCAACATGCTAGTTGCGCAAGGAGGAAATATGGTCCATTCGAGAAAGGGACTTCGAAGAGTGAATTGCCCTTCGTGTGGAGAGCGAATCGAATTGAGATTCGCGAAGGATCACTTCGGCGTCTGCCCAAGATGTGGTGAGTGGTTGAGTCAAGGGGCGCGATTCGCTCGAGAACCAGAGTTGCTCGATGCGGAAGTCAACAGCCGTGACTTCGACGAAGGTGATGAATGGGAGACGGCACTGCGTAGAGGGATTGGATGACAAGACACCTCATTCTATGAAGCGAAGGGAGGTGGCAGGGATGGCGACGAAGAAGAAGTCAACGAAGAAGACGCCCAAAGCGGCCTCGACGAAACGCCGGTAACTCCTTTTCAGGAGCGGGATATACCCCTCGCCCGCTCCTCTGATCTAGTAGCCGATTTCCAATAGCGGTAGAGGGGAGAGGAGAGCAATGGCAAGACACCTGCCTTCAGTCTGGCATCGGCCGTTCTTGGCCGAATCAGGGCTGTCTCGTCTGATGGACGAGATCTTCGGAGATTTCTCGGATGTTGGTTTTGAGATCTCTCCGAGCGTTGGCAAGACTGACGTCTACGAGAAGGATGGCAACGTCATCTATGAGATGGAGCTGCCAGGCGTCACGAAGGATGAAATCGAGATCAAAGTCGAACAGGGTCGACTCACAATCTCTGGGGAGATCAAACGGAGCGAAGAGGTTAAGCAGGAGGACTACTTCCGCATTGGACGCACATACGGGCGGTTCCAGAGAAGTCTTCCGCTGCCAGCTGATGTCAAGGACGAGAAGGCAATCTCGGCCGCACTCAAGCATGGGATCCTGAAGGTCTGTGTCCCCTTGGACAAGTCGATCAAGGAGAAGGCGAAGCCGGTAGCGGTCAAGGTTGAATAGCGCGATCAGGAGGAACAGATGCGAGACTACTCCCCACTGAAAAGGCTGCGCTTGCGATTCACAAAGGCCTCCGAGAGGCGAATGGCGCGGCGGCGACAGGCAGCAGAGAAGGAATCTCAGCCGAAGTCTTGGCGAGAGAGAACGTAGTCCTGCCGGGCGGCGTCTCATCGCCGCCCGGCGCGGGCAGGTAGGAGATCAGGCATGAGGATCCACCCGATAGGTAACAGAGTACTACTGAAGCTCGTTGAGTCCGAGGAGAAGAAGAGCCCTGGTGGCATCGTCCTTCCGGAGAGCGCGAAGAACGAGAAGGCACTGCAGGCGAAGGTTCTTGCCATAGGCAGCGACGAGAAGATCGAAGTAGACAAGGGTGACGTCGTCTTGGTTCCGCGCTTTGGCGGGACAGAGCTAGAGCAGGATCAGGAGCGGCTCTTGATCGTCAAGGCGTCGGACATCCTGGCTGTCGTCACAAGTAAGTAGTTCGAGGAGAGAGATGGCAAAGGAAATCATCTTTGGCGAAGAGGCACGCCGGCGCATGAAGGTAGGCGCCGACAAGCTAGCAGCCGTCGTACGCATCACACTCGGCCCGCGTGGACGCAATGTCGTCTTGGGCAAGGAATGGGGACGCCCCGAGATTACCAATGATGGTGTCACGATAGCTAGGGAGCAGGAATACAAGGACCCCTACGAGAATGTGGCTGCGCAGATGATCAAGGAAGTCGCATCGAAGACCAACGATGTCGCAGGAGATGGAACTACAACCGCGACGATTCTGGCACATTCGCTGATCGAGCAAGGGTTCAGGAACTTGGCCGCCGGCGCGAATCCGGTTGAGCTCAGACGCGGAATTGACAAAGGCGTTGAGCAGGTCGTTGAGTCGCTCAAGAAACAGTCTCGAAAGCTCAAGTCGAAGGCTGAAACTGAACAGGTTGCAACGATCTCTGCGAACGAAGAGGCTATCGGCAAGGTCATTGCGGATGCAATGGAGTCGGCCGGTCGAAACGGAATCGTCACAGTTGAGAATTCAGACACGATCGATACCTTCTACGAGCTGGTCGAAGGGATGCAGTTCGATCGCGAGTACATCTCCCCTTATTTCGTCACAGATCCAAGAAAAATGCTGGTGCTCCTAGAGGAACCCTATATCCTGGTGACCGACCAGGAGCTGAAGGTTGCAGCAGAACTTGTACCTCTGCTCGAACGCATCGTCCAGACGCAGCAACCCGTCCTCATCGTCGCGAAAGATGTATCTGGCGAGGCGCTGGCGACGCTTGTCGTAAACAAGCTTCGGGGCTCACTCTCTGTCTGTGCGATCAAGGCTCCTGGCTTCGGCGATCGGCGGAAGGCAATGCTTGCGGACATCGCAGTCCTCACAGGTGCGACCGTGGTCGCTGAGGATGCAGGGATGCACATCAAGGATACAACGCTCGACATGCTGGGCAGAGCCGAAAGCATCCGCGTTGACAGCAAGAACACTACGATCATTGGTGGCAAGGCTACCAAGACAGCAATCAAGAGCAGGATTGCGCAGATCGAAGCGCAAATCGAAACGACGACCTCTGACTACGACCGCGAGAAGCTTGAGGAGCGAAAGGCCAAGCTCGCAGGTGGAGTCGCCGTAATCAAGGTGGGCGCCGCAACCGAAACTGAGCTCACCGAGAAGAAGCACCGGATGGAGGATGCGCTCGAAGCCACCAAAGCGGCCGCAGAGGAAGGAATCCTTCCTGGTGGAGGCGTAGCGCTCATCAACGCGGCTAGTGCACTGAATGGCTTGAGCCTCGAGAACGATGAGGCGATCGGAGTCACAATACTTCGCAAGGCCCTGGAAGCTCCCCTTATGCAGCTTGCATGCAATGCAGGATTCGAGGGAGCCCTCATTGTGGAGCGGGTGAAGGCTTCACAGCCTGGGATAGGGTTCAACGTTATCGCTGAGGAATACTGCGACATGGTCAAGGCCGGGATCATAGACCCAACCAAGGTTACGCGATCTGCGCTGCAACATGCCGCGTCCATCGCGGGCATGATGCTGACGATGGGGGCTGTCATGACCGACGTGATCGCAGAGAGCAAGAAGAGATCAAAGGCTCCCACCTATCATGATGAGGATTGGTAGCTCTGCGACGATGCAGTTGCCTCTTGAGCAGCTTGGGCGAATGACACAGCAACACGAGGTTGTCGCCGACGAGGTGCTCGACGTCTGTCGGGCACCGAAATCGCTCTCTCGGAAATGGAGGACTAGATGCCGATTACCGTAGACAAAATGGGAACCAAACGTCCGACTGCGGATGACATCGATGTGATTCTCGTCCCTACTGATGGATCGAAGTGCAGCGACAGGGCTGTTACCCTCGCTGGGAGCCTGGCCAAGAAACTGTCTGCTGAAGTGCACGTTGTGTTCGCCTCGGAGACGAACTACGCGGGACCCTGGTACTACTACGTCTTGGACGATGTCGTAGCCGAGAAGATCCAGAAAAAGGGTCGAGCCATCGTGCTTCAGACCGTCCAGGAACTGCATGCTTTGGGCGTAGATGATGTGAAGTCGCATCAACTGGAAGGGCACCCCGGAGAAGTCATCGCGAGACTGGCCGCAAAGGTCGGTGCTGACCTTATCGTCATGGGAACACACGGACGTAGGGGCGTTGAGCGGGCGCTAATGGGGAGTGTTGCACGAGAAGTCGCGAACACGAGCAACGTGCCCTTGCTGCTGGTTAGGTAGATGTCCGAATACTTCGTCCAGGCTGACTCTGCTCACGGATGCTCGCGCCTTTGAGCCGGTCCACAGCAGGGCGCTTTCAAGGAGACCCCAACGTGCGCTCCATACTCAAGAATACTGAACACTGGTTTACTGCATTTCTTGTGGCAAATCTCGTGATGGGAACGTCATCTGTGTTGATACCTTTGAAGCTTGACCTGGTCCTCAGCAAAGGACCTAGCCAATTGGGAATTCTCTCAACGCTTGCGAGTGCTGCTGCCGTCCTAGGGAGCTTGATATGGGGCAGGCTCTCGGACGCTGCACATCGCAGGAAAGCATTTGTGGTGCTAAGCAGTCTGATGATCGGCGTTGCTCATTTGGGGCTTGCATTCTCCAAGACCTTCCTCGGGATTGCCCTACACAATACGTTGCTGAGCTTCTTCTGGATTGCCAATGCGTCAGTCGCAGTTCTTCTAGTCATCGAGCGACAAGAGGATTCAGCCTGGGAGGCCAGCATCAGTGCGCTGAACCTCTTCGGCGCAGTCGGATGGCTCTTGGGCCTGATTGCTGGTGGCAGCTGTATCGGTCTTGCTCTAAGACTGCTCTCAGGATCCGGGGGGATCCAAGCTCTTCTCGTTGCGCTGTCTGCGCTAGGCTTTCTGAGTGCGGGGCTTGGAGCATGGTTGATCCCTGCCACAACACCAATCTTCACCGAGAGACGATTTCGAGGAGTCGTGATCGCGGTCGGCAACCTTCTAGTTGAGGCGTGGAAGTTCAATCCACTCCACCTTTACCATCGCTTCTCTCTGCGTCGGCTTCCCACACTAAGTCGAGAGACACGACTCTTTCTAGCTGCATCGGGACTTGCGTTCACAGGGATTGGCTTCTTTGGGGTGCCCTTGGCGTTGCTGCTGTCCCAACGTCTAGGGTTTCCACCGAGGCTGGTGTTCTTCAGCTACGTGATGCTTCACAGTGGGATCGTGCTAGCATATCCACTTGCACTTCACAGAATTCGGCAGCGAGGGAACCGGCGAGTTCAGCTTGGCGCCCTAGGCGGGCGAATCATCCTGTTTGCGGTTGGATCAGGCGCGCTCTGGTTTTTGCCGGATCTTCCTTGGATCGTGGTGGGGCTCTTCCTGTTGGCAGTTGGGCTGACGTGGGCGTACTTCCAGCTCAGTGGTGTTGCGTTGGCAGCCCGCCTTGCGAAGCCCGAGAATCGGGGTCTTGCCCTTGGAACGTACAACGCGGTCGCAGGAGCCAGCACGATGATCGCTGGCGTATGCAGCGGCTATCTTGCCCAGTATGCTGGTCATCACTACTCATACCTCGCAGCTACT
>Ga0180435_10006258_pt1 | contig 11398 bp, 11 predicted proteins | sample SS_ome_3_FD_132467 | JGI IMG/M metagenome (GOLD analysis project Ga0180435, IMG submission 132467) | Hypersaline lake sediment archaeal communities from the Salton Sea, California, USA - SS_3_S_1 metaG | ecosystem: Environmental > Aquatic > Non-marine Saline and Alkaline > Hypersaline >...
AGGGGGGTGGTTTGAGGCCAATATATACCCGGCGATTCTCGCCGGGCTGAAATGTTACACCCCGTTGGGGTGAACGAATAAAATAATGATCAATACATATTTAAAATGTTATCCGCATAAAATGGAAGAGGACTAAAAATAAAGACGGCAAAGAAAAAAGACGGTAAAACCATCCCATCTGGTGAGATTGTCGCGGTCTGTGTCAGCGATCGTAAAGGAGTACAAAAGAAAGAGGTTGATCGGGCTTTCCTGAAGGCTAATTGGGGAATTGAATCTGACGCGCATAGCGGAGACTGGCACCGGCAGATCAGTCTTCTGGCTGTGGAGAGCATGGATAAATTAGCGGCAACAATGCCGGAGGGAATTCCCGGCCTGGATCGATCTGGTTTTCAACCCGGAGATTTCGCTGAGAACCTGACCACCCGGGGAATTCAACTCTATACGATTCCGGTCGGGACCAGGCTGCGGATAGGGGAAGAAGTGGTACTGGAGATTACCCAGATTGGAAAAGAATGCCACCAGGGATGTGCCATCCGGGAGATTACCGGGGACTGTGTTATGCCCCGGGAAGGGATCTTCACCCGGGTGATTGAAGAGGGATGGGTTAAACCGGGAGATAAGGTAGTAACATTAAATCCCAAGCACCAAGCATCAAATATCAAATAAATTCCTCAGCCAAAGGCTGATCAGCCTCTGGCTGAAAATCACAATAACTAAAATTCGAAACGATTAACTAAAACAGCAGGCTTTGCTCAAAACCCTATTGAAAAGTCTATGCTATTTGGTTGGGTGCCTCCGCAAGCCCGGGCTCAGCCAGGCGAGTTTGTGATTTTGAATTTGTGATTTATTTGTTATTTGAGATTTGTTATCTGGAATTTCGTCATGTCGAATAGCGTTGCTATTCATATGTAATCTCTATCCAGCAAAAATGACAGAGCATCAAAAAAATAGTTCGCCATCTGTTGCCCTGATAAGTCTGGGATGCCCCAAAAATCTGGTTGATTCAGAGATTATTCTAGGGCTTTTTGCCGGGGAAGATTATAAGATAACTCCCCGGATGGATGAAGCTGATATTGTCGTTGTTAATACCTGTGCCTTTTTAGAATCTGCCCGCCGGGAGGCAAGGGAAGTTATCGAAGAGGTCTTTATCTGGAAGAAAAAATCTTCCGGCAAAGTGATTATTGCCGGATGCCTTACGCAGTATTATGGGGAAAAGACTCCGGAGATGTTTCCGGAAGCCGACATTCTTCTTGGCGTGGGAGAATACGGAAAGTTACCCGGTCTTTTAAAAGAGCTCTCTTCTGGCGATCATCCTCGATCTTTCTCCGGGCAGCCATCCCCCCGGTTCCCTTTTCAGCGCGCATTTCCACGCCGGATATCAACCCCGTCTCATTATGCTTATCTGCGTATCTCCGATGGCTGTGACAATCACTGCACCTATTGCCTGATCCCTGAACTGAGGGGGGATTATCAGGAACGGAGCCTGGTTGAATTGACTTCTGAAGCCCGGAGACTTGTGGAGGACGGGGTGAGAGAGATAATTCTGATCGGCCAGGATACGTCATATTATGGTTATAAAAGCGGGGAGGGTAGGGGATTATCTTCTCTGCTGGAATCATTGAATGATATCCAGGGACTGGACTGGATACGGATAATGTATACCCACCCGGGTCATATCGACAGGCTCCTCTTGCAAACAATTGCGGCATGCGATAAAGTATGCCCTTATCTGGATATTCCGCTCCAGCATATTAATAATAAGATACTGGATAAGATGGGGAGAAATATCTCGCGCGCCGGTATTGAGACGGTTCTTCAACAGGCCCGGGAGTTGGTTGACGGGATCAGCATCAGAACTACTTTTATGGTAGGGTTTCCGGGGGAAGGGGAGAAAGAGTTCGCGGAACTGGTTGATTTTGTTATCGCCCAGCGCTTCGAACATCTTGGAGTATTCCAATATTCTCCGGAGGAGGGAACCCCCGCCTTCCGGTATAAGTCCGGTGTGGATGAAATATGTAGCAGTCGCCGGCTGGAGAAATTGATGGAGATTCAGCAGAAGATTTCAGCCGAACGGTTAAAGAGCCTGAGAGGAGAAGTGATCCCTGTTATAGTGGATGGGGGATATCCGGAATCCGGATCGCCTCTAATGGTAGGCCGCGGCGCATTCCAGGCCCCCGATGTCGACGGAATAGTAGTGATCGAGGGAGAGAGGATTACGGCAGGACAGATGGTGGAAGTTAAAATTACCGATAGTTCCGAATACGATCTCTATGGAAATTCCCCGAAATAATTCGGGGAATTTCGTAGTATTGTCCTTTCGCTTTCGCTTCAGGACTTGTAGGATCAGAATGCCTGCGGCATTCTTTGAAGTAATTGTGGGATCGCTATGCTTGTAAAGAGCAAGCCTTGCCTACAGCAAGGCGATATTACATTTCCCACAAGGCGAAGCCGATACTACAAGACTTCCCGGCAAAGCCGGGAAGCGATCCTACATAAATTTGTGAACGAAGTGAACAATTTATTTAGACGATGAATATACCTAATAAACTCACACTATCCAGGCTGCTGGTTACGCCGATTTTCGTCTTCCTTCTATCGGTTGATTTCCCCGGAAATTATTTTATAGCCCTGATCCTGTTTCTCCTGGCCATGCTAACCGACTATATTGATGGTTCCCTGGCCCGATCCTGGGGGGAAGTAACTGTAATGGGACAATTGCTTGATCCGCTCGCGGACAAAATACTCATATCTTCCGCGTTTATCATGTTTGTCGGGCTAAACGACATACTCCTCCCCGCCTGGCTGGTGATTATTATTGTCAGTCGGGAATTCGCCATCACAGGTATTAGACTGCTGGCAGCCGGAAGAGGTATAATCATTCCTGCCGGAAGATGGGGTAAGCATAAGACTGTCTCCCAGGTGATAACGGTCAGTGCCGTGCTTATCTATCTATGTCTTTTGTATGATCCCAGTTTTGACAGGGAGTATTACCGTAAGCTGATAATTATTCTGGTTGCTATTACCACCGCCTTTACATTTACTTCCGGATTTTATTATATAATGAAAAATATCGGGGTACTCAAAGACCCGGCAGCGCCCGTGGAGGAAGAGAAAACAACGGAGAATAATAGAATATAAATCCGTATTTCCGGAGCAAAGATAAGGATGATTAGAAATATACGGGGAAGTTGGTGGGTTAAGACATTCGCCAGTTTTTTTTATCTGGGGTATTCGAGGGTCGCATCCGGAACATTCGGCGCGGCCGGGGGATTGGGGTTCTATCTTCTCCTTCGATATCTCTTCCCCGGCTTTATCCCGGAGCCCGGTGGGGGTATAGGATGGAGATATCTCCTATTTCTCGCAGCGTTCTTTATGACCGGGGTATACCTTTCATCTCAAGGGGAGAAGGAGTGGCGGCAGAAGGACTCCAGCAAAATTGTTATCGATGAGGCTTTCAGTATATTTATAACTTTTATCTTTCTCCCGGTATATCCCGTGCTGCTGGTAGTAATTGGTTTTGCCCTGAACCGGTTCTTTGATATTCTCAAACCATTCCCGACCAAACTTCTGGAAAAAGCTCCGGGGGGATGGGGAGTGATGCTGGATGATCTTATGGCCGGGATATACAGTAACCTGGCGTTGCGGCTGGTGATCTTAGTTTTTCTTCCCCGATAAATATTCCGGGGGGCTAAAAAAATAAGACCTTGCAAGCATTGTATTAACATTTAATACTCAAAAAATTATGGTAATAAATCTATTGAATAGGAAATATTTTATAGGAATCGGGTGAACCAATCCCTATTCCCTAATCCCTATTCCCCAAATTCGCGCCGGAGGCGCTAATTTACTTATGAAGATTGTAAATATTTTTCTATTGGCAACCGTCAGCCTGCTCTTGATCCAGGGGTGCGGGGGGATTGAAACCACTAATGATCCGGTGGAGGGGGAAGAAGTAATGGAATTTACCGATCCGGCGCAACTTATTATGGATCGCGCCCGACTTCTGGAAGATGAAGGTGATTTTAAGGGAGCACGGGTTCTTTATAATGAACTGGCAAGCGATTATTCGGACTCATCCTTTCTTGCGGAAGTATATTATCGACTCGGCCGCTGCCTGGAAGAAGATGGAGAATTCGCTGACGCAATTAATTGGTATGAAGAGCTTGTGGATGATTTTCCTGACTCGGATTTTGCTCCTGAGGCAATGTTCAGGATTGGAATCTGCCTTGAAGAAGAGGATAGACTTCTGGATGCTTTTAATGCCTATCAGGAGCTTTTCGAAGAATATCCCGGGGAGGGGAGTCTGGATGATATTTTGAACCGAGAGTACGCAATCGGAGAAGTGTTCATGAATGGAAGAAAACGTTTCTTCCTCTTCTTACGGATCCGATCCGGGCTCGGGGCCGCCGAAGATATCTTTCGCGCGATTTTAAAGAATGCCACATTCAGCAAAGTATCTCCCAGCGCGCAATATAGCCTGGGTCGAGTTCTGCAGATGCAGGGTGATTCTGAAGGCGCTATTAGCGAGTACAATCAGGTTCTAATCAACTACCCGGGGACCGAATATATTCAACTAGCGCTCTACAACATCGGAGTCTGCCATTACCATGAGGCTTTGAGCTCTGATTATGATTCAAGAGAAGTCGATAAGGCGCTTCGGCATTTAACCAAATTCGTAAATAGTTTCCCCGATGACCCGAATAGGGCGGACGCGGAGAAAAAGATCAGCGAATTGATAGATGACAAAGCTGAGAAATCGTACGCCATCGCTGAATTTTACAATTCACCGGATTCTCTTACCGGTGCTCGAATATATTACCAGGAAGTAATCGACCGGTACCCGGAGTCCCGGTACGCGGATTCCGCCAGAGAAAAGTTGAAGGAGTTACCGGTACCGGATGTCGATGAGTCAGGAGATTAGCAAGGCTTCGGCGGCTGGACATAGAACAAGTCAACCATTCGCGTAATTCGCGTAATTCGTAGTTTTAAAAGGGGTTATGAAAAAAATAATTAATTCAATAAGTACAGGATCTATCCTTCTGGCGATGATTTTTCTAACTTTCGGGTGCGGTGCTTATCAATTGGGCACTACCCTCCCGGATAATCTCAAGACCATATATGTCCCTACGTTTGAAAACAAAACTTACCAACCCGGGATCGATGTCGACATAACCAACGCGATAATTACCCGGTTTCGCCAGGACGGGAACCTGAGACCGGTAGCCCGGGAAGAGGCTGATACCATACTCCTGGGAGAGATCACAGGTTGGAATAGACGGGTAATGGGTTACACCGGCCAGGATGATAATGACGTAGAAGAATATCGATTATATGTGACTGTGATCGTCACTTTCAAAGACCTAGCCACCGGAAAGTTACTTAGCTCTCGCCAGAGTATCCGCGGCTATACCGATTATTATGTTGAAGGTGATATGACCGAGGCGGAAGAATCCGCGGAACCCGATGCTTATAAAGACCTGGCGCGAAATGTAGTGGATCATGTTGTTTCGATCTGGTGATAAAATTTGCTTCGCATATTTTATGCTTTGAACTGAGACCAATAGCAGTGAAGTAACAATGACATCTTCCGCCAAGTTGAAGTTAAGCGCGATCAAACCTCTATACGGTCTTACCGGAGAAGATGTCTATCGCAAATTGCGTTTCCTCGGTGAACTCAAGGCAGCGATCCTCTCGGGGGAGGGCAGTACGCTGAATTATGAATATCTCCTGGGAGATGAAGCTTCCGCCCCGATAATACTGGACGCCGCCCGTACGGCTGCCTGGGGTCTCTTCTCCATCTCCACGGAAAAAGCGCCCTCGATCAGTAGATTGGTCGTGGTAGATCAGGCGGAGAATCTTCCCCTCCCGGATTGGAAGATAATGAAGGAGTACTTTTCTTATCCCGAACCAGGTACATGCCTGGTATTTCTGGTTAACCGGAAGAATAAGGGCTGGGCTCCGGGTAAATTTATCTCCAAAAAATATATTCAGGATTTCCCCCCCCTCAAGGCGAAAAGACTGATAAATTGGGCCCGGGCAGAATCCCGTGGGAAGAACCTGTCTATACCGGATGACGTCCTCCGGGAAATTATTACCGCCGCGGGCGAGGACCCCGGCTCAATCGCTGGGGAATTGGAGAAGTTATATCTCCACAAGAAACCGGGTGAAGATGTCACCTCCGATGATGTAAGGGAGATAGTCGGAACCGGACAGAGAGAAAAAATCTTCGATCTGGCGGGCCTGATTGTGATGAAAAAAACCGATGTAGCCCTCGGGTTGCTGAGAAAGCTGCTGGATGAGGGGGAGCCTCCTTTAAAGATACTCGCTCTGATGATCCGGGTGTTCAGACAGCTCTGGCTGGGAATTGACGCGAGGGAAAAGAACGGTGATGAATACGCGGTATGCCGGGCGGCGGGCGTCTGGAGCTATAAAACTGATTTTCTCAATCAGGTCGATAGATTAAGCCCCGCTGATATACCCGGTATCTATCGAAGATTGGTAGACGCGGACGTTGCTCTCAAGGGAGGGGAGAAGTCAAACAGCCCGGTGCTGGAGCGCCTGGTTGTTGACCTGTCCTCTATCGGGGAAATAAGTGCTTTTTAGATCGAGTTCAATTTACACGCCAACTGTGACTTCTTGCGTGAAGCGGAATTCTTTTTAATGACTCCCCGGGCGGTTGCCTTATCCAGCGCGGAATAGACATTGTTGAGTTCATTGGTCGCGTTTTCTTTCTCCCCGCTCTTAATCCGATCCAGAAAAGCACGGTTAGAGGTCTTCAGGGCGGACTTAACACTCCGATTCCGTTGCCGGCGTACCTCGGCCTGGCGCAATCGTTTCGCAGCTGATTTTGATTGAGGCATTGTTTATATCTCCAATAAAGTTACATTTTTTAATTATTGTTGAAATATATGAATAATCGGCGCAGGAGTCAAGACGAAAGATGAAGACCGAAGACCAGATCACTCGTTCCGCGGGGATTGTAGGCTCAGCCACCCTATTCAGCCGGATACTGGGACTGGTCCGTGATATCCTCACCGCGAGATTATTCGGTACCGGTCTGGCCGCTTCAGCTTTTGTGGTCGCCTTTACTATCCCCAACCTCTTTCGCAGGCTATTGGGCGAAGGAGCCTTAACCGGCGCGTTCGTTCCGGTATTTACCGAATATCTCGAGAAGAAAGGGATCAAAGAAGGATGGCGGGTCGCGAGTATCATCTTCACCCTCCTCACCATCATATTGGCTGGAGTGGTTTTTGCTGGATTTGCTTTTATCTGGCTGATTACCAATACGTTTAACCTGAGTGACAAGTTTATCCTGGTCTTTCAGTTGCTCAGGATTATGCTCCCCTACCTCTTCTTTATATGCCTGGTCGGCCTCTCTATGGGGATCTTGAATAGCTTACGGCATTTTGTCATACCTGCTCTCTCCCCGGTGATCTTGAACCTGAGCTGGATTGGGGCGCTGATAATCCTCTGTCCTCAATTCGGGGATACTTCTGAGGAGAAGATTTTTGGTCTGGCTGTAGGAGTCGTTATCGGCGGGATAATTCAGCTGGCTGTTCAGATTCCTGTTTTGAAGAGAAAAGGCTTCCCCTTTCAGTTTATACCGGATTGGCGCAATCCGGCCGTAAAGAAGATCGCGCTCCTGATGGGGCCGGGGATCCTGGGATTGGCGGTCTTTCAGCTGAACACAGTAGCTGATAGATTTCTGGCTATGGTCATAGGACCGGGAGCGCCATCAACTCTATACTATGGCAATCGTCTGGTTCAGTTACCGCTCGGAGTATTCGGTATTGCGTTCGCCACGGCTGCGCTCCCGGTTATGGCCAGGCTCATGGCCCGAAATAAGATCGATGAGTTCAAAGATGCGTTTTCTCATTCTTTACGCAATGTCCTGCTGGTCACTATTCCAGCGACAGTAGGATTGATCGTTCTGCGCCGCCCGATTATTACCCTTTTATTCCAGAGGGATGCTTTTGGAGTGAGTTCGACCGATGCGACCGCGTGGGTATTGCTTTTTTACGCGATCGGGCTTCCCGCGTTTGCCGGACTGAAGATAATCACCCAAAGTTTTTACTCTTTTCAGGATACTCGAACCCCGGTAAAAGTGGGCGCGGCGGCGATGATCTTAAACCTGATCCTGAACCTGGCAGTGGTTTATATTCCCTGGCTGCGCTCCAACCTGCGCGAGGGAGGATTGGCACTGGCTACCAGTATCGCCGCTCTGGCTAATGCCGGAGTTCTCTTTTATCTTCTCCGCCGGAGATTGGGGCCGATTCGGGGGCGGGCAATAATTTCTTTTATCCTCCGGATCTCATCCGCTGCGGCGGTTATGGGACTGGCCTGCTGGATTTGCCTCTATCTACTACGGGATATAGCTCCGGCAGGAGATTTGGGTGATAGGATAGTACTGGTAGTGGTGCCGATGGCAGTTGGGCTGGCAGTCCTCTCCATAGGAATCCTGGTATTCAGGATTGAAGAGGCGCGATCCCTCTTCAAATCCCTGAAGAGAAAAAGGTATCGTTGATCGGTTGCGCAACTCGAAACGGGGAACGGGTTGCGGTTGCGGGTGAGCTGGCCCCGCAACCGTCCCCCGCAACCGATTCGAGCCGCGCAACCGCAACCTTTTAACCCGAACATTGCGCCGAAGGCGTAATGATCTAGTACTTATAATCACTTCCGCCGATGAACTCACGCAGGAGCGCTTTCTTCGGAACACAGGAGTCATCCTCTACCACGGTTATCCCATCCAGAAGACGATGGACCCGTTCCGCGCGGAGAAAAGCGTCCCTCTTCCCCGGATCCGATTTGAACTTTTCCATAGCCTCTTTGAGCCAGTGAAAAGAGTATTTTTTATGGATCGGAAGTTCGTAAGCCAATGCCCCGTTGACGACAAAATCGGTTTCGGTAATGAATGGTACAATATGACGCATCTCGCTCTTGCGGACATAATGCCAATGCCCGATTGTATCTACCGGGGAGTAACTCCGATGCCAGCTGTCCCGGATCATCCGCCTTAATAACCTAATGTCGGTCCAGCGGGTCCACTCGCCGTCTATATCCCTCATCTGGGAGAGGGTCTCGATGTAGAGTTTAAATTTGTTTTCTCTGGGAACGCTCTCGGTCATCGGACCAAAGAGGCCATGGAGACTATCGATGAGAATAATCTCATTATCTGCTATATGGAGTGGTACCGTCTCTTCCTGGCGGAGGCCGGTCTTGAAATCGTAAATCGGCATCTGGATCTCTTTGCCCGCCAGCAGGTCTCCCAGATGTTTATTGATCAGGGGAAGATCCAGGGCTTGAGGTGTCTCGAAGTCATAGTCTCCGTATTCATCCTTGGGGTGGACTTCCAGGTTGAAGAAATAATTGTCCAGCACCATCGGAATCAGTTTTAAATTCTTCGCCCGAAGCCGCTCCGCGATCTTGTTAGTGGTAGTGGTCTTACCGGAACTGGAGGGCCCGGCAACAATTACCAGCCGAATAGGGTCATCATGGTCCAGAATAGTCTGAGCTGCTAGCTCGGTATACCATGCGTATCGATCATCGGCTTCTTTCACCAGTTCCGGGAAAGTTCCGTCGGCGATTCTATTGTTGAGACCCTGGACAGTATCGACTCCATGCTCCACATACCACCGCTGTGTGCCGTTAATAACCTGCATGGGTATATTCTTTTTAATCCCGTTATCAGAATTATGGGTATTCATAACTTTAGCTCCTATTTATAAGTTCTTGCTTCAGAGATCATATTTTTCCGCCTCAATAGATGCTTCGGATACGGATAAATATCTATGAATCCGTCCGTGTAAGGCTAAGAATGCGGATATCTTTCAGCGAAAATTCATTCTTTGAAATCAAATTTGCTGCCCAGAGGCACTAATTTGGTTCGTAACTTATTAGAAGATAGACTGTTTTGTCAATCTAAAAATATCGGGGAGGGGATCGACGGGGAAATTCCCCCGGGACCGGGGGATTAGATTAGAGCACAGATGACCGCACGGATCATTATTAGGGATCGGTCTTGTCATCAGGTTCAACTTCCACCCAGGACGCTGTCATAGTATCGATAAGTAATTCCCTGATGCCCCGGGCGGTCAGGCCATCCATCTCCCGCACTACCATCGAAGTACTGATAGTCATCGGAGGAATTTCCCGCCAGTAAAAAGCCGGGGAGGGGGGAAACCTATAGGTATCTTCATAGTGAATATTGAATTGCTCGGCTTTACGAATAGCATTGATTCGGTCTTCGGGGGCCGCGTCAAAGAAGCAGCTCTTAAAATCGGGAGAGTCCTTAAAGGCCAGCACCTCATCATCCCAGATCTTCTCCATTCCGGTAAAGAGGGATATCTCCGATTGGGTTGTCAGGACAATCCGTTCTTCATTCGGGGCCTCTCCGGTTAGAAAGGAGTCCCGGCTGATAACATGCTCGATCTGAAGCGGGGGCAGGTGGATGAAGATACAAAGTTGTACTTCCCCGTCTCTAAGCTCTTTATCCAATCGCACGGTTAATTCCACCGGGAGGTAGATAAAACTAGACCGGCAAGTCAGAGTCTTTTCAGAACGTTGGACCGGAACTTTTCTTAATACCAGTCTTGCTCCCTTCAGGTCGCCTCCGGGATATGGCAGATCCGGCCGGCAGGTGAGTTCCTGGTCTCCGATCGGATCTTGAGTTTCCAGGATCAGGAGATCCCGGCTGTCCGTCACTGGCGAAGGAGGAGAAGCGATAATCAGCCCGGACAATATAATCAGTATTATAGAAGATACCATAATAGAGTTGGAATATTTTCAGATATTAACTTAGAAGAAATATGCCAGACTTGGTTCAAAACTAAATTAGCGCAACGCGCTAATTTATTGCCTGAATCGCCGTGATAGCGATAGCGGCCGTGATATCCCGGGAAGAGCATCCCCGGGAGAGGTCATTTACCGGTCGGGCGAGACCTTGAAGAATCGGACCATAAACATCGGCACCGGCCAGGCGATCCGCGATCTTGGAGGCAATGTTGCCTGAGTTTAAGTCCGGGAAGATAAATATATTAGCCATTCCTTTCAGGGGACTGTCCGGGCATTTCATGTCGGAGACCGCGGGAACGAATGCCGCGTCAAATTGCAGCTCGCCGTCAATAATATACTCCCCTTTATATGCCTCGGCCATCCGTTTCTCCGCCAGCCCCAACGCTTTTTGCGTCTTCTCCACGTCTTTTCCTCTCCCGGAACCCCGGGTGGAGTAAGAGAGCAGTGCTATCCTCGGGGTCAGGCCGAATAATTTAGCCGTGATTGAGGTGGATAAAGTGATCTCCGCCAGTTGCTCCGGATCGGGATTTTCGTTAAGTCCGCAGTCGGCAAAGAGTAAAACATGTTCATCTTTGATAATGAAAAATGTGCTGGATACAACACTGAG
>Ga0180435_10006260_pt1 | contig 11396 bp, 27 predicted proteins | sample SS_ome_3_FD_132467 | JGI IMG/M metagenome (GOLD analysis project Ga0180435, IMG submission 132467) | Hypersaline lake sediment archaeal communities from the Salton Sea, California, USA - SS_3_S_1 metaG | ecosystem: Environmental > Aquatic > Non-marine Saline and Alkaline > Hypersaline >...
ACGCTCTTCAGAACTCCCTCCAGGAGGAAGTTCATGGCCTGCCCGTGAGACATGAGCCGGGTAGAGAGGGCGACACGAGGAGCCGTAGAGAAGGCGTCCACGAACAGCGTCCGAGGGTTGTGGCGTTCGGCATCGTAGGCCAGTACCGGGCTAGGGTTCCGCATCTTCAGAAGCACCTCGGACCTCTTACCTTGCGAGGTCAACAAGATGGACTCCAGGAGGGTCGTCTTACCAGCGCCCTGATCCCCCACGAGGATGTTGATGCCGCTGCTGAGATCGAAATACGTACCCTTCTCGAAGCATCGAAACTCCTCGTCGAATACAACGCGTTCAATCATCTCAGTAGTCCAGCTCCATGATGTCTTCGATGTCGTTGATGACCTGGGCCGCGCCTTCCAGCGGGGTTTCACACCGTTGGATGTCGGAAGCCACGCTCTCCGGAAACTCCTCGATGTACTCCATGATGCGCCGTAGGATCGTGTTGTCCAACCGGGAACGAAAAATTCCGTACTCGCGCTGGGCGGCCACTGTCATGAAGATCCCGCGTGCGCGTACCTTCCCGTCACGGCCACGGAGCCAACCTTTCCTACGGAGAGACTCCAGGTGGCAGCTGACTCCGTTGGTCGAGGTAATGCCCATCTCGGCACCGATCTCACGCAGAGAAGGGAAGACGCCGCCGTTCGCTTCGTAAAAGGACACCACGAAGTCCATGACGTCCTGCTGCCGGGGGCTCAACTTTTCGAGCATCCCCCCTCGCGCTCTTCCTGTTTCTTCAGGAGCGCCTTCACCTTCTTCGCATGACGCCTCGAACCCTCTGCGCTCTTCTCCTGATGCTTTTCTCTGCATACCACCTTCTCCATCAGTCGGTCGTACTCGAATCTGCCCGGAAGCGTCCACGGGGTCAGCTCGCCTCTGAGGTAGATCGGCCATCCTATCTTGCTGATCAAAGGCTTCCGGAAGTCCTTGGCGATCAACGCGGGACGCCGTGTACCCGATTTGGCCTCCGGGAGCGTGTATAGGAGGACTCGCGCGCTGGTTCTCTTGACGACCCTTCGTACACCTACAGCGAGGAGGTCCGCATCGAACGGGTTGTCCTTGTCTTCCCTCTTCCACCAGATTCCGCGTAACTTACGAGCGTAGATGTTCATCTCCGCCCGTCGCAGCTCCGCTTTGGTCATGGCACCCATGCCGTGCTTCATACAGTACCTCTCCGAGAACAGAAATTCGAGAACGCCGTAGACGCCTCTGAGGGCTCAACCTCTGCCAGCGTAGACACGCGCCCCCAGCAATCCTCCAGCACCGACAGCTCTGAAGGGGCCGCATCGATCCTGTCGGGCGTGTTCAACGACGCATTGGCGTGCCAGTGCTCGTACATCTCCACCACCCTCTGCTGGAAAGGATCGGACTCGTACATCTCTGCCTGCTCCCCACGTCCACTTCTGCGAGCAGCCAGTACGTTCACGTCATCAACTGCCAAGTAGAGCCAGAGATGAGGCTCCAGTACTCTCGGATGGTCTACTCCGCGCTTTACATTCACACGCCACATTTCGTCGAGAAGTTGAGAAAACCTTTTCTCAGCGCCCTCCCGAGTCTCTGCGCTGGCACTCTGGTAGACAAGGGTGCTGGCGTAGTACCGATCACAGATCACGTGCTTTCCGGACTCCAGGGCAGGTTCGATCTCTTCACGAACGTGATGCAGCCGATCCGCCATGAAGAGGTAGCTCATCTCTCTCCACGGCCACGGCTCATCGCTGTTCTTGAGCACTCCACGGATGAACGTCCCTATCGGTCCTGCCGAGGGCTCCCAGGTCCTGACCACAGACTCCCCGCCCAGACACGTCGTCAATAGAGTGTACAGATTGATCGCCTGTGTCGTCGTCCCTGCTCCGTCGGCCCCTTCGAGTACGATGAACTTCCCCCGCATGATGCCCCTCCTACTTGGTCAAGTCAGTCTGCGCGGTTCGCAGAATCCTCCTGAAGTTGCTCTTCTCCAGTTTCGCAAACTTTGCGGCTTCGTTGACGCTCCCGAACCGGGCGATCAACGAAGAGCAGTACACGAGCTGGAACTGCCGAACGTTCCTCATCCGGGCCTTCTTATAGGGAAGCCCCAGAGGCACGTCTATGGGTACAGAAGAGAACACCTGGTCCACACCCTCGTCAACCGCGCGAACGGCCTCCTGGAGAGCCTGGCGGGCCTTCTCGATGGCTAGAGCCTCCCCCTTCGTGCAGCCGTCCTCCTCTGTAACGTTGGCCTCCGTCCACAAGGCCTGCGTCTGCTCTTCCAGTTCCTTCAAGTGCTCCAGTATCTCTGCCCTAGTCACTGTCTTCCTCCTCGCCAATGTTTTCCAACTTCGCAGCGTCGTTCCACCCAACGCCGAATCTCTGATATTTTGGGGGATCAACAGCGTTCCCCTCAGAATCGTACCAAACACCGTCAGACTCGATGCACACCCCAGACACCGCAAACACCGTCCTTTCCAGCTCAACCGCGTCAGATGACACAACCCAAGACGTCTGCCCCCAAGAAGTCGAAGCAGCCCCTGACGTTCCCCTCAGAGGCCACATCAGTTCCTCGTCCCAGAGAGCCTTACACGAGAGAGAACACGCGTGACGATTGTCGTTGGTCAGATGGAGACTGCCAGCATCAAACACTCGCCTGCACTGCACGCACTGATACATCAGCTCTCCTTACTCACCGCGTGCCAAGGTAGGGGTGAGGTGATCCCGACAAGGCTTGAATAAAAAGGTCCTCCCGCACTTCTCGCAAAGAGCTTTTCCCGTGGAGACAGCGGTTAGCGGGAAGTGATTGCACGTCTGGCAAGTCAAACCGAGCGCCTGCAAAGTCTGCCCAAGGTCGAGATCGTCAAAAGAAACCGCCTGCACTACAACCGTGAAAGACCCATGCAGCTCCGCTGCGTTCCTGTTGACCTGGAAATCGGTGTGTAGCGACTTGACGGAACCTTGCACTTTCCCAACGCCCGGTACCGAGATAATGACCCCCGTGTAGCCCTTACCCCAGAGTTCACGAATGAAGTCCCCCATAGGACCGTCGTAGGAACGGTCCACTACGCCGGAATTCATGACCACTACTACTTCGGGACCTCCGTCTGGAGGGTCGGGCTTCTTCGAGAGCTTTGACCGAACTTCTGCGATCCACTCACGCGTGATCTCCGGTTCGCTGCTTCCAGAATGAATCTTGTAGTGTTCATCGCTAGAGTACAGGGCTCCCTCTTTCGGGTACTCGTCTTGTTTGAACCTGACCTCGATTGTCACAGCTCCCCATCTCCTCCCTCAGGTGTTGTCGAGTCTACCCACCTGTCTTGCATGTTGAATCGCTCTTCGTATCTCGGACCCATCTGTTTGAGCAGGGACTTCTCGTCCTCCAGCTCTTCGGATGTCGGAACGTGGCCGACCACTCGATAAGTGTTCAAGCTCGCACAGCAGCCTTCACCCACACCCAGCACGTTCACGACGTGAGTGAGTTCCTTACCCTTGGTGTGGAGTACAAAACCACAGCGCCAGCGTTCTCCGTCCCACTCCAGAGACGGACAGCCACCTTGCTCCTGCCAGATGATCTCTGCGTTGAAACCACTGAGTTCGATCTTGGCCACTTCCCAGTACGTGTCCATGATCAAATTGCAGGGAGCTTTCCTGCAACAGTAGCCGCACCCTATACAGTCCCTGGGCATCTACGCCACCTTGCGGCTGCTCCGCTTTTTCTTGTCGCGGGATTTCACGTAGAAGTCCTCGTAGCAGGTGTTGAAGACGTCCATGATGAACTCCCCAACCGAACCGAACCGAACCCCCACCTCTCAGACTCTTCTTCTACCCACAACAGCTCTTCCGAGCTGAGGCAGACCTTGACGAACCTCGTGAGATAACTCACGCGCCACGGCAGAAGTCCTAGACGAAATGCCGTCTCGTCGATGGTACGTCCTTGAGAGCGTAGGTGAATCATGTCTGCGATACGCTCCAAACCTCGTGCGGTCTTCATCACTAGCACCTCCCGTACAGAAACCCGTACAACTCTAACACCTATAGCATAGGTGCAGAGGGGGTGTCAAGTTTTTCCCCATGACGTTCGTCTTTGTACATTTACGTAGTCTTGTCAATAGAGCGCAGATTCACCACTTTTTTCTTGACAGCAGCTCCGGGAAGCCCCATATTGGCACACTGCGACGGTGAGAACGATGAAGAGAAACTACCAGATGCGACCTTGCCCATCCCCTACGGCGCCCCGAGAGGGGCGATCCGTATCCGGGTGTGGCGCAGTCTGGCAGCGCACTTGATTCGGGATCAAGGGGTCGGGAGTTCGAATCTCCCCGCCCGGACAGATGGAGAGAGAACGATGAAACGCAAGAGACGAGAAACAGTCATGCCAACCATCACTCCCGCCGCCACGGCTCCCCGCCGGTGGTGCCTCTCCTCGTTTACCCAGCTATCCCAACATCTCTATTTGAATTCGAGTCTGTAGGCCTAGTTTAGGCCCGCAGAGCTTGGAGTCGTAGCCTCAACGGTAAGGCCCCGCCCCGGAACGGCGTGTGCACGGTCTCCCGTGGTCCAGGTTCGAATCCTGGCGGCTCCGCTCGAATTGTTGTTAAGGAATAAGCAGCAACGCTGTTTGCTGCTCGTAGATCTTTGAAAATTGAGCAGCAAACAGGAGGGATGGCTGAAATGGCAATAGCGGCGGTCTCGAAAATCGCAGCCCACGGCGTCGTACCGTGGTGGGGGTTCGAATCCCTCTCCCTCCTCTGTGGCCGTAGCTCAAAGTTTGGATAGAGCCCCGGATTGTGGCTCCGGGGGTTGCGGGTTCGAGTCCCGTCGGTCACTCCAGAGGGCTGTAGTTCAGTTGGAAGAACATCGGGATTTGACCCCGACGACCACGGTTCAAGTCCGTGCAGCCCTTCAGGTCTCGGTAGCTGAGTTGGTTCAAGCGCTGGGCTGCAACCCCGGAGACACCCGTTCAAGTCGGGTCCGAGACTCCACGGAAGGATGGCTGAGAGGTAAAGCAGCGGGTTGCTAACCCGTGGTCGTCCGCCAGGACGCGGAGGTTCGATCCCTCCTCCTTCCGCAAACGGGTGGGTAGCTTGAACTGGTAGAGCACCGGACTCCAAATCCGGAAGGTCCAGGTTCGAATCCTGGCTCACCTGCTGATGCGTCCGTAGGCTAATTGGCAAAGTCGCCTCGCTCAAAATGAGGGTCAACTCTCGGTTCGAGTCCGAGCGGACGCACAAAGGACGGATAGCTCAGTTGGTAGAGCGGTGGCTTGTTAAGCCAAGGCGCGGGGGTTCGAGTCCCTCTCCGTCCGCAGTTGCGCGTGTAGGCCAACGGAAGAGTCGCCAGGTTCAGAACCTGGATGTTGGAGGTTCGAATCCTCTCACGCGCACCGTTGGGTAGGTAACTCAGTAGGTAGAGTGCCGGCCTGAAAAGCCGGATGCGGCGGTTCGATTCCGCCCCTGCTCACTATGCCCGTGTAGGCCAACGGCAGAGTCGCTGGATCGAGGGTCCAGAGGTTGGTGGTTCGAATCCACTCACGGGCATTCTGGGAGCCGTCATAAGGCAGGCTGGGCCTACGGAGCGCTGTAAACGCTCTCCTCCACGAGGCACGTGGTTCGATTCCACCGGCTCCCACCGCACGTCAAACCTCTACAACTACTTCGGGGTTCATCACTAGGATGCATTCGACGTCCCATCCGTACAAGTCTGGAGGTACGTCGTCACCTTCGCTGCCGTGCTGACGAGCATTACCGAATCGCGTGAGCCATTGACCTTCTTCGGTGAGGTAGATAACGTCCCAGAACTCTCGCATCCGCTCGAAGTCTATGAAAACGTGACGAGGGAGAACCCTGTCACTCCTGGAGGGGGTAAGCTCGGATCAGCGCCAAGAGATCTGTGTACCTGTGAACGGTCTTGACCCTACAGTGCGGGCAGAGCAGAAAGTCAAAATACTCCTCTAGGTCCTCTATGTGGAATTCTTCCTCTTCGCACCACTCCCTCCAAGGGTCCCTTTTCCTACCACGATCATCCTGATAGATCGGACCAGCCCAGAGACCACCAGAAGGCTTGCAGAACCTACGATTGGCTACCTCGTTGTACTTCTGCATATCGAAACACGGAGAACCGTAGTGGCGGTATATGGTGCTCGGAGGGAGACGCATTCAAGGGGTCTCCGCCGAATGGACTATGAGCAACTGTAGACGGTGCGCCCCGTCCACGTAGGCCTTCCCGCTCGCATTCGCTTCCTCCGGGTAATGGATCTCGTGCCGAATTCCAGTAACACAGTCCCTGAAGTGCTCCTCTCCGTCGTGATACCCAACGACTTCGATCTTGAGATCGGGCGGCAGAACCTTGAGCACCTTCAACAGTTCATCAACCCTCAACGCCATCTCCACCCTCCTTTGCGTCTTCTATCTTTTCCTGAAGAGTACGTGTGTCGTGCTTTCCCTCGTTGAACTCTTCATGGAGACGCTGCTTCAACTCGGGGTCCTCGCTGCCGACGAGGAAGGGGTCGCCGTCCATGATTCCCGCAGCACGCTTGTTGACGACATACCCTCCAGGACCCTCCTGGAACATGTACTTCGACTCCACCTTGGCCTTGACCTGAACGAACTCCAGCTTCGACATCGAACTCCGTAGCTTGTTGTAGGACTTCCCCAGAGCGCCTATCGCCTTGTGCTGCCGCTCGATGGTCTGCCGTTGGCCGGAGAGCTGCTCCTCGAAGAATTCGCACGCTCGCTGGAGACGATCAACCCGGCGACGAAGAGCGCAGTTCTCGTTTCGCAGCTCTTCTTCCCTACGGCGTTGATGCTCGCATGCGCAAGGATCGTCTGGGTAGCTCGTGCTGCTGCACTTTGAACACTCGTGATCACTCACCGTCCACCCCCCTCCATCGCGAATACGTGCCAGACAAGACGACCCTTGGCCATCTGGAAAGAGCCGTAGTGGCCCCCCACGTTTTCCTTCAGAGGGTGTCCGGTTCCGCACAAGCGAAATCGTCGACGCTCCATCGGGGCCTCAGTGTCGACACGCGCCCACATGCAAGCCTGCTCGGCAGACGCTAGCGAATACACCGGCTGGGACTCGACGACGAGGATTTCGGCACCCTCGGGCATCTCCAGCTCAACGATGTCGGAGATCTGGAACGGGAACTTCCCCACAGTCTGCATCACTGGCCCTCCTTTTCCTCTTCCGAGCGCTCCTCCAGGAGCTGATTGAGACGCTTCGTGTAGCGCAGAGCCTCGTCTGTATCGAACGCCTCAATCACACTCAGCAGTTCTGACTCCCTCCACAGATCCTTCACCCACTGCATCATGAAATTTCGCCCTTCGGGGCGCATCATCATCGCATCGAAGCTCTTTGTAGGCGTAGGAGGATGATGTTGGAGCCAGCAGAGCTGACACGCAATGAGCCCCTCTCTGGCCGTTACACCACTCCCCTTCGTGTCGCGCCCACAGTACGGGCAAGGTTGTTTCTTTTTCGTCATCTCAAGCCTCCTCCCCGTACTGCCCTTCTTGATCTGGAGCATCGACACCCTCTCCCAAGTTCAGCCGGGCCAACTCTTTCCCCGTCTCGCAAATGAATTTCTTCATCCTTTTCTGAATGGTCTCGGCGGCTTCAATCGATTTTTCAAGAAGTTCTTTTCTAGTGCGGAACCAGGGGCCGATGTCATCACCGGTCTCTTCGACCAAAACGTGCGCCTCCAGCTTTTCTCGACACTTCCATAGTACTAGCCAAGGATGGCCTGGCATCGTTGAATACATAGCGCCCTGGTTGTCGTGCCTCAGGTACTCGAACTGTGCATCCATAAGATCGAGACTCTGAGTGTCCAAGACAAAAATCTTTTCCGGAGCCCATTCTGGTCTTTCACCCACGGCGCTACACCCAACCCTTCTTCTCGGCCCACCATTCAGTAACCATGAGAACCCCATCGTCTCCCTTCCGCCACACGTCGCTGTCTTCGGTTATCTGGCTCTGTGGTATCCATTCAGGCTCGTCGAAGTCTGGAGCCTCCACCAAAATGGCCGTCTCCGTCTCCGCCGTACACTCTGCGTCTTCTATCCTGAAATCAGTCATCGTACTCTTCCTCAAGCGCCATTATCAAGCGCTGCATGTCGGCCTTGTAGAAGCCCGCACAGTTGATACATCCGCACTCAACGATCTTCCAGCCGGTCTCGGTGAGTGCAACATCCATCACGAACGACCGGGCTAGGCAGAACCGGTTGATCATCTTCTCGCAGAACCACGACGCCTCAGGAGGAACATCGATACTGAAGAACGGGCGGCCCCCGAGCTTGTAGCAGCTCTGCGCGGCGATTTTGGCCCCTACGACCCAGAAACGGTACTCCTGCCGTACCCGCTTCACCGGGGCCACCTGGATAGGCGTCTCGTCCCTCAAGGACGTAACCAGCCCTCCGCCCTTAACACCCTGCTGGTGATCGTAGCGGAACTTCATCCAGGAGGTCATATTGAAGACCCCTCCGTTGAACTCCTTGCCGTCACCACACGGACGAATGAAGTAGTTACCTATCGGCCAGGGAAAGTCCTCACCGAACAGGTAGACGTTGGAATCGAAATTGAGGAGGTAGTGTTGGTAATGGTTCCGGTACACTAGAAAGTTGTGGTTCGGGGACAGCACCACCCCCGGCACCCAACCAAGTTTCGACGCCAGCCGGGCCAGCTTCAACGACCCGAACACGAAAACGTCCTTACGGTCGGTCTGGAACTCGAACTCCTCGACGAACGGCAAGACCCTTACAACCTCCCAATCGAGTCCGAGCCTCTCTAAGGTATCGGTGAGAGAGTCATAGCCTTCCTCGCGAAAGACGTTTTCTTGGATGACGTAGTACATCAGTTCACGGTCCAGTCACCATTCACCCCTTCGTGTTGCTTGTGAAACTCCAGATCAGAGCAACCAACCAACCGATTACGCTCCACCCGAAGAAGAGGTTGACCAGCAGGATAGGGCCTCCGTTGTTGTGCTTGCGTGCCGCCGCCACAACCGTCGGGAGGAAGTAAAGAAAAACGAAAAGAATGACCGTACCAGTACCCATACCAAACCTCCCTTATCCAACCTTCACTGCCTGAATCTTCGCTACCGCCCACGGAGGGTGCTCCCGCGTCATCTCGTGGGTAACTCGGAAATAGACGTCCTTACGGTCGACCCCGAGCATCTCAGCCACTTCGCGCTCGGTGAGGACCAGCTCAGCCACGATCTGTTCTTTCTTGGGCTCTTTTGGGTAGTCGTACTTCGGCATCAAAACACCTTGACCTCAGCGTAGCCCGTCCCGTTCTCGGACTTCACGTAGAGCTTCCCTTGCGTGCACAGCCACATCAGGTTGATCGACCGACGGACCACCTCGGCGTTGGAAGACATGTCGAGACTTTCTCGAATCTCGCGAACTCTCTCCATCTGTAGAGCAGAGAAGTCGAACTGCACCCGTGAGTAGCCTCCCTTTCGAGCCGGCTTAGGCATCCTCGTCCTCCGTGATCGTCCGGTCGACGTGAGCAAGGTCGTCGGCCACCCGCTCAACCAGCTCTCGCGTGATGTCATCGTTGGACAGCTTGGTGTTCCCGTAAGCAAAGCTCCTGCGCTGCGCCTCACGCTCTTCGTCAGAGATCGTGCGTTCGAAGGGCTCAACCGTGACGGGCACCTCCGTAGCAACGACATCTTCATCCGCCGAAGCAGGCATCGCGTGTTCACGGCCGATAGGGTAGATCTCGCCTGCGTCTAGACGACGGTCTAGTTCATCGTCATCGATGCTCAAAGCGTCTTTGAGCGCCTCCCTGACGGCCATCGCCATCCCACAGATACACGACCCCTTGTCGATGAAACCCCCGCATTCCGGACATCGCACGTACTCAGACATCTGCGCCTCAACCCCCCTTGTACGGCGGCATTCCGTCAATGACGTACTCGCCGTCCGGGTTGTCCATCTCTTCGGAGCAGCAGTAACCGGGATCATCCGGGTCCCAGCCTTCTGCAAGCGTGGAGACGTCAATCGACGTATCCGGTGACTCTGAGGTCGTCTCGGGCTCCTCGATTTCGTCGAGAAGCTCGATCACACCAGCCGCCAGCAACATCGTACTCTCCAGGGGAACCGGCCCGTGGAGAGTCTCGCCCATGAGGCCCTCAGCCAGTTTCCTGAGATCCTTGCGGTTCGTCTTCATCGTCGTCCTCCCACCATTCCTCGATCATCCCACACACGCGCTCTCGGGCACGCGGAGTCAATTCCACCAGACAGTCGAAGTCCACATCCGGGGCAGCACAGAAGTGCTCCGTCAGAAGCTCCCAGAGACCTCCGTAGACGTACCCTTCGCAGAAAAACACGTCACGGACACTCAGGCAGTCCTTGCAGGTCTTGAAGGTGTGCGTGGACCCGTCCCAGACCCCGAAGACGTGTTCGTAGTCTTCACCGGCTCCGATAGTCCGCGAGCAGTCCGTGCACTTGTGCTCCTTCCGAGCCTTGCGTACCTTCGAGTCTGTGAAATCCGCAGGGTCGTAGTCCCCGACATAGACACAGGAGCATGCATCCATCTACTCACCTCCTAGCTGAGTCTTGGTGAACTTGCCCATCATCACAGGGACTACCGTAACGGTCTCTCCCATACTGCTGAGCTGGCGAGCCTGGTGCTCGGCTTCCTTCAGGGTGTGGAAGCCTCCGGGGCAGCAAGAATCGATCTTGATGGTCCCCTCCGTAGAGATGCTGACCACCAATACGATGTACACCATACTGCTCACGCTCTCCTCCCGTACAACCCACTTACAAGCCTCGCCTATATAGCATAGGCGAGTGGACAAGTCAACTATAAAGAGCTAGTCGCGATCCAAGATCTCGACGATGCGGTCCGCAGGGACCTCCAAATGGTCTTTCTGGTAGCCCTCACAGAGCTTTCGAATCTGGTCGAGCTTCACCCTGATCCGGAACAACTCACCGGCCTGCACGCCATTGAACTGCTCGCGGGGGACGATGGCGTAACCGTCCAGGTGCGCCACCGCGACCTCGACCGGTTCCCGTGTCTCGGGATCGATCATCATGCAGCCCGTAAACAAGATCTCATCAGGCCTTCTTGCCGCGATGTGGCAGTTCACCACTCTAGACTTCCTCACGAGTTTCCCTCCTTGGCTGCTAGGAACCCTCGGGGGATAACGGGGTTCCGCATCTCGATCTCACCCACGCCTGCACACTTCGTGCACTTGTTATAGATCTTCTGGATGTCCTTCTTGGGGACTTCGACCGTACCGTGCCCGTCACAAGCGTTGCAGGTCTGCCCCACCTTGTCCGTGCCGGGGATGTACCTGGCCCGACGGAGAAAGTCGAAAGCAGACCGCGCGGAGTACTGCTTCTTCTTCCTTGGGTAGAACCAACCGGTACCCTTGCAGAGATAGCACTCCCCGG
>Ga0180435_10006261_pt1 | contig 11396 bp, 7 predicted proteins | sample SS_ome_3_FD_132467 | JGI IMG/M metagenome (GOLD analysis project Ga0180435, IMG submission 132467) | Hypersaline lake sediment archaeal communities from the Salton Sea, California, USA - SS_3_S_1 metaG | ecosystem: Environmental > Aquatic > Non-marine Saline and Alkaline > Hypersaline > Sediment...
ACGCCGGTGAGAAGCGAGTAGTGCGCCGGCAGCGTCCACGAGGTGGTACTCACGGCGTTCTCGAACACCGCCCCCCGCGCGGCGAGCGCGTCGAGCGCCGGCGTGGTGCTCAGCCCCATGGGGCGATGGCCGTAGACACCCATCCGGTCGGGACGCAGGGTGTCGATCGAGATGAGGATCACGTTGAGCGGCGGGCGCGGCTTAAGCAGCAGGTAGCCGCCGACGGCGAGAGCCGCGATGATCACGACGACGAGGAGGAGTCTGATGGGTGCGATTCCGGCGTTCATTTCGGCAAAAGTCTCATCGGTTAGCGCTGAAGACAATTAGACACGGTGGCAATGACGTTACGGCTGCCACCCATGTTTTTCCACACAATTTCTTGGTGATCGGCTCTGTGCTACTATGATGTTACGTTGCCCTAGACCTTTTGTTGGAGCCTGGCCACGGGGCCTCCGGGTTCGTCGCGCGGACGCAGAGCGGTTCAACGGTCGGAGGAAAAACGGCGTGACTAAAAAAACAGACTCCATTCCTGTTCGACCGCCTTTGCCAAGGAGACGATGAACGCCCTGATCGACAAACTCTGGCAGCAGGGCCTCAAGGCCGCCTACTGGACGCACCGTGCCGTCTGCTTCGTGCTGCGGCCCACGACGCACGGCGTTTATGTGGCGATCTGGCACGACGAGAGGGTTCTCGTGATCAAGAATTCCTACAGGAGGTGCCACACCTTCCCCGGGGGCGGCCGGAAGCGGGGCGAGGAATCGGCCGCCACGGCGATACGCGAGCTCCATGAGGAGATCAGCCTGCGCGTCGACCGCGATGCGCTGACCTTCGTGGAGACCCACCACTGCCGGTGCGAATCGAAAAAGGACAGCATCGATCTCTTCGAGGTGCGATTGAGCGAGGAGCCCGCCCTCCGCGTCGACAACCGCGAGGTCGTGGGGGCCGAATTCATGAGCGTCGACGACGCGTTGAAATTGAAGCTCTATCCCACGGTGGAGAACTATCTGCGCCGGCCGGGCCGCGCCGGTTAGAAGAGGGAAAAGACCTGGACGAAGGCGTCGGTCCTCAGGCAGTAGTTGAAGTTTTCGGCCAGAACCGCCCCCCAGGGCAGATCGGTCTTTTCGCCGAGCACGCCGAGTGCGGTGGCCGCGCACGATCTGGCCAGAGAGCCGGCATCGGGATCGCCGAGTATCCTCAAGAGAGGATCGATCGCCCTCTGGTCGCCGATGAGCCCCAGCGCTCTCGCCGCCGACGACATGATGGTGAGATCGCCGCTCTGCTCGAGCGGCTTGATCAGGAGATCGACCATGTCGGGATCTCCCATGAGCCCCAGTGAGATCGCCGCCTGGATGCGCAGGGAATAGAGAGAGTCGTCGTCGAGCAGATCGCGGATCATCGGGGCGGCGTCCTTCCACCGCATGAGGCCGAGGCCGATACAGAGGTAACCCCGGAGGGCCTCGTCTTTCGACTCCGACAGTTCTTCGACGAGCCGCGCCGCCTCGCACCGGGCCTCGAGCAGACCGAGGCTGACGGCGCAGGCGCCTTTTTCAGAGGGATCGTTCGCCTCTTGAAAGGCGTTTCCTATTGCGGCGATCGTTTCGGTGTGGAGAGCCATGTGGTTCCTGGAGTGGAGCGCCGCGGCCAGAGCCGCCCACGCACGGTTCTGTGCGATCCCCGATTGCGACAGCTCGGTTAGAAAGAGAGCGTTCGTTTTTCTGTGCAGCTTCTCGTGACAGGCGAAGAAGGGATCGCGGGCGCAGATCCGGGCGAGGGCGATCATGGCGAAGTGTTTGGCCGGGACATTCTTTTCACCGGTGACGGCGCCGGTGAGGATCGCGATCTCCTTCTCGTCCTCGATCTCCGCCAGGCATCCCAGTCCGATGGCGCACGACTGCCGAACCCAGGAATTCTCTTTCTCATCTCTGAAGCCATTCGTCAGCGCCGGCAGGACGGTCCGGTTTCCGAGCTTTCCCAGGGCGACGGGAACGAAGGCCTTCACGAAAGGATCGATCTTGCGGTCCTTGAGCGTCTCCACGAGGAAAGCGGCGTTTTGCGTCCGGCATGACCGGTCGTTGATCAGGCCGAGGGCCAGGATCGCGCAGGCGGCGAGGTCCTTCTCCGTTCCCCTGTCGGTCTTGCCGATCACCTTGCGCAGCGTGGATGCGGCACTCGGGTCACCGATCAGACCGAGGGCGAGTGCGCCGAAAGCCCTGGTGAGCCTGCCGACCTTCCGTCCGCCCACGAGCGAGCGCCCCGCCCTCGTGTCGCACATGAGATCTTCGCAGATCGCGCTCGCCTTGGAGGAACCCAGAATCCCCAGTGACAGGCAGGCGAACCGGCGCAGTTCGTCTTCGCGGGAGCCGAGCAGCGCCACGAGATCGTCGTGGATCAAGTCGGCCCGGTCCGCCGGCACGATGCGCGCCACTGCCGGAATCGCCGCGGCGCGGATCCGTTCGTCTTTCTCGCCGAGAGCGCTCCGGAGGGCGGGAAGGATTTTATTCAGGGCCGCCTCGATCGTTACCGACCGTGACGGAGCGGCCTGGTCCTTGCGCCCCCGGCCGACGAGAAAGCCGCTCGATCCGGTGACGGGAACGGTCCGGTTCAGCCGTTCCTTGAGTTGGAGGAAGGAGTCGTTGTTGAATTCCCACCAGAGTTCCCAGCGATCGGAGCCGGTCGACGCTCTCGTCCGTTTGCGCCCCATTCCCGAAACGAGAGCGCGACCCGGCCCGCCACGGCCCGCGGGGCGCGCGATCGCCGCGCCGGTGCCGCCCGGAGATCCGGTGGGGGCCACACCGTCACTCCGCCCGCAGCCGGGGCCACTCGATCCGCCTCCCTGGAGGCCGCCCTGACCATTACCCGTGTTGGGAGGAACGCAGTCGCCCGGAGGCCGATACCGCCCCCCCTGCGTGAAGCCCGGTATCGCCGAGGCGTGGGTGCAGACGAGGAGCGCGAGACAGAGTGCGGCCAAAAGGACTTGAATAAACCGGTTCATCCCTGGTTCCTCCCGTGCAGATCGAAATCATGGCGATTCCCGAGTCGTTACCTTGATGACAGTATAACTAGTGATCGGCACTCGTGCTGTAACAGAGCGGCGCCTTTGGAGAAATGTCACGGTCGAACGAAGATCGAACCGGGCGGGCGCTCTCAGAAAATATTCCCGCCGCCGCCGCGAAACCCTGACGGTTTCCGTCTCCCGATTACGGATTATCCATCACCGGCCCCCTTCAAATGGAGAATCCGATGAAATTCGTTAAAGCAGTTCTTTTTCTTCCGCTCGCCTTTTTGATCGTCCTTCCCAGCTTGGCCCTCTGTTCCGACGAGATCATGCTCAACGTCGACCGGTTGAGCGACAGGGTGCTCCTCCTCACCGAGGACTCTCCCATGGAGAACATCGTGGCCGCCATCGCCACCGAGAAGGGGCTGGTCGTGATCGACACGGCCGGCAGTTACCTCACGGCCGACTCCATGCGCGCGGTGATCGAAGATGAGTTCGGCCGCAACGATTTTGCCTATGTGATCAACACCCACTATCACTGGGATCATTCGCGCGGCAATCAGGTCTTTGACGACGCTCTGATCGTGGGACACGAGCTCTGCGTCGGCGCCATGCGGCGCGACGCGGCTTCCATCGCCCAGCGCATCGCGGGACGGGACGCGGTGCTCGCCGAGAGGGAGGAGCGGCTCGCCCTTCTCGATCGCGAATCGGACGAGTACTGGACCGCCGTCCGGGATCTCGCCTTCTCCCGGCGGAACTACCTCTGCCAGAAAGACGGATTCCGGTGCACGCCGCCCGATCTCGTCTTCAACGACCGGATGGAGATCGATTGCGGCGACGTGACCTTGCGGCTCATCTACTTCGGCCGCGCCCACTCGGGATCGGACATCCTGATCCACGTTCCCGAGGAGGGGCTCCTGTTCACGGGCGATCTCTTTCTCGACAGGGGATGGCTCCCGCTTTTTGCCGGTCTGCGCGAACTCGACGTGCCCCGCTTCATCGAGACGCTCGGCGAGGTGCTCGACGGCGACGACAGCGTGAAGACGGTGATCCCCGGCCACCGCGAGCCCTGGCCGCGCGAGAAGCTCGTCATCTGGCGCGACTACATCGTTTCGGTCTGGGAGGGTGTCGCCGCCGGCCGCAAGGAAGGGCTGACCCTCGGCGAGGTGCGCGCCCGCCTGCCCCTCGATGAGCGCTGTTTGTACACGCTCGATCTGGGTCACACCGAAGCCGATCTTCAGAATTTCCACGGCAACACGATCAGAGCCTTCTGGCGCCAGTTCATGAAGTCGGCGGCTGTCATCGTGGAAAAGGCGCTCGCCGCCGAGGGCCTCGAAGGGGCGCTGAAAAAATACAGCGCTCTGAAAAGAGAGGGCAAAAAGGATGTCATCTTCGACGAGAACGACTTCAACGCTCTCGGCTACCGTCTGATGAACGCCGGCAATCACGAGGCGGCCGTCGCCGTCTTCGAGCTCAACGCCAAGGCCCATCCGGCGTCGTGGAACGTCTACGACAGCCTCGCCGAGGCGTGCCTCAACGCCGGCGACCGCGCCCGGGCGATCGAGCTCTACAAAAAATCGATCGAGCTGAATCCTGACAATGCCAACGGCCGGCAGATGCTCGAGCGCCTCGAAAAGAAAGACTAAAAGGAGCCTGTCGGACCTGGATGTCTGAAAAGGAAGGTCTCAGGTCGGGGGTTGTGAGGTTTTATGCGGCCTCAGGCATTCTGTCCCGTCCTGAGTTGGAGTCGGGTATCTGGCCACTTGGGACAGAATGAAGTCGGCCGCATAAAACCTCACAACCCCCGACCGCGCGGACCTTCTTTCTGGTTTTCCGCGCCGAGAGCTTGCCATTGTCCGCGCCGAGTGAGATCTGGCGTACCGGGCGTAGACTGTGAAAAGGTTGCTCCCTCTGTTTGTTGGCTGATCAGGAAGAAGTGCCACTCTCGCAAAATCGAAGGAGTCTGGCAGACGCGAGATCCAACCAAAAGGTCCGCGCAGTCGGAGGTGGTGAGGTTTGTTGCCGCCGACTTCATTCTGTCCCGAGTGAACAATGACCCGACTCCGATTCAGCACAGGACGGAATGTCTGAGATGGGATGAAAAGTCTCACCACCTCCGACCTATGGGCGCCCTTAGCGGATCCTCAAGCCTGCCAGGCCCCTTCGGCGCGAGCCGTCACTCCTTGTCGGCCGGCGACGCGTCATAGATCGAATAGGCCGTAGCCACCCGCTTGAGCCAACCAGCGGTCTGGATCGCCCTGTCGAGCTGGACGTCGATGGCGAGGCGGGGCGGGGGGAGTGGTTGGGATTTCGTGAATCGGCATCTCAGCCGCGTGCCGATCGGTTCGAGCCTGCGGCGCAGGCCGGCGAGGCGATCGAGGTCGGCCCTCAAATCGTCGAGTTCACGGAAAGCGTTTTTCACGTCGGCCATCGAACTGGGACGATCGCCTCGATCCGCCGCCGACTCAAAGAGATCGAAGTGTTGCGCCACGGACGCCTTGGTCGAAAGAAAACCGGCCAGTGCGACACCGACGTCGGTCAAGTTATCTGTTTCGGTGCGCCTGTAGTCGCCAAGCGCATGGCAGAGCATTTCGCCGTCACTCTCGAGGCGCTGCACCCAGCCGAGCAGAAGGGTGAGGGCGTCGAGGCGTTGCGCGCCCGATTCGCCCGCCGCCACATAGATCGCCTCGGAGCTCTCTTCGAGCGCCAGGCAGATCCCGTCGAGGTCGAGGGCCAGTTCGTCGAGTATTTCCGTCTTCTTGCCGAAGAGCGCACGGCTCAGCTTCTTCGAAAAGACTCTCTCCTCGAGAACGGTCTCGAGCGCCGCCATCGATGGCTTTTGCCGAACAGGTGGCGTTGCGTGTTCGGCCAGAAGTCGATCGACCGTCCATTGGGAGATCGACTCGGCAGCGCCTGCGCCGGCACGCTCCGTAGTCAGGATCTGGTCCCAGAGCCGCGCCGTTTCGGTCCGGTCGGCGCGGGGGATCGCCATCGCCTCGACACCATGGAGAGCCTTTTCGACGGCATCAACAGCCTCCTCGATCGTGATGACGAGCCGCTCGCGCCGCTCGCCGAGAGCGGTACGGTCAGGCTCTTTGCCTTCCCGGGCCGCTTTTTGGACCTTGAACTTTTCGCACTCGTCCCGCTTGGCGGCGAGGATTTCGTAAACCGATTGGAGACGTTCGAAGGTGGCGTCGGCGTGGGAATCGTCGAGGTCCATGACCGATAGGGGCGATCCGCTCCGCGAGCCCTTGAGCCGGCTCATCTCCATTTTCCAGATGTGGGCGACCCGGTTCAGCTCGGTGCTGTACGAGGGCTCCGAGCGATTGTCCGTGGACGTTGCCTGACCTTGCGTGGTCTCCCTGTCGCTCGGCGGTAGGCCGTCGTTGTTCAAGATGATCGGGATGGCGGCGGTAACGGCGAGGATGACACCCACGGCGGCAATCCATTTCTTCATGATCGGCAGTCCTCGTCAATCCTGGGGTTTGTCTCTCGCCTCTGCCGGCTGCCGCCCGTGGATCAACTGGCAGAGCCGCGTGATCTGAAGTATCTTGGTCAGGGTCCGCACATCCCGGTCTTCGTCGAGAATCCCCTCTCTCTTGAGCTCATCGAAAGTGTACATGTGCTGCGCCGGATCCTTGCCGAAGTCCTTCGATCCGGCCGCGAACCGGGCGATCAGCCTCTCTTGCGCCCCGCCCAACTCCTCGCCGATCTCGTCGACGCTCTTGCCGCGGAAATCGGGCGCCACGCCGAGCTGCCGCAGGCTGAGACCGACGACAGTGGTCGCCGCCGCCCGCAGCCGCGCCACATGGGCCGTGATTTTGGCGAGCCGCCCGTCATTGGCCGCCAGCCGGCGGGAGGTATAGGAGATCTCGCGCTCGATCGTCGCGCGCTCTTCGGCGCCGAGTGCCGCGTGACCAGAGGCGGCTTTGAGTTCTGCCAGTTGGGCGGTCAGTGATTTCTGCGCTTCGCGGAGGCGGAACATCTCGTCGAGCTGGCCCGAGAGGGCGTGAATCAGCTTTTCGAGGGGCGATCCCTCGAGAGAGACGGGCGGTTCGGTCCTGTCCTCGGTTTTCAAAGTCTCGACCCGATCGCGGCGCAGCATCGAGTCCATCCGGTCCGAGCGGTCGATCGGCTCGGGGTGGGACAGGTCGCCAAGGAACTGATCGAGCCGCGAGTCGCGCGTCGTGTGGTACGAAAAGAGCTCCTTGTGAAGGCCCACACTCCGGTCGGCGAGGCCGACGGAAAACTGGGAAAAGACGAAAACGCGGAAAGCCTTGGCCTCGTCTTCCCTGTTCAGGTTTTCGAAGAATGAATTCCAGCGCCACGTTTCGCGGCAGAGCTGTGCGCGGCGGCGGGCGAGATCTTTCGCGGCATGGAGGTACCTTTCGAGAATCTGGGCCACGCAAGCCTCTTCTTTCTGAGCGATCGCCGTTTCGATCCGCGCCTCGCGCAGATCCGATTCGGCCGAACCTCTCGCATGTCTCCGGCCGAGCGCATGGAGGCGCCGTTCGCGTTCCGCGGAGAGCTCCTCGCATTTTCGCTGATAGGCCTGGGAGATCGCCTCGCAGCGAAACTCCGCCATCTTCAGCTCGACCGCCCAGCACCCCTCGATGGCGCTCTGAATGGAGCGCACCGCCGACGAGCGGAGGTGGCGGCCGTCGCTGCGACCCTCCCGCCAGCTCTCGAGAAGACTCTTCTGCCCGGCGAGCGCCTTGGCGATCTTTTCCTGCTGCACGCCGAGAGGCCTCGCGATCGCTTCCCCGGTCAGCCTTTCTCCGTGGGCGCCATGCAGCTCTTCCTTGAGAAACTCCTTGCGCCACCGGTCCTCGATCAAATCGAGGTGGTTGCCAAGATGGCGCAGGGTGAGAGTCGCTCTGCGGTGGATCAGCTCCGTTTCCGTCTCGGCCCGCGCTTCTGAATGGAGCAGCGGCGGAGCGAGGAGGAGGATCAAGCCGGCTATTCGCAAAAATCGAGCGCCCATGGCCGCACTCCGTCCACGTCTTGGAAATGCCATCGAAACCTATCTATAAATCGTCGGAAAAAGCGGTCAGAACCTTGATAGGCCCATAAAAAAGAGGATCAGAGGATCAAAGCTTGAGAAATGACTGGATAAGATTTTTTCCCGCCAATACGCCTTTTAAGCCTAGTCCATTTTCTTGGCGAACTTAGCGTCTTGGCGAGAGTCGTCTTTATCTTCTTAAGGAGATCTTTTCTTCTTAAGAAGCAAGAGCCCGCACCAGTGTGCGGGCTCTTGTTTATTGTCAGGTGTCTCGTCGGAGTTTTGGTTTCAAAGAGAGCGCATTTGGGCGCTTAGAATTCGAACTTGATCCCCTGGGCGAGTGGCAGTTCCTTGCTCCAGTTGATCGTGTTGGTCTGGCGGCGCATGTAGGCCCTCCACGCGTCGGAGCCCGACTCGCGGCCGCCGCCCGTCTCCTTCTCGCCGCCGAACGCCCCGCCGATCTCGGCGCCCGAGGTGCCGATGTTGACGTTGGCGATACCGCAGTCCGATCCGCCGTGGGAGAGGAACTGCTCGGCTTCGCGCATGTCGGTCGTGAAGATCGCGCTCGAGAGCCCCTGGGGCACGTCGTTGTGAATGGCGATCGCCTCGTCCATGGTTTCGTACTCGAGGAGGTAGAGGAGGGGCGCGAAGGTCTCGTCGCGCACGATGTCGGTCTGGGCGGGCATCTTCATGATGGCGGGCTTCACGTAGAGGTCGCCCTTTTCGGGGATCTTTTCGCCGCCGCAGAGGAGCTCGCCGCCCTCCGCCTTGGCCTTCTCGATGGCGTTCATCATATCGTCGACGGCGCTCTGGTTGACCACGGGGCCCATGAGGGTGTCGGCGTCGATGGGATTGCCGATGCGCACCTGCTTGTAGGCGTTGACGAGGCTCTCGGTGAGCTTGGGGGCGATCGACTTGTGCATGATGATGCGCCGCGTCGACGTGCAGCGCTGGCCCGAGGTGCCCACGGCGCCAAAAACGATGGCGGGCACGACCATTTCGAGGTCGGCCTTGGGGGTGACGATGATGGCGTTGTTTCCGCCGAGCTCGAGGATCGTCGAGCCGAAGCGGCTCGAGACGACTTCCGACACGCGGCGCCCCATGCGGGTCGAGCCGGTGAACGACACGAGCGGCAGGCGCGGATCGTTGATCAGGCGTTCGCCCACGGTGCGGCCCGGTCCGGCCACGAAGCAGAAGATCCCCTCGAGGCCGTGGTCGGCCATGACGGCGTTGCACACGTGCTGCACCGCCACGCCGGTGAGGGGCGTCGTCGACGACGGCTTCCACACCGTCGTGTCGCCGCAGGCGGCGGCGAGGGCGGCGTTCCACGCCCAGACAGCGACGGGGAAGTTGAAGGCCGAGACGACGCCGATGGCGCCGAGCGGATGCCACTGCTCGTACATGCGGTGCAGCGGCCGCTCGGAGTGCATGGTGAAGCCGTAGAGCTGTCGCGAGAGACCGACTGCGAAGTCGCAGATGTCGATCATCTCCTGCACCTCGCCGTGCCCCTCGGCGCGGATCTTGCCCATCTCGAGGGTGACGAGGTCGCCGAGCGGCTCCTTGTATTCGCGCAGCGCGATACCGAGGTCGCGCACGATCTCACCCCGCTTGGGCGCGGGCATCATGCGGAAGGCCTTGAAGCTCTCGTGCGCCTTGGCCACAACCGTGTCGTAGGCGGCTTCGGTCGCCTGAACCACCTTGGCGAGCTCTTCGCCCGTGGCGGGGTTGTAGGAGGTGAGCGTCTCGCCCTTCTCCTCGATCCAGCCGCCGGGCCCCCAGCAGGCGCCGGGATTGATGTCTTTGAGTTTGAGTTTGTCCAGAATCGACTTGGACATGAATCGCCTCCGTTTATTTGCCGCGGCGCGCGCTCAAGACGGCGCGCGCCGCGTCTGTGACTCGTTCGCTTTCTATTTACTCTCCCATGAAGGGATATCTGTAGTCGGTGGGCGGGCAGAAGGTTTCCTTCACCGTCCGCACGCTCGTCCACCGCATGAGGTTGGCGGCCGAACCCGCCTTGTCGTTGGTGCCCGATGCGCGGCTGCCGCCGAAGGGCTGCTGGCCGACGACGGCGCCAGTCGGCTTGTCGTTGATGTAGAAGTTGCCCGCCGCGTGGCGCAGCTTCTTGAAGGCCGTCTCGACCGCGTACCGGTCGTCGGCGAAGATGGCGCCCGTGAGCGCATAGGGCGACGTCGTGTCGCAGAGCTCGAGGGTCGCCTCGAAGTCCTTGTCCTCGTAGGGATAGATGGTGAGCACGGGGCCGAAGATCTCCTCTTCCATGAGCTTGAAGCGGGGGTCGGTGGTGACCACCGTCGTCGGCTCGATGAAGTAGCCCTCGGACTTGTCATAGCCGCCGCCGGTGATGATCTCGGCGTCGGAGGAGTTCTTGGCGTGGTCGATGTAGGCGGTGATGCTGTCGAAGGCGGCCTCGTCGATCACGGCGGCCATGAAGTTCGACTGATCGAGGGGGGAGCCCATCTTGATCGTCTCCACCTGGGCCGTGTAGGCCTCCTTGATCGCCGGCCAGAGGCTTTTTGGCACGTAGGCGCGCGAGGCGGCCGAGCACTTTTGACCCTGGAACTCGAAGGCGCCGCGGAGCAGCCCTGTGGCGACCGCTTCGGCCTTGGCCGAGGGATGGACAAAGACAAAGTCCTTGCCGCCCGTCTCGCCCACGATGCGCGGATAGGTCTTGTACTCGGCGATGTTGTTGCCCACCACCTTCCACATTCCCTGAAAAACCTCGGTCGAGCCGGTGAAATGGACGCCGGCGAGGGTCGGAAGTGCCATGACCGGATTGCCCACCTTGCCGCCCGAGCCGGGGATGAAATTGATCACGCCCGCCGGAAGGCCCGCTTCCTCGAAGAGCTTCATGAGGTAGTAGTTCGAAAAGACCGACGACGAGGCCGGCTTCCAGAGCACCGTGTTGCCCATGAGGGCCGGCGCCGTGGGCAGGTTGCCGGCGATCGACGTGAAGTTGAAGGGCGTCACGGCGAAGATGAATCCCTCGATGGCGCGGTACTCGACAAAGTTCCACATGCCGGGCGCCGACTCGGGCTGATTGGCGAAGATCTCTTTCATGTAGTAGGGGTTGAAGCGCCAGAAGTCGATGAGCTCGCAGGCCGAATCGATCTCGGCCTGGTGATAGGTCTTCGACTGGCCGAGCACGGTGGCGGCGTTGAGCACCATGCGGTACTTGCCCGTGAGGAGGTCGGCCATGCGGAGCATGATCGCCGCGCGCGAGCGCCAGTCCATCTCGGACCACTCGTGGAAGGCGGCCTTGGAGGCCTGGGCGGCCTTTTCCACCTCGGCGGGGCCCGCCTTGTGGTAGCGGCCGAGCAGGTGGTCGTGATCGTGGGGGCAGCGGCAGTCGCCCATGTCGCCGGTGCGGATCTCTTCGCCGCC
>Ga0180435_10006262_pt1 | contig 11395 bp, 13 predicted proteins | sample SS_ome_3_FD_132467 | JGI IMG/M metagenome (GOLD analysis project Ga0180435, IMG submission 132467) | Hypersaline lake sediment archaeal communities from the Salton Sea, California, USA - SS_3_S_1 metaG | ecosystem: Environmental > Aquatic > Non-marine Saline and Alkaline > Hypersaline >...
GGACCCATCTTCAACTTGCTGGGGTGGCCCACCCTTCAGGGTGGGTTTCTCTCAATCTTCTGTAGGGCGTGACTGTCTTCAGTCTCGCCGTTAAGTGTCGGGACCACAAGGGTCCCGACCTACAATCGTCGCGTCCGTATGAACCCGAGACAGTTCTCGGGCCACAGAGTCATACTAGAGCGGGCGTATGCCTGGAAGGGACATCGCGTAGGGTGTCAGACCCGGTGGAAGACCACACTGAATCCGGTGCATCTCTTGGCGGCCATACGGCGTAAGACCCGGGATCTGCTGGCTCATCGGAAGGAGAGCCGGTGGCTTAATGGTGAATGCATCCTGTCGAGGTAAGCCGAAATTGCTGTTTCCATTATTGAGGTTGTCAAACTCCTGCATGGTCATCCTCCTTCTCGATTCAAGTGCTTTACAGTACTACCCCCGGCAACGGGTGACTATTCAGGGAAATCGGAGGATTCGACTGTCCCTACGACACCTCCACCAACTCGTCCCAATTGGTGGTGTAGCGGGGGCTGGCATGTTCGCAACGGGCTCCGGTCCATTGGGCCGGCAACTGAGCGGCGTACTTGATTGTCCCCCTTCCGAGACGACGGTTGATCTTGTCGATGGTCTGCATCAACTCCCGGCTGTGGCCCGGCTGCTCGGTCCGAAACAGGAGCGACTGTACTTGATCCTCAGGTATGAAATTGTCGACAAAAATCCCCGCCTTCCGAAACTCTGATCCCGGCTCGTAGATCGTCTCGACCGCCTTAAGAGCATAGGGGATAATCTCAGAAGAGTTATTGGTAGGACGACGAAGCCGGACTTTGAACGAACGGCTCTTGTCGGTTGGTTTCTGACCGAAAGATCGAGTCAACAGATAGACGGTGAGAATCTGGGTGGCCGATTTCTGCCGGCGCAACTTCCGGGCGGCAATCGCCACATGCCCGGCCACGGCCCCTTTGATCTCCGACAGGGATTTGAGCCGCCGTCCGAACGAACCGGACGAGGTTATCCGTTTGCGTGAGGGTTGCAGGCGAGTGTCCAGATCGGAACAGGAGAAACCGCGCAATTCGTACAACGGCCGCAAGCCGGCAGCGCCCATCTTGCGTAGAACCATTTCGTCGTCGAGATCACGCAACGCCCGGGCCGTCTTGACGCCAATCCGCTCGAAATACTCGGTCGACTTGGGTCCTACGCCCCAGATCGCACCCACCGGAGCCGACTCCAGAGCCGCGTCGCGAATCGAACGATCCAGCAGGTTCATCACCCCACCTGATTCGGGCTTCTTCTTGGCCAGGTAGTTGGCCAGTTTGCCCAAAGTCTTGGTTGGTGCCAGACCGACCGACACCGGAATCCCGGTCCATTTCCTGACGGTTGCGGCAATCTCGCGCGCGTATTCTGTCAGATCAGGTTTACCGCGAAGATGATCACATCCGGCCAGATTCAAGAACGCCTCATCGATCGAGTAGATCTCCATCTCGGGCGCGAACTGCATCAGGGTCGACATCACCCTTCGTGACATATCGCCGTAAAACGTGAAGTTGGAGGAGAAGACTTTGACGTTGTTGCCTTCGATGATTTCCTTGTACTTGAAGTACGGCTCCCCCATACCGACCCCCATCGCCTTGACCTCGTTGGAACGGGCGACAATGCAACCATCGTTGCTCGAGAGAACAACAATCGGCACATCTTTCAGCTTGGGATCAAAAGCTCTCTCGCACGAGGCGTAGAAATTGTTGCAGTCGACCAGGGCGTAGACCTGCTCGGTGGCCTCGGGAGGAAATCGCAAGGCGTGAAGCAGCTCCCGCGCCTGGGGAGACATCTGCTTGAATCTAGAGAGCGTGGATGACATTGGTGACTACTCCCCAGATTTCAAACTGCTCCTTATCGTTGACTCGGATTGGTTTGTAGGCGGAGTTCTCGGGCGTAAGCCAGACCTCGGAGGCCGATCGCCGCAGTCGTTTAACCGTGAGTTCACCGTCGAGGACAGCAATGACAACCTTCTTGTCGGTCGCCTCGAGCGATCGATCAACAATCAGCATGTCGCCGGGGAAAATGCCGGCTCCGATCATCGAATCGCCCGACACCCGGACAAAGAAGGTCGCTGCAGGGTGCTTAATCAGGTGCTGGTTGAGATCCAGGCGGTTTTCGAGATACTCATGAGCCGGCGAGGGAAACCCGGCCGGCGCCACGGCCACATACATTAGCCCGCCCTGCTCCCGCTCATCTTTGGCCGCCGGTCTTATCGAATTACCCGCCTGGTCGGCCAGTTGCTCGAACTCTGTGTCCATGGTGGCAATGTAGCTGGAATCCGTAGATAGGAAATCACAAGCGGAGTGTCGGAGAATAAAGTGATATGGACTCGTTGGAATGATCTCTTCAGTAGGGTGGATTGCTTGCCAATCCGCCATTGGTCGCTCGACAATGAGAAGGTCAGGTCAGCATATAGGGAACGGTGGCCCGACGCTTGCGTCGGGTTTGTTGAAACCGCAACGAGCCATTGTGCATTCGACAATGAGAAGATGGCGGAGTCGAAGACTCCACCCTACGGAACTCCCACTAATTACGTTCGGAGCAGTCCTCGAAATTGATCCATCGTTTGGCCTCAATCACTCTGGCAAGATCGTTTAACATCAGGGCGTAGATGGGCACATATCTCTGAGGCGGCCTCCCTCGTAGGTACTGTATGAAGTTATGAATCCACAGAAATACCGGCGGACCAAAGCCTTCCGGACCAAAATACTTGGAGTGGTCATAGCCGGACGCGTCAATCTCGAAGCGCTCGAAGAACTCATCCATGAATTCAACCGAGTCATCACCGGTGATACCCAGGTCGTACTCGATTTGAGTGGTTGGATCCATAACCGGAGTATTCCCCGTCGGCCAGAACTCCTCTACAAACTGCACCACTTTCGCGATCGGAGTGTCCTCGGCAATGATTGCGTTGAACTTTTTGACATATTGATTGGGCACGTACCTTCGTCTGTCCGGGTTTAACCCTCGCAAGAAGCGCCTCCTTCCTCGGCTGCTTGGATACATAAGCATTTCGCTGGACTGTGTCCAGCCTGTTTCTTTAACACCTGAATCCATTGCGTTGCCCCATGCATATAAAAGCAACAACCGCCAACTTCCGGAGGACAAACTTGACCACCTTCCACAGACGCATACTCTGGTCCCAACTGACACTGCTCGCTGCCTGCATGATATGGACCATCGCCACCGCTCCCGACAAACTGCCGCTTCCCGAAAAAGAGAACGGTCACCTCCGCGTTGGGGTTGCCAACCTACTGGCCTACAGCTCAGACACCGCCGCCCTGACCGACAACCTCGTCGACACCGCCGCCGATATCATCGTCCTCCTCGAATGGACCGGCCACAATGTCTACCTGGATACACTTAGGGAGGCCGGCTATAGAATGATAGTCGATGAACCCCGCCACGGAACTCACGGAATCTGTGTACTGGCGAAATCGAACCTGGATTGTAGCGGCTCAATAGTCGGTTCGCCGGCCGGCGGACCCTGCCAGTTTCCCGTCGCCAACACCCGGGTGCGAGTCGGAGACCAGGACTTTGCTGTTATTGGCTTTCACGCCCCACCGCCGTTGCCGCAGTGTGACTTCACCACCAACCAAACAGTCGAGGCGCTCGCTGCGTGGTTCGCCGAAGGCCGTCTCACACGAGATGTTGGAGTGTGCCAGGAAGGGGACCTGGCGGTAATCGCCGGTGACTTCAACTCCTTCAGCTTCTGGGAGGGAATCGAGAGGATCACCGCAAGCGGCTTTCAGGACTGCTACCGCGCGGCAAGAGGCAAACCGCTCGCGCCGACCTGGGCTCCCAACATCGTCCCCTTTGAGCTGTTCAGGATCGATTATGTCTTCGCTCCCGACGAGTTGGAGATCGCCCAGGCCTGGGTTGTCGATCTACCTGGTTCGGACCATCAAGCCGTCGTCGCCGACATCGCTCTTTCGCTCTAGCCCAATGAACAAGCCTAATTTCTGGACAATCGTTTAGAAACCAGCTCGGGAGCCTCAAGCCGGGCTGCCAATCATCCGACTATACCATTGTTGGAGAAAAAACGCACCTTGGCAGCAGCTCTAATACTACGTACATCCGAATCGATTGCCCCTCGAAGGGCCGAACGAGAGGACCTTCCTATGTCTGGTCGAACAGCTGAAATGCGCCCGGTCGAAGCCGAAGATCTGGGACCGAGTCTCGAGGACTGCCTGGCCCTGGAAGTCTTCGACACCGAAACCGGTCGGCGGATAGGCTCGGTGGAGAATATCCGAGATTTCGGCCTGACGCTTATCGGACCGGAGAAGATTCAGCCTCGCGTGGCCCTGGATCTGTCGCTGGTACTGCCGGAACCGATGGCCGGTCGGCGGATGGTGCGGGTGTATGTCAAGTCTCTGTGGCGCAACTGGGATCGTCCGACGGCGATGCATCGTTCCGGGTGCTGCTATCTCGTCAAAGCCGACAGCGACCTCAAAGCCCTTGCGCAGTATCGACGTCTGACTCAAGAGTTCAAATAGCTGGATTCGCTCACCGCTTTCAGTTCTTCGAACTAAGCTCCAAATCAGGATAATATGTAGATAGGCAGGAGTCGCAGAGTCCGTGGGAGACTTCCTTGAAGGTCATTGCTAACTCCAACCAGTCCCACTGCTCGGAGTTGTTGTGCCGAACCCGTCGACAATGTCCGCATTGGTGCATGATCCCGTAAGAATCAATGTACTGTTCCTTGGAAAGAGTCGATCCGGTCAGCTCTTGCGCCTTTTCCACTTGAATAGCGTGATCCAGCAGCAGCACCTCGTGTGACACCGAGGGGTAGGCGAAGAGCTTGAAAAGCCGGTAGCGTTCTGACGAAGAGCACTCATAGTCGTGTGATTTCGGCTCACTTTGTCCAAAGCACTCTCCCAGAAACGAGCGGTAGAACTCCTTTTGCGGCCCGCTAATCGCCGCCAGCATATCCGACCCTACGCTATAATCAGAGGCGACTTTGTCTCCCTCGTTGTCGCCGGCAAACCGGTGATAAGCAGGATTGAGCAGCAGTATTCTAAACTGACGATCTATTCCGAGTATCGTGTTCCGGGAAGACTCTATACTCTCCAGATCGAACTGGCGGAAATGATCGTTGCTGTCCCCGTGAAAAAGTATCCGGCCTGTCATGGTAAACCCCCGACTAATATGCACCCCGTTTTCGTTGACATTATTATCGGCTTGGTGGCTGGAAACTCGACTAACTGTCAAGACCGATGATCGGCTGCGGTCAATCTCTGCGAGCAGCCGGGGAAGGCTCAAGATTGGCCCGCCCACAGCCGAAATAACTGATATTACGACTAAATCATCATCTTAGGACTGACACCAAAGGGAGAGTATGCAGATTGGGTGTCCCTTTTCCAGGGGATTAGCAGAAGGATAGGTCCTATGCAGGAACGGAGAGTAGCCGAGCGTTTCGATGTAACCCAGAAGCCGGATCAAGAGAGCGGTAAGAAGAATGCCATCGAGCTTCTCGACGCCAAAACCGGAAAAAGCCTGGGTTTTTTGGAAGATATCAGTGTCTACGGCATGAAGCTTATCGGGACCGGGAAGATCGAGTCTCGTAAACTGATGAAACTTCAGATCAAGCTTTCGGAGCCAATTGACGGCCAGGACAAGATCGAACTCACCGCCAAATCATTATGGAGCAGTTGCGCCGAACGAGCCGGGTTCTTCCGAACAGGTTTTCACATTCTGACACTCGAAGACCAAAACATGATACTGTTCGAGCAGCTCCTTGACGGCATCGCCGCCGCCGCCCGCCGCACCATGGCCAACGAACTCAAGTGAGGACACCTCTGGTCCGCTTCGCACCGCATCGTCCGTCGGGGCCAGTCTCCAAAATGAGTCGCCCCGCCTCAAGATTGATCTGCAGGTATCTTCTTCCCATAACAACACCTTATACAGGTGGCGCCCTTCGTATGTGAAATGAGCGGATCCATCTTCCGTAGGGCGGATCCGTCTTCGAACCCGCCATGCCTACAGGAGTCATTGCGAGACTCGCAGGGCCTTGAGAATCTCACGACCAACTCAACACCGCGAAGCGAAAAACAGCCTGTGGCTGTATGGCTGGTCTCCACGAGATCTGTCGTTATTGCCCAACTCAGCAGGCGACCATCTGTGCCCTTCTCAGTTGTCGAAACCTCGCTTCGCGAGTCGGCTAGTGCCGACCAGGGGTTTCGACCTACAAATGCTGCCATCTTCTCTCAATCGACAACCCGGTATTGGTCGAATCCGTAGCGGGTGCCGGCCTACATGGCCCACTCCCCAAAATCGAGGCAGGATCCGGAACCTTTTCCCAAGAACGGCTGTTTAACCGGCTGAATACCGAAAACGTCTAACTTATGTCTAACTTTTGTGGAGAAAATGCAATGAAAAAGGCTTTGTTCTTGACTCTGACCCTGGCCATGGTTCTGGCCACTTCCGCATCCGCCAAGGATATGACCGGCAAGTATGGATTGGGTTTCTGGACCGAGGAATCGGCTGTTGGCGGCCGTTATTGGTTCGGTGAAAAGGTCGGCTTTGATATCGGTGTCGGATTTATGTCCGAGGATTCGTTCGTGAGGGATTCTGAGGGCAATATGGTCGATGAGACCGCCAGCGGCTTCAGCTTTGACGCTGGACTGCTTTATGTCGTATTCCCGACCGAGCGGGCCAACTTCTTTGTCCGTCCGGGGATCATGTACAAGAGCGAGGACATGGCGATCCCGACCGGCAACGACTCCGAGACTGAGTTCGATGCTCAGACCACCTTCTCCGGATCGTTCACCCTGGGCGGAGAGCTATTCTTCGGCGACAATTTCAGCCTCAGCGCCGGTCACGGACTGCGCTTTATGTCGATTTCGCCGGCCGGCGATGGCGACTCGCAGACCAAGTTCGAGACCTTTGGATCGTCGATCACCAACATCGGCTTCCACTTCTACTTCGAATAGGCGTCACGGACGCCTTTAGGCTGCTTCGCACAGCAGCGAAGTCTGGCTCAAGCACTGAAGTGAGTCATCCCCTCGAAAGAGGGGATCCATCTCCCGGGTAGTCGGTGGCCCGACGCTTGCGTCGGGTTTACTGAATGCGTTTGGATCAAAGAGAAAGGCGGATTGGCAAGCCAATTCACGCTACAAGAGCAGAGTTATCCCAGCGGAGGCTGGGATCCAGTCTTTGTAGGGCGTGACTGTCTTCAGTCTCGCCATCTTTCTATGTGTGTATTGGCGGCACTCGTAACCGCCCTCTTTGGATAGTACTATGATCGAAACCATCACCGACATCTATCGCAGGCAACCGCTGATCATGATCGCGGCAGCGATCAATCTTATCCTGGCCGTGCTGTTCCTGGTGGGACTGATCACCGATAGCCGCACTATTCTGGGAGTCAACCGCTGGCTCAAACCGTTCAAGTTTGCGTTTTCGATTGCCATGTTCCTGGTGACGATCGGGCTGTTTATGTCGTACTTGCCAAATGCGGGACGGCTGCTCTCGATCGCCGGGGGATTGATTGCGGCGACAATGATCCTCGAGATAGTTTTGATTGGAATGCAATCCTGGCGCGGGGTGACATCGCACTTCAACACCTCGACATCCTTCGATGGCGCAGTGTTTGGCACAATGGGTATCGCCGTGGCGGTTAGCAGCCTGGCAGTGCTCTATGTCTTGCTACGCTACTTCTACGACCCGCCCGCCATGGCGCCGGCCTTTCTCTGGTCGATACGGTTGGGGATAGTCGTGTTTTTGCTGGGAAGTCTACAGGGAGTGATGTTGGTGACGAACATGGCTCACACCGTTGGTGCGCCGGATGGTGGACCTGGTCTGCCGTTGTTGAACTGGAGCACGAAGTTCGGTGATCTTCGCATCGCGCACTTTGTAGGTCTGCACGGTCTTCAGCTCTTGCCGCTGTTTGGGTACTATGTTGGAGGCAGGAATGATGCCGCTCGCGCCCTGCCGCTTTCGACCTTTTGGGTCATCCTTATAGCTGGCCTGATGGTGACGTTGATGCTCCTTGCCCTCCTCCAGGCCATGGCCGGCAAACCCCTGGTGCGGGTGGACTAGGCTCGGTGGCCCGACGCTTGCGCCGGGTCTATGTAATACGGTTAGATCAGGGGAGAATGGCGGATTGGCAGGCAATCCACCCCACAAGAGCAGATTCATCCCGGCGGAGGCTGGGGTCCAGGCTTTGTAGGGCGTGACTGTCTTCAGTCTCGCCATCTTGGCAGCGACCTATCTGCACTCACGCATACCACTCGAAAAGTAACCCCACCCTAAGAAGGGTGGGGCCAGCCGGCCCAGCCCGCTGAACGGGCTGCTCTCTTCCGTCATTCCCGCCAGTCCGTCATTCCCGCCAGTCTGTCATTCCTGCGAAGGCAGGAACCCAGGCAAACCCCGGCCTTCCTGCCGCTCACGTGATCTACCTCAAAAGCAAACCCACCCTAAGAAGGGTGGGCGACGAGGGCTCATCTAAAGCCTGTCTCTGACCTGTGGACGGAGGTCCAGGAATCGCTGCACTTCTGAGCTGTCGCAACCTGCCGCGATGGCTCGACGAACAGACTCAACCGCCAAGTCGATATGTCCGTTCCGGGCTCTCACCTCCGCTTGCACGAGGTGATAAACAGCAGGGACCTCGGGAAGAGCTACAGTTGAGTCGAGCATCGCCTCCCACTCCGGTAGTCGGCTTTGTATCCGGTATATGGTCAAAAGACCCGATCGGGCCGCATAGTGCTTAGGCTGCAGCTCCAGCGTTTCGAGAAAAAGCGCTTCGGCCTCTTCAAGCCGTCCCAAATCAAACATGATGGCCGCCCGGTTGGAAAAAGCTCCCGCCCCGTGTGGATTTAGACCCTGAGAAACATCCAGGGCTTCAAGGGCTTTGTCGTATTCCTTGAGGTGTCTGTAAGAAGCACCCAGTGTGGTCCAGCAGTTCCAATAGAACGGGTCGATTCGAACGGCCTTCTCCATATATCGAACAGAAGCTGCCCAATCGCCCTGGTCGAAATACACCATGCCTGAATCGAAAAGCATCTCCGCCTCGTAGGCTTGATCCCACAACCGCAGATTCAACTGTCTCGCTAAACTGTTGCCGGTTTCCTCGTGAAAGTGTTGAAGGAAGGCATGGAAGTTACGCGTGCGGCCTTTGTCCAGCAGGCGATAACTCTCGGCGTGCCCAAGTATCACCTCGGGTTTCGACAGCGCCGCTGCCCGGGGTAATAGAGTTAGAACCCCCAGGGCAATTGCCAACCCCGCGGCTACACGCGCGACTCGATGATTCCGCCACTCCTCCAGAGTTAGGTAGTACAGTCCGACGACTACCGGTATTCCCGCAAAGGCAAACAGGTCCCAATCGCGGGGCATGCCCAGTTTGGGGTCGAGTATGAAGACCGACCCCATCGCAGACACGCTTGAGATCAAAAGAAAAGCTGCAGCACTGCTATCTCTCGCACGCTTCCATGAAACCGAGAGCAGCAACAGCAGCACTCCCGGACATAGTATCAAAATGAGATTGATGAAATCGAGCACATGTGCCGGTGAAAACATGGTGTAGCCATCGAGCGTGAATCGTCCGGACAAGAGTGGAAGCACAGCCAGTCTTAAATATAGACTTTGCTGCGAGAGCATCAGGTATACGGCGACCGCTAGCGTTATTGGGAGAGCCGATAGTGCCAGTCTTGTCGGTAGGGACAGCTTTACAGTCCGCTTCCAAAACCTCGTCTCGCGAACAAGAACCCAGGCAACCGCCGGAAAGAGTACCACCCCTAGGACGTGCATTGTCGTAGCCAATCCCCAGGGTAGGAAGATCCACCAGCGGCTCATCTCTTCACGCGATATCAGCAGCCCGATCAGAACAAAGGCCAGGACTGCCACAGCGAACAAGGAGTAATTCTCGACGTAGCCGAAAAACAGAAGCGCATACCCACCGGTGCCGACGCCCAAAGTGAACAGTGAGCGATCGAAGTTGGAGGTGAAGTACCGAACCGAGGCCGACCAGCTAAGGACTACGAAAAGGACTCCAGCCCCCATGCTTATGATACGGTATGCCATCAAGGCATCGGCTTTGCCGTCAGCCCCCAGGATTTGGAAAACTGCGTTGTGGAGGAAGCTCTCGCCGATTTCGCGAAGTTTGAGCGCGTAGGCTTGTTGATCCGCCAATGATAGCAGCAGCGTGTAGCCATCACCGAGGAAGTGGGTCTCCACTCGCATCGCGACAAACAACGACACCATCGCAATCACAATCGTTGTCGGAATGATGTAACTGGACCATCCTGACGGATTGGCGAGCGGTCGCTGGCGCCTAGACAAAAGGAACATTGCCGGGAGGGCGATCAATCCCACGCCGAAAAGGACGAAGGCGACCGGACCATCAAAATGGGCCCACCAGTTGAGCCCCCAGCAGCGGCCGCCGTCAAGGATCGAGCATGTCAGGAATACTACTAGGGTGAGCAAGTATGCAACCAAGGCAGGCCAGATGGCACCCCACTGTGCTTTCTCCGAAATGCCTCCGGGTTCAGCTAGCCTATCGATTTCGCTAGACGACATATTACTCCCTCAAGAGTTCACCGCGGATCCCTCGCTTGCATGAATACGTGAATACCTCTCTAATATCGGCTGGTTTGTCCAATATTGCAAGGCAGAGTATTCCGAAATTGTGGTTAGTCTGCCGCTACGTGGTCAAGGCCGCCCACAGCAAGCCCTGGGGCACCTTGCTTGGACCGATTCCTACTTTCATGGGTCGTCGCGTTGAAGATGTCAGGTCTGGGGACAGACCTGACCTACGGAAGATCAAGATAGGTTCCCGCGTTCGCGGGAATGACTCAGAGGGGAAAACGACTCACCAGGGGACGCCTCTCAAAACATAATCGATATTTAGATCTAATTGAATATCTCCGACAACCGTCGATATGTAATTCAAGCATATACCCCTTGACGAGAGGGGATTATCATATATATTTGTGGGCTGTGAAATTCGAGAGTAAGGTATAAAAATGAAAAGAACCTTTCAGCCGTCCAATAGAAAGAAGCTCAACGATCACGGGTTCCGTAAACGTATGTCCACCCGTGGTGGTCGACAAGTATTGGCCCGGCGGCGCTCCAAAGGCCGCAAACGGTTAGCTTCGAAAGTTGCCAGAAAGAAATAAACTTCCCCGGACGCTCAGCCTCAAAAGCCGAGCCGATATCGCCCGACTGATAAAGACCGGTCGGCGTCTGACCGGGGATTCTTTCATTTGTGTCTGGGAGAAAAGCGATAGCTTCAAATATGGACTGTTTGTCTCCAAAGCCCACGGAACAGCCGTCCAACGCAACCGGCTCAAACGGCTCATGCGCGAAGCGGTTCGAAACCATCGGCACACAATCAGGGCAACTCTCAATGTCGGGCTATTCCCAAAACGAA
>Ga0180435_10006264_pt1 | contig 11394 bp, 9 predicted proteins | sample SS_ome_3_FD_132467 | JGI IMG/M metagenome (GOLD analysis project Ga0180435, IMG submission 132467) | Hypersaline lake sediment archaeal communities from the Salton Sea, California, USA - SS_3_S_1 metaG | ecosystem: Environmental > Aquatic > Non-marine Saline and Alkaline > Hypersaline > Sediment...
CCAACCTGTTGATCGGGATCTTTTTCAACCTCTCAATCTGGTACAAACTGGAGAACAAGACGATGATTGGAGCAATGCTCGTGCTCACAGGTGCTCTCATTACCATTTTTGTAAATATCGCCTTTGTTCCCGGGTTTGGATACATCGCTTCCGCATGGGGACATCTCCTGTGCTACTCCGTGATGATCACCCTGTCTTACCTGCTGTCGCGGAAACACTTCCGCATTCCATATGATTTCAGGAAGATATTGATTTATTTTATTACCATTGTGGGGTTCTTTTATGCCGACCGGTTGTTAACTTTGCAGGAGCGTGCTGTGACAAATTATCTGAAACCAGTCTGGATCGTTGCCGCATTGGTAATCTTTTATTTTGGGGAGAAGCAGGGATTTTTGAAATATACCAAAGCGGTGCATAAAAAAGGGTAATATGAAAATAAAAATTGTAAATAAATCAGGCAACCCCTTGCCTTCCTATTCAACCGAACATGCAGCAGGGATGGACCTGCGGGCCGATCTCCGGGAGGAGGTCGTTCTGGAACCGCTGCAAAGAAAACTGGTGCCAACAGGTATTTTCCTGGAACTGCCCGTGGGGTATGAAGCGCAGATCCGGCCCAGGAGCGGAATGGCGCTCAAACACGGAATATCAGTACTGAATACACCAGGAACCATCGATGCCGATTATCGCGGCGAAGTTGGCGTAATTGTTGTTAATCTCTCTTCTGAAACATACGCGATCAGTCCGGGGGAAAGAATCTGCCAGATGGTGATCAGCAAACATGAGTCAGCCGAATGGGTGGAAGTGGAGGAATTACAACATACAGATCGGGGAGCAGGAGGTTTTGGACATACAGGAAAAAGATAGGAAGGAATTGGAATTAATGATATTCAGGAAAGTAACATTCATGATGCTGCTTGTGTTGCTTTGGTGGCCGGCACACGCACAGTCGGAAAATACCGATTACCAGTATGCGCTCATCGAAGCAGTGAAGCAGAAAAATCTTGGCAATATCCCAGGGGCCATTGAACTTTATAAAATGGTGCTGGAAGAAAACAGCAGTGTTGCTGTGGCCCACTATGAACTCGGAACCCTCTATGCCCTCACAGGCAACAGGGAGAAGTCGGTAAATCACCTGGAAACGGCTGTAACCATGGATCCGGACAACAAGTGGTATTTTGAAAGCTACATCGATGTGCTGCTCATGATACAGGACTTCAAAACAGCAAAACACATGCTGAAAGACCGGATCAGCGCTGATAAGGAGAATGTGGATCACCTGTACAAACTGGCCAATGTCTATTTCCTCGATAATAAAACGAGAAAGGCCATTAACACACTCGAAAAAATTGAGGCGGAACATGGCCTCTCTGAAAAGATTACTTTGCTGAAAGCCAATATATATGAAAAGAAGGGGGATTATAAAAAAGCACTCGGCGAAGTGGAAGCAATCCTGGATCGCTTTCCCGAATCCGTTCAGTTTCATGTGGTGGCAGCCGAACTGGCCATGAACAGCAACAATGAAGACATGGCAGCCATGTATTACCGGAAGGTGTTTGATCTCGACAGCCTGAATATTTATGCCCTTACCAACCTGACGGATTATTACAGGGAGAAAAAGGATTTTGAGAATAGTTTTTTTTACCTGAACAAATCCTTTCAGAGTGACGAAATCGACTATGACAAAAAGATGGCCATTCTGAGTTTCTATCTCTCCGATGAATTCTTCGCCGGGAATCACGGGAAGGAACTGGAAAACCTGCTGGTAACAATGATGAATAAATATCCCGATAGGAGGGATGTGCATCTTTTTGCTTCCGATTTTTTTATTCAGAAAATGAAATACGGGGAGGCGCTGGATGCATTGCTTCCCTTGCTGAATAAAAACCAGGAAAAATATGCCCTGTGGCGACAGGGAATCCTGCTTGCCAATGCTACCGGAAGATCAGAAGACCTGCTGAAGATTTCTTCAACGGCTGTGGAAATGTATCCCGACAGCGCGGAAATGGTTTTTTATAAGGGTATTGCGGAATACGAAAACGAAAAGTACGAGGAAGTAATTCAAACATTCAGTAACGAACAGCTGGCCCGGGTGGACGATCGTGAATTAAATGGCCAGGCCAGAATGCTGCTGGCAGAATCCTATCACCAGCTTGAAAAATTTGATATTTCTGATAGTATTTTCAGGGAAATAATACGTTCAGAACCAGATAATTATTTGGTAATGAATAATTTCAGTTATTATTTGTCGCTGCGGGAGACCTCGCTTGATGAAGCAGAACGGCTCAGCCGGATCACGATCGAAAAGGAACCACAAAACGGAACCTATCTGGATACCTACGCCTGGATATTATATAAACGGGGCGAGTACGAGATGGCAGAAACATACATCATGCAAGCCCTCAAATGGGGCGGGGAGGGTGACCTCGAGGTAAATCTTCACGCTGCTGAAATCCATAAGGCCCTTGGTAATATTCCCATGGCAAGGGCGTTTTATCAGAAAGCCCTGATCCTGGGTGGCGATACGGAGGAACTGATCATGAAACTGGAGGCACTGAATGGCAGGATGGATTAGAAATATGGCAATATGTGGCTTGGTCTGCGGAATGGTCATTTCCTGTACTCCACTCAGAAGATTGGGAGGAGAGAACCAGGTTTCTGATGCGAAGCAAAGCTCCCTTTCTGATTTCTGTGCTTCCTTAAATACATATAAATCCCTGTATATTAATGGAATAGACGCAAAAATTATTATTGATAAGCAGGAATACGATTCGCGTGTTTCCCTCTATTACCTGCCCGACTCACTTTTTTTACTGAGCGCGGTAAATAGTGGCTTCGAGATAGTCAGGCTGGGTGTTGCACCAGACAGTACGGTGTATATCAACAGGTTGGATAAACTGGCTTACATCATCAGGAACACGGATTCAGGGTATGCTCCCCCGGTGCTGTTCCAGGACCTGGAAAGATTGGTGAACAGGCAATTGCTCTGTGGAGTGGCAGGACCTGAAAGGGTAAACGACAGCGTACTGCTGGTGGACCATTCAGAACAGGATATTTCAAAGAAGATTTTCTTCAGGCTCCCGGGACCACAGGTCTGGAAATTTGAGTTTTTCCAGAAGAAAACAGGTGAATATGTGGTTGGTGAATTGGATGCGGAGCAAAAAATTATCATATATTCGAATTATATTGTGGATAACCTTACGCTGCAGGCGGAAGGAGGAGAGCTGGAATATAACAAGGTACTGAATGTAAACCTGGCAGTGAACAGTAGGAAATACACTATAGTTTATTTATAATGAGGCGGTTTCTTTTACTTGTTGCAGTATTACTGGGTACGCTCAATATGGGCGCGCAGGATAAGGATGCGCTGGAAAAGCGCAAGGAATCGACGTTGAAGGAACTGGAGATCGCCAGGGAACTGCTCTATGAAACCAGGGATAAAAAGCAAAACACCATTCACCGGGTCGCCCTGCTGAACAGGGGAATCAACAGCAGGGAACAGTTGATCAGGGATATCATAAGGGAAATTGACCTTATGGACACGGAAATTGATGGACTTGAGGATGAAATCCGAAAGCTGGAAAAGAATATCAGGAAAGGGAAAGAGGATTATGCACATATCCTGTATAGTGTTTTCAAGAACCATACGGATGAGGAGAAAATGATGTACCTGCTGGCAAGCAAGGACATCAATGAATTCTATCAGCGGATCAAATATATGAAATACCTCAAGGATTACAGGGAAAGAAAGGTGGAGGAGCTGGAAAAAATGATGCAGGACCTTGCGATCCGGTCAGAGGAGCTGCTAAAGGCAAGGAACCAACAGGCTGTGCTGCTGGAGGAAAAAGAACGCGAAAACAATGAATTGTTGAAGGAAAGAAACCAGAGAAACGGTATGATCCGGCAACTGGCCCAGGACGAACAACGCATCAGGAAAGAAATAGAGGAAAAGGAAAGAATACGTAAGGAACTGGAAGACAGGATACGCAAAATTATCGAGGAAGAAACAAGGAAAAATGCCGGTAATACACTGCTGTCTTCCCTCACACCCGAACAGCGGCTGGTGGGGAACAGTTTTTTACAAAATAAAGGACGACTGCCATGGCCGGTGGAAAGAGGAGTGATTACCACGAAGTATGGATTGATCAACCATCCTGTACTGGATGGAGTGAAAATTCCCAGCAACGGGATAGATATCAGCACACCTCCAGGAACAAAAGCAAGGGCCATATTTAATGGGGAGGTTACCGGGGTATATGCAATACTTGGAGCCAATTATGCAGTGATCATGATGCACGGAGAATACATTACCGTTTACCAGAACCTGGTTGATCCCATGGTGAAGGCCGGAGATAAGGTTACTGCCAAACAGGAACTGGGAACGGTACATTCAGATCCCGGAGAAAATGTCGCCGTTATGACTTTGCAGGTCTGGAAATCTAAGGAAATACTCGATCCGGAGCTTTGGCTGACGAAATAATATGTAACCTTTTACAGCTGTTTGCGTATACGAAAGCTCCATTTATTAGCGATGAGAAAGGATTTCGAAATATCTTCAGCTTCCGAGAATTTACGGATCGTTGAGAAAGTGATCGACGATATGTCACTCGAACTGGACCTGACAGACGAAGTGTATGGCAATGTTCTGGTAGCAACAATGGAAGCTACGAATAATGCCATTGTTCACGGTAATAAATCGGATCCAAATAAACAGGTTCAACTGGAAATTGTTAAAAGCGAAGAAGTTCTGGTGATCAAGATCAAGGACCAGGGGAATGGTTTTGATTATTCGCATGTTCCCGACCCAACGGCACCTGAAAATCTTGAAAAGATCAACGGTCGGGGAATCTTTCTGATGAAACGACTGTCGGATGACATCATGTTTTATGACGACGGGAGGATTGTAGAACTTAAGTTCCGGGTGTAGTGCCTGTGTTTTTTCATTCAGAGATTCCTGACTTTTCGCTTGAAAAGCAACACCTGTTCCAGAAATGGATTGAAACCATTTTGTCGGAATACAACAAACAGGCTGGTAACCTGAACATCATTTTCACTTCCAATGACTACCTCCTGGAAATTAACAGGAAATATTTAAACCACGACTACTACACAGACGTTATATCCTTTGATGACAGTGAAGGCAATGTGATAGCCGGAGATATTTTTGTAAGTATCGACCAGGTGAAAATCAACAGCAAATTCCATAATGTTGGTTTTATTAACGAACTTTGCCGCGTGATGATCCATGGTGTGTTGCACCTGGTTGGCTTTGATGATGCTGATGAAGCACAACAACAGGACATGCGAAAACTGGAGGATCATGCGCTGAATGTTTTAGAAGTGATGGATAATGGAAAAGATATATGATGTCATAGTTGTTGGAGGTGGTCATGCCGGGTGTGAAGCAGCTGCTGCTGCAGCCAACCTGGGCAGCAAGACATTGCTGATCACCATGGATATGACAAAATTCGCGCAAATGTCCTGCAATCCTGCGATGGGCGGAATTGCCAAGGGTCAGATCGTGCGGGAAATAGATGCACTGGGTGGATATTCAGGAATTGTAACAGACCGTTCGATGATCCAGTTCAGGCTCCTGAACAGGTCAAAAGGTCCGGCCATGTGGAGTCCGAGGGCCCAATGCGACAGGGCCGTCTTTACACTGGAGTGGAGAAAGATGCTGGAATCGGTTCCCAACCTTGATTTCTGGCAGGACAAGGTAAACAGGCTGATCATTGAAGACGGCGCCGTGCATGGCGTGGAAACAACCATGGGCATTCCTTTTCATGCCAAAAGGGTGATTCTTACCGCCGGTACCTTTATAAACGGACTGATGCACATCGGCGATGTGAAAATGAAAGGAGGAAGAATCGGGGAACCGCCTTCGGGTGGGATCAGTGAACAACTGGCAGACCTGGGTTTCGAGGTGGGAAGAATGAAGACAGGTACGCCTGCACGTATAGACGGGAGAAGCATCGACTTTTCCCTGATGGACGAACAACCAGGTGACCAGGAAGGAAGGAAATTCAGCTTTCTGGATTATGCGCAGGACTATTCCGATCACCGCAGCTGTTACATTACACATACCAATCCCAACGTGCATAAAGAACTGGAAAGAGGCTTTGCAGCAAGTCCTCTGTTTAATGGTTCCATCGATGGCGTGGGACCAAGATATTGTCCAAGTATAGAGGATAAAATCGTAACGTTTTCTGAGAAACAACAACACCAGCTTTTCCTGGAGCCAGAAGGAAGACATACTGTTGAGTATTATATCAACGGTTTTTCCTCGTCGCTTCCCTGGGATGTGCAATTCGATGCATTGAGAAAAGTCAGGGGATTGGAAAATGTAAGGGTGTTCCGTCCCGGATATGCAATAGAGTATGATTATTATCCCCCAACCCAACTGAAACATACCCTGGAAACAAAAAACCTGGAAAACCTGTATTTTGCAGGACAGATCAATGGGACCACCGGGTATGAAGAAGCCGCAGCACAAGGACTGATGGCAGGAATCAACGCGCACCTGGATCAAACAACGGGAGACCAGTTTGTGCTGGGCAGGGACCAGGCTTATATCGGTGTTCTGATCGACGACCTGGTTACAAAGGGTGTGGATGAACCCTATCGCATGTTTACTTCAAGGGCTGAATACCGGATCCTGTTGCGGCAGGACAATGCAGATGAACGACTCACCCCCTTGAGCCATGAGATTGGATTGGCAGGTAAGGATCGGATGGAACAGCTGCAGAAAAAAAGAGAAGGCATACAGGCACTCAGGGACAGACTTGAATCAACCAGCGTTGACCTTGCGTCTGTCAATATATTCCTTGAAAAATCAGGCACGACACCGCTGAGGGAGAAAACCAAATTCATACATGTAGCGAAACGGCCCCAAATTGACTTGCAGGAATTATTGCATACGTTTGCAATGGAACCGGATGCAGAACTGTACTCTGACAGCCTGCGAAAAGAAATCATGGAAGCTGTCGAGATCAGTATTAAATACGAAGGATATATTTCCCGCGAAAAACTGATGGCAGAAAAAATCAGCAGGCTGGAAAAGATAAAACTGGGATCTAACCTTGATTACAACCGGTTCAAAAGTATTTCTACAGAGGCCAGGCAGAAGTTATCCAGGTTGCGACCGGAAACAATAGGGCAGGCCTCACGCATCTCGGGTGTTTCCCCAAGCGATATCAGCGTGCTCTTGGTATATATGGGACGTTAATGTTCCACGTGGAACATTTCAGGAGTGTTCCACGTGGAACAAGTGGCGTTCCCTTCAATTTATATTGGTTTATTTTGAAAATCCAGTTGCTTTATGTTGTTGTACAGAAATCTGATCGACATCCACAACAGGGAAATTTACCCGGCCCGGATCGAAATCACACAAGGGCGTATCTCGGGTATTTCACATACGCATCAACCCGTAAAGGGGTACATCCTCCCGGGGTTCATCGATGCACATGTGCATATAGAAAGCACAATGGTTACTCCTGTGGCTTTTTCACGGGAAGCGGTTCGTCATGGCACGACAGGCACAGTTTCAGATCCCCATGAAATTGCAAATGTACTGGGAGCGGAGGGTGTTGAATTCATGGTACACAATGCAAAAGGCACACCACTCAAGATTATGTTTGGTGCCCCGAGCTGTGTACCTGCAACTTCGTTCGAATCTTCCGGGGCCATTATCGACGCAGTTGCTGTGAAGCGATTGTTGCAAATGCCGGAGATCGGATATCTTTCCGAAATGATGAATTATCCCGGCGTTGTGCATCGCGATGATCAGGTGATGCAGAAAATAAAGGCAGCGCACCAACAGGGCGTCCCGGTCGACGGACACGCACCCGGGGTGACAGGAGAGGAGTTGGTAACATATGCAGGCGCCGGGATCACAACAGATCATGAATGTTTTACTTACGAAGAGGCGGTTGAGAAAATTAACCAGGGGATGCATATCCTGATCAGGGAAGGCAGTGGTGCAAAGAATTTTAATGCACTTATTCCCTTGTTAAGGAATTTTCCCGAAAAAGTGATGTTTTGTACTGATGACCTCCATCCTGATGACATGGTTCAAGGGCACATCAACCTGATGGTTAGAAGGGCGATCAGTGCAGGATATGATCTTTTTGATACATTGCGGGCGGCCAGCCTGAATGCGATCAGGCATTATCAGCTGAATGTGGGTTCACTCAGGGTAGGGGATCCGGCTGATTTTATCCTGGTGGATTCGCCCGAACATCTCCAGGTGGAAGCTACCTATATCGACGGGGAACCCGTTTATCTTGATGGGAAAGTGCATATTCCGGAAATTGCGCCTCCTCCTGTCAATAAATTTCTGATCGGGGAGATCAATGAAGCTTCCGTCAGAATAAAACCGGAGGGAGACCTGTTGAAGGTCATCCAGGCGATAGATGGTGAATTGATCACCAGGGAAAAGTTAATTGTGCCGCGCATTGAAAACAAACATGTAGTTTCCGATACAACGAATGATGTTCTGAAAATCGTTGTGGTGAACCGGTACAAAAAAACACCCCCGGCCGTTGGATTTATAAACGGATTCGGACTTACAAAAGGAGCCCTGGTCTCCAGCATTGCGCACGACAGTCACAACATCATTTGTGTGGGAACCCATGACCACTTTATTACAGAAACCATTAACTGGGTGATCCGGAACAAGGGAGGTATCGCACTGCATGATGGTGAAAAGGTTCACGGACTTCCGTTGGAAATTGCAGGGATCATGTCATCCGGATCAGTAGCAAATGCTGCGGACAAATATAAAGCGTTGTCCCGGGCCGCATCGGCCCTGGGTACCCGTCTGAAAGCGCCCTTTATGACACTGGCCTTTATGGCCCTGTTGGTGATCCCCGATTTGAAAATCAGTGACAAGGGATTGTTTGACGGACGATTGTTCTCCTTTACACCACTGTTTGTTTCTGAGAATGAATAAACACCACGAACAACATATTGAAGGTATTCTGAAAGGGCTGCCCCCTGACCCGGGCGTGTACCAGTTTTACGATCATGCCGGAAAAATTCTGTATGTAGGGAAAGCAAAAAATTTAAAAAAAAGGGTTACTTCCTATTTCAGAAAATCAGCATACGACAGTTTCAAGGTAAAAGTACTGGTTGAAAAAATTGCCGATATCCGCCATATTGTGGTTAATTCGGAGTCGGATGCACTGCTGTTGGAAAACAACCTCATTAAAAAATTATTGCCCAGGTACAATGTGCTGCTGAAAGATGATAAAACCTTTCCATGGATCTGTATTAAGAACGAACCTTTTCCCAGGGTGTTTCTTACACGCACTGTGATCAACGACGGTTCAAAATATTTCGGCCCGTATACTTCCGCTTCTACAGTACGTACCCTGCTGGACCTCATCCGGCAGATCTATTCATTACGAACCTGTAAATATCAGCTTACCCCTGAAAATATTGCTGCGGGAAAATTTAAGGTATGCCTGGAGTACCACATTGAAAATTGTAAGGGTCCGTGCGAAGGCTTGCAGGATGAAGCAAACTACAATGCTTCTGTCGGACAGATCCAGGAGATACTGAAAGGGAACCTCGCGGGTGTGATCGCATTTCTGAAAAAGGAAATGAAAAGCCTGGCAGCAGCATACAAATTTGAAGAGGCAGCAAGCATGAAGCTGAAGGTCGAAGCTCTGGAGAAATTTCAGATCAAATCAACCATCGTGAACCCCTCTATAAAGAATGCAGATGTATTCAGTATCGTGAACGAGGAAAAATACGCGATTGTCAACTACTTAAAAATCACGAAAGGTGCTGTAATACAAGCACATACGGTAGAAATTCAAAAACGTCTGAATGAGTCATCCAGCGAAATTCTGGCGTTTGCCATCACCGATATAAAGGAAAGGGTACGAAGTGATGCCAAAGAGCTCATACTGCCCATCGACCTGTCGGAAGAATTTTCCTGGTACAGGATCATGGTTCCGAAAAGGGGTGACCGGAAAAAATTGCTGGATCTTTCGGAACGCAATGCGAGGATGTATCAACTTGAAAAGAAAAAAAGGGAAGCGGAAGCACCGAAGCAATACCCGGCGCAGAGAATTCTCACCACGTTGCAGCAAGACCTCAGGATGTCTTCCTTTCCTGAACACATCGAATGTTTCGACAACAGCAACATCCAGGGATCAGATCCGGTTGCCGCTTGTGTTGTGTTTAAAAATGCGCGGCCGGCCAAAAAGGAATACCGGCATTTCAACATCAAGACAGTTACAGGCGCAGACGATTTCGCTTCCATGGAAGAGGTAATATACAGGAGGTACCACAGGCTGCTTGAAGAAAAAAAGGAATTACCGCAGCTGGTGATCATCGACGGAGGAAAGGGACAGTTAAATGCAGCAATGCGGAGTATTGATCAACTGAAGCTGCGGGACCGCATTGCCGTGATTGGAATCGCCAAGAAACTTGAGGAGATCTATTTTCCCAACGATTCCGTTCCGCTGTACATCGATAAGAATTCGGAGTCGCTCAGGCTGATCCAGCAGCTGAGAAATGAGGCCCACAGGTTCGGCATCGCGCTCCACCGGTTAAAGCGCTCCGGGGGAATGATCAGTTCTGAATTGCAGTCCATACCTGGTATTGGGGAAGGGTCTGTACAAAAACTGTTTAAAGCTTTTAAATCAGTGGAAGCCATGCAAAAAGCTGACGAAGCGGAACTGGCCAGTGTGCTCGACCGGCAAAAAGCACGGAAAATCAAGGTGTGGTTCGAAAAACAGCGTGAAAACCCCGGATAAGCAGCATGGCCTTTTGAGTTGGTCCAAAAAGTCAGGTCGTTGATTTAAAAAGCTTGATATCAGGGCTTTCGAAGCCTGAAAAAGAACAGTTTACAGGTATAAATGAGCATTTTTGGGACGACCATAACCCAGCTATCGGACTTTATGGACAGACACAATTTAGAGTTAGTTTGTCAATAGAGTAGAGAGGCTGGATCAGAATGTTCGTTTGCAAGGCTTGCGAAGTCGGGAAATGCGCAGTTTACTTGCGTAAATGAGTAATTTCCCGACAAGCGTAACGCAGCAAACGGACTTTATGGACAGGCATCATTTAGTGCGTTCCACGGTAAACGTAACCAGGTCAAGCAGCGACTGACGTGCTGCAGATTCAGGGAAACTGTTCAAAACCTCTTCTGCTTTCTTTTTGAACTCATACATTTTCTTCTCAGCAAAATTCAATCCATCGTGTGCCTTGACAAATTCAATGACCTGGAAGATTTTGTTATGGCTCATGCTTCCATTGCGAATGAGTTTCAGGATGGAACGTTTCTCGGAACGGGAACTCTGTTCCAGTGCATAAATAAGGGGTAAAGTGAATTTTTTCTCCTTCAGGTCATTCCCGGCAGGCTTGCCGGTGATGCCACGTGGCTGG
>Ga0180435_10006265_pt1 | contig 11394 bp, 12 predicted proteins | sample SS_ome_3_FD_132467 | JGI IMG/M metagenome (GOLD analysis project Ga0180435, IMG submission 132467) | Hypersaline lake sediment archaeal communities from the Salton Sea, California, USA - SS_3_S_1 metaG | ecosystem: Environmental > Aquatic > Non-marine Saline and Alkaline > Hypersaline >...
GAACAGGTTGTTCAGCCCTTGATCGTGAAGCTTTTGTGCTGCCTGCTGAGCTCTAAAACCTGCCGTGCAAATCAAATAAAGTGGTTCCTCAGTACCAGCTGCCGATCCAAACTTGCTTTTCAGCGTGGTTGCACTTATTTCAGACATGGCTAATGATTTGGCACCTTTTGCATGTTCCGATGAAAACTCCTTAATAGACCTGACATCGACCAAATGCATGGGTAATCCCGCTTGCATTTTTTCATGAACGAACTCTGGATTTACCGTGGATACGTTGTTTTGCATAAATATCTCCTGATAGATTCATTTGCATCTAATCTGTGTTCTATGACACTGCTTTTCAATGAAAAATACATCGCTTTTTTCAGGATTGGTTTCGAATAAATCGATGAATGCCCGGATGAATTTATTGAAACGAAGACTTCGCTTTTTTCGAATCTAAACATAGAATTATCTGTTTTTAGTTGATGTGTCAGTTGCGTATCTTATTCATGTAGAAGCCGTACTTGTTAACGGTAAAAATTATCCCAGGAGGCGTTATGGAACTGACAACACTGTTTATTGTTTCTGGTACCGCGGCAGTTATGCTGGCGAAAATGGCTGTGATGGCTTATTGTATTAGCAAGATTGCAGAGTCATTTAATAGTCCGTTCAATAAAAAAACTTTCACCTAGGTCAGTACTTTTACTGGTCTGCCATGCTGGCCTGGTAAAAATGACTACCAGGCCAGACATATTTGGAAAATAAGCATTAATTTCAGGGAAACTAGGTCTGGCAAGATTTTTATAAGTCGTTATTATCAGGCTAACTATTGTGAATAAGTTTGCTGATAATGCATAACCTTAACCTGAAACACCTGCGATACTTCTGGGCTGTGGCAACCCATGGTTCAATTGCCAAGGCGGCTGAAATATTATTTATCACGCCTCAAACCATCAGTGGGCAAATTAGTGACCTGGAAAAACAGGTTGGAAAGAAGCTGTTCAAACGTGAAGGTCGAAGCCTTGTCATGACTGAAACAGGACAGCTGGTGTTTTCTTATGCAGATGAAATGTTTCGACTTGGCAATGAACTTCAGGACGTTCTCGCCGGGCATACGCCAGGATCCTCCATTACCTTAAAAGTTGGTATTGCCATGGTGGTACCAAAATTACTCACTTACCGGGTTTTAGAACCGGTTTTGCATATGAACGAACAGGTACGTCTTATTTGTAACGAAGCGCCATTAGTTGACCTGCTTGCAGACCTTTCGGTACATAAACTGGATGTTGTCCTTGCTGACAGTCCCACTAGTCCAGTTTTAAATATACGTGCTTACAATCATGAACTGGGTCAATCAGGGATCACATTTTTCAGCAGGCCTGATAAGGCCGCAAGTTATCGTGAAAACTTTCCTGAAAGCCTGGATCGGGAAAAAATCCTTATGCCCAGTCATGGCAGCCATTTACGCCGCAGCCTTGAAACCTGGTTTCAGAAGAAAGATATCAATCCGCTGGTGGTTGCCGAATTTGAAGATCGTGCACTTATGAAGGCCTTTGGTGAAGCTGGCGCTGGTATTTTTACTACGCCCACCGCAGTAAAAGAAGATGTTCTGCAAAAATACGGTGTCGAAGTGATTGGCGAAACAGAAGAAATCAGTGAGCGTTTCTTTTTGATTTCTGCTGAACGCCATATCAAAAATCCCGCTGTCTCTCGTATTACTGAAGCAGCGCGAAACAGCCTCTTCAAATAAGGTGGCCTGACAGTATATTCTCAGGCGACGAGGTCCAGTGAGTTGAGCGGCATAGCGTTCTTTTTGTCTTGCAATGCAACGGGAACACCAGCTGGCCAGTTATTCTCATCATCTGCCAGTGCATAGCTGCTTTCATCCTTTTCAAGGTGCTTGTTCAACAGCAGAGCCTGGTTACTATCAGGCATGCTTTGTTCTGAATTAAAATTGATATTCCAGTGTTGACTGGCCTTATCATCAAGGTGATGTTTAACCAGCCTGGCCAGGTCTGTTAGCGAAGGCGTTGCCTGCAAGATTATTTTGTTATCCAGCGGTGTTGAAACAGGTATAGTGAGGAAGTATTGACCGCCCAGTATCCCACGGCAAAATATCATGATCGAATCCGACTTCGCCTCATAGCTTTCCAGAAATACTTCAATCATTTTAACGGCATGATCAAAATCGATTTTGCTGCGCTGACAAAGCGTCTGCCGGTATCTGGACTGCATGCTTCTGAAACTTGCCTGTGTCTGCCAGCGGCTACCGCTGGTATCCAGGTAACAGGTCAGGAAGTTTACATCTGTCGGCTCTATCTGGGATAATAAATCCAGGTGCATTCCCAGTCGTTTTGTATTTTCATCGAGCATTTTCATGTGCTACTCCATCTATGTCTATAACTAAGATAATAGAGATGAAAGCGCAAATAAAAATTCGAAATCAGGCTGTTCAATAATCGCTTTTTTCGAGCTCTATGCTATAAACTTTTTTCCTTTTTCGTGGTCTTCTCAATAACTGCACTGCGGCCGAGCGCATGAGCAGCCAAAGGCAGAGTAATTAATAAAATCAGAAGTAAAGCCCCTAATCGAACCAGCCATTCCCAGCCCCAGCCGGCATTCATTGCCTGTAATAACAGGCCGACTATGAACAGGCTGACAGAGAGTGTTGCCGCCTTGGTGGCGGCGTGTTGTCGTGCTAATGCATTCGGTAAGCGCAATATTCCCATCGCGGCTATCAACATAATGACTATTGAAGCTATTAAAAATAATCCGCTCATAATCATCATGATGAACTCCCGGTCTGCTGTCTGGATTGCAACTGAATAAAATTTGACCAGGCCAGGGTCGCTACAAATCCCGTCAAGGCAATCCCAATAGCCACGTCAAGATAGACCGTACGTTCACTAACCCAAGCTGCAATAAGACAATAAATTACCGCTATTGCGAACAACAGGTCCAGTCCGATAACACGATCAGTCAAGGATGGGCCGATGATCAGGCGGTATATACCTGCCAGTGAACTAATGCCCAAAAAAATCGCAATGATCATCAGTAAACTCATGACAATACTCCATCGATTACTTTCAAATGATCGCAAAAATCACGCTGGATTATACTGACTGTCTCTTCACGGCTATCAATCACGAGTAAATGCAATACCAGTTCGCGCTGTTTTGTATCAATGTCTATCAGTGTGGTACCAGGTGTCAGGGTAATCATCGCACCCAGCAGGCTGGCTGTATTTTCATTTAAATCACCGTAGCAAATGCGCGCAAGGCCGCCCTGCTCATGCCCGCTTGTAAACAGGATGACTTTCGCTGTATCCAGACCCGACAAGAAAGCGGCCTTGAAAAAATTGATTGTCAGCATCATTACGGCAAACACTAATTTCACAATGCACCTCCTGCTTGCCATTGTTGTTGCTGAAGTAAATCAATCAGTGGTCCCGGCATTAATCCCATCATCAGGATGACCAGGGACATGATCAGCATAACCAAGTAGCTCGATTTGGGTATGGCGAGACTGACTAACTGGTCAGGGTGTGGCTTCCAGAATCCTTCCAGCCAGATTTTGCTCATGGAATACAAGGTCAGCATTCCGGTGATTAAAGCTGCGGCCGCCCATAAGTATTTTTCCTGTGTCAGTGTCTCCATGATGATCAGAAGTTTTCCCCAGAAACCACTGGTAGGAGGCACCCCAACCAGTGACAAGGCACTTAATAGAAAAATAACGGAAAGTAATGGTCTGGCAGGGTAAAGGCCGCCTATTTTACGAAGATCATAATGGCCGGCAGTCATCCAGATCAGTCCGGCAATCAGGAACAAGTTAGCTTTAACCAGAATATTATGAAACAAAAAGAAGGCTGTTCCTGTCATGCCAGCCGGTGTGGCCAGTGCTACACCCAGCAACAGAAAACCCACCTGGCTGACTATATGGAATGACAGAATACGCCGTAGATCCCAGTGATAAGCCGCACCCAGGACACCGCTCAGCATGGTAATCACAGCAAGCCATCCTATCGCCTCATGATACAACTGGTAGTCCAGTACCTGGCCACTGATGCGCATCAAGACATAAACGGAAATCTTTGTTAACAAACCACCCACCAATGCAAGCAGTGGTGCCGGTAGTGCATGATAGGAAGCAGGCAGCCAGGCAAATAGTGGAAATGCTCCAATTTTAAGTAGCAGCGCCAGTAATAGCATGCCGCCATACAGGCTCAGGTGATGACCTGATTCTTCAGAAGCAGCTATCTCCGCCAGGGCGCTGAAATTCAAATGCCCGACAGCACCGTGAATCATGCCGATGGCAGCAAGCATGATCAGTGTACCGACCATGCTGACGGCAAAATACTTCAATGCGGCCTCTGTTTGCTGGTGACCTTTGCCTAAAACCATTAATCCCAGCACAGCAATCAGCATCAGCTCAAACCAGACATAGAGATTAAACAGGTCTGCGGCAAGGCTGACGGCTATTGCCGATGCGACCAGGCACTGCATCAAGGCAAAATAAGCCGATTTATCCGCGGTTCTTTGCCAGTGCGCCATAAATACCATGACCACGGCAGAGACCAGAGAAATTAGCATGATCATTATCGCACTTAAGCCATCGCCATAAAACTCGATACCATAGGGAGCAGGCCAGTCTCCAAACATCAATGATTGGGGCCCCGACAAGACCACCTCAAACAGTAATTGCATCGCTAAAACCAGCAATGCAAAACTGCTGAAAAGGTTTATTCCGGTGAGCAGCCGGCCTTTGAGAAAGACACTTAACAGCGACGTCGCTATTGGCAGCAGAAATGGCATCAGCAGACTCATGATTCAATCTCCATCACCATTGGCTTATCGGATTGCGCCTTTGCGCTGGCAGATGGTTCGTTTTCACGATAGCTGGCCACGTCAGAACTATCCTGTTGATTGACAACCGCTGCTGCCAGGATCAAGGCGAAACAAAGTAAGGCAAAACCGATAACGATAGCTGTCAACACCAGTGCCTGTGGTAACGGACTGGCCGCGTCTGTCATTAATGCCTGGCTTCCCTGTTCAATGACTGCAGGTACCAGGCTGCCGGGACGTCCACCGGTAAAAACCACCAGGTTGGCCGCTGTACCTAAAACAGCCAGCCCCATGATCATCCTGAATACTTCCCTGGATAACAGAAGCAGGATGCCGCTTGATACACAAATGCTGATTACCACGATTAAAATCAAACTCATTAGCTGATACCTCCCTGCTCACTGGTTTCCAGCGGTAACTGATGACGCTCCAGAAGTGAATAGACATAACCTGTGAAGCTTCCCCAGACTGTCAGGAAAACCCCCAGGTCAAACAGCAAAACACTTGAAAGTCCGACTATTTCAACATGCCTTAAAAAGCCATCACCTGTGATCATGCCCGCCATACCGGCAAGCATTGCCATACCAATACCAAGCATTGCCAGTTTGCCAGGCATTAAATACTGGTACTTTCGTGCAAACTCACTATTATAAAGAATGGCTAACTGACTGGATGCTGCCACTGCGACCAGGCCACCAATAAATCCACCACCGGGCTCGTTATGCCCCCTGAAAAGTATCCATAAAGCGGCTGCCAGCATCATCCAGTAGAGAGGTACAGCCAGTTTTTCAAGTAGAACAGAAGCCGGTGCTGACCCTGACTGATTGGCAGCGATATGTGTAAACAAGGGTTTTGCAGCCAGTAATGAAAAAGCGACAACGGCAATTTCTCCAAACGTATCCAGTGCACGAAAATCGACGATAATGACATTAACCACATTTCGGCCATTGGCTTGAGGAAGGCTGTTGGCTGCAAACCAGCTTGCCAGGTCACGGTTTTCGGGGATGGCCTGCAAATTCATCAACAGGATAAATGTACCGGCACCAGCAAGCAGAGCCAGTATCAGCTTAAGCGGTTTTTGCCACGGCATTTCGCGGTGAGGTTTTTGATTAAAGAAAGGTATTGCTGCAGCTGCTATCACCACGAGAACAGTTTCAACGGTAAACTGGGTAAAAGCCAGGTCAGGAGCGCCAGCAAACAAAAACAAAATGGCTGAGCCATATCCTGCCAGGCCTACTGCCATTAACAGCGCCAGGCGGTTTTGTAAAAACACTGCAACTACTGCACCTATGCTCATCAATCCACCTGCAACCAACCAGGCCCAGCTGTGCGGTGGCCAGTGGTTTAGTGCTGGCAATTGTATTGACGCATTCGTCAATAAGTAAAATGACATGATGATCAGTGCAGAGACTGTCAGTAAAAGATACTTGTCCAGCCTGCCTGACTGTAACAATCGTGTATGCAGGGAGGCGGCTTTTTTAAGTGCCTTTAATGCAACTTCGTAACTGGCTTCAGGGCCAAACTGATCAAGCCAGCGCATGCTTGCTAATCTGTCGTGAATACGGTCCCAGGTTAAAAACAGCAAAATGGCAATCAATGCAGCAATACCGCTTGCCGATAACATATTCTGAAATGAATAGGAGGTACTGATTTCAGCGAGCTCTGAAGAAGGCGAAATACTCTGGGCCGCACTTAATAACAGCGGGTCAATAAAGTCCGGAAACAGTTCGAACTCAACACCAATGACTGCCAGCATTAGCGGCGGCATCACCATGCGCCAGTCAGCTTCGCGCAGTCCGCTAAACGACTTTTCCAATGGCCCCCAGAAAACCCGGATCGCGGCAACACCTGCTACGGCCATCGCCACGGCATTGACCAGAAGCAAACCATAACTCACGATCTCAACAAGCTCTGCCTGCTCCTTGGCAACCGCCATTATATCCTTGGCAACAAATCCAAAAGCCATTGGCAGGCCGGCCATTGACAACCCAGCGAGAATGGCTGCAGCGGCAGTCCACGGCATGACCCGACGCAACCCCATCAGGTGATCAATTTCACGGGTGCCGGTCACATGATCAATGTTGCCAGCGACCATGAAAAGCGGTGCCTTGTAGACTGCATGGGCAAACAAAAAAGCAATTACCGCAAGACCGGCCGTGCTGCTGGGCAGGCCGATTAACAGGGTTAACGTCCCCAGCGCAGATAATGTGCTGCGCGCGAGAATTCTTTTCAGATCTATTTCACGTAGTGCCAGCACGGCAGCCCATACCGCGGTAATTGCACCGGCGCCAATTAACAGGAATTCCCATAACAGTAAATCGTTAAAGGCAGGATCGAGTCGTGCCATCAGGTAAATTCCCAGCTTGACCATGGTGGCAGAGTGCAAATAAGCACTTACCGGCGTCGGTGCCGACATGGCATTGGGTAGCCAGAAATGAAACGGAAATTGTGCCGACTTGGTAAAAGCTCCAATCAAAACCAGAACAATGGCATAAGACAGCCGTGGATCATCCATATACATCGGAGCCGCAGCCACGATACCGGAGAGTGACCAGGTCCCTGCCATATCGCTGAGCAACAGCAATCCTGCCAGTAAGGCCATGCCGCCCGCCATTGTCACAAACAATGCCTGGCGCGCTGAGTTCCTGGCATCTGAACTGGTATGATTAAATCCGACCAGTAAAAATGAAGTAATACTCGTCAGTTCCCAGAAAATAAATAACAGGATGACATCATCAGCTGTCACTGCACCTATCATTGCAAGCATGAAAAGGATGAGCACGAAAAAGATTCGGTGTTTACCCGGTGCCTGTGACAGATAACCAGATCCATAGATAAACACCATTGTGCCAATGCCCGTGATTAGCATGAGCATCAGCACACTGAATGCATCGACACGAAAGGCCAGTGCAATATCCAGGCTGCTAACCCAGGGGTGAGACCATTGCCAAGGTAACGGAAACTGTACCAACCCTGCAATGAGTGCGACAAACAAAGAGAAGGGGATCAGGCTAACAGCAATATAATTGATACTGGTCTCCGGAGCTTTGATGTCCTGATGATTAGACATATTTAATTCTCAGCTTTGGATTTATCTTCACGATGTAACTCAGGCAGCCTGCGCTGCTGGTGCCAGCGGGGAAATATAGCCTTCAGGTTTTACCGCCAGAATCGAAGCCTGGGTCATCTGCATGACTTCTTCAGCAGTATTACCAATGAAAAATCCCGGAACACCAACACGCCCGATGGTGGGCATCACTGATGTAAAGAATATTTTTATACCTGTTCATATTGCTGGCTCCTGAAATTTAATAGGTTAAATATAGGCATATGAGCTTTTGTATTATTAAGACAGCACAAAAAAGCAAAAGATATTCGAATCATTAGCGATAACAGATCGAATTTTTCGATTAATAAGAAAATTTAGTGAAAAAAATGACTTCGGTTTTTTCGAATAAAAACCTGTTTTTTTCTGATTTTTTCAAACGCATTGACGCCTATCCTTGAGTGTACGAACCACAATCAAGGAGAAATTGATGAAAGTTTCTATTCAAGCGAGAGATTTCACGCTGACCGACTCCATGCTGTCATATGTTAAGGACCGCATTAATTATCTGTTCAGCTCTCGCTACAACCAAATTCAGCGAATCACAGTGCGGCTAAGTGATGTTAACGGACCAAGAGGTGGTGTGGATAAACGCTGCAAGGTCACCGTGGTATTGCCCAGGTTAAACGAAATTGTTATTGATGACGTGCAGTCCGATTTGTATGTTGCAATATTCAGAGCAATGGATCGTGCCAGCCGCACAGTAAACCGTCGTTTAACCAGGTTACAGGATAAAAAAAGACGACTTTACGTCCCTAACAATTCAAAAACTGACCTCTTTATTAACAGTTTGCACCAATATTCCTAGGAGATAGCAATGAATATGAAAACATTACTTAACCAGTTTTCAGGCAATGCCCAGAACGAGGCTGGCAGTGGTAATAACATGTCGGATACTTTAGGTAAAATTACCGGCCAGTTACCGGGTGGACTGGCTGGTGGTGCGGTAGCCGGCGGCATTATGTCACTGATCATGACCAATAAATCTGCCCGCAAAGCTGCCGGTACAGCTGCAACCTATGGCGGTGCGGCTTTACTCGGAGGTCTGGCTTATAAGGCTTATAAAAACTGGCAAGCAGGACAAGGAAATCAGGCCCCGGTTTCACAAAACAGTTTCACGTCACCAGAAATCATGTCTTCTGATTATCAATTGACGCTCATCAAAGGCATGATAGGTGCTGCCAGGGCAGATGGTCATATTGATGCAGAGGAGCAAAATAATATTTACGCATCAATTGACCGGATGGATCTCTCGACTGAGACAAAGGCAATGGTTTTTGACCTTATCCGGCAACCGGTATCGATCGAAGAAATTGCCAGCGGGGCACACACAATGGAACAAAAAACCGAACTTTACCTGGTATCAAGCATGGTGATCGATCCAGACCATCCGGCAGAAAAGCAATGGTTGAACAATTTAGCCTCATCACTAGGGTTGCCGGAGGAGCTGACCAGACAGCTGCAATTACAAGCACAGCAACATTCGCTTGATACCTAGCAACCTTTTGCAAGTCAGTTTCAATAACAAAGCCTGTTCGATGAAACTATCGATATATGAGCAATGATGAAAGGCTGGAGTAGAGCGAGGAAGCAAATTAACTGGGCAACAGATCATGGATCATTTTATTACTGATATTGTTTTTATGGTTTTGATAATTACCTCGGTAATCAGTATTGCTGCAGCAACCTGGCTAATTAATAGCAGCGCTGCCCTGGACGCAGGAGAATAGCATTCATGCCCATGGATTAAACAGGGAATTTGTATCTAACAGCCCCATCAGGAAATAGAAAAACTACAATATTCAGGGTCAGCTTTGTTGCGTTAAAGAAATATTTTTCAAACCGCTGAAAGATTTCTTACACCTTGAAGCTGCCAGTGGCATATTGCTGCTCATTGCCGCCATCGGCGGTATGGCTATGCCCGCGCTGATTTTCAGCTATATCAACTGGGAGAATGCTGTTGCTATGAAAGGCAAAGTAAATATCCGGCATTTTTTATGTTGTTATCAGTAGCTGTTGTTGGGCTTGATTATCGGCCTTCTGTCCCAACCAATACTACAAGGTGCTTAAAACAGGTAGAAAGCTATGTCTGAAATGTTAAACAATTTGAAAAAAATGCTCGGTACCGAGCGTGAAAACCAGCTGCTACATTACAGTATTGGTAATGAATACCTTAAGTCTAATGACTTTGATATGGCTGAAGAGCATTTAAGAAAAGCAGTTTCACTGGATCCTGCTTATTCTGCGGGCTGGAAACTGCTCGGTAAAACACTCAACGCCGCAGAAAAATATGAAGAGGCAATAGAGGTTTTCGAGAATGGTATTGTGGTGGCGGAAAACCAAGGTGATATTCAGGCAGCCAAGGAAATGAAGGTGTTTTTAAAAAGAGCCGGGAAAAACCTTCAATAAGCTGTCTGTTGTTTTCGAACAGTGTTTTAAAAGCTGCGTTTCAGTGGCGAGTTACTGACCTTCAGGTGTTGTTTAACAATATTACTGGCGGAATGATTTTCAAAAACCAGGCGGCCATAGCTGTTGTAATGCGGCAATTTGCGAGCCAGCTTGATAATCGTTGACGCATTGCTGGTGCCAATAAAACCGAGCGGGCTGCGACGGGTGTCATTATCAAGCAGAACCAGGGCGTGATCTGTTATTTGGAAAGTATCTTTTTCAATCTGTACTGATTGCGGATGCATTTTTTGTGATTCCGAAGTCAAGCGCCCTTTGTGTTTTTGCAGTAGCTTGTTGTTCCAGCCCAGTATCCATACAGCCGTATCCGCGGATAATGGATTAAACTCCGAGTCTGAAACCAGTCTTATATTGTCGTATTTCTTGTTCCAGCTTGCGGCCAGGTGATGCCATGCATTCTGTTCTTCTTTTGAAGATCCTTCCGGATATACCAGAAGCTGTGTTTTCGCTCCGAAGAGCCTGCCAAGTGAAGCGGGTTTTTCCTGTGGGTTCAGTAGTCGAAAGATATCGAAATCCGGATCAATCTGAATTTCCACAGGCTGGTGTTCATAGCTGAAGTTGAATTGTTGCGACTTGTCGGTGAGTTTCAATTGCTCGGTAATTGTATTTCCATTTTTAAAAATAACCTGCATCGGAATGAATAGCTGATAGCTGTCGCCTTGTTGTTCTAACTGGATAGATAACTCGAAACCGTCAGTGGATTTTTTCAAGCTGCTTTCTGTCAGCATGATTTCAGGTGCTCCTGTGCGGTTTAACCATTGTGAAATAAACGAGTTTGCATCAAGCTCCGTGCCTTCAAGCAAGCTGTTAATCAGTTCGGGAAAACTTGCCGAATGAAATTTGAAGTCTTTCCAGAACGATTGGATGTTTTTATTAAATGTTTCTTCGCCTAGTCTGTTTCTGAGCATGTGAAACAACATCAGTGACTTGCTGTAGCCAATAGCCTGGCTGGCTTCATTGTGCCTTGAAGTGAAGTCTTTAAGGGCAAAGTCATTCTGC
>Ga0180435_10006267_pt1 | contig 11393 bp, 8 predicted proteins | sample SS_ome_3_FD_132467 | JGI IMG/M metagenome (GOLD analysis project Ga0180435, IMG submission 132467) | Hypersaline lake sediment archaeal communities from the Salton Sea, California, USA - SS_3_S_1 metaG | ecosystem: Environmental > Aquatic > Non-marine Saline and Alkaline > Hypersaline > Sediment...
CACTCATTTTCGTCATCATCCTTCTGACAGGTTTCGATACTCTTCATGGTGTAACGGCCATCAGCAGCTTTACCATGATCGAAATCCTTAGCACGTTTCGGTGTATCGCCAGCTTCGATGTACTTCTCAGGGCCGATCAGAGCGAAGAACTTGTTCATATCAGGGGCAGTTGCAGACTCGTTATAGTGCAACTCAGTACCTGGTGGAACCACGACCTGGCCGTTTGGCCCCATCTTCATCGGCTTCACCGTGGTGTAGACACCCTTGTCACCTTTTTTGTCACCTTGTTTGTCACTCATCATGCGCACGGTCTCGATACTGTGACAGTATGAACAGTTGATACCTTCACGGTTATGCTTATGACCGATCTGGTAACCTACCGTGTAGACATCACCATTCCTGGCCATAGAAACTACGGTAGCTTCCTCGTCAGGATTATAGCCAGGCGCCAGATTTTTCTGTTTTGTCGCCTTGGCTTGCTCGAAAAGATTATCATACAGAGGATTTCCTTCATCATCCCACAGAGGATTTCCTTCATCATCCACTGGTGGCGGCACATACTCATCATTCATATTACCAAGTACATCCTTCCTGATCTCGTAGTCACCTGAGTAATACGCTCCTGGTGCGTGACACTTGATACAGACCTGGCCGGCCTTATCCACCATTCCCGGCATGTATGTATCGCCGGAGATTGGATGAACACTGTCGATCTTACTGGTCTGCAATCTCAGGAAATCCTGGTACTTGGACTGGAAGATAGGATCTTTCCACGACTTGGCGTGCATGGAGGTCTTCCAGGTATCGTAGAGGTCGTTATGGCAGTGCTGACATTTATTATCCGCACTATCGAACAGGGTATTTCCGTATCCATGACCGGCGAGTACTTCTGCATCACCCGGCCCTGCCAAATTGGTGCGTCCGCCATCTGTCGCAAGTGCGACTTGCGAGAATATTAGGCCGATTCCAGCAAGGAACAGACCTTTAAAAGTTTTTTTCATTTCATCCTCCCAACCAAGCCATCATGAATCAGGACAGCATTGTTTGGTTACCGTTTAGTTACAATTATTGTTTCAGTTAATTTTTTCGCATTTATATCGTTATTATTCCACGATGGATTCTCATACAGTCGTGGTCAAATATTCCAGTGTTTTGTTCGTTCGTTTTCGTTCATATAAGAAAAATCAAATATAACCAACCCTCACTATTCACTGTAAAATCAGCTACTTAATAAAAACAGTTAATTTATACATAGAGGTACAGCAGGGTTCTTACCTGTGTGTTTTTTAACCAAGACAAAGGCGCGTATTGTCAAGGAAACCCCACAACTCGCCATTAAGATGGCGCGATGCCAGACGATATGGAGAACTTCAATGCGTCACAAAATTACCGAACTGCAGAATACATTGCATATCTTTGTACTCGCACACTGCATCGGTCAGATTCCTCAACAGCATTTTGAGAATGCTGCGTCACATTGGACAGAAATGATTCAAAATGGGCATAAATGGGATCGATATAAAGCAGCGGCCTTATTGCTTGATGCATCCGTCAAAAATGGCTACATCCATGAAAGTCAGATTACGCCCGATGGATACAAGGCAATCGACTGGGCGCAGGATACCTTGAAGAATTTAGGCGAAAATTAGCTGCACCCGCCAGTTAACACCGTAAAACGCTTAGCTGAAAGTTCTTACAGTAAGCTGCTGTAACCGTTCATACCGACAAATCAACTGGCTGTCATTTCAATACTAACAAATGGAAAACCAGACGGTCTGATATGTAAAATTTATCGACTCAAACGAGTATAAATTAACCGATTTTCACACAATTTCGTCGATATATCTTACATTTTAATATATCAAGATTGACTGAATTTCCTTTATCATATTGATTTATCTAAGTATTTTAAAAGTGGCATCATGTATGCTTATTTACTTTTGTGTATATAAAACACGCCATGGCATGAGGAAATGCGACATGCCAGCAAATGCGAATAAACCTGCCGCCTTGCCGTCCTTAGTCTCACGACACAGGCACTAAATGTTACTAAATTGTATTTGCGCCTCATCCTTAAATGTAAGGATAGGCGCCTGAGATGAATGACCAGGAATAACTGGACTGAGATCACAGAGCATTCACCTGACAGCTAACTTCAGCAAGGTGACGCTTAGATGGTGTCATCGTTAAACATATACAACACTAGTAAGCATACTCATGAAAGCATTAAAGGATTTACGACCGGAATCGATGCCAACGATTGGCCTGCTTCTCGCCTGCATGTTCTGGTTTCTGGACTCGGCAATAGACACCTTCTACCTGGGTGCCAGTCATCTATATATTGAAAACCTGTTAAGACCAGAAACGGTAGAGTTATGGGGACGGATACAGGTCATCTCTATAATGATGCTGTTCTCCATGATCATCATGTTCCTGTTACAGAAACACAACAGGATCAGGCTACGACTTCAGAAATACAGGCTGGAACTTGAAAACATCGTGGAACTGCGCACCAGGGAACTTTGCATAAAAAATGCAATGCTGGAAGACGAGATCCAGCAGCGCCAGAAAGCTGAAGAGGAACTGGTAGAACTGGCAAATATCGATGCACTGACCTCGATACCAAACCGCAGGAAGTTCGATGAAGTGCTGCAATACGAGATGGGGCGTGATAAGCGCTACCATAATAAACTGTCGTTGATATTCTGCGATCTTGACCACTTCAAACGCGTGAATGATACGCACGGTCATAAGATCGGCGACGAGATACTCAAGGAATTCACTCGGCTTATATCTGCGAACATCAGAAACACGGACATTTTTGCCCGATGGGGTGGTGAGGAGTTCGTCTTACTATTGCCCGATACTAATATCGAAACCGCCACCCTCACAGCAGAAAAACTACTCATCGAAATCGAGAGACATGCCTTCCCATATGTCGGCTGCATGACAGCGAGCTTCGGCGTCACCGAACTCGTCGAAGATGACACCGAAACATCGTTCATCAAACGTGCGGATGATGCGCTCTACATGGCGAAGGACAGGGGACGTAACAGGATCAAAGTGTTACCACAGTCGAAAAAGATCATGAAGATAGTGGCAGGTTTATCTCTATCCGAGACTACCCCTGCCTGATAATCAGTACCCACAAAACTACAGACCAAGCATCAATTTATTAGCAGAGAATAATGCCTTTGCTTTTTCCTGCACTTCATCGTCATCCATTGGTATACACTCCGGAGTGATAAAGGCTGCATCAGTCTCTTCCGCCGAAATTTCTTCTATCTTTGTTACCAGGGCTTTCCTTTTCTCGACCTTTACTTTTTTCTTACGTACATCTGTAATTTCGATGACTGTTTCTTTCTGTAAAACAGGCCCGGGCACCTTCGAGGTGTAGTCACTGTACATATCATCGATCAGATCATTACCCGACTGGGTCAATGCCTCGAGCCACTTCTTCCTGGTCGGGTGAACCTCCAGCTCGCTGGTATAGAAGATGTCATCGACGATCTTTACCTTGTATTCAAACTTAAGGAATATTATCCAGGCGTAAGCGCTTGCATGTGTCTCCAGCTGTAGATGGGTGGTCTTGAATCCATGAACATCGGCGACAGGTTTTTCGAAAATTTTTGTTATAACCGGTTTTTCTGCCTTCACATTAAAGAACTCCATGGCACCGGTTGCCTGTTCGCCGATACTCTGGAAGAACTCATTCGTCTTCATTTGTGAGCAATAATATTTCTTATCCGGTTTATCGCCTATATACCATGTTCCTCCGTTATCGGCTGTCATGATGTATGGCGAGTGCTCCGTCTTCTTCCCCTCCGCATCGAGAAAATCTATACGGAAGCGAGTATCGTCGAAAGTCAGCGTTTCGAAATGGGCGTTTGGCTCACCATTTTCCTTGGTAACCGTTATCTCGTAAGACACCCTGTACCCGGCATACACACTGGGCGCTATAATCAATAGTAGCAGCGAGATAAATATGGTTCGTCTATAACGTTTCATTTGATCACCTGAATGACTATAGATGACAGACATGGACCAGCTGATAATACACGCATGAAATCACCTGCCTGACAGACATTTCAAATAGTATGCTCACACTATACGAACAACATCAGAACAACATTAACTTTAATAACGCCCGTGCTCTTTCATTATGTAGTTATTCATCTCGACGAACTGACGGTTCATGTTGACCAGTGTCTTGTGCACTGACCTCACGATCAGCTTCATGATCTTGTATACCAGTTGAGGATGGTCCTGTAGCATACCCTCCAGTTCATCACGCTGCAGCTTGAGCACATGCGCTTCTTTCACCGCCCGAAGGGTTGCCGAATGTTTCTTGCCATCGATGAAACCCATGGCACCGGCGATATCCCCAGGCTTGAGATGATCCAGGGTAACGTATTCGTCACCGCCTGCATTACGGGTCACGATGATATCACCGTCCATAATGATATAGAGAGCATCATCATGCTCGTCCTCACTCAACAGGACTTCGTCAGCGGCAAGGCGCTGAAGCTGAAAGACCGATGTCAGGATCTCACATTCATCGGTATCGATCTTTTCACTTAACAGCGTGGTACAGGTGTTGACCACATTTTGTATATCACTCATGACTACCTCCCCCTACATTTATTATGATTACATCCTCATTTTGCAGATAGTCTATCCTGAAGTATTGATCAGCATCAATCAACCGTCGATGAATACCTGCCCCCTCTGGCAAGCGCAAAACATGGTGGACAAGGTATCATCCGGTGTAATAGCGTAAACTAGACCCCATTAAAGTAATCTTGCTCAATCACTCGTACAAGATAGGCTCAATGGAAACAATCGTTTCAATATCCAATCTTTCCAAAACATATGGAAACGGGTATCAGGCACTGAAAAATATCGATCTCGATATCCATCGTGGTGAGATACTCGCGCTGCTCGGGCCAAACGGTGCCGGCAAGACAACGCTGATCTCGATCATCTGCGGTATCGTCAATGCCAGTGAAGGCGAGGTCCTGGTCGACGGCTACGATAACGTTAAGGATTTTCGCGCAACACGACGACTGATCGGCCTGGTACCACAGGAACTGACACTCGGCGCCTTCGACAAGGTCATCAACACCCTCCGTTTCAGCCGGGGTATGTTCGGCAAGAAACCCGATGAAGAATATCTCGACTACCTGCTGAAAAAGCTCTCGCTATGGGAGAAGCGCAACAGCGAGATCCTTGCCTTGTCTGGCGGAATGAAACGCCGCGTCCTCATCGGCAAGGCGCTGTCACACCAGCCCATGATACTATTCCTCGATGAGCCCACCGCGGGCGTCGATGTCGAACTTCGAAAAGATATGTGGGATATCGTACGCGACCTGAGAGAAGCAGGCGTCACTATCATCCTCACTACACACTATATCGAAGAAGCTGAAGCGATCGCTGATCGTGTTGGTGTCATTAATAATGGCGAACTACTGATCGTCGATGACAAAGAGAGCATCATGCATAAACTGGGGAAGAAACAGATGTGCATCGAACTCGAACAGCCGACCGAGACCATTCCCGCTCCACTCTCTGCATGGTCACTCGAACTGATATCAGAAGGCAGACAGCTGAGTTACACCTATGACCCGAAGGAAGAACACACCGGGATAGCCAGCCTGCTCGATGCGATACGTGAAACAGACCTGGTGATAAAAGATATCAGCACGTCCCAGAGCTCACTCGAAGAGATATTCGTCAGCCTGGTAAAGGGTGAATCGTGATCAAGAACATATACGATAAAGCTCGAACAAGCCGGTCGGACGTCGACAACCCGCCATTGATCAACCTTCAGGCGATCAAGGTTATCTATCAGTATGAGATGTTACGCGCCTGGGAGACTATGCTGCAGAGTTTTGCTTCTCCCGTTATCTCGACCGCGCTCTACTTCGTGGTTTTCGGTTCAGCCATCGGTTCGCGTATCCAGAGTATCGATGGCGTACCCTATGGTGTATTCATCGTACCCGGTCTTATGATGCTGGCACTGATGACACAGAGCATCGCAAATGCATCGTTTGGCATCTTCTTCCCCAAGTTTACCGGCACCATCTATGAAGTGATGTCCTCGCCGATCTCTTTTGTCGAGATACTCATCGGCTATGTCGGTGCGGCAGCGACGAAATCATTGATCATCGGGGTTATCATCCTCGTCACAGCCAGCTTCTTCGTGCCACTGGATATCCAGCACCCGATCTGGATGATGAGTTTCCTGGTCCTCACCTGCATCACCTTCAGCCTGTTTGGTTTCATCATCGGTTTATGGGCGGATAATTTTGAAAAGCTTCAGCTCATCCCACTGCTGGTGATCACACCGCTGGTGTTTCTGGGCGGCAGTTTCTATTCGATCGATATGCTGCCGCCTGCCTGGCAGACAGTGAGTCTGTTCAATCCGGTGGTCTACCTGGTCAGCGGATTCCGCTGGAGTTTCTTCGAGGTTTCTGATGTCAGCGTCGGTCTCAGCCTGGCCATGATACTGGTCTTTCTCGGCCTCTGCCTGTTGATCGTGTGGTGGATGTTCAAGACGGGTTACCGTCTAAGAAGTTAATAGTGGGAAGTTGATAGAACGCTCTCCAGCCAGGATGATTATTTATTGTTAATAGCCAGGACAACACTCCCGGTACAGTCGATAATCTCTTCCTGCAGATTATCGATATCCGGTTTGTACATCAGTTTCTCGGCATGTGTCAGTGCATCGAGGCCATCTGTGGTGAGCTGGCTAGGATGAAGGTAACCGTCATTGAAGACATAGTAAAGAAGGGCTGCTGCAGATTGCCGCATATCCCAGTGCTTGCCGTCATTCTGCTTCTGTATAGCCATCTTGATCGCTTCGCGATAGTACTCTACCGGAATCGACACCTGCAGATCACTGCGGATATATGCTGAAACAATATTCTCTAACTCGCCGTACCTTACCACTTTACACCTATATAACTTGCTGCTTAAAACTGTTATCGGTCCGTGATATTCAGAATAGCGCCCTTCCAGTAGACAGTTAACAGAGTATAGATACCTTTTTACAAGTTTCCGCTATCCGGCATACCGTCTGTCGGATGGTCGCCAGTTTCGGATAATCGCTAGTTAAAGAATTGCTGCACCTTCGACTTAACCTAAATCATTAAAACCGGTGAAGCGGGATCAGGCATCAGACATCTCTGCCCAGTATTTCTTCAGCCGCTTTTCAGAGACAGGGAATCGCGTGCGAAGCTCCTGCGCGAATAAAGATACCCGGTATTCCTCCAGCATCCACCGATAATGACGCAGCTGCTCAGAATCGATATGCTGTTTTTCGAGAGCCGCCTGGCGCTTCTCATATTCATGCCACAGCTTGTTGAAATCGAGACGCAGCTGACGATCACGCGTGGCATTCGTCTTCGATTTCTCAAAACGTTTGCTGATACCGGCTAGGTAACGCGGGTACTGTTTCAACCAGTCATGCTCGATCGCAGTAATAAAGTTTTCCGGGAAGAGCGTGTTGAGCTGCGCCTGGATATCAGACACCGTATCGAGCTGTGTCAGCGCCGGCTTCTTCATCAACTTCTTGATGGCACGGTATTCATCTAATATACCGGTCAACAACTGGCACCATTGCAGCATCTTTTCATGCAGCTCTGCTTTTCCCTTTTCCAGGCAAGCGTCGAACGCTGACTGACTATCGATCTTTTCAGCCATGAACACTTCATCGAAGGTACTATCGATGATATCTGCCTTGAGAGCATCACAACGGCCGAAGTCTGAATATTTGAGGCAGAGATTCTGTGCATCCGGAATCGATGCCCGCAGATGCTTCATCTGCTCCGGCAAGGCATTGATAAACAGCTGCCTTATCGCCCTGCCGGTTTCCTGCTCGGCACGCTGCCGGTTCTCTATCGCTCTCAGGTGGACACGTTTACCCTCCCTGACCAGGGCGAGAGAAGCCTTCACTGTTATACCGCCAAGATTCAGCTCGACCGTTTCACCAATACGATCAAGCGCTTCGGCAGCGACATCATCGCGGTTGTACTCTTCGCTCGCCGCTTGCATCGATTCCTGTGCAGACAGCATATTTTCATCTGATGACTCAACAACCACACCCGCGAGACTGCCTTTTATCGCCTGCAGGTTACGCCCTTCTTCGATCACGGAACCATCGGCATCGATGACACGAAAATTCATCAACAGGTGCTGACTTATAGTTTCCGCTTTCCATGCATCATAGGGGATCAGCACACCGGTCATCTTTTTCAGATGGGCTGAAACAGCAGTGCATAATGCCGTATCAGAGGGTTCGAGCGCCTCGACACAGGCTTCGGCAAAGGTGGGAACCGGAACAAAGTTCTTGCGTAACTGTTTGGGCAATGAGCGAATAAGTGCGACGACCTTCTCATGCAGCAGGCCCGGAATCAACCATTCGCAGCGTTGCGGATTTACCAGGTTGAGGCCGGCTACCGGGGTGATCAGCGTGATACCATCGCAGTGATTTCGAGGATCGAAGTGATATTCGATGGGAAAAGATGAGCCGTTGAAATCCAGCCGGTCAGGAAACTGCGTATCACTGACCAGCGAAGCATCATCTCGGATCAGGTCGTCATAACACAGGAAGAGTGCTTTGGCATCGGTCTTGTTATGACGAATCCACTTATCAAGCGCCTGACCACTAACTACTTCATCAGGCAGGCGCTCGTTATAAAAATCATACAGTACGTTTTCATCGACGATGATGTCTCGTCGACGGGATTTGGCTTCCTGCGCCTCGAGCTCCTGCAGCAGTTTCTGGTTATGCACGAAGAAACCGGCACGACTATCGAAGTCACCTTCGATCAGGGCGCCGCGGATGAATATCTCTTTCGCTTCTACCGGATTTATCCGGCCGTAGTTAACCTTCTTATCGACATTGATCATCAGGCCATACAGCGTCGCCTGCTCATGGGCGACCACCTGTGAACGCCGTTTCTCCCAGTGCGGATTATTATAATGCCGCTTCAACAGGTGCCCGGCGAGCTGTTCCACCCAGACCACATCGATCTTTGCATTGGTCCGCGCATAGACCTTTGTGGTCTCGACGATCTCGGCTGACATGATCCATTTCGGTGCTGACTTGAACAGGGCCGATCCCGGAAATACGTAGAACTTCTTATTCCTTGCACCAAGATATTCTTTATCTTCTGACTTGAATCCCAGGTTACCCAGCAGGCCAATAAGCAGTGAACGATGGATCTGTTCATATGAAGCTTCTGTGGTATTAAACTTCAGCTTCAGCGTCGTCAGCATGCGTTTGATCTGGTTATGGGTATCGATCCACTCACGCATGCGCATCCACGAGATGAAGTTCTTCCTGCACCACTTGCGCAGCTGGTTACCGGAAACCGCTGCCTTCTCCTCATGGTATGCTTGCCACAGCTTGATGTAGAAGAGGAAATCGGACACCTTGTCTTTGAATGCCGCATGTTTCTCATCTGCTGCCTGCTGCCTGTCCATCGGTCGGTCACGCGGATCCTGTGTCGCCAGTGCCGCAACGATGATCAGCACTTCGCTCAGCGCCTGTTCGTTCTTCGCCTGAAGCAGCATACGGGCCAGTCGGGGATCGATCGGCAGATGCGCCAGGTGCTTGCCGATCTTGGTGATCTTATAGTTACCGATGGAACTGCCCTGGATGGCACCCAGCTCATGCAGCAACTTGTAACCGTCGTTGATCAGCCGGTCTTCAGGCGGTTCGACGAAAGGAAAATCATCGATATGCCCCAGCCTCAGATTTTCCATCTGCAGGATCACCGATGCCAGGTTGGTACGCTGGATCTCCGGCTCGGTAAATTCTGCACGCTGCTCGAAATCCTCTTCATCGTAAAGGCGGATACAGATACCTTCCGATACACGGCCACAACGCCCCTTACGCTGATTCGCCGAGGCCTGCGAGATCTTTTCGATCGGCAGCCGCTGTATCTTGCTGCGCCAGGAGTAACGCGAGATACGTGCAACACCCGAATCGATCACGTATTTGATACCGGGTACGGTGAGCGATGTCTCTGCAACATTGGTCGCCAGCACGATGCGCCGTTTGCTCGATGGGTGAAAGATACGGTTCTGCTCTGCATTAGATAGACGCGCCAGCAGCGGCAACACTTCGGTATTGTCCAGCAGGCGGTTATGCGATGCTTTATTTAGCGCATCTGCCGTCTCACGGATATCACGCTCGCCGCTGAGGAACACCAGGATATCCCCACGGCTGATCCGCGAAAGTTCTTCCACAGCTTCGATGATGCCTTCCTGCATAGTCTTCTGCGATTCAACCTCGGCGCTCAGGCAGGGGCGATAACGCACCTCGACCGGGTAGGTCCTGCCCGAGACATTGATCACCGGTGCATCATCGAAATGTTTTGCGAAACGATCCGGATCGATGGTCGCCGAGGTAATGATCAGCTTGAGATCTTTACGCTTTCTTATCAGGCGTTTCAGGTAACCCAGCAGGAAGTCGATGTTCAGACTGCGCTCATGGGCCTCGTCGATGATGATGGTGTCATACTGATTGAGGAATGGATCATGGTTACATTCAGCCAGCAGGATACCGTCGGTCATCAGCTTGATGTAACTCCTGTCATTCGACCTGTCAGAAAAACGCACCTTGAAGCCGACCTCGTTACCCAGCTCTGTGTTGAGCTCTTCGGCGATACGCTGAGACACTGCGCGCGCCGCCAGCCGGCGCGGCTGTGTATGGCCGATCCTGCCTCGTATACCGAGACCGGCATCGAGACAGATCTTTGGCAGCTGCGTGGTCTTGCCCGAACCGGTCTCGCCGCACAGGATAGTTACCTGGTTTTCGATGATGGTCTTTTTAATGAGCTCGCTCTTCTGAGCGATCGGCAGCGCATCCGGGTATTCGATGACAGGCAGGTTCCTTTGCCGCTCTGCGGCCACCGCGATCGATGCCTCGATATCGCCGGCCAGCTCAACAGCCAGCTTGTCCTTATCAGCCGGCTTTGCCCGCTTTATTTTTTGCAGACGACGACGCAAACGATGCACGTCTCTGATCATGCACTGTTGCAGTTTTTTATTTAGGGAACGAATATCCAAGAGTATGCGAGAGAGTGTATACCGGGGCTATTTGCTAAATAGACGCTTGTAAATTGACTATCCGCAACCGGGCGACTGGCAGACAGCATAAAAGCCACATTATATCAGCCGGTGAGCATCCTCTACAGGACAGCTTTTTAACTAACTCCTTATGAGAATTGTGCACAGTTTGTACTGCTTCCAAGTTAAAATGCGTTATCACTTTAATTACTGGATTTACCTCATCGGTTTCAGGTAGTACTTCAATGAAAAAGATCACTATCATCGGTGCCGGTTTCGCCGGCCTCTCTGCGATTAAACAGTTACGTAAGCGG
>Ga0180435_10006268_pt1 | contig 11393 bp, 9 predicted proteins | sample SS_ome_3_FD_132467 | JGI IMG/M metagenome (GOLD analysis project Ga0180435, IMG submission 132467) | Hypersaline lake sediment archaeal communities from the Salton Sea, California, USA - SS_3_S_1 metaG | ecosystem: Environmental > Aquatic > Non-marine Saline and Alkaline > Hypersaline > Sediment...
GCGTAAAAAGCGGGTGTGAATTCCAGTAGCATGAACCGCTCGAAGCGAGGTTCGTAGTCGTCCGTCGAAAGCGGAATACTCACGGCGACGTGGTATTCCTTCTCGACAATCCGGCGGTCGCTGCTGAAGCGATGAACTTCGTTGAGTGGAAAGTCGACCAGATTGACATCTAAATGACTACCGACCCGCTCGGCGACCTTTTCGCGGATGACTTCCTCGGCCAGCATCTCGAGTGCGGTTTGAGCCGCTTGGCTGGAGACATGACGGTCGGACCGCACGGTGACGCGACTCGGTTCGTTAATCGGGTTGGTTACCCAGTCGGGGTCGCCGGTGTCGCTTTCAACCTTTTCGTCAGTTGCCGAGTCGCCGACTGGTTTTTCGTGCTTTTCCTCCGCACCCGAACCGTCGGCCGGTTCTTCATGTTTTTCGATCGTTGTCGACGCAGCCGGGCCATCCGCGGCTGAGAATTCCGCCGTGACCGTCCGCCCGCCCGCCGTGGATCGAACTTTTACCTCATGTGCATCACGTGCCGACTCAGGCGCTTTGTGCACACCCGGTGAGAGCCAAAATACCAGGTTCACCACCACCACCAGGGCTACCAATCCACCGGCCACCGCCAGTTGCGGAACAATATTGTTGCGTACGGCGATCGTCAAAATCACGGACAGGGTCGCTGCGATCAGAGTACCGATTAGCAGCAGTAGCATGAGACCGAATGCGGTGATCATGGTATACGCGCCTCGCTATCGGCCAGTTGGAAGCGGGCGTTCGAGCGGTGCTCCGGCGTCATCCACCAGGCGGAAAGCTGGATACAAAGCGAAACGACGGCGGTATAAAGCACGATGTTCAGGTGGGGGAAACCCAGGATCCCGTCGAGGATCAAAGCCCAGATTACGCAGATGACCGTTGCGCCTATGCTAAGACGCGTATTTCTCAAAGCGTCGGCCTGTCGCCACCAGCGGAGGACGAGGAACAGCGAGCCGAACATCGCCAGAAACGCCGGTAGCAGTGGTTGTCCGGCCACGTCGTATAAGTCGCTCGCGAAATTGTCCGGTCGAGCCATGCGGGCGGGGCCGAGATCGACGAACTCGATCAGCAGCATTTTTGCCGTGGCGAAGGCGATCAGGCCAAGCACCAAGCCGATAACAAGCATCGTAAAACGGCGGTAGACCTGTTCACCGCTAGTTCCCACCTCTCGATGGGAGAGCGAGTCGGCTCGGCCTTCCCAACAGACGGCGGCAATCATCACCGCCCACGAGGCGAGCGTGGTGTTGATCATCAGCCAAGCGTAGTACGGCAAGCCGCCGAGCGCGGCGGAACTCACCGATTGCCCGCTCAGCGCGAAGACGACCACACAGAAGACGGCCGATGTGAACGCCGCCATCAGCATACCGCCTGTCAGCCGAGCAAGCCGTTGTTTCGTCGGCGTGGCGACCAGCACCTCGCGCAGTCGCCGCCGCGTGTACGAACGGCTGTATGCCTTAGGGGAATGCCAGCTTGGCGGCGGGGGTGACGCAACCGGTGGCGGATTCGGTTCGTGGGCGTGCACGGAACGTGGCGCACTACTCTGTTGCACAATCGCCCAGATAAACGCGTAGACCGCGTAGCAAACCGCCAACCCGATCCACACCGGCCAACTTGCCGAGAAAACGAGCAGCGCGACGACGCCCACGGTTGTCAGCAGTACAATCTTCGCGAAAGTATTCAGTTCGGCCCGTTGCCACCAGCGGTGCGTGTTTGTCCAAGCGTCTTTAATGGCTTTGGCGACCGGTTCTTCGGCCGGCTTGCCGGAGGCAGGATCGCGACGGTAATTGACGCCTGCGCCCGCAGCTTGCGCCGCACCGGCGCCCCATCCGTTCGATTGGGGATTGGTCTGTTGGTCGTTCGGTGTGTCGACCGGTTCCGCGTCGATGACGTCGGCATCCGGTTCCGTCTTCTCGCGTTGGATCTGGAAGTCCACCGGGCCGCCACCCATCGCCGCCGAACCCATGCCCATCCGATAGAGAAATTCGTCAACGCTGCCGATCCGCAGATCGGGGTCTTTGACCAGAGCGCCCTTGATGGCTTCGCGGTATGGCGGGCGGATGCACGAAAGATCGGGATCCGCCGTCAGGTGTTTCATGATGATCTCTTGCGAGGTCTCACCATCAAACGGCACGCGACCCGTGAGCATTTCGTAGAGCACGATGCCCAGCGCGTAGACGTCGATCTCGCGACCATATTTGCCGCGGCCGATCTCGGGGGCCATGTAGTGGAATGTGCCCACGCTTTCGGTCTGTCCGCTGCGACGGCTAACCGAGATGAATTTCGAAAGGCCGTAGTCGCCAACCTTGACGAGGCCTTCGTCTTCAAAGAGGTTGCCAGGCTTGATGTCGCGATGGACGATGCCGTGGTCGTGCAGGCAGGCGACGCCGGCAGCCATACCGGTCAACCAGCGACGGACCTCTTCGTCGGGCATGCCGTCGGGATAGCGTTCAAGCACATCCTTGAGGCTTTCGCCGGAGATGTACTCCATCACCACCCAGCCGGTCTCATCTTCGTCGTATCGAATGTCGAAGAGGGCGACGAGATTGGGGTGTTTGAGGTTAAGGCATTGGGTGACGCCGCGGAGTTCGATATCGAGGTTGCGTTGAATATGTTTAAGCGCAACCTCTTTGCCGGCGTCGCTGGTGGCGAAATAGACTTCGCCGAAACCGCCGCGACCGACGCCGCGCTTGATCGTGTAGCCAGGAAGCGGCTGTGAACCGCTAGGATATGCGAACTTCATCACCGGGGCCTTTGGCGCCTGGAAAGGACGCGACGGACCGTCATTCGGATCGACAGCGTCCGCACCACCATCCTCTAGCGTAGCGGTTTCGTCTTGCATTTGTCCAGGTTCCCCAATAAGTGCGGCCCCGCGAGTGGAAGCTCCCGGCTCCCCGAAATCACGAAACTCGAATCTCGAAATTCGCATTTGGGCGCGTGTCATCCATCAGTAACGTTTGATGCGTCGCCCGCTAAATCTCCTCCAAGCTAAACGAAAAATCCTCGCCTGCTACGTGTGAGTTTTTTGTGATCGGTCCTCCTTGTTTACGCCGGCGACCGTCGATCTCGACGTCGCCCCGCACCCGACACTGCAACTTCTTCTCCTGCCGAAACAGGACCACTTCGTCGGTCCAGTCTTTGCAGATTACATGCGAGCGGCTCTTCGGCCCCAGCACACACGAGTCGGCCATCAACAGCACGCCGTCGCCAGATGGCTGTGTCTTGTGCCGCGACACGAAATCGAGCCGCGCCGTCATGCTCAGTGCATGCGGCCGCCGAAATTGCAACCGCACGCTATCACCCAACTGAATGTCGTCACCATCCTTCAACATACAGAGTGAGCGAACCGGGCGCTGGTTGACGATGACCGGGGCCATCGCCACCAGCACGTAGCCTTCTCCTTCGCGGCGAATGGCTGCGTGCCGAGTCGAGAGGTCGCCGAAGATCGGCACTTCGATGCGAGCGGTCGGAATCGCCTGCCCGAGCACGACTTCGTCGCCCGGACACACGAGGTATCCACCGACCGCGTCGATCCAGAGCAGGAAACGTTCTGTCGACTGTTTCTGCCTTGGCATGTCGGCAACCTCACTGATCGAAACACGGCCACCACAGTACGTCCGCGTCATTGACAGGACGTCCGAATGTCGAAACTCGAAATCTGCGATCGGTTCGAATCTCGCAGCCCGAAACCCGGATGCACTGTCGCTCGTATGTCCGATTCTGGTCATTGGAGTTCATGCACCTGGGTTGATCATCGGTTCTGCGGTTCGACTTTCGCATATCGCTATTATAGTTGCGTGACCGTAGCTGCACTCGCCCGAGTGCAGATGATCTGCGAGAATCACCGCGTTCTGGCGAACGCAGCTACGAACGAGGAATCGCCGTCTATTCGATTTCGGCCAGGGCCTTCAGATCGGGCTTGCTGCCCGTACCAAAGTATTCGGCGACGTCGGCCGTGATGTCGCTCTCGCCCTCTTCGGCGTCAAGCGGAATCTCGTCGACGAAGTGCGTCTCGGCGTTGACCAATCGCTCGGCCACGTCGATACGGGTCTGAATCTCGTCGATCAGTTCCTTGGTGCGCGAGAGGTGGCTGTCGTCGAAGTTGAACTCGCTCGTTGTCTGGGCGACTTCAACCATCTTCTGACGAGCTTCGAGGTTCTCGATGGTCACTTCGAGTTGTCGCTTGGCGGCCATCATGCCGTTCAACTTCTGTCGGGCGGCGGCCAACCCTTTTTCGCGTGCCGTGAGAACCTTTTTCAGGTTGAGCACGGTGGCGTCTTTGGTCTTGAAACGTTCGAAACGGTTTGACAAGTCTGTTTCCACCTGGCCCTTCGTGAAGGTGTGTCCGGCGTAGGTGAATACCGAACCGCCTTCGTCGAGGTCGGTCTTGAGTCGCAGGATGTCGCCCTTGCACTTGGCGAGTTGCTCTTCACCCGATTCGATCTGGCGACGGAGCTTCTCGACTTCGACTTCTTCACGCGCGATCAGTTTGTGGTTTTCTTCGATTTCCGGGCGCAGGTCCTTGATCATCGTGCGAGCACGATCGATTTCGTACTCGATGGGGACACTGTCTTTGAAGGCGTGCTTCATCTGCGAGACGCCCGTTTTGACATAGCTGCCGGCGTTGCGCCCGGCAATGATTCCCCCCACTAGCAGTACGATACCTCCGATAATCAGTGTCTTTTTCAGCATGATTCGACCCTCCACAAGGAAACGGCGTTGGCGATGGTGTGATCCGGATTGGATCAGTCGACATTCGAATGAGACGCCCCACGGCGTCGCACGGAGGGTCATTCGCCGGGCATTGGGGATTCTTGGCAGATCAGCCGAAATTTTTTTCCTAATTTGTACGATGGGCTTTCCAGCCCGTCGAACTGTCCGATGGATCTTCTGATCCGTCGGTCTGTACGTTGAATCCACAGGGTTTTTCGGGTGTTTTCCTGGTTGTGGCACTTTCCGACGGACTATGAGGTCCATCGTACGGTTTTGGGTCGACGGATCAGGAGATCCATCGTACGGAAGAATCTCAGGTGTTGCACAAATAGGGCGCATTGTGGTGAATCGAAAGCACATTTCCATCGCCCCAAGAAACAGGTCTCACAGTAACCACTTACGAATAAAGGGGTTACAGACGAGTTGTCTAAACAGGAAAGGTTTGCGGCATAGGGATTGCTCTACAGCTTCCTCGGATCGCTTGAATACCGGCCACCATTTTGGACGAAGAAATAGATGGCCGCGGAGGACAAGAAAATGTCGCACGCCAGCAGCCAAACTCGAAATCAAACGACCACCTTCAGTGGACTTATCCCGGTCCATCATGATCTTCTGGATCCCGAGTCTGTGGTCGAACTCGACGCCCTGATCGATGCCGATCTGGAGCGACTCGAAAAGCGGTTCGAAGGTTGGATTACCCGCAGCTCTCAGAAAAAGTCGATCGGCCGCCGGCGCTGAAGTACGATGGGCTCAGATTCTCGGCCAGTCTTCAAAACAGTTGCGGATGTGCGCGGTGTGTAGCTAGGATTCAAAGAAAGCAAAATGGGCGGGTTTGCTTGAGGCGTCCGGTATACGGTACGTTGCCAACACAACTAACAAAAGAGCCTTCTCCCAATTGCAATAAGCAATGCTGCGGTCAAACTGCCTAAGATGCCGATGGTGATGCCTTCCCCTCGTCGCTTCCAGTCGTACGCCCGATCACGATCTTTTTGTTTTTTCTTTGCCCATTCAACGTCTGGATTATTGAAAAAGTCCTTGTTGAAACGGACACATTTAATGTACACATTTGTCCATGCGTGAAACGCGGGACTCCAATCGTTGGGATCGCTTGAATCGAATAGCTCTTCAAACGTCTGCGGAGGCTTCAGTTTCACGGAGTGCGTCATCAAGATCGGCCTCGATTTGTGCGTGGCTCAAACAACGGTCTCTCAATACGTTGCCACGGCCAAGAAGCGGAAACTCACTCACAAAGCTCAGGGGTGCGCCAATCTCGCGTTCGTAATCTGACCGCAATTCGTCTAGTGGCGTCGAGCGAATCGCTTCCACGGACTTTCCTGTGGCGAGTTCGATGGCCTCCTCAAACGTCATGCTGTTATCCGAAGCGCCTTCGCTGACCTGCTGGGCCGCCAAGGCAGCCTGTTCAAAGGTCATTTCGGCCATTGTGGTGTCCTGTAATGGGGGTAAACACTTGGATTTTTGTACCATCGGCATATGATTAGTCGTTGGTGAAAAATAATGAATAATTCTAGGATGCGCAACTTCAATCGTCAATACAAGATACGTAAATCCGAGAATTGATCGCTTTTCAGGTCATGTAAGTTTCGACGCCCTTGGTCTTTACGGCGAACAGTTGGCTCAACTACAAGCGACTTATGAAACGCATGCATTAAAACGCATTCGATGTTAATATGCGCGTTCAATTGAACTTGCATTGGACTAACAGGTCGTTTTCCACTTAGGATCTTTGCAAGACAACCATCCGACAACCTCGCCTTGATGGCACAAATGTTAGAAGCGGATCGCGAAAGTAAACGATTTATCATCTATCGAAAAGGTGTTGTCAAACAACTGGATTCGTTTCACACGAAAGCTGTGATTCGGACATCGGAGATCAGGTTCGTGTTTTTTTCCTCGCTGCTGAATGACGTTGGGCTTCGATTCACCTATGAACGGGTCAGGTTCCAACGCTAGAAACGCCCTTGCTGTTGCCGTGATGGAGCCGGTGCACCGAAGAACGCGACGAGCCTACATGTATGCTACGCGACCAAACACACTTTCAGCTACGTCCAACTCAATCGTTCTTTCCACACATTACGCTGAGGCCCAAGATCGTCAGCAGTACGCCGGCGATGGTTGCGCCTGCAACGGGTTCGTGGAAGATGACAATGCCGGCGATCGCGGCCATGGCGGCTTGCGACCCGTTCAGTGCGTTGACGTACACGACGCGGATGAGTTGAAAGGTTCGCGTGATCGCCAGAAAGGCGGCTGCGTTGCATACGCCAGCCAACAGGATCATACCGGCCGCGTGCGGATCGGTTTGGGCTAATTCCTGCGGTCCGAAACGAGCCAGGCAGACGAACCCCAAACCAAACACGCCCATCGCTCCGACGATGACGGTTGTGGTTGAGATGGGTGCTTCGCCGCGAACTCCATAACGGATCGAAACGCCGAGCGTCGAGAAGCAGAAACCGGCTGTAAGATTGGCGGCGATACCGAGCGTCAGTTGCCAGGGGGTAACGCCTTCAGTCGCTGCCGCTCCACCCCCGCCCACCTGATAAGCGCCTACACCCAACAGCGCGATCGCCGCCAGCAGCACACCGATGGCGGTGGTGGCGCGTCGTGTGACCGGTTCACCGAGAAAGATCCTGCCGAAAGTCGCCCCGCCAACGAGGATCGCGCCGAGCGTCAGCGGAACGGCCAGCGCGATTCCCAGGATATCGAGTGAATAGAGGAACAGCGTATTGCCGCCGAATTGCGTCAGACTGGCGCCGATCAGGAGCGCGACCATCGCCTTCGGTTCCAATAGTACGTGCTGTCCGCGAACCGCGCGTACAATCATCCAAGGCGCAATCAACACCAGGATCGGGATCTCTTTGATCGCCCCCCGCCACATCGGGTCGGTCTCCGCAACGATCGGGTACCGCAGAAAGACGTTGGTTGCCGTGTAGAGCACGGCGGCGGTCAAGCCGAACGCGACACCGGCGGCCGTGGGGTGTCCGGCCAGTCGGCGCTTAAGGGCTTCGTCGGGGGTTTCGGAGGCGGGATCATTCACGCAGCGCATTGTAGTGATCCCCCTGCCGACCCGTCAGGGGGCACGGTAAAATCACTTGTACGATGGATCTTCAGATCCGTCGATACTGTACGATGGACATTCTTGTCCATCGATTCCGCTGGGGTTTCGTCGATCGCGACGGGTTGGAAGACCCATCGTATGGCAATGCGAAGTGCGGTCTCAGGGTTGCAACCAGGATGACGTCCGACTCGTTCAATTTGAATCCACCGCCCGGTTTTCGTGGTCTTCTGCCTGACATTCCCGTCCATATATACCACCGTCACTTGCCACACTGGCGACAGAATGGAGCAACCTACTTCGTAACCTTTCGATTGGCCGACGCAATTCCGCAGCAACATCTTTCGGCGTTGAAGCGTTGGCGCGCAACTTGGGAACGAGAGCATCCGGAGCCGAGGAGCGAAGAGGATTGGGAAGAATTCGCTCGAGCCATTACAAGCCGATCAGAACGGTGGATGGACGAGGGCTTTGGCGAGTGTGTGTTTCAGAATCCGGATCTGGCAAAGGAAATGTCGAGCGCCCTGTTGCATTTCCAAGGTGATCGTTGCGAGACGTTTGGCTTCGTGGTGATGCCAAATCATGTTCACGCAATCATCAAACCTATCGGCACCTTCCGGCTCGAACAAATTGTCAGGAGCGTAAAGGGATTCGTTGCACGAAAGGTGAACACAGCTCTCAAACGGACCGGTCAGCTTTGGGAACCAGAGAGTCATGATCGGGCAATCCGAGACGAAGAGCATTTGTATCGCGTGATTCAGTACATCGGCAAAAACCCCGCGAAGGCTCATCTTCCGACAGAATCATGGGTTCGCTGGATTCATCCCGAGTGGGAGAAGTGCGGCTGGGTTTTTCAGGATGTGGCTGGCGGTGCTGCCGTCGGGGGGGAACTGTCGTCGGACCAGGAGGTCCATCGCACGGCAGATGCGACGGGCTCGACGGACAGGAATGTCCATCGTACAGCAGCGGTTACGGACCAGGCGGTCCATCGTACTGTCGGGAACGACGGACTAGAAAGTCCATCGTACGGGTCGTTCATCGAGAACCTGCACGCCACGCCTACGAAAGCGGCGTTGGCGGTGACCGGGGGTGGTGCGGCGGCGATTTCTGAACTGCTGGCCGTGCCGGGCGCCTCGGGTACGGTGCTCGAAGCTATCGTTCCATACAGTAAACGTTCACTCGAATCGTTTCTGGGCGGGGCGTGTGACTCGGCGTGCAGCGAACCGACGGTCCGAGCGCTCGCAATGGCCGCGTGGATGCGGGCCCGGCAACTCGTTGAGGATGAAGAGGCAACGCCGCCGATCGGTGTCGCCTGCACCGCCAGTTTGGCCAGCAACCGACCCAAACGCGGACCGCATCGCGCCCACCTGGCGCTGCAAACAACGGATGAAACTCGGTCACTGTCCATTACGTTCGAAAAGGGTGCACGTTCGCGAGCGGAAGAAGAACGACTGACGGCCGACTTGATTCTCAATCTGATTGCTCAAGCATGCGGCGTTGATCAACAACTACCTCTCGAGTTTCGCGAAGGGGAAAAGCTCGTCAAGCACTCGGCGACCGCCGGAGAGGACCTGTGCGAACTGATTGCAGGATCGCTCGACGCCATTTTCATGGGTGACGGTATCGAGGAAGGCGAGCGGCACACGCGGGGGCTCATCTTTCCCGGTGCGTTCAATCCGTTGCATGAAGGCCATCGGCAGATGGCCGAGGTGGCGGCCGAGAGGATGGGTTTGCCTGTCGAGTTCGAATTGGCGATCGTGAACGTCGACAAACCGCCACTCGACTACATCGAGATTGATCGTCGCGTTGGCCAGTTTGGCGACGACCCGCCGCTCTGGCTCACGCGAACGGCCACGTTTATTGAAAAGTCTCGGCTGTTTCCGCGGGCAACGTTCGTGGTGGGCGCCGATACGATCGTCCGCATCGCCAACCCGCTGTACTATGGTGGCGAGGCCGCCCGTGACGTAGCGATCGCTGAGCTTGCCGACCGCGCCTGCCGCTTCCTGGTATTCGGTCGTCTGATGAGCGAAGAATTCCACCCGCTGTCGAACATCGAACTTCCGTGCCAACTGCTCGACCTCTGCGACGAAGTCCCCGAGACCGACTTCCGCACCGACATTTCTTCGACAGAACTGCGCAAGCACGAGAGGTAGAGCGGCAGTTCACGACCAACTTCGAATCTCCGCGGCCATCTGGCCAAAGCCGGCCGGAAACGCCTCTTCGAGTTGCTTCAGTTGATCAGCTCTGAGAATTCGTTGGGTTTCTCGTTTCGCAACCTCTGTTTCTTCGGCCAGCGTAGGACGCTCCGTGCCGTAAACGCGGCGTTTCAGTGTGGAGATTTCGTAGGAAAACCGTCCTTGTTTGCGATCGTTCAGCCAAGTCGCCTCGTTGATATGTGGATCCTTGCCACACAGATACCATGCCTCGACAGATGGAATGGCCAATCCCACGGCGACGTGAAACGGTGGACGACCGGGGATATCAGGTAGAGTACGTATTGTTCGCGACGCGATTTCTGTCAACGTATCGAGCCGGTTTTGTCGTACCTGTCCACTTCGGTCACGTTCCTCGAACCCGGGAATCGGTCCTTTGTCGGAGTCGACGACGACGATGAGCCCCACCGCCTCGGTTCGGTAATAGACATGGCGGATTTCGGTTTCGAGTTGCTTGAAGACTGCCGACACGCCATTGCGCGCCTGCCCCGTCGAACAGACCTCAGTGGGTGTGCCGAGAATGCCCTCTACAAGAATCCGAATCGCCGCTTCATCGGCTTCGGATTCACTCAGCAATCCGATCTTCATGGTCCAACGGGTATCCCCCCCAACACGCCGGAATACCAAACCTCGCCCAGTGCGGCGTCGCCGAGCACTTCCTGAATGTGCGGTTCATCGGCAAGGCGACGGAACTGCACGCCTTCCTCCGTCTTATCGGCAATCACGATTTCTTCCGGATGATCTTTGAACAAGTCGAGAAAGTACGGCGAGTGTGTCGTCGCGACCACCTGCACTGGTTTTCGGCCGCTGTCCTCTCTTGGGTAGGCAAGTCGGTACAGCGCGTCTTGCACTCGCCGCAGCAACCGAGGATGGATGCCGTGATCGGGTTCTTCGAGGCCGATGATGGACGGCTGATCGGGCACGTAGGCAACGGTCATAAGCCCGAGAGCCAACAACGTTCCGGCAGAGAGATCCATCGCGGCAATTTTGTGTTGGCCGGATTTTGTTCGCAGAGAAACGGCGCGAAGTCCCTCCGACGGCGTGTCGAACAGGATACGATCATATTCCGGCAGCCAGTCGGACAAGGTTGTGTTGATATCCTCGAAGATCTCGGGATGGTCGTCACGCAAACGGTCCAACACGACCGCGAGGTTTTCGCCTTTTGGTCCCAACTCGGCGGTAGGGCGAAGTTGTGTGGGTGCGGCGAGAACTTCGGGATCAAAAGAAAACACTTTGGCGGTTATGTGTTGCCGAAGAACTTGGTCGTAGTGTTGTCCTGCTGGTTGCAGATCTTCAGAGAAACCAATGCCAAGTCCTGGCCATTTACGGAGCAAGGTGGATTGCTTTTCGTTATCACAAACGAAGACTACCTCCAC
>Ga0180435_10006269_pt1 | contig 11391 bp, 13 predicted proteins | sample SS_ome_3_FD_132467 | JGI IMG/M metagenome (GOLD analysis project Ga0180435, IMG submission 132467) | Hypersaline lake sediment archaeal communities from the Salton Sea, California, USA - SS_3_S_1 metaG | ecosystem: Environmental > Aquatic > Non-marine Saline and Alkaline > Hypersaline >...
AAGACATAAATTGCCTCGTAGATATACCTATGCTATACTCTCAAGGTAGATTAGTGTGAAAAGGCAGGAGATTTTCTATGGCGTTTAAAACAGGTGAAATTGAAAGAAACACTGAACAACTTCGTGAGTCAATTTCTGAAAAAATATCTCAAGGCGAAAGTAAACTTGAGGGCGTAACAACCAAGATCCAGCAGAGCCAAGCTGAAGTTGACAAGTTAGCTCAAAGGCAGATCGCTAACTCCGCAAAAATCAGGAACATCAAGGAAAACACCTCTGAATTCACCGCTATTGATGTGCGAGACGCTTATGATGAAGCACTAGAAGCCCAGCAGCGACTATTTGTTATGCGGGGACAGATGGACAAATTGAAAAGCGAACAGGTCCATTTGCAGGAATTGATCATGCAGTTGCAGGATATGAATGGATACTTAACGAAAACACCTTTACTGGAAGGTGGAGAAACAGAACTAGATGCGGCGGAATTTGTAGAATCGGTAATTCAGGCTCAAGAGCTAGAACGGAAGCGTCTATCAAATAAAATGCATGATGGGCCTGCGCAAGCGCTGTCAAATTTCATCTTGCAGGTAGAAATAGCCCAAAGACTGTTTGATTTGGATTTAGATCAGGCCAGAGACGAGCTTGACGCCCTGAAAGCTACTGCGAGTGCAACATTTATCAAAGTTAGAGATTTTATATTTGAATTGCGTCCGATGATGTTAGATGACTTGGGATTAATCCCAACCCTGAGGCACTATTTTGATGCATTCAAGGAGCAGAATGAAATTGAAGTCCATTTCACTGCATCTGGCACTGAAAGGCGATTGGAAAGTTACCTGGAAATTATGGTCTTTAGAGCAGTACAAGAATTGGTGAGTAATGCTGCCCGGCATAGCCAAGCAAGTTCTATCAGAACGCACATTGATACTGGAGAAGACCGTGTAGTAGTTGATGTTGAAGATGACGGCCAGGGTTTTAACGAAGAGCAGGCCATGACAAACAGCATGGGGATCAAAGTAATAAAAGAAAGGGTGGATATCCTAAACGGTGAATTTAATGTTGATACAGCAATTGGCCAAGGTACTCGGATTGGCTTCACTATTCCCTTAGCCACAGAGGGTCAAGACGTCTTTGCATAACTGTAAGGAGAACCTTATTGCATTTTAAAAACATGTTCTTTATAATGTGCGTACTAGCCTGAAAGGTTCGCATACACCTAGAAGGAAATCTACTTTACAGGAGGTAAACACCATGTTATTCGCACCTAAAGAAAAAGGCCAAGGTCTCGTTGAGTATGCACTCATTCTTGTATTAGTCGCAGTTGTAGTGATTGTTATTCTCTCCCTGCTTGGCCCAGCCATTGGCAACATTTTCCAGAATATTGTTGACAATATCTAAACGAACCTTATGGTTCTAGGCGAGTGACCGCCTCCTTAGTCACATATACAAAACCCTGCCATCTGGTAGGGTTTTGCTTTTAGAAGGATATTGTGGATCTACAGACCTCACAGGATTGCAATGCTTATTTGCTAGAAAATATAGCTATTTTCCGATAAACTATGATACAGAAGTAAACGAGTGGCTTGTTTTATTAATGAGGTAAAATAATAAATGGAGTAAACAGGCAAAAAGCTAGGAGGTTGATATGCGACGCGGAAGGGTATTTCTTTATTTGAGTTTGATCTTGGTCCTGCTGGTGGCAGGAGGTTATTTACTGTATGCTAATTTCCTAAAGCCATCTACAGGCCCAGCTGATACTACAGCTGAAGTTGTAATCCCAGACAGGGTTGATATAGTGGTGATTACTCAGAAAGCACCCCGCGGTACAGTGCTAGACGAGACTGTTTTGGGTTTAATTCCGCTGCCTAGAGACCTAGTTATAGCTGGTATGTTTACAGACCTGGCTCAGGTTGTTGGCCGCCAGGCAAAATTCGATCTGGATAGTGGTATACCTCTTACGGCGAATATGTTAGTGGACACTGCAGCTCAACTTTCTGATGCAGGCTCCGTCGCTTCTTTATCAATACCTGAAGGCATGGTTGCCAAATCAATTCCAATTAATCGATTAGCAAGTGTATCTTATGCATTAAGACCTGGCGACCGAGTTGTTGTGATCTCGTCGATGCAATTCATTGATATGGATCCTGATTTTCAAACAAAACTTCCTAACCTGACTGCATTGCTCGTTGGTCCAACATTAGGAATCGGTGGAGATGGGGATGGACCAAGCGGTGTTGTAGGTTATGCCGTACAGCCGGAAGGTGGATCTGGTGGAGTTGCAGGTCGAGTTGACTCTCTGGATGGAGGAGAACAACTTGGTGAGCAAGTATATTTGATTCCCGCTGAGGATAACCAGAGACCAAGGTTAGCTGCCCAGATAATTATTCCTAGCGCTACGGTTCTTCATGTAGGTGATTTCGATTTTGAAGAAGAAGGTGTAGATTTGACTGCTGATGTACCTGTAGCTGATGCACCACCAGTAGATGGTGAAGCAGCCCCACCGCCCGAAGAATCTCCTCCTGACAACATTACATTGATAGTCACTCCTCAGGAAGCGGTCAACTTAACATATTTAATCGATAGCGGTGTGAAAATCAGCTTGGCTCTACGATCGGCAGGTGACAGCACGGTAATCGACACGGAAACTGCAACAATGCAATACTTCCTGGAAGACTACTCAATTCCATTACCCGGTAAACTTCCTTACGGATTTGCTCCAAGAGTAGATGAAGTTGAAAGCGCTGATGAGGTTATTGCCGAACCGACACCCTAAGAAGTGATATTTTGTAATCCGGAGAGGCTGCATGCCTGATGAATATAATGTCCTGATCGTTGACGATCAGGAAGAAACCAGAAGAAATGTTGCTAGACTCTTGCAATTCGAAAACGATATCAACGTCGTTGGAACTGCAAGAACTGGGCAGGACGCCATCAATCAAACAGTAGCGTTAGATCCTGATGTCGTATTGATGGATATCAATATGCCTGACATGGATGGGATCGAAGCTACAGAATTGATCCAGGAACAGGCGCCCATATCTCAGATCGTGATCTTATCTGTTCAGGGTGATACAAATTACATGCGTCGGGCTATGCTTGCTGGTGCAAGAGATTTCCTGACCAAACCTCCCAAGAGTGATGAATTGGTGTCTGTCATTCGAAGAGCAGGCGCTAAAGCCAAGGCGATCAGGTCTGATGTTCAGTACATTGGAAGAGGTACTGGTGGGCTCAAAGATCCCCGCGGTACAACGATTCAGCTGTCTGGAATAGGAAAGATCATAGCTGTTTACAGCCCAAAAGGCGGCGTAGGATCAACTACAATTGCCACTAATCTCGCAGTTACTTTGCACAGCGCGGAAACACCTGCTGTGATTGTTGACGGAAGTCTCGAATTTGGTGATGTCCAGGTTTTTTTGAATGAACGGGGCAGAACGTCAATTATTGATTTGACGCCGAATGCCGATCAACTTGATGCGGAATTAGTGGAAGAAGTTGTCCTGCATCACAAAGATTCTGGTATTGATATTGTTTCAGCTCCTCCAAATCCAATCGATGCAGAACAGGTATCTGGTAGTGACTTTGTTAAAGTCCTCAAGTTTTTGGCCAGGTTATATTCCTATGTGATAGTAGACACTCATTCATATTTATCAGATGTGACAATCGATACATTGGATGCCTGCGATTTGATGGTTATGGTCTCTTCCCAGGATATACCCTCGATCATCAATGCTCGATCTATGCTGCAGCTACTAATCAATTCATTGGGAGTTCAGAAGAATAAGATTTTGCTGGTAATGAATCGATTTGACAAGCAAATTGCCATATCTCCAGAGAAAGTGAGCCATAACCTTGGCCACAAAGTTGCATCAGTTATTGTTGAAGATAAGGAAGTTGTTATCCCGGGAGTTAATAGGGGAGTTCCCTTTATGCTTGGAGATGGAAAATCAAAGGATATTGGAAAAGGGATATTGGAGTTAGTAGGTAAGGTAAGGGAACAATTAACAAAGTTGGAGCAAAACGAAGTTCCCGACGTCTAGAAAAAATCGCGATTGACAGGTGATCTTAATTTAGGACAAATTGATATGTCACTATTAAAAAGAATTGAACAGGGCAAACAATCTGGCGAGGAAGATCCGTCTATCGGTGGAGGTGGTTCCAGACTAGGCTCCCTGGAAGCTCGCAGAGTTTCTCCGCCGCGAAAAGACGCACAGGACGAAACTTACGCAGACTTAAAAGTCCGTGTCCAAAACAGATTGTTGGCTGAACTTGATCCCTCTATTGATGTTTCAGAGGTAGATAAAGTTAGAGGAATGATTCGAGATCTGTTTGAACAGATCCTGACAGAAGAAAGCATTGTCCTCTCAAGGCAAGAAAAACACAGGTTGTTTGAACAAATCGCAGCTGAGATTCTAGGTTTCGGTCCATTGCAGCCACTCCTTGAAGATAATGAGATTACAGAAGTAATGGTGAACGGAGCCAAGAGCTGCTATTTTGAAAAAGCAGGAAAGATCAATAGGGCCCCCATCACTTTTGAAAGCGATGAACATGTTATGCGTATTATTGACAGAATCGTTGCTCCGCTAGGAAGGCGAATTGACGAATCCAGTCCATACGTAGACGCCCGCCTCCCTGACGGATCTCGTGTTAATGCCGTTATTCCACCGATTTCGCTGGTCGGCCCATGTTTGACAATCCGAAAATTCTCCAAAGATCCTTTTACTGTTGAACAATTGATCGATTTTGGAAGTTTAACGCCTAGCTCGGTCTTATTTATGGAAGCCGCAGTAAAATCACGCTTTAACTGTGTTATCTCTGGCGGTACTGGATCAGGAAAAACCACACTGCTTAACGTCTTGTCTGGTTTTATACCGAATGATGAAAGGATCATTACTGTAGAAAACGCTGCTGAACTTCAAATGAGACAGGATCATGTGGTTACGCTAGAGTCACGCCCACCAAATATTGAGGGCAGGGGTGAAGTTACTATCCGGCAATTGGTTATCAATACTTTGCGTATGAGGCCGGACCGCATCATCGTCGGCGAGATCCGTGGTGAAGAATCACTAGATATGCTCCAGGCCATGAATACTGGCCATGATGGCTCATTGACAACAGCCCACTCAAACTCACCCCGTGATACTCTATCAAGAATTGAAACAATGGCATTGATGGCTGGAATGGATTTGCCAGTGCGTGCAATCAGAGAACAGATTGCCTCTGCTATTGACCTCATTATTCATCAGAGCAGGATGCAGGACGGAACCAGAAAAGTTACTTTTGTAACAGAAGTGATCGGCATGGAAGGTGATGTGATCACTATGCAGGATATATTCAGATTTGAACAGACTGCAATTGAAGACGGGAAAGTTCTTGGAGAATTAGTCCCGACTGGTTTGCGACCAAAATATATGGACAAAATTGAAGCTTTTGGCTTTCACCTACCGCCTTCTATTTTCTCAAAACGCGGTGGAGTTTAGATTCCTGATCAATAACAGAGGCTATTCTCCATGATGACCACAATCCTTATAATTGGCGGCGTAATAGCAGGAGTGTTACTTGTTGTCGGTATTATCATTACCGTACGAGAAGAGCAAACTGTCCTCGATGATAGATTTTCTCATTATGTAGAGGAAGAATTTGAGGATGCCGTAGCCCTGGCAGAAGAACAAAAAACATCTGCATTTTCTGAATGGCTGGATAGGCAGCTTGAGGGATCACAGTTTGGTGATAAGATTGCCACAAATTTAGCCCAGGCTGACTTGAAATTGAGACCGGCGGAATACGTGGCAGCAATTATTATTGCAACTTTTTTGATGGGATTTTTCGCCTGGGCCATTGGCAGACAGGAAATTATAGCAGCCATGATCGGTGCAATTGTTGGTTCTATGGCTCCCCGCATATATGTACGGCGCCAGCAAAGGAAACGACTAGTCACTTTTGGCAATCAGCTGCCAGATATGTTAAACCTGGTTGTCAATGGTTTGAGGGCAGGATACTCCACTATGCAGGCTTTGGAAGCGGTAAGTAAAGAGCTTCCTCCGCCACTATCTGTGGAATTCGCCAGGGTAGTGAAGGAAATGCAACTGGGTATCGGTATGGAAGAAGCTTTAGGCAATCTTCACCGCCGAATCCCCAGTGATGATCTTGATCTGATTATCACAGCGATCAACGTCCAGCGGGAGGTTGGTGGTAATTTAGCAGAAATCCTTGATACGATCTCCTACACTATTAGAGAGCGAATTAAAATCAAAGGTGAAATAAAAGTTCTCGTGTCACAAGTTATCTATTCTGGACGTTTTCTGGCGATGTTACCGCTCATCTTGATGGCTTTGTTATATTTTATGAATCCTGATTATTTGATGACTTTCTTCAAGCCGGGCAACCTGCTTTGCGGGGGATCTATGTTAGGCATAGCGGGTGTGATGGTTCTTGCAGGTTATCTTGCAATGAACAAATTGGCCGATATAGAGGTATAGATAAATCGGAGAGATAAGTGAATATTTATATTTGGATTTTTATCGGAGTTATTGTTGTCATGGCCGCTGCCCTCGTTATTGTGGGTTTAAGAAATCGGCAAGAGGAAACTCCCCTAGATGACAGGCTCAATGAATACATATCAAGGGGCGAGGAAGTTACGCTAGAGCAAATAGAACTTTCTCAGCCGATTACTGAGCGAGTTATCGTTCCAATTGTGCAAAAGATCGGTGAATTGACTGAAAGATTTACTCCACAAAATGCAGTTGAACAAACCGAGAAGAAACTTGAGTTAGCGGGTAACCCTCCCGGGATAGACCCGACTATTTTTTGGGCATCCCGTTTTATTGCAGCTGTGGGCGTAGGCGGTTTATTGTTATTTGTGTTTTCGATGGGTTCGATCAATTGGACCTGGGGAAGAAAATTATTACTAACGGGTGTGTTCTCATTGGTTGGTTTTTTCATGCCTCAACTTCTTCTACAAAGCAAGATCAATACACGTCAAGACGAGATTAGAAAATCGATGCCTGACGCTTTGGATCTCTTGACAATCTGTGTGCAAGCAGGGTTAGGCTTTGATGCAGCAATGTCGCGCGTTGCTGAAAAATGGGAAGACGCCTTGGCTGATGAGTTCAGTAGATCTCTGAGGGAAATTCAATTAGGTAATGTCAGACGAGTGGCTTTGAGGAATATGGCTGACCGCATTGGCATTGCCGAGATGACAAGCTTTGTTGCAGCAATAATTCAGAGTGAACAGTTGGGCGTTAGTATGGCTAAAGTCCTCAGAATCCAATCTGATCAGATGAGGACCAGGAGAAGACAGAGGGCTGAGGAAAAAGCGCAGCAAGCGCCTGTTAAAATGCTCATCCCTATGGCTTTGTTGATCTTCCCTTCCCTTTTGATCATTCTGCTAGGTCCAGCAGGCCTTCAATTGAAGGACTCAGCTCTATCCGGAATGTTCGGAGGATAAAGAAAACAATAGTAAAAATGCTCGAGACCAAGAATCAGAATTAATCCGGGAGGATTTGGTTTTGCAGTCTCGATTTTTTAGAATGGCTTGGAAATTTCTAGACATAATATTCCCACCATGCTGTGCTGGATGTGGAGAATGGGGGGAAAGATATTGTAAGACCTGCTTCGCAGTAACAAAGACTATAAATTCCAATATTTGTCAAATATGTGGTGAGCCAATGAGTTTGGAAGCAGACTCTATATGCGAGCGCTGTAAAACCACTGAGATCTACTTTAAAGCAATTCGTTCTTGGGCGTTTTTTGAGGATCCCCTAAAATTAGCTATTCATAAATTAAAATATCAAGGAAATATAAGTCTCGGAGAGGTTTTCGCAGAACCATTATCGAGAATAATATTTGACTATGGTTGGGATATTGACCTTATCACGGCTATTCCTCTTGATAAGGTTAGAAAGCGCGAAAGGGGATTTAATCAATCTGTATTGCTGGCCCGTCCGATAAGTTGGATTACAAATATCCCATATATGGATCGAGCGGTAATAAGATCGCGAAATACTAGATCTCAAGTGGGACTATCTAGAGCAGAACGGAAGGAGAATATGGATGGTGCGTTTCACAGTAAGCCTGATCTGGTGAAAGGAAAATCTATCCTGGTTATCGATGACGTGGTAACTACCGGATCAACAATAAATGCCTGCTCAAAAGCCATGGTTGAATCAGGGGCGAAGACGGTATTTGGGATAACGCTCGCCCGATCTGCACATTTATAAGACATATTGGTGTTACGATTAGAAAAAAGGAGGTTTCGATGGCTCTAGAGGTTAAAATATTTGGAAGAAATATGAATGTTGGGGATAATCTTAAAGAACAAATTCAGAGGAAAGTATCAGGTTTAGATCGATATTTAGATGATATTGTTGAAGCCCGTGTTGATTTAGCCTCAACTAACGCACGAAGCGCAGAAGAGCGAGAAGTGGTTCAAATTACAGTTCAGGGAAAAGGATATATTTTAAGAGCCGAAGAACGATCTGCAGATATCGTTAACGCATTGAATATGGCTGTCGACACAATCCAAAGAAGGATTGAGCGCTATAAAGGGAAAAGGAGTCAGCGTTGGAAGCAAGGGGCAGATATCAAAGAATTGTCTGAAAATGATGAAGAAGAGGATCTGGAAACAACTCCTATTATCGCCCGAAGAAAACAATTTCCCTTAAGGCCTATGGATGAATGTGAAGCCATAGACCAAATGGAGTTATTGGGACATACAAATTTTTTTGTATTTTATAACGCTCAAACAGAAACTGTAAATGTCCTTTATAGAAGGCATGATGGAACATTGGGGTTAATTCAACCTTACGTTGGATAAATTGGTTTGAATTAAATAGGTGAAGGGTTTAACCTTCACCTATTTAGTTAACGATATTTTAGAACAGGATGGCATTAAATTTCTTGACGGTTATAATAGGCTAGTCTGGGCTTATTATACTAATGGAAATTGTTTGGCGGAAAGGAGCCACATATGCATGAGGATAAAGAAATTCTGGAGCGTATAGCTGGATTGTTAGATGATGATATTGATCAGGAATTTATCGTGGGTGCAGTCTCTGGAATTTTAAAGGCAATCGGTGAAGATCCTGAAAGGGAAGGGTTATTAAAAACACCAGAGCGTGTTGCAAAGGCTTATGATGAGCTCTTGAGTGGTTACCGGACAGATCCCATTGATCTGCTGAACGAAGCAATTTTTGAGGTTTCCTATGACGAAATGGTTATAGTCAGGGACATAGAGTTTTACAGCATGTGTGAGCACCATATGCTGCCATTCCTGGGAAGAGCTCATGTGGCATATCTCCCTAAAGGAAAAGTTATTGGGTTGTCAAAGATACCCCGAATAGTTGATATGTTTGCAAAGCGATTACAAGTTCAGGAAAGGATGACCCGTCAAATTGCCGACCTTGTTGATGAATTATTGCATCCTAAAGGGGTTGCGGTTGTCGTGGAAGGGCTGCATCTGTGTTCTGTTATGCGTGGAGTAAAAAAGCATGATGCCAGGATGACGACCTCTTCTATGTCTGGTGCTTTTAGAAAAAACTTATCGACCAGGCAGGAATTCCTGGATAATATTTCCAGAGGAGCAAAACCGCTCCAATTCTAGGGGATCAAAAAGAAAGATCAGAACGTAATCTGAGATTACTCCCAGGCAATAACCGTTTTGCTGCCTGAGATAATTTTTCGGCGGATATTGGGTTTTCAAAATCTGGTAGTAATTCAGAAGCGGGAACTGCTACATGGGCCTGGGTCCATAGATCGGGGTCTGCAACAGTCTGATTATAAATAATGACATCAAGGTCAATAGTGCGATCCATGTACTTGTCTGAAGACCTTACCCTCTTAAGCTGAATTTCAATCGTCGCGAGGATATCCTTCCTGAGTATTTCAAAAGTCGTATGAGTATTAATAAGCACTGCAGAGTTCAGATAATCTGGACCGTTGCTGCCAACAGCCGGGGATTGATAGACGGATGATATATTGCGGATAGCCACATGGCTGGCTAGCAGGCGGAGAGCTTCGGAAATATTATGTTCTGGATTCAGATTGCTGCCTATGCCAATCAAAACCTCATTTATCTCCAGATTATTTTCCCCTTTCAATTTCTACTCCAACTGAATCGGCAAAGCGTACCGCGCCTGGTTTTTCTACTCTAACAATAACTTTTAAAACACCCTTAGTCTCAAGACAAAAGAGTGCAATATCGTTAGCAAGGGCCTCAACGGTCAAACGCTCGCAATTCTCTGCTAAAGCTTGAGCTCCTTTTGCGACAGTTTTATAATTTATGCTGTCTTCGATATCGTCAGTCTCTCCGGCTTTGGATAGATCGCCATATAGAGTAATATTGATCAGGATTTCCTGAGGTTTGGCTCGTTCCCAATCGTATACGCCAATTACACCGCGAGCTACAAGGTCTTTGATAATTACTTTATCCATTTGATTCTCCTAAGTGTGGAGTTCATACTAAATGACGACCACCATCAAGGTGGAGGATTTCGCCAGTGATATACTCGGGGCCTGCCAATAAAAACATCACTGTGTCTTCCAGTTCCGAGATCTTGGCCCAGCGCGGTATCGGCAGTCCTTCTGTGATAGTGCTGACAGAGGTGCCATCTATAGGCGGTAAGATAGCGCCAAGCGCAATCCCGTTGACAGTAATACCAGGGGCAAGACTGATTGCCAATGATTTAGTTAAAGCCGCTAATCCGGCTTTGCTTATTGTATAAGGCAGGTGGTCTGCTCCAGGTTTCAACGCCCTCCAATCGAGCATATTGATGATCTTTCCTTTATATCCTTCTTTCAAAGATTTTGCATATGATTGGCTGATTAGAAATGGGGTTTCCAGGTTGACTGAGTGGTGTTTGCGCCATTCATCGATAGTGGTTGATTCCAAGCTTAGATTTGAAAAAATCGAAGCATTGTTAATCACGATATCGATCTCGTTGGAAACGAATACCTTGTTGATGAATTCACGTGTTGAGTCCAAGTCAGAAAAATCAGCTTGATATATTATTGCAGTTTGGCCAAGTTCTTGGATCTCGCCTTGAAGCGATTTTGCTTCCTCGATTGAATTATTATGGTGGATGATAACTTCACCGCCTTCCCTAGCGATGAGAAGTGAGAGTATTCTTCCAATTCTTTTTGCTGCCCCTGTAATTAATATCTTCTTATTCTTAAGCCTCATTCCTCTCCTTAATTTCTGCTGAGTTGATCCGTAAATTAAAAAAGACTAATGTTGATAAGAGAAATAACCAAGATATTATCTGGTCAATCCTATAGCCCGAAATTTGGGTAGATAATGGCTCCTGGAAACCAGAAATTAATAATATGTAGCCGGAGGTAGTAATTGCAAAGAGTAAAAAAGTGCTGCCTGTGGGCAAGTTCTTGATGGGAGCATAGGAG
>Ga0180435_10006270_pt1 | contig 11390 bp, 10 predicted proteins | sample SS_ome_3_FD_132467 | JGI IMG/M metagenome (GOLD analysis project Ga0180435, IMG submission 132467) | Hypersaline lake sediment archaeal communities from the Salton Sea, California, USA - SS_3_S_1 metaG | ecosystem: Environmental > Aquatic > Non-marine Saline and Alkaline > Hypersaline >...
AATATAAGATAGGGATCTTGCTGGCCATACCCTCGGCGATAATGCCCCTGATAGTGTACCGGTCATTTTCGCCTAGAAAAAAATGGATAAAAGCCGTGGCGGTGGTATTGTGCGCGCTTTTTTTCGCCGCCGGATTCTCATATCTCCGATCTGACTATGAGCTGTCCATGTCCCTTAGGACAAAGGAGATATACACATATGATGGCATGGACGTCCATGTGCTCGTCGTAGACGATAAGACCTCGGATTATCGAGATGCATACAGCTATCTGAAAGAGAACACCCCGCCCACCGCATATATCCTGGCATCCCCGGTCCAAAGGGATAAAATGACATTGTCGATCTTCTCCCAGAGGAGGCTTGTCGCCTCAAAGCCGACCTATCAGACCAGTTCGATCGAGCACCATGAAGCTCTTTTGGATTCCGTCCGGAGTTTTGAGTGGAAAGTAAAAAACTGCGAAGCAAAAAAAGACGATGTAGTCGATCTGTTCAGTGTGAAAGCCCCATGGCCCGATGAACTCTATGTTTTTACCCTGAACCCGAGGAGCTGGAGCCGAGAGCACATAATCGAGCATTGTGGCATGCCTGCTCTTCTCAAGCCCCTATACGTAAACCCCAACTACGTGGTCTATAGGCTGAACAAACCGCCAGCGAATATGCGCAAATGGAAAGATAAGAGACAACCGAGCTCATAATGCCGAAGACCCAGCCTATATACTATACTATTTCTTGGCTTCAAAGGCGCCGTCCCATTTTTCGGCGGGGGTGTCATGGTATCTCCATCTTCCCCTTATGGTCTGCTTTCCGGTCTTCATCATCTGGCCGACGCCGTGGGCGCCGCCCTCATTGTCCCGCCATTCGTATTCCAATACGCCGTTTTTTACGCTGCCCCTCATGGAACCGGCGCCGCGGTCCATCTTGCCCTCGACGATCCCGTCATCATCTTGGAAGATGGTCATAAGAAAGCCGTCGGGCGTCCTGTATTTCCCCTGAAATGCCACAGGCACCGGCTCCGCTATCTCCTTTTCGGGTTTTTTTGCGCTCCATATGCCTGTGGGCAGATCAACCCTGGAGTTCCCCGGGACCTCGACTATCCATCCCTTGGGGACTTTCTGCTCGGGTGTGTCTCCCCTGAACCTTGGCGGCTCATTTTCGCCCCATCCGATCTTTGTTATCTGGGCGAGCGGGTCTCCATCTTCCCTGAACCTTGGGAAGATCCTAGCCCTCATATCCTTGCCGAGCACCAGGTCCGCTCTGCTGCCAAGGACGGCGTGGTCGCCTATTCCCAATGTCACATCCCCGTCTCCCGCCAGCTCTATGGCGGTCCCGTCCACCTTTTGGATCTTTGTGCCAGCCGGCAATGTCATAGGCACCGGCTCTGATGAGGATATTATTGTGTTTTTAGGCAGCGTCACAGGGGCATCGGCCTTGTCGCCCCGGGGGATGAGCAATGTGCCGTCAGGCAGAGGCGCATTCCATTCATATGGCGCGCCCAAAAGCATTCCCTCCCTTGGTGTGCTGAAAAGGCCATACGATCCCAGTGGCTCGAACTTGGGCCAAGAGCCGGATTCTTCATTGCCGGGCATATGCCTTATCCAGCCGGTGTCGAATTCGTGCTTTCCTCCATGAGAGTCCGAAAAGACCGCTTTTCTCCAGCGTTCCGCTTTTTTGCCCCCCTCTGATACGGACTCGAGCTTCATGCCCTCATATACCCTGACCTTGGAGTCAGCGGGGTCTGTGACTAGGACAGTATCGGCGGTCACAGTCTTTGTGGCTGGCCCGATCATCGCCATGCCGACAAATGCGGCCGATGCCGCCAGAAAGCCACGCCTGCCTATGCGGGCTCCACTCTCTGTACGCTCGGGTTTTAGGCCATATGGCTCTATCTCGCCAATACGCTCATCGGGTCCCTGGACCCGCTTCAGCTTCCTCCCCTTGAGGGCCATCAGTTATCTTACCACAAGATACCTTAAAGAAGCTGTCGCATGGCCTATTCGAGCATGGCAGCAAGGTCCTCTTCAGGAGTTGATATGGGCTTTATGCCGAATTTGTCCACCAGGACCCCCAAAACATTCGGGGATATGAATGATGGCAGGCTGGGCCCGAGCCTAATGTCTCTGACCCCGAGCGAAAAGAGGCTCAAAAGAATGCAGACGGCCTTTTGCTCATACCATGACAGAACGATCGACAGCGGCAGCCCATTGACGTCTGTGTCGAATGCATCCGCCAATGCCTGCGCTATCTTTATGGCGGAATATGCGTCATTGCATTGTCCGCAGTCCAAAAGCCTGGGGAATGCCCCGATAGACCCGAGGTCTAGGCGGTTCAATCTGAATTTTCCACAGGCCAAGGTCAGTATGATGCAGTCATCTGGGACCTGTTCCGCAAGCTCTGTATAGTAGTTCCTCCCAGGCTTCGCTCCGTCGCATCCGCCTATGAGGAAGAAATGCCTGATGCTCTTGTCCTTGACCGCATCGATTATCTGGTCGGCGAGCCCGAGGACCGTATCGTGGGCGAAGCCCACCAGTATCTCCTTTTCCACATCGTCGGCATCAAAGCCGCCGAGGCTTTTCGCCCGCTCTATTATCGGTCCGAAGTCCTTTTTCCCCGACTGCGATTCTATCTTCTCCACTCCAGGATATTCGACAAGCCCCGTCGTGAAGACATTGTCCACATAGGTCGGCGCCGGCTTTTGTATGCAGTTGGTCGTGAAAAGGAATGTCGCGGGAACTCCGTCGAATTCCTTTTGCTGGTTCTGCCAGGCGGTGCCGAAATGCCCTGCCAAGTGCGCGTGCTTTTTCAGCTCAGGATATCCGTGTGCGGAGAGCATCTCCCCATGAGTGTAGATATTGACTCCTTGGCCCTTGGTCTGTTCGAGCAGCATTGCAAGGTCCGGCAGGTCATGGCCCGAGACTATGATGGCCGGTCCTTTTTTTGTACCGAGCGTCACATTGGTGGGTACGGGATGGCCAAAGGATTCTGTATGGCCCTCATCTAGTATCTGCATGCATCTGAGATTGACCCTTCCGAAATCCATTATGAGGCTGACATAATCGTCGGCCGAGAGCGAATCATCCTCGATGGCATCGAGAGCCTTGGGAAAGAATGCATCTACCTCCTCATCCCTTTTTCCTAGTATGCCTGCATGGTCCGCATAGGCTGCCATGCCCTTTAAGCCATAGAGCAGGATCTCTCTCAGGCTCCGTATGTCCATGTCCACCTTTCTGTTTTCTATGCTGATGCTTGCGGCCTGGGCGATAAGCGTTTCGAGGTCCTCCGAAGGCTCCCAAGAAACGACGGAGGGCATATCCGATGGATCTTTGCATAAGCCCTTCGCTTTCTCCCTGACCTTCTGTCCCTGGCGTATCCAATCCTCGATATCAGCCGGGTCGAAATTGACATTTGTTATGGTTGTGAAAAGGGCCTTGATTATGAAATCATCGATGGATGAGTCCTTTTTGCCCTCGGCCCTGGCCCTGTGGGCGCATGCCCCTATGCCTTTGAGCATGTGTATCAACGCATCCTGAAGTGCCGCAGTTTGCGGGTCTTTTCCGCAAACCCCAGAAACCGTGCAAGCAATCCCTTTGGCAGTCTGTTCGCACTGCCTGCAATACATATCGGCCATTGCACTACTCTACTGAGACTAGTATAATAAAAACACATACTATCAAAAAGTAAGTATATGGCTGTAATGTGCGGCTCTTTTTGATGCCTTTCCCAAGATATTCTATGGGCAGGGCCAAGATACGCTTCGGCAATCATCAGAACCGGCTGACAGGCCCAGACAATGATATAGCCGAGGTGGAGCTGAAAAATATCATAGACCCGGATACCAAAAAGCCCATAGAGATGGAAAGCGAGCAGCCGTCCTTTTGGAGCGGTCAGGCCATAGCCGAGACTGCAAAGGCCCCTGGCTCTCTCATTTCGATGCTTGAGCGGGAAAGCCATCTTGGACAGGCACGGATGGTGTCCATAAAGGATGAAAGCGGAAAGACGGTCATCCCCCGCATCAAGCTCTATCCCGCCGACCAGGCGGAAAAAGGCGTAGAAAAGCTCAGGTTCATGCAAAGGCAGGACGTACTGAAGGTCACCGGCTCATCCTTTTCAGGATTCGGCGGACAGCCCCTGGAGGAGGTCCTAGAAAAAGCCCAAAAGAAGGGTATCGGCCTGGTCATCGGAAATAGGCTCTATGTCAAAAAGACCGATGCAAGAAAGCTCGAAAAGGATATTGCAAAGAGGAAGACGGGCACAAGCGAGAGCGAGCGTTGGGGGGCGGTCTTTGTCGAGCGCGACAGCCTGGCATCCTATGTTGAGGCGGAGCTTTCCGGAAAAAAGGACGAGGCGACATGGATAAGCCAGCAGGTGCAGACGACGTTCAATGAGCTTTTCTCAAAGAGCCTGCTTGACGGGGCAGAAGGCCTTTTGAAACAGTTCCGGCGGATCAGTCCCGACCAGAAAAAGCCTTATAGGGTATCTGCAGCATTGGGGGAGGTCGAGATGGCATTGGAGTCGGATAATCCCCGTCGCGAAGTGGACCGCGTCATCCGCGACCTTGCAAAGCCAAAAGGCTAGCATAAGCATTTTTATATCCATTCTCTCAATTGGTTTCAATGGAGAAAGGGGCTGGCTTCATAATAGTTTTGCTCATCGCATCGCTTATTCTTTCAGGCTGCATAGAGGGAGACATCCCTAAAGAACTGCCATTGGGCGGCTCATCAGGCGATGCAAAGGATACCGATGCCCTCATAGACGATTTCGAGATGGACGACTATGACTCCATGGACAATCTCGACGATATAATAGCGAAGGGCGAGGCAGCCATACCCCCGCTGAAGGAGGAGCTCAAAAGCGAAGACCCCGACCGCAGATGGGGCGCCACATATGCCATAGGCGGCATAGGCTTTGAGCTTGATCCAGATGAGAGGGACAAGGTCATACCCGCTCTCAAAGACGGCTTCGACGACGAGGACCCGCGCCTGCGGCAGCTTTCCGCCGGCCTTGCAGCGAGCTTCGGGGACAAATCGGGCCTTCCGATACTCATAGAGTACCTCGATGACGAGGAACTGACATTCTATGCCGAACCACCGGAGCCGTACTACGTCTACTCCATCACGGTCCTTCGCCATTATACGGGGCAGGACTTCGGCTATGACATGGAAGCATCGGCCGAAGAAAATGCAGAAGCCATAGGAAAGTGGTGGGGGTGGTGGAACACCAATGGTGAAAGCCTTTCATGGGTCCCCGGCAAATCCGATGAAGGCAGGTATATCATGAAATGATAAGGCAGCGCAAACTACTGGTGGGGGCGGCGGCCCTGATGCTCATCCTCACTGTATTTTCCGCATATGCTCTCTCAAAGACCGAGATAAAGGTAGAGGGGTGCGATATGAAGGTCACGGTCAAGATGGCATTCTTTGGCCCTGGCGCCAGCAAGGCCAGGATAGATGGCTGGCTGGCAAAGGCGAAGGAGCTTTGGAACGGCCCCAACAAATATCAGACATTCGGCGACTGCAATTGCAAGGTCACATTCGAATTCCTCTCAAAGCGGGTCGCCAATCGCGGTGCCTGCCCCGCCGGCTATCATTGCATCTATGTGAGAAATGCCCCTGTCGGAATGCCGAGCCCTCCGACTTTCATAGGGATGAGGAACTCAAAGCCCGGAGAGGGCTATATGACAGAGCCCTTTGAGGGCAGCGTTGTCGGAGTATTCGACAATCTCGATACTGGTCCTGTCATCGCCCATGAGATTGGCCATCTTCTCGGCCTTGACGACGAATACTTCAAGATGAAGGTCACAATGACCGTGAACGCCGACGGCACAGCGACCATACACAAAAAAGGCCTTGCATATCCCCCTAAGCTCCCCTGGAACAGTGAATTCGATAAGATCGCCGAGGGCATAGCAAAAAAGATCGCGGCATCCGGCAGGGTACCGACTGGCCGGCGGATAACCTTCCGCACCGGCGGTCCCCAGCCCGGAAAGGATCCACAGGGCCTGATGGCTCAGGGTAAAAAGCCATGGAGGGTACTACAGGAATATATCAACAAGATCATGAACGGGAACAACAAGAAGTGCCCGGACCACTGCTGTTGCGGCAATGGAGTTATCGAAGCCGCCAAGGGCGAGCAATGCGACTGGAACAAGACCCCGACAGGCTGCCCCCCCAATGTCCCCTGTGACAGGAAATGCAAGTGCGCACCACAAGACAAGATAACCACATCCTCCTCCACCTCGACGACCCTCACTGAAGGCCCAGGAGGTGGCGGCACTGGCGAGGAAGGCGGAGGCATCACTACAGGCGGCGGTGGGATAACTGACGGCGGCGAGCCCACTGAGTCCACCACACCTACGACCACAACGATAAAGCCAAAGTGCAATACAAATTCAGACTGCGGCGATGTCACAACAAGGAGGATCTGCAAGGACGGCGATGTCTATGAGGTAAAGACGAGCCCCAGATGCAGAAGCCCCGGCACTGAATCCGCCAACTGCATCTCATCCGTCAAAAACACCAAGGCCGACGACTGCGGCGAGAAGCGCTGCGTCGGCGGGATCTGCGTGGACGACACGACACCGACGACTATACCCTCCTATGGAGGATGCTGCGATTGCGCACCGCCGTATGGATGCGCTTCGGGGCCCTCGATCGACGACGGTGACTGCGACATGGCCTGCCAGCCATACCATGGGTTCTACGTAGGCAATGCGATATGCGACATGGTGACGGGCAACTGTGTCGTCGTGACCACGACATCCACGACATCCACCACAGTCGATGATGTTATCGTGACGACGACCACGGTCCCGCAGGCGTCATGCGAGGACCAGGGGATGCACTCCTCCCAATCGGCATGCAACTCAGCCTGCACTTCCCCAAGCTACTGTGTCTTCGACGAGGGCTCAGACTGCTGGTTCTGCAAGCAGGTGACAGTCACCTGTAGCGGGGACCTGCACAGTTCATCCGATTGCAATGGCCAGTGCGACACGGGCAAGGGCGAGTCCTGCGTCCAGTACCAGACTAGCCCGTGCTACTACTGCTACTGCGGCAAGCCGGACCTTGAGGTCTCAAACCTTTCCGTCCATGTGTCAAAGAGCGCTTCGACAAAGTGCGTCAACAGCGTCTGCACCACGACCTGCACGGTGTCCGCCGATGCGAGCATGAAGGTCCAAAACATAGGGAAGGCGGCGTCAGGCTCGTCGACCGCATCCATAACCCTCAACCCTGGCATGGGGGTGAAGACCGCGTCCGTTGGCTCCCTGAATGTGGGCCAAGTGAGCGCCTCCATACCGCTTGCCTTCTCAAAGACCGCGACGGTCTCTGGCGAGGGCTCCGCTGCCTGCAGCTCTCTTGAGTGGTGGTCGGGCACCTATACTGCTACTGGCAAAGCCGATCATTCAGGCTCAGTGTTGGAATGCGATGAGACCAATAATGAGAAGTCTCTACATCTGAGGCCGGCTGATCTTTCTTCAAGTTCTGCGCTATCCAACACATGATGAGGCGCAAGCCCTGACCTATTGGCCTATGTCCTCATTCCAAAGATCGGGCCGCTCCCGTATGAAATCTGTCATCAATTCAATGCATTCGGGGTCGTTTATGACCTCGACCTCTACGCCGCGCTCCCTCATATGGCTTTCGTCACCCATGAAATTAACATTCTCCCCGACGACGACCTTGGGTATGCCATAGAGGAGCACGGCACCGGAGCACATATCGCATGGGGACAGCGTCGAATACAGCACGCATCTTCGGTAGTCAGCGGCCGCAAGCCTCCCCGTGTTCTCAAGGCAATCCATCTCGGCATGCCTTATGGCGGAGCCCTGCTGCACCCTCCTATTGTGGCCGCGCCCGATGATCTTTTCGTCCAGGACAAGGACGCTGCCTATGGGTATTCCCCCCTCTGAAAGGCCGGCTTTCGCCTCATCGAGCGCCGCCTGGAGGTATTCATCCATGGCTGATATTGGACCTGGCAGGTTATTAGCTCATATGAGCAATCGGTAATCGATGTACCTGTCCCGGCTCGCGATCCTTGCATGTTTCCTGCTTATTGCAGGATGCATCGGGGGCTCCCAGGGCGGTGTGGTCTATGAGAAGACCGGCGCCGTCGAGGAAGGCTATGACGAGGACTGGGACATGGAATATGACGACTCCCCCGAGGGCCTTGCCAGATATTTCGACCAGGAGCTTTCGGATGCCGACTATGAGAACCTGGGCATCGACATGGATGATCCCATCGACATAGACGATGTTCAGATGGGAGACCTTGATGATATCTGCTCAGAAGAATCCGATGTGGATGGCTGTCTCGCCGAGCAGGCTCTCAAATACGGCGACTATAGCCTTTGCGAGATGATGGGAGACAAGACCGCTAGGGACCTCTGCTATTTCGAAATCGCCCGGGACCTGGCGGACACAAGCATTTGCGATATGATAGAGGCCGAACCAGAGAGCAAGGCCTGCGCTTTGAGCATACCCGCCTAGCTTGTCTTATACACCACCCCCGAATATATTATGGGATGAGGGCAAGGGACTTGATACTTCTCTGCATTTTGATCCCGCATCTGGTCCAGGCTGAAAAGGTAAATGTCGACTATACCCTCTATGACAATGGCTCTGTTAGGATAGACGACCTCCGATACAGGCCCTTTGAGATGACTTCATCCGCCGTTTCGGGCACACATTGCATAGCCTTGCAAGACATTGAGTCAGGAAATGAGCTCGGACGGGACTGTTTCATCCCCGATTTCACACTAAAGGGGCCTGCAGGCCCATTGGACGAGTCTTTGAGCTTATTCTGGATAGACCTTGAGCCTCCAAAGGAAGAGGACCTCGAAAATGTCCGGCTGACGAGGATAAAAAGATCTTCTGAATTCAATCTCTCGGATATCAGGGGGGCGAGGATATCCCTTTCAATACAGGGGAAAAAGGCCTTTGAGGCCGACCATATACTATGCGACGGCGACGGCAGATGCGCAGGCTTTGAGGACGAGGGCTTTTGCCCGACAGACTGCCCCAAGGGAGGCCCCGACGGCTATTGCGGAGGGGGCGCTGATGGGATATGCGACCCCGACTGTAGGCCCAGTGCCGACTCCGACTGCGAAACAGGCATTGCAGACGGCATATGCGACAGGGCCAGGGACGGATTATGCGACCCCGACTGCGGCCACTTCATAAATGACGTTGACTGCAGATGCGGAGACGGCGTCTGCGACATATACTCTGAGAACATAGTCGACTGCCCGAAGGACTGCAGAAGATGCATGGGGCACACGCAATGCGACCCCGGGAAATACTGCCACCGCCTCTATCGCATGTGCATGGACAAGAGATCATCGGGCTTTTGCAGGGAAGGTGTCGAATGCAATACCGGCTATTGCATCCATGGGCAGTGCTCCCCCCTCGACGGGGAGGCCGCGGCAATAGCCTTCATACTCGGTCTTGCCTGCCTTAATGTCATCCTGAAGATCCACCACCTCTATCGCAGGAGGATGTATGTGGCATTGTGCGAAATACTGGGCGTAAGCTACGCAGTGCTAGGCCTTTTCTATCTGGCCCTGCTATTCTCGCCGACATCGATCGTGGACATATCCGGTATGGAGTCCCTGTCAGCTGTGCTTTCGGTCGTCTTCATACCCATTGCCCTTTGCGTGTTTGCCATGAACAATGTGATCCCCGGACATCTTCTTGTCGAATCGATAGGATACACATCTGCCACGATCACCCTCCTTCTGGGGATAGTCGGTATCTGGGCGCTTGTCGGCGCAGCCATCGGAAGGTTCATAAGGAAAAAGCTGGGGGGAAATAAAAAGTGGCGCTGAAACAGGCGCCGTCAGGTCCAGGGATTCATGGGGGCGGCATACGCTATGAGCTTTTTGGCGATGATGTCAGCTCGGTCGGCACAAGCCTCTCCATAGACACAAGCTTTGCAAAAGACTGAAGCATTTATAATCCCAACGCTCCAAATACAGGCATATGGCATCTGATGCTGCGCTAATAACAGGCGCTTCGGCGAGGATCGGGGCGGCAATGGCAATGCACCTCGCGGGCAAAGGATACGATATCGCATTGCATTATGGCAGGTCCAAGGACACGGCAGAAAAGGCAGCGCAAAAGATACGGGAGAAGGGAGTCTCCTGCGAGCTATTGCAGGCTGACCTGTCCGACACAGACGCCGTCGCAGGACTTGTCCCAAAAGCAGTCCAGGCCTTCCCCCACTTGTCGGTTCTAATCAACAATGCCTCTGTCTTTGAGGCTGCAACCATAGCAGAGACCGATCCGGCAAGGCTCTCCCGTCATCTTGACATCAACTTAGGGGCGCCGTTCATGCTATCGCGCGATTTCGCGGCTGCCGTGGATAATGGTTCCATAGTGAATATGGTCGATGAACGCATTATTCGAAATGAGAGCGCATATGCTGCATATACCCTCTCCAAAAAATCTCTCATGGAGCTGACGCTCATGTCGGCGCGCGAGCTTGCCCCCTATATCCGGGTGAATGCGATAGCGCCTGGGTTCATTCTGCCGCCGGCCGCCGGCATCGACATGGAAAAGGCGCTGGCAAGGATACCTTTGGGCAGGAAGGGGGACGAGGCCGACATCCTTTTGGCCCTCGACTATCTCCTTTCCGCCGATTATGTGACAGGGCAGATACTCTATGTGGACGGTGGCAGCCATGTCTGAGATATCGACGATAAGGATAGACAATCTCAAGCTTCGCGCCATCATAGGCTTGAATGACTGGGAACGCAATGTCAAGCAGGACATACTTGTGAACATAGTCCTGCGGGCTGATATCTCAGAGGCAGTGGCCACAGACGACATAAGCGGCACCGTAGACTACAAGAATGTCAAAAACCTCATCACAGCTGAGGTGGAGTCATCCCACTATCAGCTCATAGAGAGCCTCGCCCACAGGATACTTGCGATAACGACCTCCCAGCCTGGGGTGATAGGCGCGACCGTCCGCGTGGACAAGCCCGGGGCCCTCTCAGGAGCAGATTCCGTATCAGTAGAGGTCAGCTCAAAGGACCTGACATGAATAAAGCGGTCATAGGGGTCGGCTCAAATATCGACCCCGAAAAGAATATTGAGCAGGTGAAGGCCCTGATAGCCGGGCGGCACAGCCTCATCCGCACCTCCTCATTCGTATGGACAAGACCATTGGGTGACATCCCCCAGCCAGACTTCCTAAATGGCGCATTACTGATAGAGACCGACATGGAAAGGCAGGACCTGATGCTGTGGCTCAAGGATATAGAAAGAACGCTTGGGCGTCCCCCAGGAGGGGACCGATGGGGCCCACGGACCATGGACCTCGACCTTGTGGTGTGGAACGGGGAGGTAGTCGATCCCGACATTGAGACCCGCGATTTTTTGAAAGAAGCGGTCGAA
>Ga0180435_10006273_pt1 | contig 11389 bp, 5 predicted proteins | sample SS_ome_3_FD_132467 | JGI IMG/M metagenome (GOLD analysis project Ga0180435, IMG submission 132467) | Hypersaline lake sediment archaeal communities from the Salton Sea, California, USA - SS_3_S_1 metaG | ecosystem: Environmental > Aquatic > Non-marine Saline and Alkaline > Hypersaline > Sediment...
CATTTATCCGGCTGTATATACAGGGATTACATATCCCCTATTATTTATTCATCTTATGCCTGGCCCCATGGCGCAGGTGTCACATGCGAAGGAGGTGTGAACCTGCCGCCAAGTCAGCAAACACCTCCGCCCCGATCCGCTTAATGCTCGTAACACCTTGCAGTTAAAACACTTGCACCCTGATAAGCCGATGATACGCTCGCGAAAAATCGCCCTCGCCACCGCCTGGTATGTCACACCTATGTCACACCCGCCTGCTCGAAACTAACATGTTGTCAGAAATGCTTTTACAACGATCATCACGGAGTGCCCGGGCCCATGGACGGTTTCGAGACGTCCCACAACACGATCCCCCCGCCGGCGCCAACAGCGCCCGCCCGCGATAATAATCACCAGACGCACACCCGCCGAGCACCCCCGCCAGGATCACTATCCATGTCATAAATTTACGCAGGTTGCACTTGTGCCGCCGCAACGAGACAACGTCGCAAGGTATTGTTACAACCACAGCAACGGCCGCGACTTTTTTTACCACGGAAAACACGGAAGATACGGAAACAGTTACAACAAAGCCGGCCGCATCATGCGGCCGGACGCCGTTCGCCGCCGCCGTTGTCTCCAACTGCCGTACGTTGTGACGATGGCACGATACCTGTCGTTTCAACCGGGTTTCATGGCCTTTGTTTCAGCGGCACTTCGATATCTGTCCCACCCCGAAATCGCGAAATCGCGGTCCCCGATTGACTATGAACCGACGGCGCGGTAGATATGCACCTCCACGAGGGGACATCCGAAGCTTTACCGAAGGGAGTATCGAGATGACGAGTAAATGGATGCGCGTGCTGGTCTGTTGTGCCGCGTTTTTCGCGGCCGCCCTGGCCCCCGACGCAAGCCCCGGCAAGGCCAGGGGCAAACTCCGCACACCGCCCGACAAGCCCACCAGCTTCTATGAGAAACGCGAGCTTCGCGGCTGGACCCTCCGGATCCACAAGGACCTGCTGGACGAGAAGCGCTCCAAGCTCTTCGCCGACGTGCTCGCCGAGCTTGACAACCACCTCTACCGGATCCAGCGCGTCGTCCCTCCCGAGGCCGTCGAGAAGCTCAGGAAGACCGTCCTCTGGCTCGAGTACGACAACATCAAAGCGCGGCACGCCCATTACCACCCCGGCGTCGGCTGGTTGAAGACCAACAACTACAACACCGACAAGGTCAAGGGGGTGGAGTTCGGCAGCGCGGCGGGCTTCCTCCGCGGCGTCCGGCACCAGCCGTGGATGGTGCTGCACGAACTGGCGCACGCCTACCACGACCAGATCCTCGATTTCGATCACCCGAAGATCAAAGCCGCCTACGAGGCCGCGAAGAAAAGCGGCACGTACGAGAAGGTGCTGATATGGAACGGGCGCGTCGGACGACACTACGCCATGACCAACCACAAGGAATACTTCGCCGAGAACACCGAGGCGTACTTCGGCGCCAACGACATCTACCCGTTCGTGAAGGCCGAGCTGAAACGGCACGACCCGAAGATGTACACCGTGATCGAGGAGGTTTGGGGCGTAAAGCGCTGAGCTGGAACAGCAGAAAACCCCTCACCCCCGGCTTGTCCTGAGCGCTGTCGAAGGGGCCACCGAGGCGCCTGCACGCGGAATCAAATTTCCTGTCAGTTGTAGATAGTTTATCTCTGATCAAATCGGGTCACGTCGGGGCACGGTCACGTCGGCGCCAGTATCACCGGGATGAAGGTCCAGGGCATTAGCCTGACCGAGGCGACCATGCTATTCGATGTGAAGGTGGACAACCCATACATGCTACCGCTTCCCCTGAGCAATCTGGACTACGCCCTGGCCAGCCGGGGACAGCAGTTCCTGACGGGCAACGCAGACGTGCAGGGCACGATACCCGCCCTGGCCAGCAAGACCCTGCCCATACCAATCAAGATCAACTACCTTAATCTGATCGGCGCCGTCAAAGGCGCCCGTCCGGGGAAAGTAATTCCCTACACGGCCAGTCTGGGCCTGTCAGTAAAGGCCCCGCTGATGGGCCCGCTCCGCGTACCGATGAGTAAGAAAGGGGAATTGTCGATCCCCTCGGCACCGGGCCTGCTCAACAAACTCAAGGATTTCACAAAGTAGCTTCCGGAAAGCCCTACTCCCATCGGCTGACGACCGGGACGGTGTGACGGCCCGTCTTCGCCCGCGGATTGGCTCTTCGCCAAGCCGCGACCCGACAAGTCGTCGCGGCGACGGCGGGCGGGAAAAGAGAGAATAAGGGTCGGGGTGTGTGTTTGGGCATTTGGTTTCGGGAGGCAGGGTTGTTTTGTTTGGGATTGAAGATCGACAGGCCAATCGCTAAACTCCCTACAGCGGAAATCGCAAAAACGATCAAATGGACGCCAGTCGAAATAACCGCAGGTCTAAAGGCGATATCCGGTAAAAGAATCCGAATACACAAAACGCGGGACATCGCTATTTGTTATTTTAAGGGCTGTTGTAAACCGCGACGTAGTCCGCGGGACGAAGACGGGACCCGAATATCCTGAAGACGGTGCCCCTACCGCCAGCGACAAGGACGACAATCATGAAACGATCGAATGTGTTATTTGCTTCAGTTGGCGTTTTGTTTTTGAGTTTTTTGGTTCACGGGTTGGCGGTAGTTGCGGACGACAGTATTCCCGATCTCACCAAAGGCGGAAAACGCGACGAAACCCACGACTGGAACCTCGGTCCCACGGGGGCTCGCGGATGGATGTGGGCAAGTCGCGGACTCGAAGCCACCAGCAAGACCAGGCAGATTCTCATCACCAAGGTCCATTCCGGTTCGCCGGCAGACGGGATCCTCAAAGAAGGCGACGTCATACTCGGTATCGGCGATACGAGATTCGGCCGCGACGCCCGAATGGCCCTGGCCGACGCGATAACCGAAGCGGAGAAGAAAAAGAACAACGGAAAGCTCAAGCTGCTTCGATGGCGAGACGGAAAGACCGCGGCGATAACCCTTAAGCTGAAGGTGATGGGCACGTATTCCGCCACCTCGCCGGTGAACTGCCCCAAGACACAAAAGATAATCGAGTCCGCCTGCCGGTCGATTGTCGATCGGGCCGCGAACCCGCAACGCAAAGGGCGCAAAGCGCTCGGGGAGGATATCGATGGCGAGTTCAACGGTCTGGGTCTGTTGGCGACAGGCCGCAAAGAGTACCTTCCGCTGGTCAGGAAACAGGCGGCGCACGTCGCCAGCCGCAGCGCCAAACCGTTCAAGATGTGTACGTGGCATTACGGTAATCGCTGTTTGTTTTTGTGCGAGTATTACCTTGCCACCCGCGACAGGAGTGTCCTTCCGGCCATTGGCGCCTTATCGCTGTCTATCGCCAAAGGGCAAAGCCGGGTTGGCACGTGGGGACACAGCTTCGCTTACCCGGAAGCCAAAGTATGCCGGGGTTACGGTGCAATGAACGCCGCGGGCCAACCCTGCATCATCTCGCTGATTCTCGCCGAAAAATGCGGTATAAAGGACAAGCTGGTCCTGGACGCCAAGGAGCGCGGGCTGAAGTTCCTGCGATCCTTTACCGGCCGCGGCGGTATTCCCTACGGCGACCACTCGGCGACAAGCAAGGACGACAATGGTAAAAGTTCCCAGGCGGCGGTGATGTTCAATCTTGCCGGCGAACCCAAGCACGCCGCCTGGCACGCCGGATTGTCTCTGGCCAGTTACCGGTTCCGCGAATACGGTCACACCGGTCACTATTTCGGAATGCTCTGGGGTCCGCTGGGTACGGGACTGCTGGGACCTGAAGCTCTGAGGGCACACCTTAAGGAGTTGAGGGGTTTGCTGGAACTTGGGCGCCGATGGGACGGGAAGTTCGTTTACCAGCCCAACCCCGGCGTGGGCGGGGCCCGCAACCACAAGCACGGCGGGTGGGACTGCACCGGCACGCGCCTGCTGGCGTACTGCTACCCCAGGCACCAACTGTACATCACCGGCAAGGGCGGGAATCACGTCAAGAAGTTCGACAGCAAGCAGGTCTCCGACGCGATTCGAGCAGGGCGGTTGGATTTTGAACGGCGCGGCATGAAGGAGTTGAAGAGCGGTCTGAAGTCCTGGTTCCCCGCCGAACGTTATGGATGCTCGAAACGCTACTTTTCGAACCTCGAAGGCAATTCTCTTCCTCAATTCATCGCTCAGTTGTCGAACACCGACCTCCGGATGCGTACGCTCGCCTGCCAGGCCGTCCGGGAAATGCGTCATTCCAGGAAAGGGATAAGCCTCAAACCCGCGATAAGACCCCTGCTGAAGCAACTCAAGGTCCCGAATACTCCATTGCGGGTCGAGGCGTTGAAGGCTTTGCAGACAATAGGCCAGGACGCTCGCGAACAGGCCGGTCCCGCCCTGCTTGAATTCGCCGCCCAAAAGATCGAAGGCGACCCGCAAAACCTAATCAAGCGGCAACTTGCCAGGACGCTTTTCTGGCGTGGCGTATACAAGAAGAACTTCGACGGCGTGGACAGGGCGCTGGTGGTCCGCGGCGTCAAGGGCCTGCTCGAGGATGAGGACAACGCCTTCGACATGTGCTGTCTGCGATATGCCTACTGGTACACTGAAAACTGGAAGAACCGCGAGGTGGCGCAATGGTTCAAACCGGCATTGGACTGCGTCGTCAATCGCCGCTCGTCGGGGCAGATGGATTCGTCTGACATCCGCTTCGACTCCTTCGAATTCCTCGCCAAGCGCGGCCTGGTGGACGCGATGGAAGAGTACATGAAAGCGATCGACAAACCGTCCATGGAGTTCTACACCGTCTACAAGATATTCCCCATGATCCCCAAGTATTACGGCGTGGAGTCAAAGAAGTATCTCCCGCGCCTCAAAGCATACCTGAACGAAATACCCGATCGATTCGTCCAAGTCCAAATGATCACCGACGTCACCAAGAAGACGATAGAACAGATCGAAAAGACCACCGAGAAGAAGAAACTCGTGCGGATAAGAGACTACGTCAAATGACCCGCGTGTTGATCGGGGACGAAACACGGGTCATTTCTGCGTAGCGAAGTGTCGCCAGGGCGGCGAACGGGCGGATCGCGCCAGGGAAGGTTCTCACTCGACAGGCTCACTCATCTGCCAGCAGGTCGAGGTCCAGGAACACGAATGACTGCGAGAACGATTCGTATGCAAGCATTGCGGCCCGGGCTTCCAGGAAATTGTCGCACCAGAACTCGATATGATCGATCAACTGCGCCTGTATGTACTCGGTGTGCCACGGACCGTCGCCGACATAACAAAGCCCGAAACCTGAAGGCCCGTCTCCATCAGCAGTCTGGTCGTCGTCGCCCCGGCACGGCGTCCGGCCGCGGAGGAGCTGGACTTTGACGCCGCCGGCCTGGATGGCGCTGAAGAGTTCACCCCACGACATATGTCCGACGGGCCAGCGTTTCTCGGGGCTGCCGGCAATGACGGCGGCTACTTCGAGACGGTAGGCGCTGTTCTGCAGCAGCAGGCGATCTGTATCTGCCGGAAGGAGCGAGGGATTCACGAAATTGAAGCAGTGCAGTCCGCCGCTTACCGGTGCTGTTTCCGGGCGTGGTAAAGCGTAAGCGATGACGTGTGACATTGAACGCAGCGTGTCGTTCTGTTCGGCGGAAATATCCCACACGCCGGTATCCCATCTCTTGAATTGCAGCGCGAAAAGGTGGAGCGAGAACGGGCCTTCGGCCGGGATCAACCTGTCTGCCGGCAAGAGCATGGCGTAGTCCCGATCGGATGGATAGACGCCCTCCTTGTACCGCACCATCTCGTGCGATTCGTAGCTGCCGCCGAGGGCGGCTACGAAATACTCGAGGGACTCACCGAAAAACCCGACTACGTCTTCTTCCGGTAGCGTTGCGAGGTTTGCACATGGCTTGGGCATAGCTGGCGCCTTTCGATATGTTCTGTCGGACGGCGGCTGATTGTACGTTACAGACGTGGGTGCGGGGTTTCAATATGCGTTATATGCGTTATGGGGTTATATCGCCGGCAAGCCGGCGCCGGCGCGGTTGCTTCATAAGCCCGTGTCAATATTTATTAGTATGATCCGTGGTCCCTTTCAAGCGGGAGTTCCACGATTATTACCTGGCCTCGATCGCAACGCGGAAACCGACGTTGTAGACTTTCTGGTGGGCTTCGTACTGCAGGCGGAACGACGAAGTGGCGCGTTTCGGTCGGTCGAACCACGATCCGCCTCTGACCGTTCGCCTCGAAGTGCTCTCGAGGTCGTTTCGCCCGTCATCAGCCTTGTAAGGATACGGTTTATAGAGCGATCGCGTCCACTCGGCGACGTTTCCGTGCATATCGTGCAGGCCCCATGGGTTTGATTTGAAGCTTCCGACGGGCGCCGATACGCGATGGTCGTCGCTTACGGATGCTATTGCGGGCTTCCACTCAGGCACGGCGCCGGACGGCAAGCCCCATCCAAGCGTGTCCATTTTTCGCAAACTCCGGTCGGCGAGATTGGCCAGCTTCGCGAAGTCGGCGCCCGTCGGACCGTACGACATAGGCGCCGCCGATCCCGCGCGGCAGGCGTATTCCCACTGCGCCTCGGTCGGTAGTGTAACTGTTTTACCCGTTTTCCCGGACAGCCACCGGCAGAACTTCATCGCAGAGTTCCAGGATACGCGGCAGACGGGTTGGGTTGGTCCGTTGACCGGATAACCTCGCTCGCGGACGCTGAACTGCAGGAAGTCGCCGTGTTCGAGGCGGGAATCGTGTTTGGGATCGAACCGGGCGTACTGGGCGTTGGTGACTTCCAGCGAACCGATCCAGAAGCCCTTTTCGATTGCGACCTTTGCGCGGGGCCTTTCATCCGGATGCCCCTCCGCGCTTCCCATGACGAACTCGCCCGGCGGGATCCAGACCAGATCGAGCTTGACCCCCTCGCCGAGATCTACGCTCATCCTGTTTGTCTTCAGGGCGTTCTGTTTTTCGACGGCCTGTTCCGACGAGAAGGGCCATCCTGAAGCGGAGACTTCAGCAGTCGCCGGCGCGGGAGTTGCAGCCGGCATGATGGCCGGCGGTTTCTTCACCGGCGGGGCGATATCTTCGGGATCTTCGTCGATTCCGGCGTAGAGTTTCATCATCGCCCGGCGGCGATCACGCTGGTTGGTTACTTTTCTGTCGCCGACGATTTCCCGCCATGTTCCGTGTGCCGGCGCGTTCAGGTCTATCCAGGTGATTATCCGGTCCCATGCCTCGGCGCTGAGTTTGACGTTTTTATGTCCCTTGTCGAGCATCTGCACGAGCTGCGTCGTGGACGCGTGGAACTCGTAGGGAGGCAGCAGGTGCATGTCGCTCTCGATCGTCGCGGACCGCACGTAGGATCGCAGCGCCATGTAAGACGGCGTGAACTTCGTCCCCCTGTTGTATCCGCCGCTCCTGGCCTCTGGATGCACCGCCTCGCGAGCGGTGAAGTCGGGAATCGTTTTCTTGTCTTCTCTGGGTTTTCCGTTGTGGCATGCGACGCAGTACTTGTCGAGGGCCGGTTGGACTTCTCGTTTGAAGCTGAAACCCCGCGTCGGACCGTAGAAAGGAACGATTTTCGAGGGCGGTCGGTTGGAAGCCGCGGTCCGTTTGGTGGCCGGGGCGTCGTTCTGTGATTCGTGACACCCGATGCACGACTGGATCTCTCCGGGCATGACCGTCGCCCAGGACCGCATGATCGCGATCGCCCTTCCGTCGGCGTCGAGCGGTTGGATCGAGATCGGCGTGTTTGCCGGTACGCTGAACAGCGCCGAACCGTCGGGCTCGACGGGCACCGTACCGAGTACTCGTTTTACGTCCCACGGTCCGTCGAGGCCCACGCGGTTTTTCTGCCCGCCCATACCGTGATAGCAGAACTGGTAGGTGAACAGCCGCAGCTTCTTGACCGCGCCTTTGGGCACGCCTCCAAGCCCGCGTCCCCCGTAGACGTCGGTCATGTACATCACTCCGTCTTTCCGCGAGGTGTCCACGCGAGAGGCGATGGCGCGGGGGCGGGGAGTTTTTCGGAACGGGATCGGCTCGAACAGGACGTTTCCGGGCATTTCCTTGAGCAGCAGCATGTTATCGAACACGTCGACGAGGTAGATGCCCCACAGCGATCGGCTGGTCGGTTGGCACGAAACGATGAAGTACTTTTCGCTCAGCGGATAGGGGTGCAGGAATTTCGGCCAACTTCTCCTGACCAGGCCGTCGAGTATGATCGGCTCGACCTTTTTTTTGTATCCGGGAATTCGCTGGATAACGCCGTCGGCCTCGAAGCGTCCCATGGACGTGTCGAACAGGATCAGTTCGCCCATTCGCCTCGTGTCGTGGTGCCCGCTGACCACGCCGACGAACTTCCTGGCGTCGCCGGGGATCGGGCGGGCGTAAAACGTCGAGTTAGGCCAGTACGAATTGCTTCCGTAATACTCCTTCTGGTCCGTCCCGTCGGGGTTCATGTGAAACAGAATCCGGGCGACGAAGTGCGGGATGTCGCAGTATTCCCATCGCAGGTAGAGCACCCGCCCGTTGTTCAGGACGGTCGGGCACCAGTTGTGGTCCTGGTCGAATGTGAGGCGGCGGATCTTGCCCGAGGCGGTCTCCAGGAGGTACAGGTTGGTCACGTGCGAAGAACCGGTAACGCACGGGACCCCGGTGAACGGCGCGGTCGAATTGAATATAATGTTCCCGTCGGGCAGGTAACAGGCGTCGTAGTTGCTGACGTCCTTTTCCTTGATCAGCGGGAATTCGCGCAGGGACGAACCGTCGGCCTTGATCTCGCATATCTGCCATCGACCGTTCGATCCGGACCCCATCGAAAACAGCATCTTGTCCGCATCGAAATGCAGATCGACGTCGCCGACAAACCGCGAACCTTCAGGCTTGAACAGCACCGTAATCTCGCCCTCGGGCGATACCGGCGACAGGACGGAGATATCGTTATCGAAGCCCGTACCGCGCATCGACGAATTGCTGCACCAATTGGCCACCAGGCCCATGTTCCCCTTGCGGCGCACCAGCAGCAGTTTCTCGAAGTTCAGCAGCGGATTGGCCAGGAGCGCCTCGGCGCGGAGCGCAGCATACTGTTTTGTCAGTTCGGGCGTTTCCTTACCGTCGGCGAGTTGTTTTTCGATAGCGTCCAAACGCTTGAGATACTCGTCGCCTTTGGGGTATTTCTCGCCGTGGCTCGCCGCCAGGTCGCGAATCGCGAGCCTTAACGGTTCGATCGCCGTTTTCGGTTGAAACGGCACGGTTTTGGCGGCCGGAGCGGCTTTCACAGCGGTCACGACGATCTTCTGATACTTCTTCGGGGCGCCCAGATATCCCAGAATATTTGCAGTCAGCTTTTCGAGGTTTCCGCGATACGGATTTTTTGCATTGCTGTAATGCGGAAGTCGCCAGCCCATCGCTACGATGCGCCCCGAGCCTAACTGGTATTCGACCATGGGCTTCTCGGCTTTTCCGCGAATCAGGAGCATACCCTTGGCCGGTCCTCCGGATCCGTGGAAATCGGCGTATGCCGGATGCCCCGAATTGGTCAGCATGATCTTCCCTGCCTTAAACCCGGCGAAGATCGGATGGTTTTTTCGCGCCGGCGTCAGGCCGGCGGTGCTGGAGTCCTTACCGGGACCGCCCGTTCGAGGCCGGGCGGTTTCAACGCCGAGCGTTTTGACCATACTCAGCGCCGCGCCCGAGAGGTACAAGCCCTTTCCACCGGAGATGTATTTGCGCAAAGCCTGCAGGGTTTTCCCGGAGTACATCGGACCGTTCTGCGCGGGCGAATCGCCCTGGTGATACCAGAGGACATCGAAGCGGGCCAGAGTCGCCGCCTTGCCCGCGGTATCGACAAACTTCCCGTCACCGACCGCTCGAATGAGCGTCGCGGAATACTTCGCTATCGCCAGATTCCGCGCCGCAAGCCCCTCGGGACCAGGTTTCGCCGAGGGCGCATCGCCCGATAGAAAACCGATTGACGTTGCAGCCCGGGCATGCATCGGCCAGAGCGTCAATAAAACCATGAGTATTAAAGATCGTGAGAATCCGACAAATGTTTTTCGTGGCATTTTGTTTCTCCGGTTGCTTCTTAAAACGCCCCGACGCTCCAAGTATAACAGATAAAATGACGCGTCCAGGCCGCTCATGATACCGGGGAGTATTATACAGCAGAACACCTGGCACACCCACCAGTTACTTTATCAGCCTTGCCCCCGCCAGATCGACGTGATCGCCCACATCCAACAAATCTTCGCCAAAACCCACCCGAATGACGAGCGTCTTCACACCGACCAGGCTTACGCGCACCGATTGAGGCTTGTCCTTGCCGGTGACAGTCAGAGGCGCCGAAAGCTCTTTTCCGTCGCCAAGGAACGTGAGCTTCGCGTTCCCGCCCGGACGAACTACATCATCGATCCCGACAACGCCTATCAGGCTCTTGTACTCCGCGTCAAGCTTGTAGGTCAATTCGCAGAAACTGTGCAGTCCCAGCCCCGTGCTATAACTCCGCCCTTCCAGCGAAATTGCGCCGCCGCTGACTGAACGGTTAGTTCTCCAACTCATTGCCGTATCCAACAGCCCGTGCTGCTTGACGGTTTGGGGCGTCATGTCGCTGAGGTTCACAATTCGATCCGAGACAAACTTGACAACCGCCACATTGCCCGCTGCCGTTTTTGTCTCGCCGGAACCGCCCAGGCCTATATTGAACGCGGACTTTCCGTACGTCAGCGAAGCAAAGGGCACGCTCGACCCGTCGCGGAGTGTCAGCACGCCTCTGAACTTCTCGGATTTCGCAGATCCCGTCGGCGCCAGGAAGACCGCCCGAACTCCCGCCAGAGATATCCTGCGATCCGTACCTTTCCAGGAGAACGTCAGCATTTTGTCATCGATGGACTTGCAAATACCCTGAACTCCCAACCAGCCGCCTGCTTTACCGGTCACCACGACGACGTCCCGATCGCCCCGTTCAAGTCCAAGGGTGCGGCATTTCATGGCGACATCCGCGGCCGATTGGCTGGAAGTGGGAAGGTATATCGCTCCGATGCCTGGAAACGCAAACGTAATCTTGCCCAGGGCGGAGTTTGTGAAGTTGACCTTACCGCCGATCGCCGTCAACTCCGCGGCGGTCACATGCTGACCCGCCGACGTCACAATGACGGGACGTCCGACAACGGACATCGGATCGGCCGGCTCGGCGATTTTCATCTCGGTGAGATCAGACAGCGCAATTTTCGCGTCGCCGGTTTTTGTTTTCAGTGTAATACCCGACTTCGACAACGCGACAAGACGCCCCGACGATACGCGGGCATCGACGGTTTCGGCGCGTACTTCGGGGTCGCCGGGTTGCGTGGCGGTGTCGGCCCGAACCGCTGAGGGCGCCAAAAGGCTCAAAAAGATTGCAGCAAAC
>Ga0180435_10006274_pt1 | contig 11388 bp, 10 predicted proteins | sample SS_ome_3_FD_132467 | JGI IMG/M metagenome (GOLD analysis project Ga0180435, IMG submission 132467) | Hypersaline lake sediment archaeal communities from the Salton Sea, California, USA - SS_3_S_1 metaG | ecosystem: Environmental > Aquatic > Non-marine Saline and Alkaline > Hypersaline >...
ACTCCATAATCTTTCCTTTAAAATAATCTATTTCAAGAATTACAAGATGTTACCAGCGATCCTGAGGATATGCCCTCAATATTTCAAATCTTCACCCACATCAGATTCTGCTATTGAGAGGTAGAGTTTTTTGAGGAATTGAAGCGACAGTAATGCAAATCCAAACGGTATAACCGCGAGAATCAGCCATTTGGGAACATCAACCGCCTGTGTATCGATCACATTTCTGATCAGATGATCCTTGGTGGAAAAAAAGCCGTACCAGGCCAATGCCCCGCATAGAAAAAACCCTACGATACTGTGCATGATGGTGAGCACTTTATTCGCTTTCTGGCTCAAAACGTTGGTCAGCAGACTGATCTGTACATGTTTGTTTTCTGAAAGCAGCCATGCAGTACCAAGAAAGGTGATCCATAAAAGAGAATACTCGTTGAACTGGAACACCCAGATGGGGCTGCCCAGCCCCATCTGCCTGGTAACTATTGAGTAGGTGATGGAAAAGGTGACAAACAGCAGCAACAACGCCCCCATCACTGCACAGATTCGACATACTCTGTCAAGCAATCTAATCATCGATTGTCACCTTTTATCTCATTGCATGAAAAGGTTTGAGCCGGTTCCTTTATTTAATCAGCTCCAAGAGCTTTTTCGTTTCCTCGGGCGATTTTTTCGATATTGTCTCAACCAGCATCGCTTCAGCCTGTTCCTGAAACGTTTTAGCTTCGGCCGGGTCCAGATGGATGAACTTCATACCCTGTTTTTCGAAATCGACCAGATCATCTATCAAAAGCTCATGTTTCGCCGCTATAGCGTAATGCGCCATTTCCTCTGTATGAGTGGTCAGGAGTTCCTGCAGATGAGCCGGGAGTTTGTTCCATTTATCCAGATTCATCAGAATATACGTGGATGGCTTATAAAAGCCGGGGTAGACCATATACTTGGACGCTTTGATCAGCCCGAAATCCCGAATGGTTGCCGGCGGCAGAATATACCCGTCAATGACCCCCCGCTCCATGGCCGTGAAGATATCCGGAGGCGGCATACCGACCGGAGAAACCCCCATGGATTTGATAAACGGAACCGGAGTTGCCGAACTGCGGAGCTTTTTCCCCTTGAAGTCCGCCATGCTGCTGATGGGTTTTGATAAGAAAATGTGGAAATAGCTGCCGCTGCCTACCCGGCCCAATACATGCGCGTTAGCCTTTTTATTATGTATTTCTTCGAGATAATCTAAAACGCCGTCCGCTTTTTCCTGCCAGGGCGTTTTAGTCGACAGGCACATGATGTCGATTTCAGGAATTATGGACGTGTAGTAGCTGCCTGCCATGAATACCATGTCGATCAAACCTTTACGCAAAGCTTCGACCTGTTCCGTGTTTTTAATGACTTCGCCGGCGCCTTTATAATCAATCTTGATTTCGCCGGGATATTTATTGTCTGCTTCAGCCTGAAACAACTTGATGAACTTCAGGAACTGAAGTGTTTCCGATGCGGTCCTAGGCCATGCCGACAAAGCCGTTATGGTGGTCGTCTCCGCTGCTGCCGGAGCAGCCGACAAAACGAATACAACAGCGCCTAAGATAAACACCTTGATTGTTTTACATGTCTTTTTCCAGTCCATATGCTCCTCCATTTAAGTGGTTATACATAAAGTAGGATTGTCACGCGAATACGACAAAACTACCGTGGCAACCTGTTTGGTTTTTGGGACGCTCCGACTTTTACGTAAATCACCTCCTCCAATCAATGAAATTAATGAGATTTTTGCGTTCCCCGGCCAAGTACCTCGATATGTTCTCTTTGATATTGGGAAGCACCTGATCGGGATAAATATCGCTCATACCTCCAATGTGTGGAGTAATAATGACATTGCCCATTTCCCACAAAGGACTGCTCTCCGGCAACGGCTCTTCAGCAAATACATCAAGCCCCGCACCGGCAATATCACCGTTTTCCAGTGCTTTGATCAGTGCCCCCTCATCAACGGTATCCCCCCGGCCGACACTGATGTAGTAGGCCGTATTCTTCATGACGGAAAACTGTTCAGTCCCGATCGCTCCTCTCGTCCGGGGGGTGGCGGGCAGAATGTTAACCAGGTAATCGACCTGGGCGACCATTTCATTCAGTCCCGCGGAATCATACGGATAATCGACCCACTCGATTTCCCTGCCCGTTGTGGTCAGCCCGTGCACCGTCATCCCGAACGATTTGCAAATTTTTGCAAACTCGGTGCCTATTGTTCCCACACCGAGGATACCGACCGACTTTTTAAACAGCAGTTTGGTCGGCCATCTCTGCCACTGTTTTTTTTCTTGATTCTTGAAATTGGCGGGCAAATTCCTGTTGAGAGCAAGCATCAGCAGGCACGTGGTTTCAGCCATTTGCGGACCATGAATCCCCCGGCTGGAAGTAATCAAAACATCCTTGTCCAGGGACGGAAGTTTTGTAAAGAAATCCGTTCCGGAAATCAGTGACTGAATCCAGCGCAGGTTTTTTGCTTTGCTTATCAGGCTGTCCGTGGCCTTTATGGCGATAAGTACCTGGGCCTGCTCCATATATTGTTTCGCCGAGTCTTCATCGTTCACGGCATCGATTTCGAGGCCGGGAAACGCTTCCTGAATTTGGCCCTTGTAGTAGTCGGCGAATTCTTCGAGTATCAGTACTTTCATTTTAGATGAGTTCGTAATCGAATAGCTGACTTTCAGAGTTCATAGATTTTTTTCGGGGTTCTGTGCAGGCATGCTGATACTCCATCCTCTGTGACCATATAATTGTCTACCACACCGGTCCAAACTGTTTTCGTGGAGGCAGTAGGATGAACGACTATGCTCATGCCGGCCTGGATGTTCATTGGATCGTCATGCCGAATCAGCGGTCTTTCCACCAGGTCATACCCTTGCCCGTGTGCATACAACCTGGCTTCCGGCAGATACCCTTTGCTGGTAAGAAATTCATTGTTTTTGTCCCAGATTTCCTTCGGTATTGCACCGGGTTTCAGGTTTTTCAGCGTCAGGGCCTGCGCCTCCACGGCTGTAGCGAAAGCATCCTGCAGTTCCTGAGTCGGTTTTCCAAAAGATATGGTGCGCCCCAACTCCGTGTAGAACCCTCCAGGACCATTCATTTCAATCAGCAGCGATAAGTATTCTCCTTCCTGTATGACCTTGTTCTGCAGATGAAGCGGTTTGAACGGCGCGGGTGTGCCGGGAGAGGCGGATGCCACAAGAACCAGACCTCGGCTGCTCCCTTGGAGATTGCAGGAATGAACGGCTTCCGCGTAAACCTCGGATTCCTTCATCCCCGGTTTAATGGTTTTTAGCAGATGCTCAAAAGCGACATCCTGCATCTCGGCGGCTCGTTTGATGAGTACGATCTCCTCCTCGCTTTTGATCGCTTTCAGCTGATCTATTTTGTCGGTGACATCGACAAATTTTGCCCCGGGTACATTTTTTTTCAGATATTCAATGAAGACGAAGGGGAGTGTCGATGTTCCCACCAATCCCACGACAGGTTTTTTCTTCTCTTTCAAAACGCCTGCAACCAGCTCTGCATCATAAGAAGACGTAAAGTGCGCAGAAGTGAAATACGGCGCTCCCAGTCTTTTTTTGACTCCCCTGACCGACCACGGAGGCGGACCCGGATCGTTGGGACTGAAAGGACCGGGGGAGACGAGAGTCATTTCCTCATCCACCGGAAAAATAACGGTGTAGGGATAGCTGTGTCTCGCCGGTACATCGGTAAACCACCTGATATATCCGCCGAGAAATTCTTCGTCATTGCGAGCAACCAGAAAGTCGATCTGGTCATCCCGCATCACCTCTCGAGCCAGAGTCCACCTTCGCTCAAGCTCTTCAGTAGAAACTCCGGGGGTAACACTGCTTGTTGAATCTTCCATGTGACGCTGTTCCTCGCTCGGTTGTTTTTCTGTGCTGCCCTGTGCCGTCATGTCAACTATTTTAAACCAAGATATTGGGTGTGATCGCCTGATGCTGCAGATCCCAGCCCAGTTGCCTCGAGATCTCAACAGCTGCTTTGGCAACTTCAGGAATGATCAAGTTTTCAAGAACCGTATCACTCATCCGGAAGGTGGGACCGGCAACGCTTATTCCGGCAATCATACTCCCTGAATAGTCGAAAATCGGCCCGGAGACCGAGATGACATCCTGTTGAAACTCACCGTAATCAATGGCGTATCCCTGTTCTTTTACCTGCTCCAGGTGACGCTCCAGTCGCTCGCTGTCAGCAATTGTGTGTATCGTGTGTTGAATGAGTTCGGTTTCTTGCAAATAGGCTGAACGTGTTTCCTCATCCATATGCGCCAGGAAGTTTTTACCGACACCGGTGCAGTAGGCTGGAAGCTTCTTTCCGGACAATGAAGCCAGAGAAACCGGCTGATCACTCTCTATCCAATCGAGATAGAAGACTTGTGTGTCATCCAGAATTCCCAAATGGCTCGCCTCCCGGCATCGTGCAGTCAATTGTTCAAGGACCGGCATCGAAATCCTGTGATAATCAGCCTGTTTGATGTATACACGGCCTATCTGATAGGCCTTGCAGGTCAATGCGTAAGCCCCCGTATCTTTGTTTCGTTTTATAAAGCCGGCCTTTTCCAGCGAGTACAGGAGTCTCGTAACGGTACTTTTATTCAGGTCAAGTTTTCTGGATAGTTCAGAATTTGTATAGGTGTTTTTTTTAACGGAGAAGGCTTCGAGAACACGGAGAGCCCTGACAACTGAAGGGACAACATATCGGTCATTCTGAACAGTCATGATCTTCTAGGGACAATGTTTTATATATAAAACACAGTTCATATTATGAAATTAAAAATTAAATGAAAACTGATTTTTTGTCAATGAAAGTTTTCAGGCAAATCGTGATTTTATGAAATGACGGAAAGAGCAAATAAGGACTTTCGTGAACCTGGAAGAAGGCGTTTGAAGCGGCGGGTGTTATAAGGATTTCTTACGCTTTTCGTCGAGCCGCTGTTACCTCTATTTATCACTGCGGAACCTGACCTCGAGCAAGGATTCGAAAACTTTCATCATAGCTCCTTTATCTTCCTCCCCAAAGCCAGCTGCCAGGGCAGCCTGGTACGTTGATAGTGCGGCATGAACCACCGGAATGGGGATCTTCTGCCGCGAGGATATTTCGCAGATGTTTTCCATATCCTTATATGCATGGTTCAAGGCATAACCGTGATTGAAATCGTTCTCGAGTATTCTCGGCAGAAACAACTGTGAGGCAAAACTCTGCCCCGAACCGGAATTTATGACTCTGGTAATCTTATCCGGTTCCAGTCCAAGTCTGACTGCCATCGGCAGCAGCTCCGCCAATGCCGCCAGGTTGACATTCAATAAAACATTGTTGATCGTTTTCGCGAGTTGTCCGCTGCCGACCTTGCCCATATGAACAAGTTCGCTTCCGATGCACTTCAAAGCCGGGGAGAGTTTATCCATAACGGCCTTCTCCCCTCCGATCATGATCGTCAACGTCCCGTCCTTCGCCCGCTGCTCCATACCGGTTACCGGTGCATCGATGAAGCAGAGTCCCCGTTTCTTCATACTTCCCGCGAATTGTTTCGTCCAGATATAATTAGAAGTGCCAAGATCAACCCATGTCCGATTCTGCAGACTGTCTTCCAGCAGCCCCGATTCGTCAGAGACGATTTTTTCTATGACCAGCTGGTTCGGCAAACAGAAAAACAGTACTGGTGAGAAGTTCGCTGTTTCCGCAAATGATGCTGCTTTTTGCGCACCATGCCCGGTTACGAATGCAACCGCAGCGGGTTCGATGTCGAACACCATGAGATCAAAACCGTTTTTCAACAGGTTTACGGCTATCCAGCGTCCCATGTGCCCTAAACCGACAAAACCTATCCTGTCATTCATGTGTTGTCTCTGCCCCTCTCTCATCTATATCGCTGCAGCACAGGCGATGCGACAATATCTTTTAGGTGCTTTTACAAACCGGATACCGGTCGGCAGCCGTAAAATACATACAGCCAGGCCAACAACAAACTGCATAGTTTCCAAATCCACGATGAGCGCATCCGGGCGGTAATTATCCACGCTCACGTTTCAGGGGCCAGAATTCAAAATATTTGGCCATAACGACGATGACTGGAAAAGTGATCCCAAGCAGCGCATTGGCCACCCACAGCTCAACCTCGTATCCGGGCGCTCCCGAAGACAGGTCAAGACCGGTCAAAACAGGACCGGCGGCGGAATATGCGATAAACACAAACGGCGCCAGAGAAAAGGCAACAAGAGCCAGAACGATACCGCGCAGCGGCTGCCCCAGCTTCCCGAACGCTTCGTGCTGCATCAGAGGGTCCACCAGGAACACCCCGAAAATAAAACAGACCGGAACGCGAACCATATACATCGTTTTGTCCATCCCGATCACTTGTGTGAACAATATCCAGCAGGCCAGACCGAGCAGGAAGACTACGAGGGTGGCAGCCAGCCCCAGACCGGGTTGTTTTCCCGACCTCGCCAGCCATCCGGGGATCAGCGTCATCCTCGTAAGAAGCAGTAACAGTACCATGGCATTGGAGGTAACGAAAAAGGAAATGGCAGTCGATGCGTCAAACAAACCCTTTGGATCGATCTCTTCGACATAAACTGGAGATCCGGCCATGGTGGAGAAATCAAAAAATATCCGAAAAATAAGCAGCGCCAGACTGTAGCTGAAAGTCAGGGAAATAACGCCGAGGAACACTGGATGCCTGGTAATCAGCGTAAAAGGCCAGCTTTCCATAACGGGAATAATCCAGAAAGTGACGATGACCGTCAGGATCATATAGGTAATCAGTATCGGGGACGGCGGCCCGTAGCCCTGACCGACGACAAAAAACAGGATGCAGGCGACCACCGCCGCAAGAGCAGCGGTGAACAAAGTCATCAAAATACCTTTCACCGGTTGGCGCAACCGGCCGATATAGTCAGGGTACAAGGTTTCCATCTGCATGGTGATCACCAGCTGCGACGGCACCCCGCACATGAAGAAGAAAACAAGCCAGGTGGAAAAGAAATCGTAATCTGAAAATGCGAGAATCAATGCAACGACACAGAGGATAATTCCCAGAGAGATTACCCCGGTTTTTATAATCGATTTATCGCTATCGACAGATTGGTGCTCCACCTGATACCTGACCTTTGATCGATCCCATCGGAAATAGATAATTCACGGAATCAATCGGTAAAACATTAATTTTGGTATTAAGGATATCGGTTAGTCCCTGGCAAAGACGGTGCCTGTTTTATCCACCGTGACCTCTATCGGGCGCAGCCCTTTTTCGATGACCATGCCCTTTGCCTTGCGATAGATGCTTCCATCCTCGAGGTTGAACAGCGCCATGTGACATTCGCACAGGATGCGGTTTATCAGATTGTCCCACATGATGGTCTTGCCCTCATGCGGACAGGTCGCGAAATAGGCATACAGTTCGTCTTTCGCCGTCCGGATGAGCAGCGCTTTTTCGTCGTGGTGATCGAAATATATAAAACCGCCTTTTTTGATGTCATCCAGCTTTGCAATTTCCTTCATTTTTCTTCCTTTCAAATTGTAAATGAGGACAGATTCAAATCTGCATCTCTATTTTGGAAATAAGCCTGAAATAAGGTGAGATTACAACCTCGAACCGGCAAAGTCCAGACTAGCCAAACATCAGATTCGGTAAAAACATCACCAGTTGAGGGAAGACGGTCAACAACATGACGCACAGAACCATACAGAAAAAGAACGGAACGATTCCCCTGAAAATCTCCTGCATGGGCACTTCCTTCGTAACACTGGCAATGGCAAAGACATTCACGCCGATCGGCGGGGTGATCTGGCCCATCTCCATGGTCAGGACGGTGACAACGCCGAACCAGACCGGATCGAAACCGAGCGCTACGATGGATGGAAAAATAGTTGGCAGGACCAGCAGAATCATCGGAATCACGTTGAGCAGACAACCCAGCAGCATAAACAGCAGAATAACCGCGGCGAAAATGACATAACGGTTTACTTCCAGTCCGGTCACGAATTCGGCAAGTGAAAAAGGGAGCCGGGTCGCTGCAAGATAGTAACCGAGAATACCGACGCCGATCAGAATCAACAGCAGTTTGGTCGTGATTTTCAGCGTATCTTCCAGCGCAAGCCGGACCTGTTCCCAGGTAAGACGACGCCTGATCAGCGCGTAGACAAATGCACCCACCGAGCCGATGGCACCCCCTTCAATCGGGCTGAATATCCCGCTTAAAATACCGCCGAGAATCAACACAAACAGCAGGAGCATGCCGATGATTCCCCTGAGCGAAGATATCTTCTCCCTGAAAGTCGTGGCTTCACCTCTGGGGGCCACCTCCGGATTTCTCAATGCCGCGAGATAAATCGCCCCCATAAAAAGACCGGCCAGTAAAACGCCGGGAATTAATCCGGCGATGAACAGTTCACCGATGGATTCTTCCGTGACGATCGCATAAAAAATAAAACCGACACTCGGCGGTATCAGTATGCCCAGAGTACCTCCAGCCGCCACGCAGCCGGTGGCGAGCCTCATGTTGTACTTTTTCTTTTTCATCTCCGGAACCGCGATTGTTCCCATAGTAACAGCCGTAGCCAGGCTGTCACCGCACACAGCTGAAAAACCGGCACACCCCGCAACCGAAGACATTGCCAAACCGCCGGGGGCTCTGCCAAGCCATTTATTGGCAGTGTCGAACAAATCCTGGCTGATTCCGGAGCGATAGGCCAATTCGCCCATAAGGATAAACAGCGGCACGACGGTCAGCATATAAGATGACCCGGTGTCAATGGACGAAAGCCCAAGCATCGCAAGAGCGGGGTCCACGCCCTGATAGACGAGAATCATACCCAGATATCCGGTATTGGCCATACCGAATGCTATGGGCATCCCGAGAAACAGCAGAGCGAACAGCAGGAACATCCCCAGGATGCCGATGACGGTAGGGTTGATGTTGCTCGGAAACACCCCGAGCATGGGCAGGGTAAGAACAATACAGCAGACCATAAGAGCCCCTGCCAGCATCAGCTTATTGCTGGTTTTCAGCGCCCTGTTCAGAGAACGGAAAAAATCCTGCGACACGGCAATCGCCAGCAACAAGGTCCCAAAAGAAGCGATAAACCAGAAAATGAAAGTCGGGATCTCGAGGTCGTAGCTGATTTCCTGGTCCGCGATTTTCGTGAGCCCGCCTTTGAATATCTGTACGGACATCAGCAGAAAAAACTGGGTGCAGACGAAATAATTGCAGGTATCGATAATGCTGCGCACCCGGTCCGGGAACTTCGTGATGAGCAGATCTATCCTGATATGGCCTTCACTGTACTGCGTGTAGGCCAGAGCCAGAAAAACGATGATCAGCAGCAGATACCCCTCGATTTCGATAACACCGGGGATCGATGACGCAAAAATATAGCGTGCCAGCACATCCAGAAAAACCGGTATCGGCATGATGAAGAGCAGCCAGCAGCTGATCTGGTTGAAAAACCAGCTGAACTTGTTGTTGAATATGTCGAGTCCCTGTTCGACCGGTTCCAGTAGTGAGGCCATAGTTGTCTTATACGATTCCGCCTCTAGCAGTTAGCCAAAAGAATGAGCAGATCAGATGCTGCCGGATCCCGCAATTGAATGCGGGATGGCCGGACCAACCGGAACATCCCGCTAGCATAGTGGAGATCAGGATTCTGGTACTATTCCTTGTATCCCCCAACGGTTTCGCTTGAATATTTTTTTCCGAGACTGACGGTTTCATCACGGATTTTCTGTGCATTACGGAAACCTTTCTTCTCCATGTCCTTCACCCAGCTTTCATGGATACCGTTGACTTTCTCCTGCCATCTGGCTTTTTCATCGGCAGGAAGTACGTAGAATTCATGCCCCTGCTCCTTCATCCAGGCAACGTCGGCGATGGAACCTTCGTCAAGCGTTTTTCCGGAAATTCGGGCCATGCGCTCGCCGGTCGTATCTTCCAATATTTTTTTCAGGTCATCCGGAAGACTGTTCCATTTCGATTTGTTCATAACCGCGTAGAACGGATCGGACATTAGGTCGACAATGGTGTGTTTTTTGGCGACATCGGTGATTTTATACGCCTTCATCGGAGCGATCGGACAAATGACTCCGTCTGCCATCCCTCTTTCCAATGCCATGTAGGTGTCATGAGGGGTAACCTCCACCGGATTTGCACCCAGTTCTTTTATGATATTTCGGATCTGGGGGTTCCAGCCGATCATCTTTTTGCCTTTCAGGTCATCAAGCGTTTTGATGAGCGTATCTTTGGTATGAACTTCAAAAAGAGCACTGGACCAATGCCACAGCACCTTGACCTGCTTATACTCTTTCTGCCACTCCGGCACGGTCTGAGAAAGCTGCCAGGTGGTAAGGCTTCCGGCCTCCGCACCATTGAACATCATCGGCAACTGGATCACAGGCGCCACTTTCAGGGTTCCATGCACCCAGTGACAGGGCGAGGCTGCAATATCTGCAACACCGGCGATAACCGAACTCCAGACCTGGCGGGCGGGAACCAGTGCATTCGGGTTGAAAAATGTAATGTCCAGTCTGCCGCCGCTCAACTCCTTCACTTCTTCGATCCACGGAAGAAACCCGTTTTTGACCGTGGGGTGTTTGTCCGGATATTCGCTGACAAACTTCAGTTCATACTTGTCGGCCGCCACAGCTGACGCCGTAACCGCAAGAGCCAGCCCGAAAAGAAGCAGAAAACCGACCGCCGCTCGCATTGTCTTCGTCATCATAACATTTCCTCCTTTTTTATTGATGGAATGACATCTCCTGCATTTGTATCAACTTTGACCAAGAGAACATCTGCTGCGTTTTAAGGTTATAACTACATATCGAAACTCTATCGAGTCACCCGGTTTGAAGATTTTACCGAAGTACCTGTCTTCACGATTTTTCGGCATGAAACCGGTCCAGGTTTCGCGATATCCGTTTCAGCATCACAAAAAACAACTCGATTTCCGCTTCGTCGGAATCTGCAAAAATAGCGGCCTCCCGCTCAAGGAGCACAGGGAGAAAATCGTCATGTATCTCGTCGCCCTTTTCCGTCAGTTGATAATTAACTCTTGGTGACCCATTGTTTTTCGGAATCGGTTCTATCAGCCCCTTTTTCTCGAGAGATGTCAGCGCCTTACTGACCAATCCCTTGTCGGTCAGTGTAAATTTGCTCAACTGGCTGGCCGGAATACCGGGTTCTTTGGCAAGCCCCGCGATCAGACGCCATTCGACAACTCCAATGCCGTAACGCTTGCGCAGTAGTTTCGAGGCGTTCCGTTTCTTTTTTCTGGTAATGGACTGAATGAGATGAGAAGAAAAATTGTCAATGTCTAATAACACGCGGCCGTCAACGGTGGTGAACGATC
>Ga0180435_10006279_pt1 | contig 11384 bp, 9 predicted proteins | sample SS_ome_3_FD_132467 | JGI IMG/M metagenome (GOLD analysis project Ga0180435, IMG submission 132467) | Hypersaline lake sediment archaeal communities from the Salton Sea, California, USA - SS_3_S_1 metaG | ecosystem: Environmental > Aquatic > Non-marine Saline and Alkaline > Hypersaline > Sediment...
ATATTCGTCGTGCCGTCCACGTTGTCACCGGACGAATCACCGCAAATACGCCCCATTTTCCTCATGCGTTCGAACAGGCGCGTGCCCGGAGGCGCCTGGAGCAACCCGACCATGGCGGTGACAATGCCGCTCTTCTGAATGAAATCGATTTGGCGCTGGAAGATCGAAGGCCCGTCATGGTCGAAGCCGACGATGAAACCGGCCTGAACCTGCAGCCCCGCGCGCTGGATTCGCTTGACGTCCGCGACAAGATCGCGATTCCGGTTCTGCGCCTTGCCGCACTCGTTCAGACATGTGTCGTCAGGCGTCTCGATTCCTATAAAGACCTTGTTGAAACCCGCCCCCGCCATCATGTGCATCATTTGCGGGTCATCCGCAAGATTTATGGAAGCTTCGGTGTAGAAAGTGTTTCCGCTCTTGCCGCGCCGCCACGCGCCAAGGGCGGGCAAGAGATCGGTTTTCAGGAGTTTCTTGTTGCCGATAAAATTATCGTCTACGAAGAAAACGTCACCGCGCCACCCGAGCGCATAAAGATCGTCCAACTCCGAGACAATCTGCCCGGAAGATTTGGTGCGGCAGCGGCGGCCGAATAGAGCGGTGACGTTGCAGAAGTCGCAGTTGAAGGGGCAGCCGCGCGAATACTGGATCGCCATGCTGCCGTAGCGTTTGAGATCGAGCAGTTCCCACATGGGCCTGGGTGTATCGGCAAGGTTGGGGAATACTTCGGAAGAGTACACGCGCCGCGGGCAGCCGCGGGCCAGATCCCTCAGAAAGAGGGGCAGAGTCGTTTCGGCTTCGTTGAGGACGAAATGATCCACCCCGCTGAAGCGGTCACGTTCGCTGTGGAAGATCGGTCCTCCGGCGACAATCTTAAGGCCGGCGGCCTTGCAGCGGGACACCAGCCGCAGCGCTGCGTCGCGCTGCACGGTCATGGCGCTTATGAAGGCGCAGTCGGCCCACTGCAGATCGCGGTCCCTGACGGGGCGCACGTTGAGGTCCACAAGACGCTTGGGCCATTCCTCAGGCAGCATGGACGCCACGGTGAGCAGGCCCAGAGGCGGCAGCGACGCCTTCTTGCCCACAAAGCTCAGCGCATGTTTGAAACTCCAGAAAGTGTCCGGAAACTCCGGATAGAGCAGCAGAACTCGCATTGTGAGGCCCTTTCTCGTTCAATATCCGGGTCAAGTGTAGCCGGGCGGATGTCACGGTTTTGTCACGGCCAAAGATTTTTACGATTTTTTTTGCGGATCGCCGATAGTCGTCCGATTATGATGTGAAGAAGCGGCCACCTGGACGGACTTCCGGCAACAAACAGCGGGCGCCATGATCGAGAACTCTTTCTGCCATATTCCGGGCATCGGATCGAAAACGGAGAACGCTCTCTGGCAAGCCGGTTTTCTGTCCTGGCGGGCTGTCTGCGCAGACCCGCTTGGTATGCCTGGCGGCAGGCGCAGGGATCTCGTGTCGCGTTACTGCCGGGAGTCGATTGAACAGCTCGCGGCCGGCAACGCCGCTTATTTCTATGAGCTGCTGCCTTCCTCAGAAACCTGGCGGATGTTTCCTGAGTTCGAGAACTGGGCGGCCTATGTAGATATCGAGACCACCGGACTGGGCGGAGATGGCGACTATATCACCACCATCGCGCTTTATGACGGGCTTGATGTCTACACATTTGTAAGAGGCGACAATCTCGACGAATTCGCCGATTTCATCGCCCGCTACCGGCTGCTTGTGACGTTTAACGGCAAGACTTTCGATGTGCCGTTTCTGCGGCGGCACCTGGGTCTGCCGATGGACCAGGCGCATATCGATCTGCGCTATGTAATGGCCGGACTGGGCCAGAGGGGCGGCCTGAAAGCGATTGAGAAACGGCTGGGTTTGGACAGGAAGGATCTGGCGGATGTCGACGGGTACTTTGCCGTGCTCCTCTGGCATGACTACCGGCGGAACGGCAATTTGAGAGCTCTCGAGACTCTCCTGGCATACAACGTTGCGGACGTTATAAACCTCGCCAGTATCATGCCGCTCGCCTACAATATGAAACTGATGAATACGCCGTTCGGCGCGAGCCGGCGTTTGCCGCCTGCCGCGGCTGCCGAGAACCCGTTCAAGGCCGACCGTGAGACGATAGAACGCCTCGCGGCTTTTGCTCATCCGGGGAACACATAGGGGGAGGAGGCATTGTGGGAAAAGTGCGAGTAGCGGTTGTCGGAACGGGAATCTGGGGCAAGACGCACCTGGAAGCCTACGCCGAACAGCCTGCCGCCGAGTTGGTCGCGGTGTGCGATATCGACGCCGCTCGTGCCCGTGCCGCCGCCGAACGCTACGGGGCGCCGAAATGGTACGCCGGAGTATCCGAGATGCTGGCGGCAGAGAGGCTGGACGGCGTTTCCGTTGTGACGCCGGACGCTTTTCACGCCGAGATCGCGATACGCTGCGCCGAGGCGGGGGTGCACGTCTTATGCGAGAAGCCTCTTGCCACAACGGTCGAGGACTGCGAAGCCATGATCGCCGCGGCGGATCAGAACCATGTCTACCTCATGGTCGACTGGCATAACCGCTGGAACCCGCCGTTCTACGCGGCGTGGACGGCTATTCGCGACGGCGAACTGGGAGACGTGCGATACATATACTACAGGCTCAGCGATACGATTTACGTGCCCACGCAGATGTTGCCCTGGGCGTCCAAGTCTTCCGTGATGCTGTTTCTGGGCAGCCACTCGATCGATACGGTCTGCTGGCTGGCGGGCAGGAAGCCGGTCAGCGTTGCTTGCCGCCGCCAGGAGGGCGTCTTAACAGGCATGGGAATCGATACGGCGGACCTTTACGTGACGCTGCTTGAGCTTGAAGGCGGCGCCGTGGCGGTGCTCGAGAACGCCTGGATTCTCCCGCAGAGCGCCCCGGCCCTGGTGGACCACCGTGTCGAGATTATCGGCACGCGAGGTGTCGTGCATCTGGACCCGCACTACAACGGCGCGATGACCAAGTACACCGCCGGAACGCCGCGGGGGTTCCCGGACGTATCGATGCCGGACATGTTTGCCTGCGCGCGCGTACAGGGCAAGTGTGTCGGCTTTGCGCACCGCAGCATCGATCATTTTGTCGAGTGCATTCGCGACGGCAAGACACCGCTGACGTCGGGCGCGGACGGCTTGACCAACACCCGTGTTGTGCTGGCGGCCGAAGAGTCCGCGGCCCGGGGAGGCGTGCCGGTAGGTCTCTGAACCGCGCGCCGATGGATTCAGGTTAGACCGTCGAACGCGGCGCGCCACGCCGACATAACGACTGCTATGCACAGCAGTTGCAGCGCGAGCTGCCCCCATTTCGGAATGCCGGCGCCGCCGCACCGGCTGAACGGCGCGGCTATGCCCAGGCCCGCGAGAAAACCGAAGGCATGCGCCGCCAGGTCGCTGCGCGGGCCTGTGCCGAGCACCGTTAGAAGCGCAACCCCCGAGCCGATGGGAAGCCATGTGCGGTTCCAGACGCCGCGGGGCTTCCCGTAACGGCGCTGGTTCTGCAGGGCCCGGTGTGCCGATAGAATTCCCAGTGCCCCGAAACAGGCGGTCGAGGCGCCGACACTCACGTGACCCGGACCGTGCAGCAGGGCCGCCAGAATATTGCCGACGATACCGGCGGCAAGGATCAACGCCCAGCTTAACCCCCCGCCGAATACGCCGCAGAGGGCATAACCCATCAGCAGGAGGCAGACGACATTCCCGGCAAGGTGTACGGGGCCGGAGTGGACGGTCAGGGCGGTGACGACACGCCACCATTCTCCGTCAAAGATTGCGTCCGTATTTGCCGCGGCGCGGCTGAGAATCTTGCTGCCGCCGTCATATGGACCGAGCCGGACGTAGAAAGCGATGACAAATGCGCACACCCACCAGGGCGACCAACTGTCGGCAAGCGCGGCCGGTGGCGTCGGGACTGGGGCGGACTCCGCGGCCGCCTCCATTTCCTCGGCTTCATACGCTTCAATCTCGGCAAGCGCCGCCTGCGCCCGTTCGGCCGGGACGTGTATAACCCATCCCTCCCGCGGACGCGAGAGGCGGTAGTCTATGCCGAGCGCGGATAACACGGTGATCCACTCCGAAGTCTTCCGGTCGCCGGGTGGCACTATCCGCTTTTCGCCGTTAGGGGGATTCTGCATCAGCTCGTGATGCTACACCGGCCGGTTCGCGGTGAATAGCAAAACAAGTCGATCTTGCTTTTATCCGCATGCTGCGTGACGCCGCGCCCGACGTCGGCTCAACGATCGCGGTAGACCGTCCAGTCCCCGCCCGCGTAAGTGTGGTACAGCGCCGGGTCGCGCGAAGGGTCGACCGATCCGCCGCCGAAAGAGTAAGGAACGCTGAAGATGGAATTGGGCGACGGAGGCGGAGAATGCGGCCCGGAACGCAGGAGTTCGATGTCCCGAGTCGTCTGATCGACCCTGCCGGGCATGGTTGAATACCTCTCCCTGAAACCGTAGACTTTCTCTAATGAAGCCTCTGACTCTTCGCGCGCCGGACGCTTCTTTGAATCATGAGGATGTTCTTTGCGGTCCTTGTCGCGCCATTTGCCGGATGAATAGGGATAGTAGCTGATAAACGGCGGGATGTACCAGGCGTCGCAGCGGCGCCGTTCGCGGCGCGCTTGCATGGCCTCGCGTTCAGCGCGCTCGGCCTGGCGCTCCGCGGCCGCCACGCGTCTCTCCATTGCCAGCATGCGTTGCTCGTTCTCGACGCGTTCCCGCTCCGCCCTGACCATGGCCAGCGCCTTTGCCAGTTCCAGGTCCGCCGGCACGTCCGGATATGTCCTTGCGAATTCATGCCAGAACGCGAGTTGAACCACTGGCGCGAGAGTTGAGAATTCAGGATCCGATAGAGTCTCATCCTTGACTGCCAGACCTTCGATCCGCAGCTTCTCTTTTTCCGCGGCCTGTTCCGCCGCGCGCGCCGCGCGCCGGCGTTCAAGCTCGAGGCGGCGCCGTTCGGCTTCGGCGGCGCTGACCAGATCCACGTCTATCACCTTCCCGTCGCGAATCTCCACCTTGCCGCGCGGGTAGACCAGAACTTCGTGTCCGGCACAGCCCAGGTAACCGTGCGGTTCCCCGAGCACCGAGCGCACGACCCCGGCCGGATCGCCTACGGAGATCTCCCTTTCGGCATCGACTATGCCTTCCGCCGAAGCGGAAACGGCCAGGATCGACAAAACTGCACATATTATAGGTGTCTTCATTGCTCAATCCCCCTTGACACCTTAAGTGTATTTCATGCCGGCCGCTGAAGCGAGTAAAAATGCCGGGAAAAAAAGAGGGCCCTGCCCCAGCGGGCAGGGCCCTGAAGCCGTGGAGCCCCCGTCAACAGGTGTTACGACGTTGCTCCGGAGGCGCCACATGTAGAGATACACATAGGACCACCTCCTTTCCAGGGATTCACAAAGTCCGAACCAGGCCCCCAGTTGACCTGTTCCGGAAACACCGGAGAAATTATCCCACGACCCGGCCGGCATGCGCAATAAGAAAAGAGTTTAATCCTGCCGCCGCTGATCATGCGCCTCGGACGTTGACACGGTTCAGGGCGGGAAGTAGTGTTTGCTGCGTACAAAGATTCATTCTCTTGAGCCGAACCCTTCGAAGGAGCATCTGAAAATGTCGATCGTAAAGGATCTCTTGAGCAAGCAAGGCCCCGAAGGCGCCTTTGCGGAGGCGCGGCGGGTCGCGCGCGAATACGTGTTCCGTCTGCGCGAACAGGGAAGGATCTCCTTCTCGGAGCCTTCCGGGAATCATTATCCCACGATTCACGTGGTGCGCCGCACACTGCCCGAGGTGTGGGAAGACACGACTATGGCGCTGATGGGCATCGGCCAGGAGATTCATACGCACTATGATCCCACGGGCAGGGACGGCGGATACAGCAGCTTCCCGAGCCTCGAGGGCACCGTGATGATGCACATCGAGGAACCGTTCGCTGAGCCGCGCTTTCACAAGCATTACCTCGGCGGCTGGCTCGGTTTCGGCGACTACCGCGCGGAGATCGAGGGAGTTAAGGACGGCTGGATGATACAGCCTGCGACAGTGGCGGAAAAGATGAAGGCGGGGAAGTTCGACGATATCAAGGGCGACGAGCGATGGAACTACACCTACAGTCAGCGCCTGCGCTCTTACCCGTACTTTGATTTCCATGGAGAGTTAAGAACAGTAAACCAGCTTAAATCGGTGATAGGCAATCTTCAACACAACCCCACCAGCCGTTCCGCCCAGTGCATTACGTGGGATCCGCGCTGGGACCACAACGACGGGCAGATGGGGCCGTTCAAGTGGGACGCCTACCATTCGCCCTGCCTGCAGCGGTTCTGGTTCCGGCTCCAGGAAATGAAAGACGGCGCAGGCTACATCCTGAACGTCAACGGCCACTGGCGCTCCCGGGATCACTTGAAGGCCGTGCCGTCCAATATCTACGGCGTCACCGAGGGCATGCACGAGGAAGTACGCGCCGGGTTGGAAGAGGCGCTGGGCGTGCCGGTACGCCGGGGCAGTTATGCCGATATCAACGATTCGCTGCACCTTTACGGTCACTACCTGGACCCGCGCCTGCAGGGACTGGACGCCGAAAGCTACCTGGAAGATATCTTCCGGATTGCGGCCGGCGAGCCGATTGAAAATCGCGTAATCATGCCCGGCACGCCCATGCACGAAATGATGATGGAGGACCTGGAGAAGGAGTACAGGTTTCGCAAGGAGAATCCGGATCACGGACGGCATTAGCCTGGGTGCCGGGCGGGACGGCGGTTTTCCGCTGCACAGGCTTGCGCCGTGTTGCGGCGGCGGCTCATGGAGCCTACCGGCGCCGGCTGGACGGCAAGGGCAGCTGCGAACCGCTCGCAGAGAGGTTGCCGCAACTCGTCTGAGTTCAAACAACGGGGCGCGTATCGCCGAATGAAGATTCTCCTCGTCAACACCAACCGGATTCAACCGCCGATCGCGCCGATCGCGCTCGACTATATCGGCGGGTCGCTCGAGAGGTCGGGCCACACCGTCAAGCTGCTCGATCTTTGCCTTTCGGATGACCGGCAAGGGGAAGTCGGGAGATTGCTCGCTGCCGAAACCTTTGACGCCGTCGCGCTGACGTTTCGCAACACGGATGACTGTTACTTCGCTTCGGGAGCTTCGTTTGTTGAGATCCTGCGCGGCGACGTTGCGGCGGTGCGGGAATATCACGGCGGTCCCGTCATTGTCGGAGGCGGCGGGTTCAGCCTGATGCCGGAATCTCTGCTGCGGTTTACAGGCGCCGATTACGGCATCGTGGGCGACGGTGAGGATGCCCTTCCGGCGCTGCTCGACAGGCTGGAGAAGGATCTGCCCGTGAGTGACGTTGCCGGGTTGGTATGGCGAGACGGCGAAGACCGGCACTCCAACGGCAGGGCGTCCGCAAGCCTCGACGACCTTTCAGGGGCGTCCCGTTCAACAGTCGACAACCGCACATATTTCCGTCGCGGCGGGCAGATCGGCTTTGAAACGAAGCGCGGCTGCCCGGGCCGCTGCATCTATTGCGCGGACCCCGTTATCAAGGGGAAGGCAGTGCGCCTCAGACCGCCGCGGCCCGTTGCCGGGGAACTGCGGAACCTTCTGGCGATGGGAATCGATCATTTTCATACCTGCGACAGCGAGTTCAATTTGCCGCCGGACCATGCCGCCGCGGTTTGCGCCGCGATAGTCGATGCCGGGTTGGGCGAACGCATCCGCTGGTACGCTTATGCCGCGCCGTTTCCGTTCGACCGCAGGCTGGGAGACGCGATGCTGCGGGCCGGCTGCGCCGGCATCAATTTCGGAGTGGACAGCGGCTCGGAGGCTCAGCTCAAGCGCCTGGGGCGCTCGCACGATCGCAGACATATACTGGAGGCGGCGCGGATATGCAGGGATCTCGGAATTGCCGTAATGTTCGATCTGCTGCTGGGCGGACCCGGCGAGACGATTGAGACGCTTCGAGAAACCGTCGAATTGATGAAGAACGCTTCGCCCGACCGGGTGGGGGTATCGTTGGGGGTCCGCGTGTACCCCGGCACGCCGCTGCACCGGCATCTGGCCGCAGGGTCTATCGACCCGGCAGGACTGCGGGGCAATCCGGACGGTCTGTTTCCCGTCTTCTTCATGTCGCCCGATCTTGGGGAGCATCCTTTCGATGAAGTACGCGAGCTGATCGGGGGCGACGGGCGTTTCCTTATGCCCTCCGGCGGCGACGAGCAGAACTACAACTACAACGACAACCGGGTGTTGCAGGAAGCTATCGAAGCCGGGTGCCGCGGCGCCTACTGGGATATCCTGCGCAGACTCGCTACGGCCAGCGCACCATATCCACGTTGCTGCGCTCCCTGACGTTGCGGGTCTTGTCGCGCGCCAGGCCGCTCACCATGAAGCCGTAAACTTCTCCGCTGACGGGATTGAAATTCTCGAGGGGACTCTTCTTTATGTGATCGCCGTTGACGGTGGAAACAGGCTTGCTGGTCTGTCCGGGCCGCAGCCATTCGAAAGTCGCGGCATACCATTTGCCGTTACGGTGCACGAACACCCACGGATTGGCGTTACAGATGGTGCCGCCGGCCGAAACGCCCGGCCAGACTTTGGCCTTGTCGTACTTCAGCACAATCTGTCCGCCGCTGACGCTTGCATTCAGGCTTGCTGTCTGCGCCCAGCCCGAGACATCGGTATGCAGCCACACCACGCCCGACAGATCGGCCGGCACCGAGTCGGACGCGGCCGCTTCGCCGGAGTCGGCGACGGCGGTCTCGCCGGTTTCAGCGGTCTCGCCGGCCTGATTGTCTTCGACGGGGTCCTCGCCGACGAGGTGCGACAGCATTCTGTCGGACTCCCCGCTGCTGCCCTCGAAGAGGTCTTCACATCCGCTACCGGCAATAAGAATCAGCAGGCCAAGCGCTGAACCAACAAAGTATCTCATGCAACAAGCTCCTTTCGTGTTGAGTCCAAACATGTCACGGATGAACGAACAACGACAATATACCTGAAAAACCGCGTGAAGCAAGCCGGACCGTCCGAAACGGCGCCGATTCCTCGCCGCTGCCGTTTCAGCCCATCCATTTTGTCCCGCAACTCCCCTCTGTATCCTGCCTCATGTCTCTCAGCGGTGGAACGCCGCGAGCGGACGGGGCATGATCGGAAAGCGCCGGCCGGCGGAAGCGCGGCGCCTGCGGAAGAAAGCGTTTGATTCGGATCGTGCCGTGCGGGTAGGTTAATCGTGTTCCGGCCATTGCGAAAGGCTGCAATGCCATGAAGACGATAGACTGTGACTACCTCGTCGTAGGCAGCGGGATGGCGGGGCTGATGTCCGCGCTGCACCTGGGCCGCCGCGGGCGCGTGCTGCTTGTGACCAAGAAGGACCGCGCCGACAGCAACACGAACTTCGCGCAGGGCGGAATCGCCTGCGTCATGAAGTCCGACGACAGTTTCGAACGGCATATCCGCGATACTCTCGAGGCCGGCGCCGGGCTTTGCGATCGAAAGGTCGTGGAGAGAATCGTCAGCGAAGGGCCGCGCTGTATCGCCGAACTTGAATCTCTCGGCATTCAGTTCAGTATCCGCGAGAACGGCGACGGCACCCGCGGATACGATCTCGGAAAGGAGGGCGGTCACAGCAAGCGCCGTGTCATGCATGCGGGAGACATTACGGGGCGCCGCATAGAGCAGGTCCTGCTGGAGCGGGTCCAGGCCGAGCGGCGGGTCGACATGTGCGAGCACCTGATGGCGATCGATCTCATTACTACGGGGTGGCTCGGGCAAAATGAACCGAACCGCTGTTGCGGAGTTTACGTGCTGGACAGGCAGACGGGCGAGATCAGCGCCATTCGCGCCCCTTATACCGTGCTGGCAACGGGCGGAGGCGGAAAGGTCTACCTCTACACCAGCAACCCGGATATCGCCACGGGGGACGGCGTCGCCATGGCCTGGCGCGCGGGTGTTCCGATCAAGAACATGGAGTTCATTCAGTTTCATCCCACATGTCTCTACCACCCGGAAGCGAAATCGTTCCTGATCAGCGAGGCCGTGCGTGGCGAGGGTGCGCGTCTGGTCGACGGCGCCGGCCGGGCATTCATGGGCAAGTATGACGAACGCGGCGAGCTGGCGCCGCGCGATATCGTGGCGCGGGCAATCGACGCGGAGATGAAGGCGCAGGGCGCCGCATGCGTCTACCTGGATATTCGCCATAAGCCCGAGAAGTTTTTGAAAGACCGGTTTCCGAACATCTATGCCGCCTGCAAAAGTTTCGGATTCAACATGGCGACCGACCTGGTGCCGGTCGTGCCGGCGGCCCACTATTTCTGCGGAGGAATCCAGGCGGATGTCGACGGGCGGACCGCTCTGCCGGGTTTGCTGGCCTGCGGCGAAGCGGCCTGCACCGGCCTGCACGGCGCCAACCGGCTGGCCAGCAATTCTCTGCTCGAGGCGCTCGTCTGCGCCGATGCGCTGGCATCGGCCGTGGAGGAAATGCCGCGGCGTGGGTCCTGCGACAGACCGCTGATTCCTGATTGGGTGTACGGGGATGCCGTAACCAGCGACGAGGCCGTCGTTGTGGAACACAACTGGAACGAGGTGCGCACCTGCATGTGGGACTACGTGGGGATCGTGCGCACCGACAAACGCCTGGAACGGGCCCATCGCCGCATCCGTAACCTGCGCCAGGAAATTCGCGAGTACTACCTGGATTACCTGCCGACCCCCGATATCCTGGAATTGCGCAACATCGCGGCGGTCGCGGAGTTGATTGTGCGTTCAGCCCGGGCTCGCAGGGAGAGCAGGGGCCTGCATTACACGCTGGACTATCCCGAGACCGCGGCGGAAGCCGCGGACACGGTCATCGCCGATCCGGCCGGAAGCCACGCGTAGAGTTATCTCCTCGGCCTACCCGCCGACCTCGGTGTCGCTCATGCCCCACGTGTCGCGCAGCCAGTCCAGCAGTGCGATATCTCCGTGTCCCGCCGTAGGCGACTGCATGGTTTCCTCCAGGATCGTGCCGTAGATCAACTCGCGGGAATCGGGATCGGTCACTGTCTCGAGGAACGCTTTCAATTCGTCGATGCCGGGAAACCTCTCGTTGACTTCCTCCAGCAACTCCCTGTAGTGCTCATCCCCGAGCGCATCGGCCAGTTTCGAGATCTCGCCCTCCTCACCCTCCGAAACATAGCCGTCGGACAAGGTTATCGCCTCAACCAGCGCCACCAGCGCAACCTGCTGTTCCCGATCCAGATCGCTGAATGTCATGTATTCCTCCGCTTGCTTGCCTGATGCTTGCCCGAAAGATACACGGGGAACGGCAGAAAGACAACAATGCATCTTGCCCCTTGCATCCCGCATCCCGCATCTTGCATCCCGCATCCCGCATCCTGTATTC
>Ga0180435_10006280_pt1 | contig 11383 bp, 9 predicted proteins | sample SS_ome_3_FD_132467 | JGI IMG/M metagenome (GOLD analysis project Ga0180435, IMG submission 132467) | Hypersaline lake sediment archaeal communities from the Salton Sea, California, USA - SS_3_S_1 metaG | ecosystem: Environmental > Aquatic > Non-marine Saline and Alkaline > Hypersaline > Sediment...
TAGTAGCGGGGGTAGGACTTGAACCTACGACCTTTGGGTTATGAGCCCAACGAGCTACCAACTGCTCCACCCCGCAATATATCTTTGGTATTTTTTATCTGTTTAGAACGCTGCTTAACATTTAAGCGGATGCAAATATAGTAGAATTTGGAGGATTCTCAAAATTACCCGGCTATTCCCTGAAGTAACGCTTCCGGAAACGCAGTGCCACTCCCACCAGCAGGATCAGAACGGGGACCTCTACCAGGGGTCCGATCACGGCTGCAAAGGCTTCGCCTGAGCTGATTCCGAACACTGCTACGGCCACCGCTATGGCCAGCTCAAAATTGTTGCTGGCAGCTGTGAAGCTCAGGGTAGTGGTTTTGGGATAATCTGCGCCCATGGCCCGGCTGATGAAAAAGGAGACCAGGAACATGACTACGAAGTAGATGATCAGTGGGATGGCGATTCGCACCACGTCCATGGGGATCTCCACGATGGTTTCTCCTTTCAGTGAGAACATTACAAAAATGGTAAAGAGCAGGGCCACCAGGGTAAGGGGACTGATCTTTGGAATAAACTTACCATGATACCATTCTTTCGCTTTATTCCGGTCTTTTGATTTGATTCGTATCAGGATAAACCTGGTAAGAAAGCCTGCAAGGAATGGGATGCCCAGGTAGATAAATACACTTTTCGCAATTTGTCCCATGGTGATATCAACCACAAAGGTTTCCAGGCCAAACCAGCGGGGCATCACGGTGATAAAGACATAGGCATAAACCGAAAAGAAAAGCACCTGGAAGATGGAATTAAATGCCACCAGTCCGGCTGCATATTCCGGATCCCCGTCGGCCAGGTCGTTCCAGACAATGACCATGGCGATGCAACGGGCCAGTCCGATCAGGATCAGGCCTGTCATGTAATGGGGGTAATCTCTCAGGAAGATAATGGCCAGCACAAACATCAGCACCGGCCCGATCACCCAGTTTTGTACCAGGGAAAGGATCAGGATTTTCCGGTTCCGGAACACATCTCCAAGCTCCTCGTAACGCACTTTGGCCAGGGGAGGATACATCATGATGATCAGCCCTATGGCAATGGGAATGTTGGTGGTTCCCCGGCTCATATTGTTCCAAAACTCTGCAATGGAGGGGACGAAATGCCCGGCCATTACTCCAAGGGCCATGGCCAGAAAGATCCAAAGGGTCAGGTATCGGTCCAGGAAGGAGAGCCTCTTTGTAGCAGGGGTCATTGAAGATGGTTTAATGGTTCAACTAATTGGATAGAACACCCAGGACCTGCTGATAGTTCGGATCCTCCGGGTAATATTCCACCAATTTTTCTGCATATACCAAAGCCTGCTGCTGCTGCCCGTTTTCCATGGAAATGGTGGTAAGGGCATAAAGAATGTTCCGGTCGTAGGGGTGATTCTTTACGGCCTCCTTCAGTACCTCCAGGGCCTCCAGGGGCTGTTGCTGTGAATTAAGACCTATGGCATATACGTAACTGTAATGTGGATCGTCGGGATCGTATTTCATGGCATTCACCAGGTAGGCCATGGCCTCTTCATGATCTCCCTGTCTTACTTTCAGGAGTCCCAGGGCGTAATGGATGGCTGCCAGGTCCGGATATTTATCCAGGGCACTTTTCAGCACAAGCTCTCCATCTGCATCGCGATTCAATCTCCTGTAGAGATCGGCCAGGTTGATATAGGGTCCCACCAGTCCGGGCTCCAGCTCAATGGCTTCTTTGTAAGAAGCTTCTGCCTTCTCAAAATCGCCTGCATTCAGGTAGAGGTTCCCGAAGTTCATATGGGTGGTGGGATGGTCGGCATTGATCATCAAAGAGGCATTGTATTCCTCCAGGGCTTTATTCAGAGTTGCAATGGCCCCCTCTGGCAACAGGTTTCGTGGAACCCCGGCCAGCGAATTAGCTGCCATCAAGCGCACCAGCATCACACTGTCTCTAAGGCGGGGGACAGCCAGTTCACTGATAAATTCTGGTTCGGCAAATTCTACTACCGTCATGGTGGCATAGCGCACCAGGGGATCGGGATCAAGCACTGTTTCTATCAGCAGATTGGACGTGGCAGCGTTGGGATATCCACCCAGCAGGGAAACAGCTGTGGCCCTGACCATGGGAGGAAGATTCTGGTTGGCTCCAAGCTTGAGTAGTTCCTGCTGTGCCTCCGGGTAACGCATCCGGCCGGCCCAGAAGGTTTCTCCGTAGTGTTTTTGATCCAGCAAATCCTGGCCGTACCATTCACGAAGGTAGTCAGTGGCCCAGCGGGTGCTTTTCTCCGGGTGACACTGGTTGCAGGCATTGGGGGTGCCCAGTTTATCGGACAGATCGGGACGTGGGATGCGAATACTGTGATCCCGGCGCGGATCCACCACCATGTAGGTGCGCTCATGCATATGGCATTCCATGCAACTGGCTCCCTCCTTGGCAGGATCATGGAAGTGGTGTTCTCTGGGTCCGTATTCACTGGCCATATGACAGCGATAACATAGGGCATTCCCATCCACGTATATCTTGCCACTGTGGGGTTCATGACAGTCTTTGCAGACAACCCCGGCATTGTACATTTTACTCTGGAGGAAGGAGGCATATACATATACTTCATCCTGGATCTGTCCGTCGGGGAAGTACAGGCCTTCATCCAGCAGGGAGGGCCAATGGGTATCCAGCAGGGAGCCTCCATGGTAGTAGTCTTCAGTTGCTACGGCTCTTCGTGCATGACACCTGGAGCACATCTGGACCAGCTCGTCCGACTGCCTGGGTACCGACCGTGTGGCGGTTACCGAATCGGGAAGGAAGATCCAGGTGGCATCATCGGTATCTTTCAGCCTGACTACCAGTCCCATGTCGGGGTAGATATCCGGACTGCTGCCTTCTTCCACCCGTTGGGCCCAGTCAATATGATCCGATCCGGGTCCGTGACACGCTTCACAGCTTACGTCGATCTCAGACCAGGTGGTGTGATAGGCTTTTTCCTTGTAGGAATAATTCTTTCTCAGGTTGGTTGAATGGCATTCGGCACACATGTAGTTCCAGTTCTGGGTGACCCGGGTCCAGTGCAGGACATCACCCGGAGGGATGCGCTCATCCTGGTAGATATGAAACCATCGTTGCCCACCCTCGCTGGCCGGCCGGGTATCCCAGCACAGGGGGAGACACTGATATCTCCCACCCGGGAATTCTATGAGGAATTGCTGCAGGGGCCTTACTCCGAATACATAGGACACCTGGTAATCAATCATATTCCCCTCCGGGCCTTCGGTATTCACCATGTACTTTCCATCAGACATGTAAAACCTGGAGGTAATGCCAAAGTGGGTAAGGCTTACATCATTAAAATCACCCAGCACGGTCTCTGCAATGGCTGTATCCATGGCCATATCATGATCAGACCCCTGGAACAGACTAAATTCTTTTTCATGACATTCCCTGCAGTTTTCTCTCCCCACATAATTGGCTGTTTGATCGTCAGCTGAGGATTGGTTGTCAGAACCTTCGGGTTTACCCGTTCCATTGCAGTTCACGAACAATACGAGGGATATAAATACGATGAATGCCCCGGCGATGAAGCGAGGGAAATATGTCTTATTCATTGTTGAACGGGTCGCTTTGGTATAATTTCAAATGTATATAAATTAGAGAAATCGCTTCCAATGTCAGTTCTATTCAAAAAGAATCTATATAATTTAGTGATCTAAGTGCAGTCAATGAAAAGAAGAAGTTTTATCGGGAGGGCGGCCATGGGATTGCTGACCATTACAGGGGCAGTGGCAGCCATTAGTTATTTCAGGCAGTTCTTTCCCCGGCTGGCCGGAGAGAAAAAGCGGATTGTCCTGGATGATCCGCGGAAATTTCCTGTGGATACCTTTACTTTTCTTGAAGAACACAATCTATATGTCTACCGCGATCATGAGGGACTCAAGGCCGTATCGGCCATTTGCACCCACCTGGGTTGTATCATTGAAAAAAGCATGGATGGTTTTGAGTGTCCCTGTCACGGGTCCTGTTACAACAACGATGGAGAAGTTTTATCGGGACCTGCACCGCGAAACCTGGCCTGGTACAGTGTGGGCCGTGGAGCCGATGGAAAGATTGTAATCAATCCCGGGGAGACAGTTTCTTCCGATGAAAAATTCTTAAGTTCCTGAACGATCCCATGGAAAACAAAAACAAGCCATCGGGGATTATCAATCGCAATTTTTTCCTGCATATCCATGCCAACAGGGTGCATGTGCACTCCATGAAACCCACCTATACCTTCGGTCTGGGCATCATGTTGGGTTTTTTATTTCTGATCATGTTGTTTACAGGAGTAGTCCTTATGATTTATTATACTCCTTCGGTTGAGACAGCCTACCTGTCGGTCAAGGATATCGTAAATGTGGTGCCTGGAGGACGGATTATACGGAACATGCACCGCTGGGCATCCCAGGGGATGGTCATCGTGGTGTTTTTGCATCTGCTGCGTGTTTTTTATACGGGATCTTACCTGGGCAATCGCTCCCTGAACTGGGTTATTGGTGTGGTTTTACTCATTCTTACCCTGCTCAGTAATTTCAGCGGTTACCTCCTGCCATGGGACCAGCTGGCCTACTGGGCGGTGACCATTGGTTCCAATATTGCTGCTTCGGCCAGGGAGTTGACCGATCTGCTGGGAATTACCAATGTTTTCGATCCGGGTGGCTTTCTAAAAAAACTTCTGATCGGGGGAGAAACGGTCGGGCAGCCGGCTCTTTCAAGGTTTTTTACCCTGCATGTTATTTTTCTGCCCCTTACCATGTTGATCCTGCTGGGAATTCACTTTTGGAGAATCCGGAAAGACGGGGGATTAAGCAGGCCGACGAAATATGCAAACGACAAAGGGAGTACCAACAAATGGTATGCCTGGCCGGTACTAATGTGGACCGAGCTTGCACTCTTCTTGATGGTACTGGTAGTGGTGCTCTTCATCGCTTTGCTGGCTGATGCACCACTGCTGGAGCAGGCGAATCCGGCCTTCCCGGAGAATCCGGCCAAATCGCCCTGGTATTTCCTGGGAATCCAGGAACTGGTCTCCTATTCGGCTTTTGCCGGGGGATTGCTTATACCGGTGCTATATCTGGTATTTCTGTTTTCAATTCCGTACAGGGACCGGGAGGATAAGTACGTGGGACAGTGGTTTTCAGGTACGGATGGATTAAAAGTCGTTTTTCGTTCGGGGGTATTTGCGTTTCTGCTGGTGGTTATCCAACTCTTTGTCATGATCAGGTTTGGCTGGCTCCGCGACTGGTTCCCTGGAGTTTCTCAGTGGTTTGTGATGCTGATCAATCCGGCTACCATTACCGGTGGAGCTTTTATGATAATGGCCGAAATCATCCGGAGAAGACGGCATTCAACGCGGATGGCTGCCCTGGCTCTGTTTACCAGCACCTTTGTGGCACTGCTTATATTTACCGCTATTGGAATCTGGTTCAGGGGGCCCAACTGGGAGTTTTTCTGGACCGTTAAGCAGTGGCCGGTTATTTAGTACTTATGATGGACGAACAGAAATACAGGTACAGGGCACAGTGGCTGGTGCTGATCGGGGCAGGGATCCTGCTGCTCCTGCTGTTTGGTGCCTGGATTACCGAGGGGATGAACAAGGAGTGGAGGATAATACAGAAAGAATATGCAAGTATTCTGAAGGAAAGAGCTGAGACAGGATATGGTGCGTTTGAACGGGGGATTTTCCAGGTGGATCTAAGCGATTTCAATCGCTCCGATCGTTGTATCTCCTGTCATCATGGACAGGAAGATCCGGCCATGCAAGCCTTGCCCCAGCCACATACCACCCACCCTGGAGATTTTTTAACAGATCATCCTGTTCAGCAATACGGGTGTACCATGTGTCACGGCGGACAGCCCGGGGCTCTATCCTACGAAGAGGCCAAGGGTCGTCTGGAGGAAACACACTGGCCCTATCCCCTGTTGGAGCAGCCTTATATCCAGGCTTCCTGTGGGAAGTGCCACCTGGCTATTTTCAGTGAACGGGACATGGACAGGCTGGAGGAGGATCCGGGCGGTCCCATGGGAGGAATGGAGGTTTTCCTGAAGGGAAAGGCCATTTTTTCTGCAGAAGGCTGCCTTGGATGTCATCAGGCCCGTGGGGTGGGAGGCATCCTGGGTCCTGATCTTACCGAGCAGGGTGAGAAAACCAAGCATGAATACAGCTTTCAGAATATTCAGGGGGATCAGACCATCTCCAACTGGTTAAAGGAACATTTCAGGGATCCGGAAATGGTATCACCTGGTTCACAGATGCTCCGAATCAACCTGGATGAAGGGGAAATGGAGGCGCTGGCCACATTTGTCATGGGGCTGGCCAAACCGGATATCCCCTTTGAGTATTTTTCAATGGCTACCCTGAATGAGTTTAAGGGTCACCGTGAACTGCTGGACGGAAAAGCAGGATTTGCATATCTATGTTCTGCCTGTCATGGCAAAAGTGGCGAAGGAAAAGGATATGAGGATTTTAAAACAGGAATCCCGGCCATTGGGAACCCGGATTTTCTAAGGGTGGCCTCCACAGAGTACATTCGATTTACCATGGAGAAAGGGCGTAGCCTGCGCCAGATGGGTAGCTGGGCAAAAAGTGTTTCCGGCCTGAATCCCGTTGAATTGGATGAGATTGCCAGCCGGTTAAAGCAAGAGCTTCGTGGAGATGGCAGCAGAGATGTTTCAGGGCTTCAGGGGAACAGCAACAGGGGGGATGCCCTTTATGATCAATTCTGCAGAACCTGTCACGGTGAAGATGGCTTGGGAGATGTGGCTGTGGCCCTGAACCAGGACGGACTTCTCAGGAAAGCCAGCGATCAGTTTATTATGGAAACCATACTGTATGGAAGGGGAAATACGGGCATGCCTGGCTGGTCCGTGCTCAGCGATCAGCAGCTTGTAGATTTACAGGCCCACATAAGATCCTGGCAGAGGAATCAAGAGTCAACAGGGGCCATTCTTTTGCCGGAACCCGATCCGGAACAGGGGGCTTTACGCTATCATTTCCTTTGTTCCCGGTGTCATGGAGAATTTGGGGAAGGAGAGACAGGGCCGGCCATTATCAACAGGGATTTTCTGGAAGCAGCTGATGATAAATTACTATATGAAACCATTGCTTTGGGCCGGGCCCACACAGCCATGTTTGGCTGGTCCACCGATTTGTATAACCAGGAGAAACTGGACAGACAGGATATCAGTAATATTATTGGTCATATGCGTACAAGCACACAGGCGGAGCTAAGCTATGTATACCAGGGCAGAAATCCGGGACAGCGAACGGATGGAGCTCTGCTGTTCGAGAAACATTGTGTCGACTGCCACGGTTTTTCGGGTGAGGGACTTAAAGCCCCGGCCTTAAACAACCAGGAGTTCCTGAGCGCCTCTTCAAACGGTTACCTGCTGGCGACCATCACCATAGGCAGATCCGAAACAGCCATGCCTTCCTGGGGCTATGGAGATGAAGAGCACCAGATGCTGAGTGGTGAGGAGCGAATGGACCTGGTGGCCTACCTGCGTTCCTTCCAGCGAATTCATATTAAATTTTAATGGAACCTTTTTTTGAGAATCACGTATTTTCTAGTAAGTCTATTGATCAGGGTTGCATATGAGCTATAAAGTTTTCGTACTCTATTCTTATACAAACGACAAGATTTTTGTTGGCTACACCGACAGTCTGACCGATTACATGATTACCATGAATGTGATGGAATCTGATAATCCGCTCTACCAGTTCAGGCCGTGGACCCTGGTGCATATGGAATTATTTATCTCTGAAGATGAAGCCATGATCAGGGAAGGCTTTCTGAAAAAAGAAATTGGCCAGGCATACATCAGAAGAGAGGTACTTCCCATGTTTGATTTCCAGTAAAGGTGCTATCTTTGTGCCATGTCGGAAAAAACACCAAGGAAGCTTTTCAGAAAGCTGACTCATAAGTATCGTATGGTCCTTCTGAATGAGGACACATTCGAAGAGGTGGGCAATATGAGGCTGACCAGGCTGAACCTGATTGCCCTTGTGGGTATTGTACTGATTCTGCTTGTGTCAATCACCTATATTCTGATAGCTTTTACGAATATCCGCGAAATGATTCCCGGATACCCCGATGCTGCGATGCGTCAGCATATCCGAACCAATGCCATGAAACTGGATTCATTGGAACACGAGCAGACTGTCAGGGATAAGTATTTTGATAACCTGAACAGAATTATCTCCGGAGATATGCCCGAGTTATACATGAATGATACTTCTGGGATGGCTGACTCCAGGGACATTAGTTTCATGCGTTCCACCAACGATTCTTTATTAAGGCAGCAGGTTGAAGCAGAGGAGCAGTTCAGGCTCAGTGTACTGGATGATGAACAGGGTGGGAAGAAACTTCGTGATTTGCATTTTTTTACCCCTGTGGATGGAATTATAACAGGTGAGTTTAGTCCGGCCGAAGATCACTTTGGAGTCGACCTGGTGGCTGAACCCAACGCAGTGGTGAAGGCAACCCTGGATGGTACAGTAACCATATCCAGCTGGACCCTGGAAACTGGCTATGTGATTCAGATTCAGCACGACCATAAAATCATTTCCGCCTATAAGCACAATGCCAGCCTGTTTAAAGCAGTTGGTGAGAAAGTGGCAGCAGGAGATGCAATTGCCATTGTTGGTAACTCGGGAGAGCTCACCACCGGACCGCACCTTCATTTTGAGCTATGGCACGATGGTGTCCCACTGAACCCGACCGATTATATCGCTTTTTAATCCATGCAGAAGAGAATTGCAATACTTGGCTCCACCGGATCCATAGGTACCCAGGCGCTGGAAGTCATTTCGTCTCACCCGGAGAAGTTTCAGGTAGAGGTTCTGACGGCGCAAAACAATGTGGACCTGCTTATAGAACAAAGTATCCGTTATCAGCCCAATGTGGTGGTTATCGGGAACGAAGATCTCTATGAGCGGGTGAAAACAAGCCTGACCAGCCATCCCATCAAAGTTTATTGCGGACCAGATGCCATTGCACAGGTATGCACCTTTGATTCCGTGGATATGGTTCTGACAGCCATGGTTGGATTCAGCGGATTAAGGCCCACCATTGAAGCGATCAGGGCAGGTAAAAGCATTGCCCTGGCCAATAAGGAGACCCTGGTGGTAGCTGGAGATCTGATTATGAAAGAGGCCAGTGCAAGGAGAGTAAGTATCATCCCTGTTGATTCAGAGCATTCAGCCATATACCAGTGTCTCGCAGGGGAAGGGAACAACCCCATAGAGAAGCTGATCCTGACTGCATCGGGCGGACCATTCAGGGAATGGGGAATGAAAGAGCTGGAGGGAGTAACTCCGGATCAGGCACTTCGTCATCCAAACTGGTGCATGGGTCCCAAGATTACCATCGATTCTGCCACCCTGATGAACAAGGGACTTGAAGTAATTGAAGCCAGGTGGTTATTTGGTGTCGGGCCCGATGAAATTGAAGTGGTGGTTCACCCGCAATCTATTATCCACTCCATGGTACAGTTTGCCGATGGGTCCATCAAGGCACAAATGGGTCTGCCCGATATGAGGCTGCCGATCCAGTATGCATTCAGTTTTCCCGACCGCTTTGTTTCAGATTTTGAAAGATTTGATTTCCAGAAGTATTCCAGCCTGACATTTGAGAAGCCGGATACGAAAATTTTTCGTAATCTTGCACTTTCCTATGAGGCCCTTGAAAAGGGAGGGAACTGGCCCTGCATATTGAATGCAGCCAACGAAGTAGCTGTTGAAGCATTTTTGAAGGAGAGAATTGGATTTTTAGAAATTCCGGATCTGATTGAAAGTACCCTTGACAGATCCCCCTTTATTAAGGCCCCTGAACTGGAAGATTATTTTAACACGGACCTGCAGGCAAGGCGGGTCGCTCAAGAACAAATATAAGCACGAATGGATGTATTAGTAAAAATAGCCCAGCTGCTGGTAAGCCTGTCAATCCTGATAGTTTTACACGAATTGGGGCACTATACCCTGGCCAGGATCTTTAAAGTCAGGGTGGAGAAATTTTACCTCTTTTTTGACGCAGGATTCTCCCTGTTCAAGAAGAAGATCGGGGACACCGAATATGGCATAGGGTGGCTTCCCCTTGGTGGATATGTGAAGATTAGTGGAATGATTGATGAATCCATGGATATGGAGCAGATGAAAAAGCCTCCCCAACCCTATGAATTCAGGTCCAAAAAGGCATGGCAACGTCTGCTGATAATGTTGGGAGGGGTGATCGTTAACTTTTTGCTGGCTCTTCTGATCTACATCCTTGTATTTTTTAAATGGGGAGAAGAATATGTTCCGGTTGAAAATCTGGTAGACGGATATATGTTCGTGGATGAGTTCAAAGAACTTGGTCTGAAGAATGGGGATAAGATCCTGGCCCTTGATGGGGAAGAGGTGGAACGCTGGATTTCAATTCATCATGATATCGTGGTAAATGACCCCAGGGAGATTCTGGTTGAGAGGGATGGTAGCCCGATGACTATTCAGGTCCCTGAGGGAATGACTCCCAAACTGTTAAAACTGGAATACACAATGGAGCCAAGGGTTCCCTGTGAAGTAGGATTATTACTGGAAGATGGGAATATGATCAAGGCGGGGATCGAGCTGGATGACCGGATCATTGAGGTGAACGGAACTTCATTTCAGTTCTATGATGAGTTTATGGAATTGACAGGACAAGAGGCTAATACGGCCTTTGAGCTCACTGTACTGCGTAATGCAGATACACTCGTCTTTCAAACAGAGACTGATGCGGATGGCAAGTTTGGTTTTTATAAAAAGAACTACCTCAGCTATTTCGAGACTGTGGTTGTAAAGTATTCCATTTTCCAGTCTATTCCTGCCGGAATTAACCGCGGATTTGAAATAACCGGTTCTTATCTTAAGCAGCTGAAAATGCTGTTCAAGCCTGAGACCAAGGCCTACGAGGAACTGGGTGGATTCATAAAAATCGGGAGCATATTTCCTTCTACATGGGATTGGGAACGCTTCTGGAACATGACCGCGTTCCTTTCGATAATCCTGGCCATTATGAATGTATTGCCCATTCCTGCTCTGGATGGCGGGCATGTCATGTTCCTGATGTTTGAGATTATCACCGGAAGGAAACCGGGGGATAAGTTTATGGAATATGCCCAGATGGTTGGTTTGATACTGCTGCTGAGCTTGCTGCTTTATGCAAATCTGAACGACATCATTGGATTATTTAAGAATTAGAACAATTATATTGCTATTTTTGTAGTACAAACCTTATAAATAATAGAGATAGATGGAAGCTTTTATAACCCTTGCAATAGGAGTGTGGCAAATTGTAGTTATTGTTTTGCTTGTTCTGCTGCTGTTTGGTGGGCGTAA
>Ga0180435_10006281_pt1 | contig 11383 bp, 10 predicted proteins | sample SS_ome_3_FD_132467 | JGI IMG/M metagenome (GOLD analysis project Ga0180435, IMG submission 132467) | Hypersaline lake sediment archaeal communities from the Salton Sea, California, USA - SS_3_S_1 metaG | ecosystem: Environmental > Aquatic > Non-marine Saline and Alkaline > Hypersaline >...
ACCCCAAACCGCCTTGGCACCAACGCGTGCCAAAATCGTCGGTTTGCCCGGGCTGATTGTAATACCATGGGTTAAGATACGGCTCTCCGGCAGGGCTGACAGGACATCGATCGTAAAATCACGGGCTCCGACCGAGCTGCCACCTGATATCAGGACCATATCCGTCTCCTGGATGGCCTGCTCACAGGTTTGCAGCAACGTGTCATAATTATCTTTCAAGATGCCATAGCGCTTGGCCACACCGCCTGCGCCGGCGACCTGCCCCGCGAGTGTGTAGGAGTTGATATCGCGTATCTGACCGGTGGCAGGGACGGCTTCAACCGGCACCACCTCATCACCTGTGGAGATAATTCCGATGACCGGATGCTTGTAAACAGTCACCGTCAGTCTCCCAAAGGCGGCCAGCAAACCGACTTCCTGGGGTCTTAGGCGAGTGCCCCGTTTCAGAAGGGTGGCACCCCTCTGATAATCCTCGTCTTTGGCCACGACGTGTTGGCCCGGGGCCACACTCCGATAGACTTCGATGGTTTGCGGGTCGATGGCTTCGGTGTGTTCGATCATGACAACACTGTCCGCCCCCTCCGGAAGCATGCCGCCGGTTGGGATTCGGGCGGCTTCTCCAGGCCGGACCGCAAAATCCGGGGCAGCCCCCATGGGCACGGCCCCCTTGATAACCAAATACGCCGGATTGCCATCCGAAGCACCAAAGGTCGATTTGCCACACACGGCATAACCGTCCATGGTCGCGCGTGCAAATCCCGGCAGATCGACGTCCGCGACGATGTCTTCAGATAGAATCCTGCCCACGCAGTCGCACAGATCGGCCTTTTGAGTCGCTACCGATGAAAATTTTGACCGGTAAGCCAGGACATCGTCCAGATCCATGACGTTGAAGAATTCGACCATTGGGGTTTCTCCATAACCTAAAAGCGTAAAACGATTTGCGGTTATTGTGTTATCACAAAGCCCTGCGAACTTCAAACCTTGGGCAGGGCCAGACGGTCAAAGGTTGAAAAAAAAACAGCGGTTTGTTACGAGTGACAGAACGTTTCGCAAAACAACGTTCCGATAGGTGGGTCATTGTTGCTTGGCATGTATATCAAGGACGAACGCTATCATGGGAGACAATTATAAAAAGATCGTCGAAGCCAACCTGGCCGCATTGTATGCCAACCCGGCCCGCGACCTGGCCCGCCGCCTGCCCGCTTCTCGGAACGGTGAACAATTCATGTTCGCAGCCTTCGGCGGTGTCTGCCGGATCGAACCGCAGGGGATCTTCCTGGATGACACGCCCCAAACCGGGGTCATCGGTATCCTGCTGTCCCTTTACGCCTTGTCGGCCGATCCAGCGCCCTGTCGCCTTGAACCATTCAAGGCGTACAAGGATTTTCCCGATAGCATGCCATATACCGGTGCCTTTGTCTCCCACACCGAACAGATCCTCGTCCCGCAAGTAAGTTCCCTTCGGGCAGCCCGGGCCGGAATCGTCAAAAGCTTTAACGGGCAGGACGCAACCGTCACGGTCGCAGGGGACTTTGCCTGGGTGGTTTACCCGCTTCCCAAAATAGCCTTGTGTTATATTTTCTATGAGGCCGACGAAGACTTCCCAGCCTCGGCAACCTGTCTGTTTTCAAACAATGCCAACACCTTTTTACCCATGGACGCCCTTGCCGATGTGGGTGAATACACCTCCAAAAAGATCTTGGCCCTGCTCTAAACAAACCGCTCTATAAAGGCTGGACATTAGCTGGACAGCCCCCGCCCCGCTGACACCAGCATCCACGCGCCGGCGACCACAAAGAACAAACCCGCGCCGAGTTTGATATACAGCGGGGGCAAAAAGCGGCTGAAGAATGTTCCGCCAACCACAGCGATCAGGGAACTCAAAACCAGGGCCAGGGCGGAACCCAGAAAAACGGACAATTTAGGGTCGCAATCAGCCGAAAGACAGAAGGTTGCCAACTGCGTTTTGTCCCCCAACTCCGCTAAAAACACCATACCAAAGGTTGTCATCAATATTTTAAGATCCATCACGGTCTCCCTGAAATAAAATCCATTGAACGATTTTATTTTGCCAGCAATGCCAGCGCCTTGGCAACGACATTGTCCACGGTGAAACCAAATTCCTTCATCAAGGTCGCACCCGGCGCCGAAGCGCCAAACGTCGTCATGCCGATCATGGCACCCTGGCGGCCCACATAGCGTTCCCATCCATTGGGGATCCCGGCCTCGATGGCCACCCGTGCCGTCACGGCCGGTGGCAGGACCGTATCCTGGTAATCACGGGATGTTCGTTCGAACAATTCCCAGCTCGGCATACTCACCACTCGGGCGGCGACGCCCTTATGGGACAAAACGTTTTTGGCTTCCAGGGCGACATGGACCTCGGAGCCGGTGGCAATCAGAATGACATCCGGCAGGTCTTCACAGTCCGCCAGCACGTAGGCCCCATTGAAGACACCACCCCGGGTTTGGTCCGCATCCAAAACCGGCAGCTTTTGGCGGCTCAAGATCAAGGCCACCGGGTGGTCGGTGGTTTTTATCGCCTGACGCCAGGCATCGGCCGTTTCGTTGGCATCGGCCGGACGCACAACACACAGATTGGGGATCGCCCGCAGCGCGGCCAGATGTTCGACCGGCTGGTGGGTCGGGCCGTCTTCTCCCACTGCGATACTGTCATGGGTGAAGATATAAATGAGCGGCAGATTCATCAGGGCCGCAACCCGAATGGCCGGACGCATGTAATCGGCAAACACCAGAAACGTACCGCCATACGGCCGAATACCGCTGTGCAAGAACAACCCCGACATAATGGCTGCCATGGCATGCTCCCGAACGCCGAAGCGGATGTTGCGGCCATCGAAGTGATCGCGTTGGAATTCCGCAAAGCCCTCGAGATAGGTTTTATTGGAAGGCGCCAGATCGGCCGATCCACCCATCAGGGTCGGAATCTCTGCCGCAATGGCATTTAACACTTTACCCGAGGCCGCCCGGGTGGCGATGGGTGCCTCCGCTGCGGTAAAAACCGGGATGCCATCATCCCACGTGCGGGATAGATAGGCACTCAACGCGTTCACCCACTGATCGGCCAGTTCAGGAAATGCTTTGGTGTACGCCAGAACTTTCTCTTTCCAGGCGGCCTCCGCAGCGGCTCCCTTTTGAAGACAGGCACGAAATTGCGCTAAAGCTTCCCGGGGGACATGAAACGCGTCCAGCCCTGGCCACCCAAGGCATTCTTTGGTCAGTTTGATTTCTTCTTCCCCCAAAGGGGCACCATGGGCATCGGCTGAATCCTGCTTGTTGGGGCTACCGCAGGCGATGTGGGTCCGCAATTTGATCAGGGTCGGCCTGGCGGTTTCGCTGCGGGCGTCGGTGAGGGCTTGGGTAATCGCCTCCAGATCGTTGCCGTCATCAACTACCAGCACTTGCCAGTCATAGGCCTTGAACCGCAGGGCGACATCTTCGGTAAAAGCGATGGCCGTACTGCCCTCGATGGAAATTTTATTATCATCATAAATACAGATCAGACGGCCCAACCCGAGATGCCCGGCCAGAGAGGCTGCTTCCGCTGATATGCCCTCCATCATATCGCCGTCGCCGCACATCACATAGGTGTAATGGTCGACGATTTCATTTCCGGACTGATTAAACCGGGCGGCCAGATGACGCTCCGCCATTGCCATGCCGACAGCATTGGCAAATCCCTGTCCCAACGGGCCGGTGGTCGTCTCCACCCCGGGTGTATGCCGGTACTCGGGATGACCCGGTGTTTTACTTTGCCATTGGCGAAAGTTTTTTAGGTCTTCCAGGGTCACATCGTAGCCGCAAAGATGCAGCAAACTGTAGAGAAGGGTCGAGGCGTGGCCCCCGGAAAGGACAAACCGATCTCTGTCCGGCCAATCCGGATTTTTCGGATTGTGCCGCATGAATCGGGTCCAAAGCACATAGGCTGCTGCCGCAAGTCCCATGGGCGCACCGGGATGCCCGGAATTGGCTTTCTGAACCGCATCCATTGCCAACGTGCGGATGGTATTGATGCACAGGGTATCGATCGACGATGGGGTTTCTTGCAAACCACTGTTCATAATAGGGGATCTCCTTTAATGTGAAATCGTGAAAGGTTCAATCGGTCGACCGCCTGATGCGGTGTTACGATTTGACCCTTTGCTAAAGAGCTCTAAGATATTCGGGTTTCAGGGCTACTTTGCCAGCCAGGGCCTCGTCGATCAACTTCAGTGTTGCTGATTGGTCGCGGGGGAGTCGGGCTCTGATGGGCAGGTAATTGGAGGCATGGTTGGCATGAAACAGGCCCCTGGATAAATGCGTATTCGCGATCATTGTCCTGAGTTCTTGTAACATCTCAATCGGTTCCAGCAACTGAAACCGTCCGGCTTCGTAGTCTTCGTACAAGGGTGTTCCCGGAATTAAAATCAGGCTGAGCGCCCCGACATATTCCGGATCGATGGCGCTAAGCACCCGTCCGGTTTCACGTGCGTGCACATCGGATCGTTCTCTTCCGGCAATTCCCAACAAAACGGTTAGCGAAAGTTTCAAGCCCGCTTGCCGGGCCTTCTGCCCCATGGCGATCATATCGGCTGCCGGGGCGCCCTTGTTGATCGCTCGCAAGGTGACATCATCACCGGTTTCAAGCCCCATGTAGGCGATCCCGACCCCGTGTTGGCGTAATTCCTGCAACTGGGCCGGCGTTTTCATTTTTAAACTCTTGGCATTGGCGTACAGACCGACCCGTGTCACCCAGGGCAGTTGAACTTCGATTGCGGTCAGAATCCGCATCAAACGTTTGTGGGGGATAATCAGGGCATCGCCATCGCACAAAAAGACCCTTCTTTGCCGCTGACAGTATTGCGCGGCAAAAGCGATGTCAGCCATGATAATCTCGTCCGGTTTGATTTTAAAACGTTCGCCGCGGTAGGTACCGCAGAAAGAACATTTGTTGCGTGAACACCCCACCGTAACCTGCAACAGTATGCTGTTGGCTTCGCTGGGCGGCCTGATGATGTTGCCTTCATAGTGCATATTATTTTTTGTGCCCGCCTTTTATCTCTTTTTGCTTGTTGAAATTTTCGTTTGTCTTACCGCAACCCCAAACGCATATGCAACCCTTTTCTGACGCCCCTAAACCGGCACCTGCCAAATCACAATTCTGTCCGGTTGGGCCGACACCCGGCAACCGGCATGACAATCACGGCGTGTCAATTGGAAAAATATTGATTGATGCTGTCGATCTTTGGTATTAGGTAAAAATTAACCCTAATCTAACGAGCAAAGAGGTGTACCATGGCCGAACTATTATGGCAGCCGTCCGAGGCAAGAATTACCGCTTCCAACATGTACCGCTTCATGCAGCATATCAACGAACGCTTTGGCCAAGAATTTAAAGATTATAACGGGCTCTACCAATGGTCTATCGATAACATCCCCGACTTCTGGGCCACCTGGTGGGAATATGCCGGCATTATCGCCTCCCAGCCGTATGAACAGGTGATCGATGATGTGCATAAAATGCCGGGGGCCCAATGGTTCACCGGTGCCCGCCTCAACTTTGCTGAAAACCTGCTGCGCTACCGGGATGCGCAAACCGCCTTGATTTTTAAAGGCGAGGGCCAGCCGACGGTCAAAATCACCTATGCCGCCTTGTACGATCAGGTGGCCCGTCTGGCCAAAGCACTGCGCGACGCCGGCGTGCAATCCGGCGATCGTGTCGTGGGTTTCATGCCCAACATGCCGCAAGCCATCATGGCCATGCTGGCAGCCGCCAGCTTGGGAGCCACCTGGTCTTCCTGCTCACCCGACTTCGGGATCAAAGGCGTGCTGGACCGCTTTGGGCAAATAAAACCCAAAATCTTATTTTCGGCCGATGGGTATTTTTTTAAAGGCAAAAAGATTGATTCTTTGAACCGTATCGCCGATATCTTAAAACAGCTCCCTTCGATCGAAAAATTGATCGTCGTGCCCTACACCGAGCCGGATCCGGATCTTGGCGCGATTGCCAACGCGGTGCTTTTCGATGACTTCAAATCCGACCAAAGCAATCTGGAAATCGAATTTGAACAACTACCTTTCGATCACCCGCTTTATATCATGTATTCCTCGGGCACGACCGGACTTCCCAAATGTATGGTGCAAAGTGCGGGCGGTATTTTGATCCATCATCTCAAAGAACTCATGCTGCATACGGATGTAAAACGGAGTGACACCATTTTTTATTTTACCACGTGCGGCTGGATGATGTGGAACTGGCTGACCAGTTCCCTGGCCCTGGGTGCCACCCTGGTGCTGTTTGACGGCAATCCCTTTTTCCCCCACGCCGGCACCTTGTGGGAATTGGCCCAGGACGAAAAAATCACCATTTTCGGCACAAGCGCCGGATATGTTGCCGCCCTGCAAAACGCCGGTGTCAAACCCGGGAGCGAATATGATCTTTCTGCTCTGCGCACACTGTTATCCACCGGTTCACCGCTATCGATCGAAAACTTTGCATTTATTTATGATGAAATCAAAAAGGACCTGCAACTGGCTTCCATTTCCGGCGGCACCGACCTGAACGGTTGTTTTGCACTGGGAAACCCCATGGGCCCGGTCTACGCCGGTGAGTTGCAGTGCCGCGGGCTGGCGATGAAAGTCGAAGCCTTTGATGACCGCGCCCAACCGATTATCGGAGAGCAAGGCGAACTGGTCTGTAGCGCACCGTTTCCCTCCATGCCCATCTACTTCTGGGACGATCCCAAGTTTCAGAAATACCATTCGGCCTATTTTGATGTATATCCCGGGATCTGGCGCCACGGTGATTACATTGTGGTTACCAAGCGCGGCGGCGTGGTCATGTATGGTCGTTCGGATGCCACGTTGAATCCGGGCGGTGTCAGAATCGGGACCGCCGAAATCTACCGCCAGGTCGAACAGCTCGATGAGGTTGCCGACAGTGTTGTCATCGGCCAGAACTGGCATAATGATGTCCGCGTGATTCTTTTTGTTAAAATGGCCCAAGGCGTTGCGTTAACCGACGAAATTAAAAACAAGATCAAGGCCACGATCCGAACCAATGCGTCCCCCCGCCACGTCCCGGCGAAAATTATCGCCGTGCCGGACGTGCCTTACACCCTCAACATGAAAAAAGTTGAACTGGCCGTTAAAAAAGTTGTCCAAGGGCAGCCGGTCTTGAACAAGGATGCCCTCGGCAATCCTGAAGCCTTGGCCTACTATGCCGACATCCCGGAGCTCGAAAAAGAATAAAATCGTTGCATGATTTTATGCCCAGCGACGTTCTCGCTGCCATCAGAAAGAGGATCCCCATGAAGGTCGATGCTGATTATTTAAGAGAAAACGCCGACATCATCCAAAAACTTAGACAAATTCCAGTTTTGGAATCTTTTGAGGAACACGACCTGCAGGAGCTGTTGCGATTGGCCAAAATCTGGAAATTCGAGCCCGGTGAGTTGATTCTGACCGAAGGCACACACAACACCTGGCTGTTTTACCTCGTCTCCGGCAAGGTCCGGGTCATGAAGAGCGGTAAAGAACTGGTCGTCATGCAGCGGATCGGAGATATTTTTGGTGAGATGGGGGTCATTGACGGCTCGGTCCGCTCGGCATCCGTCTATGCCATCGATGAAACCATCTGTCTGGCGACCGATATCAAGCTTTTGGACAAACAAATCGATGACCCGCGCTTCGATTTCCGCTACATCATCTTCCGGGGTTTTGCCGAAATCCTGGCGCATCGCTTGAAAGAAACAAGCGATGAGCTGCATCACGCCCGTGAGGAAATCGAAAAGTTGAACCTGGCCAACCGCCTGATCCTGACCACCGAAGAATTGAATCGTGCCAAAGAAGAAATCGAAAAATTGAAGCATAAAATAAAATAGCCGTCAAATAGAAGCCGTCTGAAAAAGCATGTCTAAACGGGCTTTTAGATTGACATTATTTTTTAATTTGATATTTGAGTATTTGTTCATATATTTAAATTTAAGGAGGGCTGATGGTCGCCCCAAGACAATCAGAAACTGACCCGGATCGTTGCCATGTACGGATCGTTCATATGAATCGGGTTGCCAAAGCCCGGTCCGAAATTGCTCCGGCCCGGGAGCTTGAACACCTGGCACGCATTTACAACTTACTCGGCAACCCGACGCGGCTCAAGATCGTCATGGCGCTTAAAAGCGGTGAAATGTGCGTTTGCGACCTGGCCGCTTTCATCGGCCTCAGTGAGTCGGCCGTATCCCATCAGCTGCGCCGGCTGAAAGATCTGGCCTTGGTCAGAAACCGGCGGGCCGGCCAGGTTCTCTACTATACCCTGGATGACGACCATGTATCCGACTTGCTCGAAATCGGGCTGGCACATATTCGCGAATGAAGCCGTTGCACGATTGCGATAATACGGCTCCGCCGCTTTTGAACGAAGCGGTTATCCCAAAGGACCTTGTTTACCGATGCCATTTTTAATTGCGCCCTTTATAGAAGCCTGGCACCTTTTGCTGGACGCCTCTGTCTACATTCTTTTCGGCCTGCTGGTCAGTGGCCTGCTACGGGTTTTTTTCAGCCCTTACGCCGTTGCCCGGCATTTGGGACACGGTCGTTTTGGCTCGGTTATGAAGGCGGCCTTGATTGGCATCCCGCTGCCATTGTGCTCCTGTGGCGTGCTACCAGCGGCCGTCGCCCTCAAAAAACAGGGCGCCAACAACGGCGCCACCACCGCTTTTTTAATATCCACGCCGGAGTCAGGCATCGACTCGCTGGTTATTTCTTATGCCTTGTTAGATCCGCTCATGACCGTCGCCCGACCGCTGGCCGCTTTCTGCATGGCAGCGACAGCCGGAATCACTGAAAATTTTTTTGCCCCGGCCGGTCCGCAGCATCACGACCCGCCGGATTTGAGCTGTCCGGTGGATGGCTGTTGCAGCGGCGTCGACTGCGCGCCTGCCGACCATCGCAACCACCACACCCTGACCGAAAAGTTAAGCGCCGGGTTTAAATTTGCATTCAATGATGTCTGGGCCGACATGGTTGCATGGTTTTTTGCCGGCATCCTTTTGGCGGGCTTGATTACCGCGCTCGTGCCCTCACACTTTTTGGGGACCTATCTGGGAGGCGGATTGCCGGCCATGCTTTTAATGCTCATTGTGGGCATCCCCATGTACATTTGTGCCACAGCCTCCACACCGATTGCCGCCGCGCTGATTCTAAATGGTGTCAGCCCGGGCGCAGCCTTGGTTTTTCTTCTGGCCGGACCGGCAACCAACATTGCCTCCCTGACCGTCCTGGCCGGCGTCTTGGGCAAACGTGCGACCATTATCTATTTGACGACCATCGCCCTGTGCACAATTTGCTTCGGCTTGATGGTCGACCGTCTCTACCAAGCTTTCGAGCTTTCCGCCCAAGCGATTGTCGGGCAGGCGGCGGAGGTCATCCCGCCCACCGCCGCCCTGGCGGCAACCATTATATTGCTGCTTCTGTCTGTCAAACCACTGGCCCAGAGGCTGCATCGCCGATCGCGAAAAAATGCCGAAAAACATGCCAATCTCAATGGCCGCGCGCTCTCACCAACCGACGCAACGCAATCAGATTGCCGGGGCGCCACCTGAGGGTGCTGACTGGAATCCGTGTGATTCAATTTTCCGAAGGTCAACTTTTAACTTGCATTTTTATGGATTTGTGGGCTATAGTACTATTATGATTTGATAATCTTTATATTAAAAATCGGCAAGGCCATGGCCACCCAGGAAAAAAATTCCAGCAAAGACAATACGACCGTTCGTTTGCTCGAGCTGGTGAACGATTTATCCCTCGAGCAGCAGCGCATCTTGTTAGATCAGCTGATCAAAGACAACATCACCGCAACCCTCAATAAATTGATCATCGACCGGCCCGCCGACCAGCAGGTCTCACTTTTGAAAAAACTCGAAAGCCTGCGCACCAAGGGCGAACGCAAGCAACCTCGCAAACCCTGTAAAATAACGGTTTCCTACGCCAAATATCTCCCTGACCAAAGGCGTTTCGATGTCAGTAGCAATTACATACAGGATATCAGTACCGGCGGGGCGTTTATCGACACAAGCGACCTCCTGGGTATTGGACAGGAATTGCTTCTCTCTTTTGCGGCCAATGATTCTCAAAAACCGCACAAAATTACGGCTGAAATCATCCGCTGCACATCACAAGGGATTGGCGTTAAGTTCAAAGACTTGACCGAACAGCAGAAAGAAATGATTGCCTCCCTGATGGAAGAGCTTTAGTACCGAGCAGGGCCTTCTTCAAATCCGCACGCGCAGCCCATTTAACCGCCCAGTTATCATGACAGCCTAAATAATCCCTATTCATTTTTTCAATAGAGCAGTGGGCCTCTATCGAAATTATGTATTTTACAATCTCATGGGCATTACAGTAGGGTAGCGACCAAAATTAACCGCTGTTTTTAAGCGCTATCCTGACCATGCAAAAGTTCACCTTCAATTCAAATCAGCTGTCTGCCGCCAACCTGCGATCGGCATCTTTCCAAGACATATTGCTGTCAATCTGGCTTTACCGGCTCATACGGATGGCCATTGCGGCAATATTTTTGTGGTCCGGCCTGACAAAAATAGTGGACACCGGCGGTTTTGCCGTGATCATCGGTGCGTATGGGCTGATTCCCGAAACATGGGTCATGCCCGTGGCTGTTGTATTGCCTGTCTTGGAACTGCTCGCCGGTATCGGGCTGTTGCTCGATGTGGCCGGCAGCCTGGCCCTGGTGACGGGTCTGTTGGTCTGGTTCATGGCAATTCTGGGCTACGGCATCATCCTGGGATTGGATGTGGATTGCGGCTGTTTCGGTCCCGAAGAACCCGAAGCAAAGGTATTTCACGGCCTGCGGAGCGCCTTTTACCGTGATTTTTTGATCCTGGCCGGTATTGTTTATCTTTATGTCTGGCGCTATGTCCGGACCGTCAAACCGGTGCGCTGGACCATTTTTTTTAACGCCAACACACAAAAGGAGAATGGATGAACCGCACATTCAAAACACTGCTAAATTTTGCTTTGATCAGTCTTTTCGTTGTGAGCCTTAATACACTGTCATGTTCTTCCAAGAATAAATTCCAAAAGGAAGTGGAAAAGGAAACCGCGGCTGTCAAACTCTTACGCGAAGTCCAGCGCGGCGGCTACGGTGTCGTAACAACCGAAGAGCTACACAACTGGATCGATGCGGGCAAGGACCTGCTTATCGTCGATACCATGCCGTATGAAGACAGTTACAAAAAAGTCCATGTGCCCGGGGCCAAGCAGTTCTTGTTTCCCATCCCCGATATGGCCACCTGGGACACCAAGGAAACCGGCGGCAAGACGCAGGCCGATTTTGAAGCCCTGCTGGGCCCGGACAAAAACCGCA
>Ga0180435_10006282_pt1 | contig 11382 bp, 11 predicted proteins | sample SS_ome_3_FD_132467 | JGI IMG/M metagenome (GOLD analysis project Ga0180435, IMG submission 132467) | Hypersaline lake sediment archaeal communities from the Salton Sea, California, USA - SS_3_S_1 metaG | ecosystem: Environmental > Aquatic > Non-marine Saline and Alkaline > Hypersaline >...
GATTGTCGGACTTGCGGGTGATCTTGTCGACCTCGTCGATGTAGACGATGCCGCGCTGCGCCCGTTCGACGTTGTATTCCGAGGCCTGCAACAGCTTCAGGATGATGTTTTCCACGTCTTCGCCGACATAGCCCGCCTCGGTAAGCGTGGTGGCGTCGGCCATGGTGAAGGGCACGTCGAGAATGCGCGCAAGGGTCTGGGCCAGCAGAGTCTTGCCAGAGCCGGTCGGGCCGATGAGCAGGATGTTGGACTTCGAAAGCTCGATCTCGTCGGCACTGGTCGCGGCATGGTTGAGCCGCTTGTAGTGGTTGTGCACCGCGACCGAAAGCACGCGCTTGGCGTGGGCCTGGCCGATCACGTAGTCGTCGAGCACGTCGCAGATTTCCTGCGGCGTCGGCACGCCGTCGGTCGATTTCAGCCCCGAGCCCTTGGTTTCCTCGCGGATGATGTCCATGCACAGCTCGACGCACTCGTCGCAGATGAACACCGTCGGCCCCGCAATCAGCTTGCGCACTTCGTGCTGGCTCTTGCCGCAGAACGAGCAATACAGGGTGTTCTTGCTGTCTCCACCGGAGGAGTTGTTCGCCATCTCGTCGTTTCCTCGGGGCCAATGCCCCGTTTCTGTTCGGCCCCGTGAGACCCTTTTGCCCTGCCCCGGACCATAAGTCAGGGGGCAAAGCCGCACAATGTCGAATTGCCCCCCTATGTCCGGGGGGCAACAGATCAGTCTTCTTCAGGCCGCGGTCGCGCCTCGAGAATCTCGTCGATCAGGCCCCAGTCCCTGGCTTCCTCCGGGTCCATGAAATTGTCGCGCTCCAGTGCCGCCTCGACTTCCTTGAGCTTTCGTCCGGTGTGCTTGACGTAGATCGCGTTCAGCCGATCCTTGAGCTTCTGGGTTTCCTTGGCGTGGATCATGATATCCGTTGCCTGACCCTGGTAGCCGCCGGAGGGCTGGTGCACCATGATCCGGCTGTTGGGCAACGAAAACCGCATGCCCTTTTCACCGGCGGTGAGCAGCAGCGAGCCCATCGACGCGGCCTGGCCGATCACCAGCGTGGAAACCTTCGGGCGGATGTATTGCATCGTGTCGTAGATCGACAAACCGCTCGTCACCACGCCGCCAGGCGAGTTGATATACATCGCGATTTCCTTCGAGGGGTTTTCCGCCTCGAGGAACAGCAACTGGGCGCAGATCAGGCTCGACATGCCGTCATGCACCGGGCCGTTGAGAAAGATGATCCGCTCCTTGAGCAGGCGCGAGAAGATATCGTAAGCCCGCTCGCCGCGGCTGGTCTGTTCGACCACCATTGGCACGAGGGTATTCATGTAGGTCTCTAGGGGATCGTGCATCTTGCCTGCCTTTGCTGTCGGTCCGCCGGGCAATCCTCCCCGGACTTCGCGGAATCCTAATGGCGCACACCGGGGGCTTCAAGGGCACAACGACCAACCGGCCTCATGCGTCGCACGAGAGAGGTTAACATCTGGTTGATCGCCCGAGGTCGGCGCGTTTTTCTAAAGAAAAACGGCACGGATTTCGTACGAAATCCGTTTCGGTTTCCGCACCGGAAACCGTTCCCTCACCCCGGCGTGATACCCCTGAGCCGCTCGGAGCGGCGGCGCAGCAGTTCCACCGTGGTCAGCAACAGGATCGAGATCACCACCAGGATCGTCGCCACCGCGAGGATTGCCGGGCTGATCTGCTCGCGGATCCCGTTCCACATCTGGCGCGGGATGGTCTGCTCGTCGAGTCCGCCGACGAAGAGCACCACCACCACCTCGTCAAAAGAGGTAACGAAGGCAAACAATGCCCCCGAGATCACGCCGGGCAGGATCAACGGCATTTGCACCCGGCGGAAGATCGTCACCGGATCGGCACCAAGGTTGGCGGCGGCGCGGGTGAGCGAATGATCGAAGCCCACCAGAGTCGCGGTGACAGTGATGATCACGAAGGGAATGCCAAGCGTGGCGTGGGCGAGGATCAGCCCGAGATAGGGCACGCCCCAGTTGCTGATCTGGATCGAGGAATAGAAGAAGAACAACCCGGTCGCGACGATGATGATCGGCACGATCATCGGGCTGATCAGGATCGCCATGATCGCGCGGCGCCCCGGCATCTCGGGGCGCGACAGGCCAAGTGCCGCAACGGTGCCGAGCACCGCGGCGAGGATGGTGGCGAAAAAGCCGACGATGATCGAGTTCTTCGCCGCGTTGATCCAGTTGGCATTGCGCCAGGCATCGCCCCACCACGCCGCATCGCGCGCCGCATCGGGCGCCTGCATCCCGAAAGTGAGCAGGGTTTGATACCAGCGCGTCGAATAGCCCTCGGGATCGAACCGCAGCATCTTCTCGGTGAAGGTGAAATACGGTTCGACGTTGAACGACAGCGGGATCACCACGAGGATCGGCGCGATCAGGAAAACGAAGATCATCCCCGAAAGCACGAGATAGACGTAGTGCCAGACCCGTTCGAGGGTTGAGGCGTGGTTGGGAAGCGCCATGGTCGGTTACCCCAGCTTCAGATTGTCGATGCCCACGAGCCGGTCGTAGAGCCAGTAGAGGATGAGCACGCCCGCGAGCAGGATCGCCGCCAGCGCCGCGGCCAGCGACCAGTTGAGCGATCGTTGCATGTGGAAGGCGATGAGGTTGGAGATCAGCTGGCCATCGGCGCCGCCGACGAGGGCGGGCGTGATGTAGTAGCCGACCGACAGGATGAAGACGAGCAGCGCCCCCGCACCGATCCCCGGCACGGTTTGCGGAAAGTAGATGCGCCGGAACGCCGTCCAGCTCGTCGCCCCGAGCGAACGCGCGGCGCGCACGTAGGAGGGATTGATCGGCCGCATCACCGAATAGAGCGGCAGCACCATGAACGGCAACAGGATATGGGTCATCGCCACAACGGTGCCAACCCGGTTGTACATCATCTGGAGCCGGTTCTCATCGGCCAGAACCCCGATCCCGACCAGCGCATCGTTGACCACGCCCTGGCTTTGCAGCAGCACCATCCAGGATGTGGTGCGCACCAGCAACGAGGTCCAGAACGGCAACAGCACGAAGATCATCAACAGGTTGGAATAGCGCAGCGGCAGCGTCGCCAGCAGGTGCGCGATCGGATAGGCGAGCACGAAAGTCAAAAAGGTGATCAGCACCGAGAGAAACAGCGTGCGGATGAACAGCTTGACATAGACCTGCCGGTTCTCGTTGACGGCCACGACCTCGCCCTCGACGTTGCGTTCGAGATCGACGGCAGCAAGATAGAAATCGACGGTGTAACTCGAGGTTGCGTTGCGCATCACCGACCAAAGCTCTGGCTCGGTCCACTTGTCGTCGAGATCGAGAAAGGCCTCGCGATAGGGTGGTTCCATATTGTCGGCACGGCGTGCCGCCCGTGTGAACATCGAGCGTGATCCGGCATAGCCATAGTTGATCCGGGTGCCGGCGCTGCCGGCGGCCCGAAGTTCGCCAAGATGCACGATATCGTTGCGCAACGCGGCGAAAGCGGCCTCGTCGGGCTCGGCACCGCGGGGGTTTTCGTCGAACCATGCCGCAAGCTCGGTCATGATCGGCGTGCGGGTGCCGCTGCCGATATCCGTGTGAACGGTAAAGCCCTCGTTGTGAAAGGAGCGGTGCAGCATCTGCCCGATCGGGACGATGAAGGTCACCACGATGAAAACCAGCAACGGCGCCACCAGCCCGATCGCGCGCAGACGCGCCCGTCGTTGCGCCCGCGCAAGCGCCTGTTTGAGCGGCCTGCCATCGGCAGTGGTCAGCATCTGTCCTGCGGTTGTATCGGCCATCTCTTCCCTCACCCTTCGGGGTGGACGGGCCCGCGAGGGCCCGCCCTGTATCAATGCGCAGCGCGGCGGGTTACTGCGCGAGCCAGGCGTTGAAGCGCTCGTTGAGCTCCGCGTCCATGTCGACCCAGAACTCGAAGTCGTTCACGAGAGCGTTCTGCAGCGCCTCGGGCGAGGTCGGCATGTGCGGCCCCATCTCCGTCACACCATCCGAATAGAGCCCGACATAGGCCGCCGACGACTTGCGTGCCGGACCGTAGGAGATCCAGCTCGCCTGATCCGCCAGACGCTTGGTGTCGGTCGAATAGGCGATGTATTTCAGCGCGTTGTCGAGGTTCTTGGCACCTTTCGGAATGACGAAAAGGTCATAGTCGAGGATCTGGCCGTCCCACATGATCTCGAAGGGCTGGCCCTCGGCAACCTGGGCGTTGAAGATCCGGCCGTTGTAGGCGGTCGACATCGCAACCTCGCCATCGGCCAGAAGCTGCGCAGGCTGCGCGCCGGCTTCCCACCAGACGATATCGCCCTTGATCGTGTCGAGCTTGGCGAAGGCACGGTCAATGCCTTCCTGCGTGCCGAGCATGTCATAGACTTCTCCAGCCGGGACGCCATCGCCCATCAGCGCCATTTCCAGCGTCGCCTTGGCCGATTTGCGCAGGCCCCGCTTGCCGGGGAAGGCCTCGGTGTCGAAGAAATCCGCCATCGTGGTGGGCGTGCCATCGACGTTGGCGGTGTTGTAGGCCACGGCCGTCGACCACACGATGTTGGCAACCGCGCAATCCTGAAGCGCGCCGTCGAGGAAATCTTCGGCGGCCGGCGTGCCATCGTCACCCGGCGGCAGGATCGAATGGTCGATCGGTTCAAGCAGGCCTTCGTCGCACAGGCGCACAGCATCGGAGAACTCGACATCGGCCACGTCAACGGTGACGTTGCCGGCTTCCACCTGCGCCTTGAGCGGGGTGGCGGGGTTGTCGGCGGCCACCATGTTCACGGTGATCCCGGTCTCGGCCGCGAAGGGCTTGTTGTAGGCTTCCACCTGCGATTTTTCGTAGGCTCCACCCCACGACATCACCACCACTTCGCCCTCTGCGATCGCCGCGCCTGCCACACCGGCAAAAACGCTCGCCATCAGAACGGATTTCATCTTCATTCGGAAACTCCCTTGTCGTCGCCCGGTTGAAACTCCGAAGGCTGGTCCGGGCAAACCGGGCCTCCGTTGATCCATCGCGCATCACCCACCGAGGGGCGAGGCACGATCGCTCACGCCTCACGCATCGAGCGCGCGGCAATCCTGGGGCAGCCAGCCAATCTCGATCTTCTCGCCGGGTTGCAAACGCACCTGGTCGGGCGCATTGCGGGTCTTGACGATGAATTCGTCGTTGCCCGCAACCTTGAGCCGGGTGCGGAAGATATCGCCCATGTAGATGAATTCGAGCACCTCGGCGTGCAGCGTATGGGCGCCCTCCGGCAGGCGCGCCGGATTATATTCCACCCGCTCGGGCCGGATCGACACCCTGGTCTTGTCGCCGACTTTCGAAACGTTCACCGGCTTGGCGTCGAAAACCTCGCCGTCGTCGAGACGCACGACGCACTTGTCGGCGTGCATTTCCACAACCTCGCCCACCAGCGTGTTGTTTTCACCGATGAACTGCGCCACGAAGCTGTTTTTCGGCTCCTCGTAGAGCACCGCGGGCGGATCGAGCTGCTGGATCCGGCCATCATCGAACACCGCGACACGGTCCGACATCGTGAGCGCCTCGGTCTGGTCGTGGGTGACGTAGACGGTGGTGATGCCAAGCTCATGCGCGAGCCGGGTGATCTCGAACTGCATGTGCTCGCGCAGTTGCTTGTCGAGCGCACCGAGCGGCTCGTCCATCAGCACCAACTCCGGTTCGAACACCAGCGCGCGCGAGAGCGCGATGCGCTGCTGCTGTCCCCCCGAAAGCTGCGCCGGGCGGCGATTGGCGAAATCGCCCATCTGCACCATTTCGAGCGCGCGCTTGATCTTGGCCTCGCGCTCCGATTTTCCCATGCCGCGCACTTCGAGCGGGAACGACAGGTTCTCGCCCACCGTCATGTGCGGGAACAATGCGTAGTTCTGGAACACCATGCCGATTCCGCGCTTGTGCGGCGGGATATCGTTGATCGGTTTGCCGCCGAGGAGAATCTCGCCATGCGTGGCGGTTTCAAACCCCGCGAGCATCATCAGGCAGGTGGTCTTGCCCGATCCCGATGGCCCCAGCATGGTGAGAAACTCGCCCTTGCCGATCGAAAGGTTCAGATCCTTCACCACGAGCGTTTCGCCATCATAGCTTTTCTGCACGCGGTCGAAGACGACGAATCCGTCGTTCAAGTCTTCGCTGGTCAAGTGACCCCCTCTATGTCCCTGTCGGTTTCTTATTGGTCTGAAAAAGAAACCAACACCAAAGGGATTGGGATTTCAACAGCGAATGCGCCGCACAGGGGCGAGTTTGCGCAACAACCGCGCAGGGATTGCCTGCCATTTGAGCACGATTTCCCGCAACGCCGGGATTGCGGCCAATTTCGAATCGCCGCCCGCCCGGCAGAGCGTCGATTGGTCAGGCCACCTTTTGCAATGCCACGCGCGGGGTCACGCCGAGCGCATGCGCCACGTCGCGGGTCAGATGCGGCTTGTTGAGCGTATAGAAATGCAGGTCTTCCACGCCGCCGTCGATCAAGTCGGAGCACAGTTCCGCCGCGACCGCGACCGAGAGCAGGTCTTCGCGGCCATCGCGCAGGGCTTTGTCGAATGCATCGCTGAGCCATCCGGGCACCTTGGCGCCGCAACTGGCGGCGAATTTTTTCACCCCACCCCAGTTTTCGATCGGCAGGATACCGGGGATGATCGGGGCGTCGATGCCCGCTTTCTCGCACTTGTCGCGGAAGCGAAAGAAGGTATCGGCCTCGAAGAAGAACTGCGTGATGGCCGAAGACGCACCCGCGTCGATCTTGCGCTTGAGCCAGTCGACGTCGGCGCTGCCGCTGGCCGCTTCCGGGTGCGGGTCGGGATAGGCGCCCACCCGGATGTTGAACTTGCCGGTAGCCGCCAGTGCCTCGATCAACTCGACGGAATTGGCAAAGCCCTCCGGGTGCGGCACAAAACCGCCCTGCCCCTTCGGCGGATCGCCACGCAGGGCCACGATCTCGGTGATCCCGGCCTCGGCGTAGCTGGCGGCGATCTCCAGCGTCTCGGCCCGGCTGGCATCGACGCAGGTGAGATGCGCCGCGACATTCAGCCCGTAACGGTTGTGGATCGTCGTCACCGCGTCGTGGGTGAGTGCCCGCGTTGTGCCACCGGCGCCATAGGTGACCGAGACGAAGCTCGGATCAAGCGGTGCGAGATCGCGCACGGTGTCGGACAGCCGGAAGGCGCCGGCGATGTCCTTGGGCGGGAAGAATTCAAAAGAAATACGGGGGGTGGACATGGATGGCTCCGAATCTGGTGTTGGAGATCTTGTATCCCCCGGCGTCATGTGAGACCAATTCATAAATCTCACGAAGATCATGAAGGTCGCTCATGTATCTGGAATTTCGCCACCTGCGCACCATCCGCGCCATCCACGAAGCGGGCGGGCTCGCGCGCGCCGCCGACATGCTCCACATCACCCAGTCGGCGCTCTCCCACCAGGTGAAAGCGCTGGAGGAGCAGGTCGGGATGGAGTTGTTCCACCGCCGCTCCAAACCGATGAAGCTCTCGCCCGCTGGGCTCAGACTGCTACGGCTGGCCGAGCGCATCCTGCCCGAGATCTCCGCCGTCGAGGAAGAATTCCGCGCCATGCAGGCGGGCCGCTCCGGGCGCCTGCACATCGCCATCGAGTGCCACGCCTGTTTCGACTGGCTGTTTCCGGTGCTCGACGGGTTGCGGGTGGCCTGGCCGGATGTCGATGTCGATATCCGCATGCGTCTCGCCTTCGACGCGATCGAGGCACTGAGGCGCGAAGAGGTGGATTTCGTGATCTCTTCCGACCCTGTCTCCCTGCCCGGCATCACCTTCCAGCCACTGTTCGACTACGAGCCGATGTTCGTCTGCCCACGCGGTCACCGACTGGCCGACAAGCCGTTCATCGAGGCGGAAGACTTCGCAGAGGAAATCCTGCTGCACTACCCGGTGGAACGCGCCAAGCTCGACATCTTCACCCAGTTGCTCACCCCGGCCCGCGTCGAACCCAGGGGGATGCGCCCGGTGGAACTCACCGAAGTGATCCTGATGCTGGTGGCAGCGGGGCGCGGCGTGACGGTGCTGCCCGACTGGGTGCTGCGCGACGTGCGCGCCCGGCCCGATTACGTGGTGAAACACATCACCGAAGGCGGGTTGACCAAGCGCATGTATGCCGCCGTGCGCGAGGAAGACACTGCCCGCCCCTACATCGCCCACATGATCCGGCTGGCACGCACCGAGCCGGTGAAGCTGCAACGGGGATAGCGGGGGCGAAATCCGTACGGATTTCGGAGCGGAAACCGAATGGATTCCGTGTCGGTTTCTGCAAAGAAACCGCGCCGCCGCCTTGGCAAGGCGCGCGCCCGCGCGTATAGCGCCGACAACAGACAGGAGCCGGACATGAAGCAGGCGAGCGCCAACCTCAACGTGATGATCAAGGCCGCCCGCAAGGCGGGGCGCAGCCTCGTGAAGGATTTCCGCGAGGTCGAGAACCTCCAGGTCTCGATGAAGGGTGCGGGCGATTTCGTCTCCAGGGCCGATATCGCCGCCGAGGAAATCATCAAGGCCGAGCTCACCGGGGCGCGGCCGAACTATGGCTGGCTCGGCGAGGAAGGCGGCGGCGAAGACGGCAAGGATCCGACCCGGCGCTGGATCGTCGATCCGCTCGACGGCACCACCAACTTCCTGCACGGGTTGCCGCACTGGGCGGTGTCCATCGCGCTCGAACACAAGGGCGAGATCGTCGCGGGCGTGGTCTTCGACCCGGCCAAGGACGAGATGTTCTATGCCGAGAAGGGCGGCGGGGCCTTCATGAACGAAACCCGGCTTCGGGTCTCGGGCCGGACCAGGATGATCGAGGCGATTTTCGCCACCGGCCTGCCCTTCGGCGGCCGCGCCGATCTGCCCGATACGCTGCAGGACCTCGCCCGCCTTCTCCCCGCCTGCGCCGGGGTCCGCCGCTGGGGGGCTGCCGCGCTCGATCTCGCCTATGTCGCCGCGGGCCGTTACGACGGCTTCTGGGAGCGCCGTCTCAACGCCTGGGACATCGCCGCGGGGCTGGTTATTCTGCGCGAGGCGGGTGGGCTGGTCGAGCCGATCGAGAAAGGCGACGACATCCTTTCCGCGGGCGAGTTGATCGGTGCCAACGAGGTGATCTTCGACAAGTTCGCCGCTGTGATCCGGGGGGCATGACGCCGCTGGACAGCTCCACGAAATCCCCAAGAAATGAACGCAATTTCGCCCCGTTCACCATTCATGGTTGCAGTTCAATTGGCCCATTACGGGATTGGACTGGAAATGGACGACACCAAATTCAAGCCAGCTTTGGCACGGTTCTCCGTCGATGATGACGGTGCCGTCACCGTTGACTGGATCGTGCTCACCGCGTCCATCGTCCTGTTGGGAGTCGGCGCATCGTTTTACGTCACCTCGACGCTTCCCAAGGTTGCAAACTCCATCGTGACCTACATGGACGAACACGAGATCAACGAGGAATAGGCCTGTCAGGCCTTTCTCGCCGCAAGATCTCGCGGCAGATACGGCTCCGTCACTTTCGCCGTCGCACCCGAGGCACCGAGCTCTCGGCAAGCCTGTAGCGCGCCTCCGGATGGTCGGGGTGGCCGTGCGTCTTCGCCCAGAACCGCGTTCCCCCGGCCTTGAGCCATGCGGGCACGATCACGAGAAATCCAATCACGAAACCACCGGCATGCGCCCAGTAGGCCACCTCGCCATCGGCGGGGCTGCTCACGCCGCTCACGAACTGGATCGCGAACCAGACCCCGAGCATCAACCAGGCCGGCACCGGGAACACCCTGAAATAGACGATCAGGATCAGCAGGATATCGACGCGCGCGCGTGGGAAAAGCAGAAGATACCCGCCCATCACGCCCGCGATCGCGCCGGAGGCGCCGATCATCGGCACCGGGCTCACCGGGGCGGCGACGAATTGCAGGAACGCCGCACCGAGGCCGGTGCCGAGGTAGAAGGCCAGAAACCCGAGGTGCCCGAGCCGGTCTTCGAGGTTGTCGCCGAAGATCCACAAAAACAGCATGTTGCCCGCGAGATGCATGAATCCGGCATGGAGAAACATCGACGTGATCAGCCCGTGGTAGCCGGTGCCGCTCGCGAGTTTGACAGGCACCATGCCCCATTCCCAATACAGCATCCCAAGCGCACGTTCGTCGCCGTATAGCGGCAGGCAGGCGAGGAAAATCACCACATTGGCCCCGATCAACGTCCAGGTCACGACAGGCAGGCGCTCGGAAGGGTTATGGTCACGGATCGGGAACATCGTGCGAGGTCACACCAGCCGCCCGGTGTCGTCAAGCGCCAAGCCCTCGCGGTCTGGTGATTTGACCAAGCCCTTCCATGCGGCGACGCTGTCGCCATGCGGATCGTGCTTGTCCCCGTCCTCGTCTTCTTTGCCCTGCCCGCGCGGGGCGAAACCTGCCCGCCTGCGCCCGACATCGCCGCCCCGCTCGACGCCCTCATTGCCGACGCGCAGGCGGCCGAAACCTACATGTCCGGGCGCGATGCCTTCTATGACATGCGGGCGTTGTGGACAGCCCCGCCCGACGACTGGTCGGGCGAATTGCTGGCCATCGCGCTCGAACGAATCGCCATTGCCGACTACCCCGGTGCGCTTCTCGGACTCAATGAACTGGTAGACTACTGCCCGCACTGGGCCGAGGGCTGGAACCAGCGCGCCTATGTCCGTTTCCTCCAGGAGGATTATGCCGCCGCGCTGGCCGATCTCGACCGCGCCCTCTCCCTCAATCCGCGCCATGTCACAGCGCTTTCGGGCAAGGGACTGACGCTGATGCGCATGGGCCGCGATACCGAGGGCGATGCGGTGCTGCGCGAAGCGGTGGCGCTGCACCCATGGTTGCCCGAGCGTGGATTGCTCGACCCGCCGGCGGGCGCGCCGCGCTGACCCGATCTGATCGAGCGCCCTTTTCCCCACGCCGCGCTTGGGCTACCGTCACCGCGCTCGCCCGCGTGGTGGAATGGTAGACACAGGGGACTTAAAATCCCCAGGCTTCGGCCGTGCGGGTTCGAGTCCCGCCGCGGGTACCAGATCGGATTGAGGGGCGGCGTTGGCGGCGTGCCTGGCGCAACCCGGTTCGAGCACCTTCCCTTCGCCGCGCGGCGTCCCTATCCTGCCGGACATGACCAAGCTGCCGCCCGCCTTTTCCGACTGGTTCCAAGCCAAGGGCTGGCAGGTGCACCCGCATCAGCGCGAGATGCTGACGCGGGCGGGAGAGGCTGCGACGCTGCTGATCGCGCCCACGGGTGGCGGCAAGACACTTGCAGGATTCCTGCCAACACTGGTCGATTTGGGGGAAAACCCAGGCTCCGGTTTGCATACTCTCTACATCTCACCGCTCAAGGCGCTGGCCGCCGACATGCGCC